>Ga0209514_10000496_pt1 | contig 79832 bp, 103 predicted proteins | sample Subgrocontami58m_FD_187452 | JGI IMG/M metagenome (GOLD analysis project Ga0209514, IMG submission 187452) | Subsurface groundwater microbial communities from S. Glens Falls, New York, USA - GMW37 contaminated, 5.8 m (SPAdes) (version 3) | ecosystem: Environmental > Aquatic > Deep subsurface >... | reverse complement strand
GCGAGCATTATCGCAACCACATGCCAGCAAAAAGGAAATTGCAATGGGAATTTTTGCTATTGTCCTTTCTATTTACATGCGAGCTGATGCCAAAACATAGCTGAAAGCTACTTTTTACACAAAGCCGTACTTGTGGCGTTATTGAAAAGTTGAAGGCTGCCATCAATATGCGAAGCTAATAATCCTAAATATTTAAGCAATTTTCGCGGTTCCAGATAGAAAATTGCAATCCGGCCAATCTCTAAACAGCTGAGCCGATGGCAGCCCGAAGCGAAAGCTGAGAGCTTTTCAATAACGCCGTACTTGTGGCTTTAATTGAAAAAACTATCGCAATATGCCTTGCCCCGTTAATCTATCGTAAATCGCGGTAATTGGTTTAATATGTCGGAAATCGCAAATACTTGAAAATTTATAATTTTCAAGTTCCAAAAAATGCTATGCATTTTTTAGGATTTACGGAATTTATTACGATTTCCAATCATGCTCAAAAATTCCATTATATATTCGTAACTTGGAATTTTTGACAAATAGCCGCAATTTACGAGATAGGCAATTGCGTGTAAATATAACAACTCCGGCAACATAAAATAAAACTCTCTCAAATCTTCAGCGCTTTCTTCAGAGCTTCCTTGTCATACCCGACTATGATTGTTCCGCCGATATCAGTCACAGGCACTCCGAACTGGCCTGACTTCTCGAACATCTCGTTTCTGGCTTTTTCATCCATTGTGACATTGATGTCCTGAAATTTTACATTGTTAGCTTTCAGAAAGTCCTTTGTCTTTACGCACCACGGACAGGAGCTTGTGCTGTAAACCTTTACAGAAGAAGATTTTTTAGTTTTTGGTTTGGTTGATTTCGCCATTTATGTTGTTTGAGCTAAACTTATTAATAAGGTTTTCTTTTTTGAAACAAAATATAAATCAAAATGTTTATATACAATACAGCCAAAGATAGAGTTTAATGCCTAAAAAACAGCCAAAATACTCGTCTTTGGCGATTGCAGGGTTTGTATTCAGCCTGATTTTCTTCATCCCCTTATTTTCAATAATAGGAATTATCTGCGGGATATCTGCCCTTGCTAATCTTTCAAAAGACAGCTCCCGGAAGGGAAAATGGATGGCAGTCTCAGCCATTATAATAGGTGTTCTGGTCACAATCCTCCAGGCTTTGGTTGTTATTTTAATATATAATTTTGCTAAAGTGGTAGCCGGAGGAATTGAAGGGAAAATGGATGTAACCGCCAGCATGAACAATTGCCTGAGCCAAAAGCCGGGCTTCACAAAGGACATGTGCATATTTATGTCATTGGCCGCTCATGCTAACCAAACGAGCCAGCTTGATAAAGGCCTGTGCGATAAGGAGATCACAATTCCAGACATAAAAGATTTATGCAACGCGCTCCTAAAGAAAGATAAATCTTATTGCTACAATATAACTGATTCGCAAAACAGGATAAAATGCCTTGGCCTTATAGAAGAGGCAAGCAGATGATTAATGAAACCGGAGGTGTATTAAATGGTAGTAAGTGAACTAATTTTGTCATTGGTGATGGCTGCAGTTATGATACCTGTTAATGGGCTGCTGCTGATGCTGTCAACAAAGATTTTCAAGCTGGCTGACCAGAGTTATTCAACAGCCGTAAAACTGTGCTTCATCACCGGAGTGGCGGGATTTGCATTGGCTGCTCTAAGCGCATTTGTTCCGGCTCGGGCATGGATAATATCAATTGCATCATGGGTGATTATTTCAATACTGCTGGCAGTTTGGCTGGTCAAGACAAATTATAATCTTGACTGGGGAAAGGCACTGCTCGTCTGGCTGGTATGGTTTGTGCTTTCGATAGTTGCCGCATTTATAATTGCGCTCATAGTCGGCGTAGTATTTGTTGCAGTAGGATTATCGGCGCTAAGCTCAGGCATGATGAAAGCAACCTGATTTATTTTTTTATTTTATTTTTTCCTTTAGCCATAATTTCTTTTATAGAGAACTTTGAATAATTCATTATTTTCGCTATTTTCATTCAAAGTTCTCTCAGGGAGTTTTGACAAAATTCATATATTTCAAAGCCCCCTATATTTGTGCTGCCGGGCCAGAGGGATGTGAGCGAGTTCGCAACGAGTTAATTCGCATCTCACTGCAACCTCAAAGAGAGTTTCACCGAAGCCCAGCACACACAAACATTTATAATGTAAAATAATTATCATACGCCCATATGGAGCAGCAATCAAAAGAAATAAAACAACTAGTAACTAAAGGCATGACTATTGGCGATGTTGTTGCCAAATATCCTGCATGCATTGAAGTTCTCCAGTCTGCAGGCGTTCATTGCGTAGGCTGCCACGTTTCATATCATGAGACTTTAGAGCAGGGTTTCCAGGGACACGGAATGCCGGATGAGCAGATTGATGAAGTGATTGCAAATATAAACAAGGCAATTGAAGAATATAATGGAGAGGAAGGAAAAGAGTTCATAATCACCAACAAGGCAGCTGAAAAATTAATTGAAACCCTGAAGGAAAACAATAAAGAGAATTCTGGATTGAGGGTTGAGATTGTTCCTGGCGGATGCTCAGGATTCCAGTATGGTTTGGAACTGGATGATAATACGACCGATTTGGATTTGGTTATTGAAGAAAAGGGCGTAAAAATCATAATCAGCAAAGACAACATGCAGTTTCTCAAAGGCGCAAAATTGGATTACGTTGATTCTCTGCAGGGCGGGGGATTCAAGATAAGCAACCCCAATGCAAACAGCTCATGCGGCTGCGGGCAGAGCTTTGAGTATTAGGATTTTCTCTATTATTAATGCCAAAAATCAAAAGAAAAATAAAAGAAATTCCAAATATGGATATACTTTTTTCTTTATTTGGCATTTACTATATCTTCTCAGCAGATTATATATAGCTTTCTAATGCTAACTTCTATTTTCAATTATATTTTTCGATAACTTTAAATAAATTCATTGTTACTTGCGTATAAGGGGATGGTAAATGTCAAGCTTTAAAACAGTCAATCCTGCAACAGAGGAAGTAATTGCAGAGCATGAGCTTATGCCGAAAGACGAAGTCATGTCCATTACAGAGCAGTGTGATTCCGCTTTCAGGCAGTGGAAAGCAATTGACGCTTCAACAAGAGCCTCTTACTTCAGAAGGCTTGCAAGCGTTCTGAGAAGCAAAAAAGACCAGTACGCCAAATTGATGACCATAGAAATGGGCAAGCCGCTCAAGCAGTCATTGACAGAAGTTGAGAAATGCGCTTTGACAGCAGAAGTATACGCTGACAACGGGCCAAAATGGCTTGAAGAAGAGTTAGTTCAGGCAGACGGTAAAAATCATTTTGTAACTTTTGAGCCTTTAGGTGTTATTCTTTCAATCATGCCCTGGAACTTCCCTTTCTGGCAGGCATTCAGGTTTGGAATCCCTACTTTGATGGCAGGAAATGCCTCTATCCTTAAGCACTCAAATGTTGTCCCCCAATGCTCTCTGGCAATTGAAGAATCTTTCAGGGAAGCCGGATTTCCCCAAAACCTTTTCAGAAGTGTCATTACAGACCATGATACAATCGCCTCATTGATAAAATCAGATTTGATACAGGGAGTTTCTTTGACTGGAAGCACTTACGCAGGCGCAAGGATTGCAGAGCTGGCAGGAAAAAACCTGAAAAAAGTAGTTCTTGAGCTTGGTGGCTCTGATCCGTTCATAGTTTTGGAAGATGCGGACTTGGAGGTTGCGGCAAAGAATGCGGTAACTGGCAGGACAATAAATTCCGGACAGAGCTGCATAGCAGCCAAAAGATTCATCGTCCACAAAAAGATTGTAAAAGAATTCTCAGAATTGTTTGCAAAACAGATGGAGAAATTAAAAGTTGAGAATCCGATGCTTCTGGAAACTGATGTCGGCCCTTTGGTAAATGAAGACCAGGCCGAGCAGATTGAAGAGCAGGTCAATGATGCAGTAAAGAAAGGCGCAAAAGTTTTGTTTGGAGGCAAAAGGCTGGAGGGAAAAGGATTTTTCTACATGCCGACAGTTTTGATAAATGTGAAGAACAACATGAAAGTTGTCAAAGAAGAAGTCTTTGGCCCTGTCGCTCCGATAATCCCGTTCAATGATGATAAAGAAGCAGTTGAAATTGCAAACGCCAGCGAGTTCGGATTAGGCGCAAGCATCTGGACAAACGATGAATCAAGGGCATTGAAGATGGCAAGGCAGATTGAAGCCGGATGTGTTTTTGTGAATTCAGTTGTCAAGTCAGACCCAAGGATGCCTTTTGGAGGAGTAAAGAAAAGCGGGATTGGCAGGGAGTTATCCAAGTATGGATTGAAGGAATTTGTTAATGTGAAGGGAATTAATGTTTATTGAATAAAATATTAGAGGATTAAAAATGACAATAATAAATGATGCAAAATTAAGTGGGTTAATACCCCCAGTTGTGACGCCGTGGCATCAAAATGGGGAAGGGGGAAGGGGCACTTTTGACAAGTCCGCATTTGACGAACATATGAATTATTTTCATGCTAATGGAGTAACCGGAGCTTTTATTTTAGGCAAGACCGGGGGATTCCAGTATCTGAATCTCGAAGAAAGAAAGGAGATTGCAGATCATGCTGCTGCAAATTTTTCAGGCAGATTCCAGCTGGTAGTTGGAATTACAGGCCGCAACCTTGACGAAACACTGGAATTTTCAGAGCATTTGAATGGAAACAGCGGGATTGCTGCAGTTGTCGTTGCACCAATGATTAATTTTGGAGCTGTGAAGCCTTTAGATTATGTAACTAAAGTAAGCCAAACAAGCCAATTGCAAATTCTTTTGTATAACAATCCGGAGTTTACTGGCCAAGACATTCCATTTGGATGTATAAGATATTTAGCTGAACAAGAAACTGTTTCAGGAATAAAAGATAGTTCTGGCAATATTGATTACTTAAGAGAATTGATTTCGCTTAGAAGCAAAAACTTCAGCGTATTTGAGGGAAGCGAAAGGTTGATACACGAAGTGATGGGGCAAGTCGATGGTTGGGTTGCTGGCTCAGCGAATCATAATTCTGAACTTATGGCATACCTATGGAATAACCGAAACGATTTTGGCAAAATAGGATATTCCAAAAAATTAACGGAGTTAGGAGATTGTCTAAGCATTTACAGGCAGGAGGGATTCATGCCGGCATTGCATCGTCTGATGGCAGAGCGCAAGATGCCCGGCGCCAATCATGTCAATGGCGAATTGCCGCAAAGGGAATTGGTTCAATATTAAGAAAGAGCTCAAAATTAATTTTAAATCAAGAAATGAAAAAATACCCGTTAAAAACAAAAAGGGACCTGCAGATTTTGAACCTGTGCAAATCGCTTGAAAAATCCAAATTAACAAAAGAAGATAAATATTTGGTCAAATTAATAAAAACCCAGCTTGAAAAGGACTGGAGAAAATATTTATTAGCTAAGCTAAATAAGCTTTTGAAGGAAAGTAAAAAATGAAAGCGCGGACATGTTGGCAAAATCATCAGTTAACTATTTAAATCAAGCTAGCATAGTCTGTCCAGTAGGTAAAATAAAATGCATATAAAAGCAAAATTTCAGGATGGGTGCTTTGTGCCATTGGAAAAAATGAAATTGAATGAAGGGGGGATAGTTGAATTAGACTTGATTCCAAAAAAGAAATTTTCCTGGAAAGGAGCTTTGAATAATATAAAATCCACTTCAGTTGAATTGCAGCATTTCTAGTAAGTATAAACAGAAACCAGAAAATTTTAAATAGTGCAATTGGATACACTAAGCTATGCTTACAAAAGAAGAAATTGTGGGGAAAATTGAAGAGAATAAAGAAAAAATAAGAGAGTTTGGAGTCAGGAAACTAACACTTTTTGGGTCTTATGCACGCAATGAAAGCAGTGAGAATAGCGATATAGATTTTTTAGTGGAATTTAAAAAAGGTAGGGGTTTATTTGACGATTTTATACATTTACTGCATTTTCTTGAGGATATGCTTGGAAAACATATAGACTTAGGGGAAAAGCGCCTTTTACGAGAAGAGATAAAAAATTATATAATTGGGGGCGAAAAAGTTGAAGCGAAGATTTGATTTATACTTTAAGGATATTCTTGAAGCTGTTGAAAGAATAAAAGAGTACACAAGTTCGATGGATTATGAAGAATTTTCCGAGAGCAAAATTATTGTGGATGCAGTAATGAGAAATATGGAAATAATTGGTGAAGCTGCTACTCAAGTGCCTGAGCAGATAAAAGAAAGATATAAGGAAGTTCCATGGCGTGATATTCAAGATTTTAGGATTGTGGTAACTCATCATTATTGGAAAATAAACAAAGAAAGAATTTGGGATATAATTAAAAATAAATTGGATACTCTCGAGCAACAAGTTGGAGAAATTCTAGCAAAAGAAAAAGTTTAACAAAAGAAAAAATGAAAGCAAGCGACTTATTCATCAAATGCCTAGAGAACGAGGAAGTGGAATACATCTTCGGAGTCCCTGGAGAGGAAAATGAAGACATAATGATTTCCCTCATTAATTCTAAAATAAGATTCATAGCAACAAGGCACGAGCAGGGAGCCGCTTTCATGGCGGCAACTTACGGCAGGCTGACAGGAAAAGCAGGAGTCTGCCTTGCAACACTAGGCCCGGGCGCCATGAACCTTACAACAGGATTGGCTGACGCGAATCTTGGAAGAATGCCAGTCGTTGCAATAACAGGACAGGGGGGCCTGCACAGGTTTCACAAGCAAAACTTCCAGTTCATTGATGTTGTTGCTTCCTTCAAGCCCTTGACAAAATGGAATGCATCAATCACAACAGCAACAATTATTCCAGAAGCTATCAGGAAAGCATTCAAGGTCGCAGAGATGGAATACCCGGGCGTAACTCATCTGGAACTGCCTGAAGATGTAGCAAAAAAAGAGCTTGATTCTGCTCCTTTGAAGAGAATAAAAGTCAGAAGGGCAAGCGCGGACAGCAAGGCAGTCGAACAGGCAGTTGAGATGATAAAAACAGCAAAAAATCCTTTGATTCTTGCAGGCAACGGCTGCGTCAGGACAAGAGTCAGCAAGCAATTAAAAGCATTTGTAGAGGAAAGAGGAATCCCTATTGTGCACACCCAGATGGGCAAAGGCTGCATAAGTGACAGGAGCGAATATTCATTATTTACAACGGGAATAAATGCAAAGGACTATTACGTCTGCGGATTTGACAGGGCAGATTTAATCATCACTCTTGGCTACAATGTCGTCGAGTTTGCGCCCCAGCACTGGAACAAGAAGAAAGATAATAAAATCCTGCATATTGATTTCAGGCCAAGCGAGGTTGATGAATATTACAATCCTGACTTGGAAGTGGTGGGAGATGTTTCAAACACTTTGTGGGTCTTGAGAGAAAAATTAAAAAGCGAGCCGAAGAATAATCCGGAGTATTTTTTCAGGCTGAGAAAAACAATCATAGAAGACCATGAGGAAAAAGCGAATGATGATTCATTTCCATTAAAACCGCAAAGAATAATCTATGACATAAGAAAATCGCTTGGAGATTCTGACATTGTAATTTCAGATGTTGGAATGCACAAGATATGGGCAGCAAGGATGTACAAGACCTATGAGCCAAATACCTGCCTAATTGATAATGGATTATGCTCAATGGGAGTTTCATTGCCGGGCGCTTTGTCAGCAAAGATGGTATATCCTGAAAGAAAAGTAGTTGTCGTGACAGGTGACGGCGGTTTCATGATGAATTCCCAAGAGATAGAAACGGCCATCAGGCTTGGATTAAGTTTCGTGATTGTAATCTTTAATGACTCAAAATACGGAATGATAGAATGGAAGCAGCAGATGCATCACCAGAAAACATTCGGGATTGATTTTGGAAATCCGGATTTTGTAAAATATGCAGAGAGCTTTGGTGCAAAAGGATACAGAGCAAAGAAAGCAGAAGACTTATCGAAAATGCTGAAAGAAGCATTATTGCAGAAGACCGTCTGCATAATCGATGTTCCTGTAGATTATTCTGAGAATATGGAACTGGTGAAGAAATTGGGACAGGAGATTTGCCCGGTTTGAATATTGATAATTTACTAGATGCGCATATTCAAATACCTATCAGTTATTGGCGGAAAAAATCATGCAAACTCAGCCGCCTCAATCTTAAAGTTTAAGGAAATTCCAATTGGCTCTCCGCACTTTCTAAATATCCGCCACAACAGTCGCTTTCCAATTATTTTTCTCTTTCTTCAGCTCAAACATATGCATAGTAACTGCCTTGATATCATTCTCAAGATGCTGTTTTTTAGGATTGATCGTATCCCCTTCAAGAACTGCTTTCAGGGAATATTTTTTATTTTTCCCGTTTTCGTTTATTGAAACTTTCACTTTTCTGAAAACCATGTACTTGGAATCCTTCAAAAACAAAATCTCAGACAGGAAATCATAAAGAAGATTGTCGGCATTTTCATGCTCCAGTTTGAATTCAATCTTTTTCTTCGCTTCAACTGTCTTCAGTTCAGCAGTCAGCTCAAAGATTGCAGTTGCTGCGTTTTCAAAAACCTCGTTCAAATCTTTTCCGTAAGCCTCATATGCAATGTCAGCAAGGGCGACATCCTCAAGGAATTTGTATTTAATTTTTTTATTAACCATTAGGATAGGCAATAATTAATTAGATTTAAAAAACTATGGGACAAAAAAATCTGTTAAACTGCCATTGGATTTTAAGGAGGAAGCGTGCATCCTGATTTTTGGGCCAATCCCTGCAAGCTTACTTCTCCTGAAATTCTGCCGCCGCCCTTGAACTCTCAGGCAGGGTATGACTTTATTTGCTGGCCAATGCAAGCCTGCAGCTGGGCTTTTCTGTCAGGAGTTTGGCATTATAAATTTAACTGCGCCGTCATTCAAAAAAAGCAGCCACCGCCCATATCACAGCTATTCCAAAAACCAAAAAGACAAACTGCAGTGATGACTTTGCAAGGTTTTTTTCCTTCTGAATTTCCGGGATGAGATCGGTGCTTGCAATGTAGATAAAGCCGCCGACTGCAAAAGCGGTTACATAAGAGCTGGAATTCTGTATAAGGCTTGAATAAAAATACGCAGCCAAGGCGCCTGCAAAGGCAGTCAGGGCTGTAAGAAAGTTATACGCCAATGCCTTTGCCCTTGAAAATCCGCCGTAAATCAGCACTGCAAAATCGCCTATTTCCTGAGGTATTTCGTGCGCTATGATTGCTATTGTCGCAACAACTCCAAGCGCAGTGCTGTTCATGAAGCTTACAGCAATTATCGCGCCGTCAAGGAAATTATGGACTCCGTCGCCAATGATATTCATGTAAGCAAACGCGTGAATTTCCTCCTCTTCAGTGTGGTGGTGGTGCCAGGAAAGGAATTTTTCCAGCACGAAGAAAGACAGTATGCCTATTAATATCATCAATGGAACTATTTTATTAAAGCCCCCTTCAAGCGCCTCCGGAAGCAAGTCCAAAAAAGCTGCGCCAAGCATTGATCCTGCAGCAAAGCTGACCAAGAAAAAAAGAAGCTTATTCATTATTTTACTCCTGAGAAATATTATGATGCCTAGCAATGAGATTAGGCTTACAATGAGAACTGCAACCAAGATTTGAAATAAAACCGATGGCATTTGTATCTAGAAAAATATTGGATATATAAAATGTGCTGTTTTGAAAGTGTTATTAGTCAATTAATCCTTCCTGGTAAATTGATAAATCAGATTTACTATCGTGGTTTTCAAAGAATGCGTAAAGATAAACAGCAACTAAACGTCCTGGTTCAATTGAATATCTATAATCGGTTTTATGAAATCCCTGACCCCAAACATATTTTTTGTAAGGAGATTCGCTACTCATAAAGAATGTCTGCTCAGGACTCCATTGAATCTTGTTATCAGCCAGGTTTTTCACTTCCATATTAAAGAAGAATAATACCCCTTGACCCTCAAATTTACACTCCTGGTTGAGAATTCTAAAAGATACTTTCTCAAATCTGTACTCTATTTTATCAAAATAGTTACAGGGTAATCTATTTGCTTCGTAATCCAATTTTGCAAGCTGGTATTCGATTGCGGGAATTCCAAAAACAAGCAAAATCCACGTTACCATAAATGATAGAATTATTTTCTTGAATTTTTGTCTGTTTTTTCCTATGACCAATCCAGTAATTACTCCCATTAGCACGTTTAGTAATGTTACAGTAAGGAAATAGAAGTGCCAGTATCTACCAAAAACTTGTTCAGTAGCGTCTTTCAAAGTTGTATTAAAGAAATATGAATAGAGATGCAGGACAAGGGAGCTCCAAGGTTCAGTAAAAAACCCTAGGAGTATAATCCAAGCAACGAAAAGTGGCATAAATTCTGTCAGTATAACTACAAAACCTAAAGTTACTATGCTGTAGATTATTCCAACTAAACCTCCCTTTTTCCACCAATCTAGTTTTTCCCACCTATTTTTGATTAACATACTGCTAATTTTATTTATTATATATAAAAATCTTCTCTAACAATGGCTCTACCACTGGACATCCCTGCCTAAAATATTTAAACCCATTCTTCTTCTAGACTTGAAAAAGAGAACGCACAAAACTGCCAAATTAATCCTTTTGGTCTTTGACACAAAAGCCTATTACGCAGTTTCGCTTAACATTCTCTTTTTCCTTGAACTCCAAAGTTTAGTACAAAAATAAAAAACTTTGGAGGCTGGTTAAGATGAATGATGAAATAAATATTCAAAAATTGCTGGAAGATTATAATAATAAAATTCCTATCAGAGAACTTTCAAGAAAACTAAAATTTAGCAGAGGATATATAAGAAAAATTTTAACAGAAAATAGATTATCAATTAGGGATAGCAGGTCTTCTTTAATAGCAATGAATCACATAAAAGAAAAACAAAAAATAACTTTGTCTAATACAGAAAAGGCTTATTTATATGGGTTGGTTATGGGTGATTTAACACCAGTCAGAAAGTCAGGCTATACTTTAAAGCTTATTACTCATTCAACGCATAGGACTTTTATGGATTTGCTACAGAAGACCTTTGAAATGTATGGAATAACAAATTATAAAGAGACTAAAAATCAAAATATGTACAGGTTTCAGACCCATATAGATTTAGATAGCTTTTCATTTTTATTACATTCAAAAAATGGGATTATCCCAAATTGGATAAATTCGGATAGTTTCTTTGATTTTTTAGCAGGGTTTATTGATTCTGATGGAAGCGTGATTATCAGAAAATCAGGCAAATACTTCCAATATGTAATTAGATTGTTTGGCCAAAACTTGGAGTTATTGAATGAGATAAAACTGAGATTGGAAAGTTTAGGATATAATTTGTCAATACACAAAAATCATAAAATAGGAGATAAAATCTATAATAATGGTATATTATTTAAATATAACAAAGATTACTATGCCTTAGAAACTTTTAAGAAAGCTCAAACTCTTGATTTATTAAATAAAATTCCAATAAGGCACCCAGAAAAGATAGCAAAAAAGGAATTAATTTTTAAGATACAAAAACAAGGAGGATTGCATTGGCAAAATGTTGAAAAAGAAGTTAAAGAATTAAAACTAAAAATAAAACAAACAGTATTACAAAAAACAACACTACAAAATTAAGATTAGCATTGCCCTTTATATTTCCAATTGGCTTGAGGCCTATCACAGGCTTGCTTATCCCAGCCTGCGACACAGCATCAATAACTTCATTAATATTTTTATAAGCAAAGCCGGCTTCCTCAGCCAAACCGGGCATTGACATTGCCTTGACATAGATTCCTCTTTTCTCCATATCTTTCTGCAGGTCATCTCCCCTTATTTGATGCTTTGCAGCAGCTCTTGACATCGTTCTTCCTGAGCCATGCGCAGTGCTTCCAAAAGTTTCATCCATTGCTCTCTGTGTGCCAACAAGCAGATATGAGCCGGTCTCCATAGAGCCGCCGATTATTACCGGCTGCCCCGTTTCCTTGAATATGCTGGCAAGATCTGGATGCCCTGGAGGAAATGCCCTTGTGCTTCCTTTTCTGTGAACAACCAGTTTTTTTCTTTTTCCATCTACAAAATGCTCCTCTAATTTTGCGATATTATGCGCAACATCATAGACCATGTGCATCTCGAGCTTTTCAGCCTCTGTGTGGAAAACTTTTGAAAATCCTTCCCTTATCCTGTGCAAAATCACCTGACGATTTGAAAACGCCATGTTGGCCGCGCATGCCATTGCCTTGTAATAATCCTGGCCTTCTTTTGACTGGAATGGCGCGCATGCCAGCTCCCTGTCGTAGACATGTATGTTGTGCTCCCTCATAGTCTCTTCAAAAATTCTAAGATAGTCAGTTCCAATCTGGTGCCCGAATCCCCTTGAGCCGCAGTGCACCATCACGACAACCTGCTCGGGCGTGTGAATCCCGAATTTTTTTGCCATTGAAGGATCGAAAATATTTTCTGCCCTTGCAACCTGGATTTCAAGATAATGGTTTCCGCTTCCGAGAGTTCCAAGCTGGTTAATTCCCCTATCCAAAGCTTTTGAAGAAACCTTTTCAGGGTCTGCCCATTCTATTTTTCCATATCCTTCTGTTCTTTCAAGATCTTCTTTCCACCCATAGCCGTTTTCAACGCACCATTTCGAGCCATCGGACATCATTTCCTTAAACTGCGGCTTTGTTGCCTTGACAAATCCTTTTGCCCCGACTCCTGAAGGGACTGTCTTGAACATAGTGTCCACTAATTCCTTTAATTTCGGCTGGACTTCTTTATAGGTTAGATTTGTAGTTACTAATCTCATTCCGCAATTAATATCGAAACCGATCCCGCCCGGAGAGATAACTCCTGTTTCAGAATCAAATGCAGCAACTCCGCCGATTGGAAAGCCATAGCCCCACTTGTCCCGTAGTAGAATTAACTACATTACGAAATGACCATCGGGCATACAGAAACTGTATTTCTGGATTCCTGGCAGGCATGCTACATTAGTTACCTGATTGAAAACTCCATTATCCATTTCGTCAAGGAGTTTTTTGGTTGCGTAAATTCTAGCCGGGACTAACATTCCTTTCTTGAAAGAAGTTGGTATTTCCCAGATAGTTTCGCTTATCTTCTTTATCTCCTTGGGCTTTTCAAAATTCTGTTGCATTTCGTTCCTCCGTTTTGTTGTTATTTTTTATCGCAATGATTTTTCAATTAAAATTTGTTATTATTTTTTTCTGAAAAGATTTATTTTTATGGTTTTAACGTTAATTTCTTTCGCAACGCATTTGACTTTAAAAATATTTTTAAAATAATTGATAAAATGACATTGATTTGCTTAATAAAATAAAACCTATATTTTTGCGTAGAATTTTTCATTCCACACACGCTCTCTGCAAGTAATCTTATTGCGAGCATGCGCAGTGGATGCAGTAAAATTGTGTCTTTATTTAAGCCTTTTGGTGTTTTTATCTGAATTAAAAATTAAAGATAAATTTAAATATCCCCATAATAAACCGATATAAAATGCAGATAAAAGACCTCAAGCCAAAGCAGGGAAATATTGATGTCATTGTTGATGTGGTTGATGTAGGCGAAACACGGGAATTCCAGAAATTTGGGAAGCCGGGAAAAGTTGCCAACGCAATCGCAAAGGACGAGACAGGCGACATAAAGCTTACCCTTTGGAATGAAGACATAGAAAAAGTAAAGGCAGGAGATAAAGTTCACATTACAAACGGCTATGTCAACGAATGGCAGGGGGAGATGCAGCTGACAACCGGCAGGATGGGGAAGATGGAAATTGTTGGAAAAGCTGACTCAACCGCAAAAAATGATTCGGATTCTGTTATAAGGACGAATATTCCAACCCCACAAGTCGAGCAGAAAGAACTGAACGTTGAGGAAGAAAGCATAGAAGATGTTGATGATGAGGAGATTTGAAATTTTACTATGGATAATAGATTAATTAAGATTATAGCTAATCAGGCCGAAATAATTCTAGAACAAGCTAAGAATTCTCAAAATAAATCTCTAAGAATAAGGGATACGGAAAGAAAGTTGTCGTATGCTGAACTTGTAACTAAGATTAATGTTTTAATAAGACAACATGACTCCATAGTGGATAAAGTTAATAGACTTTTTAAAGAAGAAAGTATTGATGAAAATTTAGAAAAAATAAACGAAATTAAAGCTAAATGGGATGAAATCTACGCAGGGACTGTTTATCCAATCGAAGGAAAATTATTAAGATTGATTTTTGGGGCTGGTAAAATTCTTTGTTTTTTGAGGGAAGGTATTGTTTTGCCAGAACAGACTATCGATAGGTTGAGTTCTCTAACAACCGAATTAGAGGAAATTAAGAATAAAATATCGTCTGATTTATACAATAACCTAAAAGAGGCTAAAGATGACTTTGAAAGGGGAGGTTTTTTAGGTTGCAGTTTGATATCTGGAAGAGTAATAAGGGTTTGCTTAGATAAAATACCTGGTAAAGATATCAACGAAAGAGTGGATTACCTAAGAAATAAAAATTTAATAAGGGACAAAGATGGGAAACATATTATCCTTAAAGCTGATCATTTTGGAAGGAATGTCACGTCACATGATTTAAGCGAATTTCCAACATCTTCTGAATCATTAGCTTTTCTAGCAGAAGCAATTAGGATATCCAAAATTATTATAGACATTAATGAAGGACAAGAAGAGGTTTTCATTAAGGAAGAGGCAAATATTAACAAAGATTAATTGAAGATAATAATTTTGCTTTGTTGAGCTTAGTAGGGTTTGAAAATCCAATTTTCTCTAACCATATATCAAGATTTTTGTAACCGTTTAAAGGAACTTTATAAGAGTTAACAACACTATTCTTGGATTTGTATTTCCAAATATTTGCCATTTTAAAACCCTGTTGGGTAAGTATTGTTTTTAGTTGTTCAGCCAATATAATACTTGAAGTAGTTATCTCGATTGAGGGGTATTGGGGTGAGCCAGGTTTATTAGCCCCAAATACGGATCCGTAGGTATCTGCAATGCCACGAATTGTATTTTTAACCAAATTTAAGTCTTTAACTATAATTTCTGGAATAATGACTTTTACACATTTACCCTGTCCAATAGGCAAATTATACTTCTCTGTCAATTCTAAAAATAAGTCTTTACATCCAAAAGTAATTCTTAATCCGCGAGCCCGATGCACAATTTTAACTTCCCTATTACAAACTTTTTTGATTAAATCCCTAATATAAAAGAAATACTCTTTATCTTTGATAGGATCGCCAACAATGCCGATATTGTAATGACCAAAATTACCATCTAAAAATCCATCTCCAATAATTATTCCTATTAATTCAGCAAGATTTTCGTCTAATTTTGTCATTTTAATCAACCTCCAAAGTTTTTTATTTTTACAAAGCCTTTGGATTCAAAGGAAAAGAGAATGTTAAGCGAAACTGCGTAATTGATTTTTGCGTTGAAAAACCAAAAATTATTATTTGGCAGTTTTGTGTATTCTCTTTTTCAATTTATGAAAGTGGTTGCCCTTTATAAAGTTCACACAGGTATGTCCAGTGGTAGATTATCGAAAGAATTTTAAATAGCCTTAAAATCTCGATTTTGGGTTGAGCATTTAATGGGGATTCTTTAAGCTGAGGCTTACAGAACCAGAACAGTAGCTCAGCCTGGGAGAGCACACAACTTTACCAGTTGGCTTAGACGGCTGAAGACCGTGGAGTCATGGATTCAAAAAAACTTGCTTTGGCAGGTTTCTGAAAGTTCCATCTGCCCCATTTTTTTATTTAAGAAAAAAATTAATTTCTATGCTCCGGCAGTCGCAACTAAAATCCTTCCGGCAATTATGTTGAACATAAGCATGACAGCTCCTGAAATAAAAACATAAAGCAAAGTGCTTCTTATAAGATTATTTCCTAGCTCGTATCTTTCATTCAGCTTGTCAGAGCCGTTCTCAACTCCGTTTGAAATTATGGTAAGGATGTAAGTTATCTGAACAACATAAACTCCTACGATAATCTGAAAATAAAATGTCGGGATTCCGTCTCCAAATAATCCCAAAATTCCTGCGCCCGGATTTGCGCCGCCTTCAGCCCCCCCCGCTGCGTCAGTGACCTGCTGCAGCTGCTGGCTCAGCCTTCCCAAAATAGAAGTTATCATCGAGGTTATTCCTATTACGACTCCGGCAATCACCGGTGTCAAAAATTTAATCTGCGACCTCATTGACGAAATTATATCAGCCATTAAATCCTTTAATCTTTCATTGACTTTGTGGATTTCCTTGATGTATCTTGCAACATTGGTAAGGGCCTGCGCTGCAATCAAAGGACCTTTTTTTATTGCCTGAGTCAAAACTTTCATCGAGCTTTCGATCAGGTTACTGGGGAAAGAAACTAAAGCGCCGTGCATCGGGTCAAAAATTGCCTTGTCTATGCTCATTCCCAATCTTCTTATGTTCAGGCTCACCAATTGAAAGAAATTTCCGGATATAGTTCCTTCCATGACATCAGCCACTTTCCCGACGGCAATTTCAACAGGAAGGTTGTCCCCTAATCTGTTTCCAAGCTGGAACAATGCGCCGGCAAATTCAAGCTCAAGCTGCTTTGCTTTCTCCCTTATTTTTATGATATTTTTTGACTTGAGCCTGTAGTAAAGCCCGATTGACAGCCCGATAGCCAGCGGAACTAAAAGGCTGGCAAGGGCAGCTCCCAACCCATATGGCCCAATTTCCTGACGTGTCGTGCTGCTGGTCCTGTATTCCAGAAAGCAATATCTCGCCCCGCATGAAGTTGACTTGTCATCTTCCCCTATTCCAAAGTCAGAAACCCCGACTGCATGCATAAGGAGAGGGCTAAATCCTATCAGCAGCAAGACAACGCCTATAAAGACGCTTAGAATCATCGGTGTTATCTGGACTTCATTGTTTCCGAATTTCAGCAGTATGTTCTTGTATTTTTTAAGCTCCGGATTTTCCTCTGAAATATCAGTATCCCCATAGCCTGTCGGCCTTTTTGACAAAATATTTTTGCCGAGATAATATACAATAACTGTCAGCAGTATATTATAGATTACTGCAAGATGATACCATGCGACGCCTTCCATGAAGCTGACAACAAGAGGCAGTATGACTAGTCCCAATATAGGCAGTATTATTCCGAGCATGTGCAGCATTGTGATTGGATTCTGCAGGTTGTGGGCATAATGCAGCATCTTCTCATAAGTCTCATCTAAAATCACGTCAAGCGATTTGTCAAGCGCATTCAGCCTTCTTGACTCGTCTGATTCATAAAGCGAGCTTTCGATCAGGTGAAATGCCTCTATGAATTCAAGGTTCCATTTCTTCCATGTTTCTAGATAGGCGTCAAGAGATTCCTTGACAGATGAATATTTTTGCGTCTCGACGTCCCACAATATTTTTTTCAGGTCAAGGGATAACGGAGGGGAAAGATGCTTTGACGCAAACTCTATGGCTTTTTCAAGATTGGACGTGTGCCTCATATAAGTCACGGTGTAGAAAATGGAGAGCACCATCTGGTTTGATGCCTTTAGCCTCCAGTTGTTGGCGATGAACTCAGGCGCCTTTCCAAGGGGCTTTATCATCAGGACGCATCCCACAACAAAAAGGAGCACAAAAAAAGTTGAATTGAACACAAGGTATGCAAACAAACCCCCGAAAACTGCCCCAAGTATTGGAATGAGAAATGAAAAAGAGATTGCGCCTGTGGGGGTTATTCCGAGATGGGTTATGTCAATTGCTTCCTGCATGTCAGCAGCTTTTTTGGGGTCTGGCTTTATCTTGAGGGTTTTTTCGCTGAAATTGCACAATTTTTCATACAGCCCCATGTGCTTTGGAAGAAATTCTGCCTTGAACTCGCGGTATTCCAGCGTGGTCGGCTTTTCAGGAGCATCCTCAATCTTTACGCCCAGCTCTTTCTCTATGTGGCGCTTGTAAATCTCCATCAGGTTCCTTAATTTCTCCTGGTCTATCTCGGGCATTTTACCTCTTGTACGGCTTTGTAGAAAATGCCAGTTTTGCCATCAAAAAGTGAGCATCTTATTGTTAAACTATCCAGACAAAAGGAAGTAAATAGTTTAATGTTCAAATCCCGTTCTGAATCTTCAAAGGCATTTAATGGCATGAGTTCCACCGAATATTTTAGGGAATTAAGCGGCTCCAGAGCTAAGCAAAAGACTAATCCATAAATATTTGTGTCTAATGCTATGTTATTCATCATATCACGCTCTTTTTTTGAATCTTAAATAAATGATTGTCAATTAACTATCTACTAATCCCCTTTTAATCTTTCCGATTCTGGCTTTATTTTTTCTTCTTCCTCTGATAATTTTTCCAGTTCCGGTATTTTTATCATTTTATTCACATCTTACTATGAAAATCCATCTTCTTGACGTGCCTCTTGAGCCATCCAGATTTTAAAGCGATAAATTTAAATAATAGTTAAATTATATGTATACTTATCTGCTAATGATACAGTACCTTGAGTGCTTGTCATTGGCGGGTTTTTCTAAATATTTCCTCAATTTCATTTTTTATATCTGGATTCTTTAGGGCAATAAACTGACTGCAGTCAAATCCTTTAAAACAGCCTCTTGCAAACAAGTCAGCTATGATTATTCTATTCGTTGGATACTCATTTTCTTGCCTTAAATAGATATTTTCTTTTGGAATGAGCATAAGCTTAGAAATAGTTCCCGCCGCAAAATTAAGGGTTTTAGAATCATATTCTCTATCCATATGCAGCAGAATTTTGTTATCTCTAATTTGCTCAAGAGCCTTTTTGCAGATTATTCCATACAGTTTTCCAAACCAATGCGGATAGGTGCATACCTGATTTCTCCATTCACCATACTGATTATTTTGTGTAATAACCATGGAAACTTTTATTGAATATTTAACCGCCAGTTTAGATGCAATTTCGAAATATTTCTCGTTCAGGTTTTGTTTTATCTTTCTTAGTTTTAACTCATTGAGAAGTTTAAAGAAATTGACATCTTCTTTACTTCCAACTACTGATATTATGCTCCTATTTTCTCCAAACCTTCCGCTGCAATTTTGCCCAAAAAACATTTTTCCTTCACATCCTGCTGTGGAAATCCATCCTCTTGACGTGCCTCTTAAGCCATTCATTCCAGTCAAAAAATATCCTCTTTGAGTCTAAGGAACCCACTTCTTCCTGTATCTTCTCTGAAATCTTGTGGAACTGGTCGTTGCTTTGTATCACAAATTCAGCTTCAAGCAGTTCAGGAGATTTTGTCCTGTTTGAAAAGTCTACCAAAGTTTCCTTTATCTTTGCCCTCAAAGTTATGTTGTCCCAGACAGAATCCCAGTTGCCTGCCCATTCTTTTACATTTCCTGCAATTGATTTCAGTATTTCAGAGTCGCCGTTAATAAGCTCATCGCTTGGCAAAAGCTCATCTTTCTTGGCATCATATTTCATCAGGTCAACGAATCCTTTTTCAACCAACGGGTCATTTTCCCAGTGTTTCCTGACTTCAGTTATTTGGGTTATCCTTCTCCACCTGTGCAGGCCGTCTGCGCTTCTTACAGGATTTGCCACGACAACAACATCAGTTGCTTTAAAGCTAGTGCGCGGAACTCCTAAGTCATTTACAACCCTGTCAAAAACTCCGTAAGGGGAGTCTCCGTGGATTGTTCCTGCAACTACATTTGCCAGCGCGCCGATTCTCATTGCCTCGTACAATGCAAGAGCTTCCTTGCTCCTTATTTCCCCGATTATCAAAGCCGAGTCCCCCATTCTCAATGTCGTCCTTATTCCCTCGTCAGCCGGAACTTCTGAAGTTCCTTTTGTCAAGGCAGCTGCAACTTTCAATGACTGAATGTTGTAACCTAATTTCCTCAAAGAGTTCGTTGGAAGTTCTAAGGTGTCTTCCAAGGTGATAACGCGATATTTTCTCATCAGCTCAACTAATATAGCGCCTAACAGGCTCGTCTTTCCTGCGCTTCTTGTCCCTGCAACAAGCATTGACCTTGAGCCGTCAATCATAAAGCTCAGGATTCCTGCTGCTAAAGGGTTAAGCATCTTGTTTTTCATGAACAATGGAAGAGTCCACGGCTTGTCACGATGCCTTCTGAAAGCATAAGCCAGCCCTGTTGGATTCAAGGGGGGGGCCACGACTGCAATTCTTGCATTTGCGCCCGGAATTGTAAGCTCTGTATCCAGGATTGGATTTGCCTCGTCCAGCGGCCTTCCTGATATTAATCTTAATTTTGAAGCCCACGATTCTGATTCAGGCGTTGTGGGAACAATATTTGTCTTGCAGTCAGCATAATCCTGGTGCACAATAAACATAGGCGTTTCTCCCATTGGAGAATTTATCGTGATGTCCTGCACCTTCTCGTCCTGAAGAAGAACTTCAATCAGCCCGAACCCGACAGTGTATCTTACAAGAATATTTGTCATTTCATCCACATCGCCTGATGAAAGGTTCAGGCCCCTGTAATTCATCAGCTCTTCAATTAAATCAGAGCCTATGTTGTAGAAGACCTGCCTCATTCTTTCAGGGTCAATGAATTCCTGCCTCGTTGGCTTGTGCTCTGCCATTATTTTTCTCGCAGTGTCAACTATCTCATATTTTTCTTCTGTGAGCTTGAATTCAGGGGGGATAAGATGGTAGAGATAATGGACGGTGTCCGGCAGCTCGAAAATTGTGACTTCGGTATTCCTGCCTATAGTATAGCTGTCAATCTCCTCAGCTTCCGGAGGAAAGTTCGACATAAGCTTTGTGAACATGAAATCCGGCCTTATGTCAGGCGTGAAAATCCTTCTGTAAACTGACCTCTCTTCTATCTTGTATCCTGACAAAAACGGCTTGGCAGTAGAGACTAATTTTGTTTTTTCCAGCAGCATCATAAGATACTGCAAAGTTGCGATATATTTTTTCGAGCAGCCAGAATAATCCGGGTCAACACTTCTGTCAATCTTTATTTTTTCATCCCTAATCATTCTTCTAAGCTCGACATATGAGCCTATAGGGTCTCTCTTGAGCAAATCACTGGAAATATTCTGTATTTTTGAGTACCACTGCCCGGCCCATCTTCCGCATTGCGGGCTTGACAGTAAATTTCCGTATCCGATTACATCTTTTCTCTTGGTTAATTGGGAATACAGGTTTGCAATCTCCTGAATCATCTGAGCCTGGTTGAAGTCATATTCATAATTTCTTTTTTGGTTGTAGATTATTTTTGTCACAACCCCGACTTCTGACAGAATGTCTATGGTCCTTGACATGCACACAGGGTCATCTTCGAGCGAAGGCATGTGCGAATATTTCTCCAGGTCTATGAGTAGAATAATCTCTTCCCCTTCCCTTAACACATCATATGTAAAGGGCTGCTTTGCTTCTCCGAACAGCGCCATTTTTTATTTTTAACGAAAGGTTTTTATATGAATGTTGTGTTTATAGCTGTTATGAAAAATAAAAATGATTTAAGCTGGAATAAATTAATGAAGGAGATAGCTAAAGCTAGGAAAGATCCAGAATTTGTCAAAGCTTTGAGGGAATTCATAAACATCACTTCAAACAGGCGAGTCTATAAGGTTTAATCTTTTTTTATATTCTTCAAACGCAATAAATGCCGGGTTTCTCAGGCCATTTTCAAGATTTATTTTGGTGTAAGCCTTAATTGAAAATCCGGAGAGCATAGTTTTGGTATCATATGAAACTACAATATCCAGTTCTTTTATGGAAGCTGAAGCAATAATCACAAAATCATTTTCAATAATTTCAAGCGCTTCTTTGCCGCCTGATTTCCTATATTCTTCATAATATTTTTTTGCCAAAAGATTAGTTAAATCGCCGATTTTTATTTCATGCCCGCTGACCAGCTTATCATACAAATTCAAGAGAATTATTCTTTTGCTGAATTTGCCCAATTTTGACATGGAAGACACGCTTCTTAGTTCATCTCTTATAACTTTATTCCCATATATGAGTATTTTTTTGTTATTCATGAGCTTTTCTATCTTCTCTAGGGATTTAACATCTAAAATCAGTTCCCCGTAAACACTTGTATCCAGCAAGATTTTATTCATTTTTACCTCAACACATCATATGTAAAGGGCTGCTTTGCTTCTCCGAACAGCGCCATATTCAAATCTTTTTTTTGCCTCTCAGGTCATTTAAGATAAGGCTTTTTGCGTAGTCCGACTTGTCAACTCCCACGCTGTCTGCAATCTCCCTCACCAGCTTGTCCAGCTTCTTCTTCACATTAAATCTTATTTCCGGCATTTGTTATCACCTTTAAATTTATCCAAGCCTCATTATGATGCTTCCGTTAATTTTTTGATAGCCCAAAGATTCAATTATCGGCTTCAGGTCTTCCCTGGATATTTTTTGGCTTATGAATTCCCCAGGAGCCTGGTAAAATCCGGGGCTTAGAGCCATCAGGGCTTTTGGAGTAACAGTTGCTTCAATTTGCGCTGCTTCAGTTTCAAATTTTGCTATTTGGCTTAGTTCTGCTGAGGTTAATTCATAATTTTGATTTTCGGGATTTTTATTCTCCACAATGAAATCTTTGGCTGCAAAAGTTTGAAGTGATAAGATTATTGAAAATAAAATTAATGTGATTGATAAAATCAGTTTTCCAGCGATATTTTTATTCTTATTTCTGCCTTTCATTTTCTGCCCTTCTCAGAATTCTTAAGCATCTCCAGCGCCGCCTCTATTAGGTGGGACTTGTTCCTGTATCTTGTATTAGAGGAGACTTCCTTCTCAATCCACTCAATCAAGTCCTGCTCGATTGTCGCGCTGATTGGCTTTTTCATTAATACCGTCTGCAAAATATATTATATTATAACATATTATATAGTTTATATGATTTTATAATATACTTATATTTAAATATTGCGGGTTTTTTCCCATTAACCATGCCAAAAGCGAAAATCTGAGTAGTTCAGTTCAGAGTATCAGGCAGCCCGGAGTATAATCTAAGCAGAGTAGGGCAGTTTTTAATTAAAGCAAAAAGATAAAATTGCGGCATCATCTGCTTTCCTGAAGTTTCCCTTACAGGCGGCCTTTTTAGGAAAAAATACGAGCCAAATATTCCGATCAAGTCCAAAAAGCTGTTCTCCATTCTGTCAAAAAAATACAAAATCCATTCCGTAATGGGGAGCATAATAGAAAAAATCGGAAATAATTTTTACACTTCGCTTGAGTATTCAGATATCGTAAATTACGGTAATTAGTCTAATAAATAGCCGCAATTTACGAGATAGACAATTGCGTGTAAATATAACAAATCAACGCAATTGTCTATTAGATGAGCTTCACATTTTGATGGCAGCCTTCAACTTTTCAATAACGCCCAAAAAATAGAAAGTTTAAATAGTAATTCAGTTTGTTTTTTGAATATGGGGTTCAAAAGTCTTTTCAAAGGCTGGATGTTTTCAAACAGCTACAATCTTGCAAAATCCAATCTGGACAAAATAGGGCTTATGGCTCTCTTTGATGCCTCGTTTATAGTGTCTTTCTTTTACTTGCTGCCCTACCTTGCAAGATATATAGGCGAGAATTACATCTTCCCAATTGGCTTGCTGGGCCCTTCTGTCCAGGCGCTTTCAATATTCATTATGTTCACAGTATCATATTACTTGATTATTTTATTTTTCTATTCATTTTTCAAATATTGCGTTATGGACACAATAAGGTCCGTGTATAAAAAATCAGAGTTTTCTTTCAGCAGGCTTGGGAAATTTTTCCTTTTGAATTTGGCCTTAATCTTGCCGCCATACGTCCTCTTCAGTTTTACAGTAGGCAGCATAAAGGAATCTTTCCGGCCTTACGGGTTTCTGGCAATTGGAATCCCTCTCCTCTTGTATGTTTATGCATTATTGAACTCTGCGCATTCATTTTTTTACCGGGGAAGCTCTTTTAAGGAATCTCTGAAGAAAAGCCTTGAAGCATCGTTTAAAATAAAGGCTTACAAAGAAACGGTTTTAATCATAATAATTGCCGGATTGGCTCTCGGAATATTTTTCTGGCTCATGGGCATGCTGATTAACTGGCTTTTATCCGGAAACTACTTGATTTACTTAAATGCCTATCCATACTACCGCGTTGCAACAGTATGGCTGAGTTATGCAGTAATTTACGCCATAGTCCTGGTTAACAGAATAACATTTTACAAAATGGCAAAATAAAAAATGTTTTACCACAACATAAATCCGGTCCTGCTCGAATTAGGGCCATTGCAGATAAGGTATTACGGGCTGTTCTACGCCCTTGGATTTGTCATCGCTTATTTCCTGATTTATCATCTTGCAAAGAGAAAGCAGATTAGCCTGTCAAAGGATGACGTTTCTGATTATCTTGTCTATGCGATTGTAGGCGATATTGTTGGCGCAAGATTAGTTTATGTTATATTTTACAATCCTTTGTTCTATCTCCAAAATCCTCTGGAAATCTTTGCTGTCTGGCACGGCGGATTAAGCTTTCACGGCGGCCTTTTGGGAGTTGTTTTGGCTGCATACTTCTTTGGCAAAAAGAAAAAAATTGATTTTTATGATTTGGCAGACCTGACAGTGGTTCCTGTCGCCCTGGCTCTTGCAATAGGGAGAATAGGAAATTTCATCAACGGAGAGTTATACGGAAGAATAGCAGATTCAAGCTGGTGCGCTGATTATTCCGGAAGCGAATTCATCTCAAACCCGCCGAGCGGATGCAGGCACCCCTCCCAGATTTATGAATCCATGAAAAATTTTTTTATATTCGCTGTCCTTTGGGCAATAAAAGATAAAAAGCTGCCAAAAGGATTCATGTTCTGGACTTTCGTAGCATTATACGGCCTGCTGAGAACCGTTATGGAATTTTTCAGGCAGCCTGACGAGCAGCTGGGATATATTTTTCATTACTTCACCATGGGGCAGCTGTTGAGCTTTCCGTTATTTATCATTGGATTGGCCATGCTTTACAGGCTGAAGAAGAAATCCGTTTAAATTTTAATATTTTAGATTCTGCCAATAAAAATTTTATTTCAGGGAATAATTAATATATATCTTCTGCTTGAACTTCGATTATGAAGCTTAAGCTGTTGTTTATAATTTGTGTATTGTTTCTGTACAGCTGCTCCAGCCAGAATAATCTTGAATTAAAATCTACTGCGTCCACTCAGGAGCTTAACCAGGCAGTTGCGGGCATAGGCAGCGGAAATATTGCGCCTGACTTCGTTGTAGTCAGCACAGAAGGAAAGCCGATAAGGCTAAGCGATTACAGAGGCCAAAAGCCCGTTATCGTTTATTTCATGGCAACATGGTGCCAGTACTGCAGGGAAGATTATCTGCATTTGTCAAATGTATATAAGGATTATCAGGACAAGGTTGTTTTCATCTCAATAAGCCTTGATTTGAGCGAGAGCATTAAAGAGCTGATGGATTACAAGAAAAATTATCCTGAGCTTCAAAAAACATTTTTTGCGCCGGGGCAGGGGCAGATTCTCAGAGACTATTCAATTACAAAAACCACGACAAAATATGCGGTTGGGAAGAATGGAACGATAATTTACAGGGGCCTGGGGGTTTTTAGCGAAGAGCAGTGGAAAATGTTCCTGGATTCCGTTTCCGGGTAAAAAGGAATTATTATTTTTTGTGCATCTTGGCGCAGTGGCTGCAGCAGAATTTCATAGTCTTTCCGTTCCGCTTTTCAGAATACCCGCCGGAATAAATCTTGCATCCGCAGGGGCAGGCCGCCATCCTCGGCTCCATGGCAAGGTTTATCAGGTCACCGAATTTGCTGAACATTTCCTTGGTGAATTTTTTGCCTTCTTCGGTCAGATGGTATATTTTCTTATCCCTCTTCCCTATTTTTCCGGCCTCTATCAGCTTGTTTTTTCTCAGGGACTCAAGAAACGGATAAACATTGCTGGCGCTGACTTTTCTGCCCAGTTTGCTGCTCAGCTCTTTTATAAGGTCATAGCCGTGCTTCGGACCCGTGGCAAGAAGGCACAGCGTATAAAACTTCAGCATGTTTGTTATTTTTATCCCTGCCATTTAAAAAAATAAATTTGATTCTGTATAAATATCTTTTCTTTTTTATGATTTTTTGATATGTCGGATTTTGATATAAATAGAAAAATTTAAATACTAGCTGAACTGGATAGATAAAAAAGGATATTTAAGGAGGAATTTAAAATGGGAAAGGGAAAAGGATGCTGCTAAAATGAGGTGGCTGGAATGAAGAAAGCCTTAATCGTGTCTTTTTTGGTTTTTGTTTTTATTATTGGAATAGCTCATTCTCACGAGGATGATCTTGCAGAGGCAAAAAGCCTGATTGATGCAAAGACGCCGTGCTCACAGCTGTCGGAAAGCCAGCTTGAGATTATCGGCGATTACTACATGGAGCAGATGCATCCCGGGCAGGCGCATGAGGCCATGGAAGAGATGATGGGGGGTGAAGGGTCTGAAAGCCTTAAGCTCATGCATATTTCAATGGGAAAAAGATTGTATTGCAAGGATTACACCGGAGCGGCGAATTACGGAATGATGGGATCCGGCATGATGGGAATGATGAATGGAGGAATGATTGGCATGATGGGAAGTCAAATGATGGGAGCTAATTTTGGTTACGGGATGATGGGCTCAGGATATTCATACGGGTACGCGAGCTTTTTGAGCTTCTTAAGCCTTGTTTTGCTTGTTGGGCTGGTTATTTTAGTGTATCTTGGAATATTTAAGCTTTGGAAAAGCATTTTCGGCTCGAAAAAAATAAAGTAAATCTGGCAAATAAAATTTATAAAAAGAGGTCGTCAAAATGAAAAGGCTTGAAGGAAAAGTTGCAATAGTTACAGGCTCGGACAGGGGAATCGGCAGGGGAATAGCATTGGCATTGGCAAGGGAAGGCTGCAAAGTTGTCGTAAACTCCCACAAAAAAGGAAAAGAAGGCCAGGAAGTTGCCGATGAAATAAAATCTCTCGGGAGCGATGCGATTTTTGTTGCTGCAGACGTTTCAAAAGAAAAAGAAGTTAAGAATCTCATCTCAAAATCTGTCAAGCGCTTCGGCAAATTAAATATTTTGGTCAACAATGCCGGAATTTTGGTGATGGGAACAATACTTTCTTTAAAAGAAAAAGAATGGGACAGGCAGCTTGATGTGAACTTAAAAGGCGTTTTTCTGTGCACTAAATACGCTGTTCAGCAAATGGTGAAGCAGGGCAAAGAAGGAAGGGTAATCAATATATCTTCAATAGCCGGGCTGGTTGGGTTTCCCGGCATAAGCGCCTACTGCGCATCAAAAGGCGGAGTCACAGAGCTTACAAGGGAAGCTGCGCTGGACTTTGCAAGATATGGGATTACTGTCAATGCAATTAATCCTGGAATTATTGCGACAGATATGACAAAAGGAATGCTTAGCGACAAAAAAACAATGAAGGGATTTATGGAAAATACTCCTGTCGGAAGGGTCGGCAAGCCCGAGGATATAGGAAATGCTGCCGTGTTCCTTGCATTGGACGAATCAAGCTTCATTACCGGGCACAATTTGGTTGTAGATGGGGGATGGACTGCGAGGTGAGGGAAAGTCATGTACCAATACAAAAAGGAAACTGGATTAAGCTATCCTGAAGCAGTCGCAAGGGCAAGGGAAGAACTGCAGAAAGAAGGTTTTGGAGTCCTGACTGAGATAGATGTAAAAGCAACTTTGAAGAAGAAACTGGATGTTGATTTTGATGACTACATAATTTTGGGAGCATGCAATCCTCCGATGGCTTACCAGGCACTGCAGGCAGAGCAGGATCTTGGGCTTATGCTCCCATGCAATGTCATTGTTTATTCAAAAAAAGGAAAAACTTTTGTTGCTGCAATAAAGCCGACTGTCCAGATGGAAAAAATAGGAAATCCAAAGCTCAAATCAGTTGCAGCCCAGGTTGAGCAAAAGCTGAAAAAGGTTATTGACTCAGTATAACTAAAGATAAAAATGAAAAAGCTAAAGCCAAATATTGTGGGTTTGTCGCTTGGAATTACATCAGCAGTACTCTACATTTTGTGCCTCATGTTAGTTTGGATTACGCCGGTAAGCATGATGACTCCATTTGTGAACAATTTATTCCACAGCATGGATTTCACCGGTATGATGGCTAAAAGCATCACAATTTCAGGCTCAATAATTGGAATTGCAGCGTGGTTTTTTATAAGCTGGGCAGCAGGATTCATATTTGCATTAGTTTACAATGGAATATCAGAAAAATAAATCATTAACCAAGTGTTATGACCCTATCAGATTCCTCAACTAATGCCAGTATTTCTTCCATTGTAGAAACGGGGCAAATTTTGCTTTCTTCTTTCTCTCTTAATTTCAAGCAGGCTCCGCAAGCTAAAATTGTGCCGTTGTTTTTCAGGAATTTCTTGATAGTCCCTTCCAGAAAAGGAAATTTATTGTCTTTGATACTTTCAGCCTCAACCCCCTTGCCAAGAAGAAATACTTTCACAGAATGGTTTTTGCCAATAGCTTCATTTCCAAATCGAAAGCAATTCCAGCAGGTTTCTGCATCGTTTGTGTTTAGTATTATTCCTATTTTCATTTTTTACGCCTCCAAAACTGTTTTTTATTTTTTCTTTCTTTTTGCTATTTTAAAGATTACTAAACCAATGATAACTATTGCCAATACAATTCCAATCCCAACAACTTTATTGGCATCACTACTCTCTGCAGCAAACATTCCAGCTATTAGATTTGTTTTTTTGCCATTTACATTTATAGTAGCTCTTCTGTTGAAAGTGAATATCCTACTACTGAAGGTTATACAGTTGAAAGAAAATATCCTGTTCCTGTAGAGTATACCATTCGTGCTATTTTTATTTTATTTACGTTGTCTATTTATCTAATGGTTTCTTATATTGTTAGTTGTGTAATCTACAAAGTCTATGGAAAAATAAAAAATAGATAAATTCCAAGATTGCTGAGACTTTTGATAGTGTGCCCGTTAATTCTATTTCTTAATTGCTCACTTTGTTCGCTAGATTGAACGCCCCAGAAAAAACTTTGCTTAACAGCAACCCCGTTGCACTTTCGCATTCGCTCAGGGCGTATAACAGGAATTTCCTTAAGTTATACGCAATTAAATTTAATTTTATTGACGAGAAAACTGGAATTCTCTCTGATTTCTGAAAGAGCAATTTCTAAAACTATAATCCGAATAATTTATATACAAATACTAATTTAAATAAAACATGAACATAAAAAAAATATTAATTTGGGCATTGATTGTTATAGGAGCGCTATTTATACTTTTAGTTTTGTTTGGCGAAAATGATAAAATTTCAGTAACAGATTATGATTACACAGTTAAACAGCCAGTAGTTCAAAAAGGAAATCGTCTTTTAGGAATTGCGGTAACAGAGGGAAGTGTTGGTTTTGATAAAGCATTTTCTACAGCGCAAGATGTGGGTATAGAATTTATTGAATTCCCCTGGCAATGGGATGATCTTGAAAAAACACCTGAAAAATACGAAAATCAGTATTTAGATATAGCAAACATATATTACCCATCCCAAAATACTCGAGTCGCTTTGACTATTAATCCAATCGATACAACTAATCTGCGTCTTCCAAAAGATTTAAAAAACAAAACATTTGATGACCCGGAAGTAATTAAAAGATACAACAAATTGATAGATTATGTTTTTTCTAAAATTCCAAACCTCGATATTGTTTCACTTTCCATCGGTAATGAAATTGACATCTATCTGGGAACCGATAAAGAAAAATGGGGCCAATACCAAAGATTTTTTGAAGCAACGAGTACCTATGTGAAAACTAATTATCCTGGGATCAAAGTTGGAACCAAAGCAACATTTGGAGGAATAACTAAAACCAATAAAGAAGAACTAAAGGCATTGAACAAACATAATGATATAATCATGATAACCTATTATCCTATTAATTCAGATTTCGGTGTGAAAGAACCCTCAATTGTACACTCAGATTTTAATGAAATTACATCTATTTATGAAAGTAAAACAATACATATATCAGAAGCAGGCTATCCATCAAGCACTTATTTGGGTGGTTCAGAGATTAAACAAGCAGAATTCGTAAGAGAGATATTTAAAGCATGGGATGAACATGACTCTCAGATTCAGCTTATTGATTTTATATGGTTGCATGAGATATCCCAATCCGAACTGAACTATTTTTCTGAGTATTACGGCAGTTCAGATCGGGCGTTCATAGAATTTTTAGGGACATTGGGTTTAAGAACTAGCGATGGAAAAGACAAGCCAGCATTCGTGGCCTTAAAAAAAGAGGCGGAAGCTAGAGGTTGGTAATTGCATACACAATTATTGGATAAATAAATCGGAAATTGCCCTTTATGTTTTACTGAAAAGTTCTTACGGGTTTGAGAGGGAATTCTTTAAAATATAGTCTGCTTCGCAGAGATTGATTGGAAAATTAAATTTAACTGTGCCTTCGGCATTTTTTCTTGCAGAAAAAACGTATAACAAGGATCCTGACGTTAAATGCAATTCGAAAACCCGCCTATCGTAGATAGTAGACCGTAAATCCCTTTAGCTGTCGCCTTAATTAAACTTCATAAGAGAAAAAGATGAAAAATGCTGTCCCACTGTTTCATAACGAGCGTTTAACAAAATTTCTTCTTACTTTTTAGGGGTCGCCGTCTTTTAACCAAATGTCAAAACTCTATCAGACTCTTCCACTATTTTTAACATATATTCCATATTAGAAACAGGGCACATTCCAATTTCTTTTTCCCTTATCTTCAAGCAGGTTCCGCATGCAAGAATTATGCCGTTGTTTTTCAGGAATTTCTTAATAGTGCCTTCTAAAAAAGGAAATTTATCGTCTTTGATATTTTCAGCCTCAACCCCCTTGCCAAGCAAGAATATCTTTACAGAATGACTTTTAGCCAAAGCCTCATTCCCGAACCTAAAGCAGTTCCATACCGTTTCAGCGTCATTTGTATTCAAAATTATGCCTATTTTCATTCTCCTCCCTCCATTATTTTTTTCTTTTTGACATTTTGAAAGCCACTAATCCTATAGCAACGACAATGGCTGCAATTCCAACACCAATCAGTCTATTAGGAGCCTTTCCTTCTACTTTGATTACTGCTCTTCTGTTGAAAGTGTATATGTTTTCGTCACCTTTGTCGCTGTCTCCCTTAACCCTTATCAACATTTTCAAGAAATGCTCTTTAAATTCCGCATCCTTGTCTATTTTGACTTTAAACACAGCTTTTCCTGTTTCTCCGGGCTTGAGTTCTCCAATGTAACTGCTCCTCGAATCAAAACTGAATGGCTGCGAGCTTTGAGTAATCAGTCTTGCATCAACTGCTTCTGCGTCCTCTGTGCCTGTGTTTTTTAAATAAACCTCCAAATTAATTGTAGAACCGGCTTTTCCATTACCTTTAACATCGACAACATCTATGATTGGCTTTTCTTTCACCAAAAAGGGTATTGTAACTTTTTTTGTGTACTTGTTATTGTCCAAGTCCATGTAGTTAAACTCTAAATCGAGATTGTATTTAATTGGCTTAGCGTCCTCTTCAACATTAATGAAGAAAGTTGCTTTTTTTGACTCGTTTGCAGCTAATTTTCCAATCCATAGTCTGTTATTATTGGTATATGAATGCTTGAGTTTTTCTGGCAGATTAAGTATTGCTTCAACAGACTTTGAATTTTTGTTGCCAGAATTCTCTATGTAGGTGTCCAGTTCAACATAATTGTCGCCAGGTCTTACAGCTGAAGGAACAGTTACAATATTTGCAACTCCTAGGATAATGCCTTCCTTTTTGACATCAATAAAAAAATCCTGAACTTTTGCAGCATCTATGGGCTTATTATCAACAAAATATTGAAACTTAACCCTTAACTTATATTTTGCAGTTGGAGCATCATTGCTGATTTTTACCCTAAAAGTTTTTTTCCACACGCCTTGCGCAAATAAATGCCCTACATTTGAGCTTCCTGTTGCGTCTGTTATCAGCAAATATTTTTCGCTGATAGTATCTTCAGCCTCTAAAAAAACTTTCAAAGCAGTGCCTTTGTACTGTGCTTGGGTGTCATAAAAAGCTTCATCATGAAAATTGATTGTGATATCGACCTCGTCCCCGGCAGCAATAATAGCAGGGTCAAAGCTTGCACTATCAAACTGAACTGCTGCATATGCGACGCTTGAATAAACCACAATTAACAATATGGGCATCAAGAGCTTCGTAATTTTTTTTCTCATTTTCATTCCTCCTTAACTTTTTGCCAATTTAATATTTTTATCAATACAAGTATCGTAAAGGAAAATAACTGCCGGAAGCGCAACAACTGCTGCTACTAAAGCAGATGCTATCCCAATTGAAAGGATAATGCCAAAATTCTTTATTGCAGGCAGAGGGGTGGAAAGCAAAGACAAAAAAGCGGCAATCGTAGTTAATGCAGCAGCTAGCAATGCGCGAATACTTTCTCTTAAAGTATGTACAAGGGCATTTTCTCTTGAGTTTTTTGCTTTCAATTCATAAAATCTGTATAATATATGGATTCCAAAATCAATTCCAAGGCCCATTAACATTGCAGCCGCCACAATATTTGTGGATGAAAGAACAATGCCAAAATAACCTATCAAACCAGTTGTCCAGAGCATGGAAATCATCACAACTATCATTGGAATAAAGCCCTTGACTAATGATTTGAAAGCAATGAACACTACAATTCCTATAAGAACAAACGCGAGCGGAGTTTCAAAAGAAAAATCAAAAATCATTATGTCAAATGTAGCTTTATCAATTAAATTAAATCCTGTGACATGTGCTTTCAACCCGGGATTAAGTTCTTCAAGGCTTGCTATGTCATCCTTGATATTAAATTTAAGCTTCTTTATAAGATTTGCATTTGCGCCTGTGTCCGTCCTTAACTGCAAAAATGTAAGCGAGTAATCCCTGTTCGTAAGCTTAAAAGTTCTTGGGTCTTCACTTAGAATTGATTCTATTTTTCTTTTTGAATCCGGAATAAACCCATTTTTCTCTTTTACTATGCCTGCAATCGATGAAACCTCTAGAATATTCTCATTTTTATTGAGCTTTTCTTGCAAAGCACCAATATACTTCAATATTTTTGGCTCCCTGACATCTGCTGCATAGTCAGGCTCTAAAACAATATAAACCATATCAGCCCCAAATTGGTTTCGCATGTCATTCATTGTTTTAATAACAGGCAATTCATCAGGGAGAACTTTTTCAAGGCTCGGCTCAATCTTAACTTTGAATATGCCGGGAATAAGAAGAAGTGTTATGAATGCGATTATCAGAAGCACTATCTTAGGGTATTTAACCTGCAATTTCACTATTTCCTCAGCAGTTTCTTCAAGCATTTTTAACCTTATAATGTTTGTTTTTATAGAGGGCAACAAGCTTTTCCTCAGCAACAAGCATCGCAGGAAGCCCTATTATTGTGAAAACCAAAGAATATGAAATGCCAATAATCATTAATGTCCCGAATCTTCCCATTTCAGGCATTGTTCCAAAGAGAAATGCAAAAAAAGCTGCCAAAGTTGTTGCAGCAGTCGCAAACAATGCAGTGCCTGTGCTTACAACAGCCTCTTCAACTGCTTCTTCAATTTTCTTGCCTTGCTTTCTTTCATACTTGTACCTGTTCATTAGATGGATGGCATAGTCAATTCCAACGCCAATTACAATAGCTGCAACTCCTCCAGCTAAAGTAGATATGCCAAGATTGAAGTAGCCCATTGTCCCGTAAAGCCATGCAACGCTGACAAACACAACAATAAGGGGAAGTAGCGAAGAAACAAAGCTTCTGTAAAGCAGAAAAGTTATTAAGAACACCAGCAGGATAGAAGACCACAAGGAATTCAGCATGCTGGACTTAATCATCTTGCTTAATTCCTGCTGTATTAATGGCACGCCAGCAAGCCGTATTCTTATCCCTGGCGGCCTGCCAGCGTCTTCTATATCCTTTTTTATGGCTTCTGCTAAATTGTTTAATCTTCTGTCATCTCTGCCAACATCTGTGTTGACAATGATATAAGTTGTAGAAAAATCATCATTTATGTAGTTCCTGATTAAGTTTGCTGTTTCTTTATTCTTAAGAAGAGAATCAAATTCTTGTGCATTTGGAAGCTTATTGCCATTAATTTTTCTTATTACATCGGTGACAGCAAATGTTTCTATCACATCATCTTCTTCGCTTATTTGCTCCTTTAAGCTTTCAATGTATTCAAGGACTCTTTTGTCTTTTACGCTAAAAATCCCTTTTTCATTCTGGCTTTCCATGTCAACATCGATGACTATTCCAATCATGTCTTTTCCCAGGAAATTATCGCGAAGAACATTGAAATATTTGATTTCCTCCATGCCTTCTGGCATCATTTTTTCAAGGGAAGCAACAGTTCTAACATAAGGTATGCCCCCGACTATAAAAACAGTCAAAGCCAGAATTGCCAAAATTACAGCGAATGGATTGCGTGTTTGAAAATGCGCAATCCTTCTTAATGTTTTTTTGTATACGCCCATACGAATTAGTTTATTCTAATATTTGAATATGAATGCAAATTGAATTACCAGTCATGTTTAAATCAAAAACAAAAATTATTGCCTATTCAATTCTATATCCAGCTTTATAGGGTTAGTCAAGCAGTAAACGCCGGGACATCTTTCCTCTGCCAATTTCTTAACTTCATCTAAATTTTCTTTGTCATCACTAGAAGCATTTACCTGCAATTTAACATTTTCAACAATTGGCTCGTTGCTTAATCCTAATGCCTTGCTTAAGTTGACTTTATTTTCTACGCTTACTTTTAATTCGTTCAGCTTTATTCCTTTTTCTGCCGCAATTGAGGCAAATGTCTGCGCAAAGCAGGCTGCCAAGCCAAACAAGCAATACTGCACAGGGTCTGGCTTTAAGCCATTGCCGCCTAAAAATGGCGGCGCATCTGCTTCTGCAGCAGTTGAGCCGTTTGCATGCTCTAAAGTTGATATAAATTGAGGATTTCCTTCTCTAAAATCCCAAGTGCCTTCAACTTTCTTTATCTTTATAGCTTTGTTCTTGTCTTTTTTGGCTTCTTCAACAAAAGCGCTAGCTTTATCCAAATTTACGTTGTTTAGTTTCATAGTTCTCACCTCATGCAAAATCTTCTGTTTTCATTTTTACCACTTTAATTGCATAAACAAGCAGCCCTGCAGCTGCAATCAGTATAATGGCTAAAGCAATGCTCATTGCAAAGTTTTTTTCACTGTCTGTCATCTTAATCACTTTGTGTTGTTTAATATCCCTATTGATGATTTTGTAATTTTATTGTTTCTTTCTTCATTTGGATTTACTTAATTTTCTTAATTCTTCAATCTTCTCATTATTCCATTCATTTTTCATCACTCTTCTTTCTAAATATACTGTATATAAAGATTTGACTAGCTTCCCAAGGGGTTAAATGTTCTTCTTCAAAACTTTTTACATGCTCGAAATCGCTAAACAGTTTTTTCATAGAGTCTTCAGAGTATTGCTTTATGTCCAGCCCGCTGCATCTTTTCGGACCATTCTCTGAAAATGTTGAAAGAATTAAGCAGCCATTTGGTTTTAAGAATCGCCTTATGGCTTCTACATATTTATTAATATCTTCTTCTTTTGTTAAGAAATGAAGCACAGCCCTGTCATGCCAAATATCATATCTATCGTTTGTTTCAAATTCTCTTAAATCAGATACTACCCACTTAACGCCATTAGCTTTATTCCCTAATCTTTTCTTTGCCTTTTCCAACGCCATAGAAGATATGTCTAATACAGTTATGTTCCTAAAATCAAGAGCAAGAAGGTTATCCACAAGCTTTGAATCGCCAGCGCCAATGTCAATAATACTGGCATTTTTTCCCAGACCAGCCTCAGCTATCAAACTAAGTGATGTTTTGGGTTTTTCCTGATACCAGCTTACTTCATCAGGCTTTTTTGCCTGATAAATGCTTTCCCAGTGTTCTCTTGGATTATATGACATTTTTTACCGTCCAATTTCCTTTTTCATTTCCTCAAACTGCTTTTTAGTTATCTCACCTTTAGCATATCTTTTCTTTAGGATTGTTAATGAATCTGACCCATCCTTGTTAGATTGGCTTGCATTGATTAAGGTAACTATGAGCCAAATAATAAGCCCCCAGAAAAGCAACATAAAGATAAATCCAAAGCCCATTCCAAATCCCATCATGCCATAGCCACCCATTCCAAAACTTCCTATGAAAAAAAGCACAACAATTACAGCAATGAAAATCCATATCAATGTGTTTTTATCTTTTTCCATAAGTCTCACTTTCCTACCTCCTTTTTCATTTCTTCAAATTGTTTTTTGTTTATCTCTCCTTTAGCATATCTTTTCTGTAAAATATTAATCGGAGTTTCTATCTCTTTTTTTATTATAAACTTATAAATAAGCCATATTACTAAAACAATTAATCCAATCCAAAACAATGACCAAATTATATTCCAAAAACTCCAATAACCATAGCCATATCCAAACGGATTGCTGCCCATCATACCATAATTCATCATATTGCCACCCATCATCATGCTTATCATCCCTCCGCCCATCATGCCGCCAGATCCAAAAGCATTTGTTTCGCCGCAATATATTGTTTTTGCCATATTAATATGGAATTGTTTTTCTGGTTCATATCCTTCTTTTAAGCCCATCATTTTATGCATAAGCTCATGGGAATCTCCAGGATGCATTAATTCCATTTCATACTCCCCAATTATTTCTAACTGAGAATCCGATAGACTTTTGCAGCTCGCTTTTGAATCAATCAGGCTTTTAGCTTCTTTGATTTCCTGTTGCGTGACTGCATTAGCTAAACTCAAATTCAGCAATAAAATAAAAATAATGACAAACATTTTATTTTTCATATTTTCACCTCATAGATTTTTGGCAATTTTTTCATTTTTCCTTAATTTCTCCGCTAAAACTTCCCTCATTATATCAAATGCCTTGATAATTTTTGGATTTATTAACCTGTAATAGATATTCTTGCCTTTTCTGTTTGATGTAACAATTCCTTTAGACTTCATGATTGATAAATGCTGAGAAATATTAGCCTGGCTTAATTTTGTTTTTTCTATAAGTTCTGTTACTGACATTTCATCATCTCTCAGAAGATTCAATATCTCCAGTCTTGTTGCATTTGAAAATACCTTGCACATTTCTGCATGCATTTGGTACAGTTCTTTCATAATATCATATTAGTATATTCTAATGTTTAAATATTTTTTGGTTTTTTTAGGTTTGATTGCAATCGTAATTAATGTCTGCCTCCTGGCAGTAATTTACAGCAAAGTGAGAAGAAACTACGGCGACAACTGGGTTTACGAAGGGTCTTCGAACTTTGCGGAAGAAATTTTGCCACGTTATAGCAGAGCAAAAGAGCTTGACAGGAATTCCAATGTTAAACGAAATCGGATTCTTACCCTATTTTAAAGGTAAAGGGATTGCTTTGCTACTTAACAATATCACCAATAAATTTTAAAGGCATTTTTTCCATTTTCTTAAAATTCAATAAACCAAATTTTTATATATGGCCCTATAACTTTAAATTTATGTTTCAAATATGCCCGGGAGTGATTGGGGTAGGGCTTATTCATGGCATTGCGACTAGTACGAGCACACAATGAAAAAAACGAAAAGTAAAAAGTTTAAAGGAAGCGGTAAAAATGATTAGTCAAATAATAGTTGTTATGCTTGCTGTTCTGGTTGCAAGCTGCTCAAATAATGTATTAAACAAAAACTTGCAAGAAACTCGGCTAATTACAAGCAGCAATTACAAAAACATGACTGTAGATGAACTAAATGCACAACTGAAAAACAAGGATTTTGCTTTAATAGATGTGCATATACCGGAGCAGAAGCATATTAATGGAACTGACTCATTTATACCTTATGACGATATTGAAAATCAGCTTGATAAACTTCCATCTGATAAAAATTCAAAAATAGTTTTGTATTGCCGTTCAGGTCGCATGAGTCAGATTGCAGCGGAAAAGCTTGCTGAGAAAGGCTACACAAATGTGTACAATGTTGTTGGTGGGATTGCTGAGTGGGTTAAGGAAGGCTACGGTAAGTGATCATTTATTCCGTTGAGCCTGAAATGTCCATTATGCAAACCAAATTGTCCATTAAACTGGGGCGCAGTTTGCAAAATGCCAATGCAAAAATTGCAGCTGTGCCGGAGTGGTTGTAATTTAAAAAATGAGATGCCGAATAAAAACGAAATCAAAAAGCCCTTTAAGAAATAGAAAGTTAGTTGCAGCCATTATAAGCATCGGAACAGCTGTATTATCTTACATGATTTTTGGAATAGTGGCTGCAATAATCTCAAATAAATTCTTTACAAGAATGACTCCGGTTGGATGGCTTGAGCAGGCTTCTTTGATAATTACATCATTGCTTTTGGGAGCCTATTTTGGGTTGGCTTGTTACGCAAAATCAACAAACAAGGTATGCAATAGGACAGCAGCCGCAGGAGGAGTTTTTGGATTCTTGACATTTGGGTGTTCCATCTGCAACAAGATTCTCGTGTTTTTTCTTGGAATTGCAGGCGTCCTTACGTATTTTGACCCATTAAGACCGCTTCTTGGAATAGCAAGCATTTTATTTCTTGGGTTCTCAATTATTCAAAAATACAAAAGCATACAGGCAGCATGATAAAACAGAAAGCAAAATTCATTTCCGCAGCGAGATTTGGCATATTAACTCCTGTTTACGATATGTTTTGTGAAATGCTTGGGTTGGGAAAAAAGTACAGGGTTGTGGTTCTAAAAAATATAAAGATAGATAATAAAAAGAGCAAAGTGCTTGATGCAGGATGCGGAACAGGAAGCCTTGCCATTGATTTCAAAAGGAAATTTCCAAAAACTGAGTTATACGGGATAGACATTGATGAAAGAGTGCTTGCGATAGCTAAAACTAAAATAAATAATGAAAAAGCAAAAATCAGATTAAAGAAAGCTTCAATAACGAGCCTTCCTTTTGATGGCAGCAATTTTGATGCAGTATACAGCTCTTTAGTATTTCATCACCTTACTTCCGAAACAAAAAGAAAAGCTATGAAAGAGGTATACAGAGTTTTGAAAAGAGGAGGAAAATTTTACCTCTTTGATTTTGGAATGCCAAAGTCAAGATTTTCACTGATAGCATGGTTTGCCGTGCATCTTGAGGAGGGATATGACAATATTAAAGGCAACTTCCCTTCAATGCTGCATAGTGCCGGATTTAAGTCAGTCAAAAAAGTTTCAGAATATGGGCTTGGAATAGACTTTCTTGTTGCTCAAAAGTAGCTACTCGCTTAGCCCAAAAGAGCTCGTAAAATCAACAATCATTTGGTACCTGCTAAGATAATCAAACCCTTTTTGTGTGAGGGAGTAAGTTTTGCCGCTTTTCGCCTTATTTTCCAGTATAAATCCCTTCTGTATCAGTTCATCCATATATTCCTGAAACATCTGGTTGGATAAGTTTGACCTATATAAGATATTTGTCGGCTTTATTTTGCCATTTTTTTCCTTTATGACACTAAGAATATCATAAATAATCTGCAGCCTGTCTCTCTTTTTGCTCATTTTTTCTTTACAACATCAATTAAATTTACAGATATTAGCGCGTAGGCCGTGAATTCAAGCAAGTGGCCTGCAACATAGAATGTTCCGTGGTCAACGGAAAAAATAAAGTGAATCTTGCCAAAAAGCAGGAATAAAAATGCCATAAAGACAATAAGCGCGCTCATTTTTCTGCTCTTAAGGTAATTTCTCAAATAGTAAAATGAGATATAAATCAGCAGTATTGAAGACAGCGCGTAAAAAAAGTAGAGCTTGCTGGAGTTAAGCAAAAGAACTGCCAGTATAGCGGCCAAAAACAGCCCATAGGCCCTGATGTCCTTTATTTTTAGGGTCATGTAAGCAAGCGTCACAAGACCAGTTATAAAAAGAACCATATGCGCGTATATTCCGGCGCTGCTAAGGCTGTGCATGGCTGCCATTGAATGCATATTGCATCCTTCTGCCATTGAATAGCTTGCAGCAAAATTCAAAATTGACTGGATAAAATAAGCAGCAGAAATCAAAAGAAAAGAAATTCCAAACAGTTTCGACTGCTTTTGGCCGGACAGCTGGTAGATTCTTAAAGCATACACGCCTACGAGCAGCGCAATGACAAAAAACATCAGCTCAAAGAGCACATTATATCCTGCGAACCAGTATGGGACTATGGCATAGTTCATCATGCTGGTTTTGGCTTGTTTTCCTCTTTTTAAACTTTCCGAAGCATAACTCCTGATTTTTCCTTAAGAAGGGATTTATAAGTGGGGTGCATAAATAAGTCCAATTCGGAGGAGATAAACAATGCAGACAGGTCATGAAGGGCATGTAAGCGCAGGCATTGCACAATTGCCAAATCCCGGCTCAGGGCTTGAAAGCATAGTTGCCCAAGGCTCAGGCAGCGGAGGGGCTTCGCTTATGCCTCCAAGCGGGCTGGAACATTCATTTGCAAATTACCAATCGATTGTTACGTATCTGCCTTACATAGCTTTGGCTGCAGTGGGATTATATCTGGTGTACGGGCTTATCAAATATATTAGAACTAATAGAAAAGATATAGATCATATAAGTGCTGCATGATAACAAACAACAGCACAAATCAAATAGTGAAAATTCGGAGGATGAGAAGATGAATAAACCAGGAAGGAAACCAATTGATTGGATTGTGATTGCAGTTGCTGCCGTAGCATTGATTTCTGTGATTGCAGTTGCTTATGCGCAGGAAGACAATGACCCTGCATCAAACAAAAACATGATGGACATGATGGGCGGCAAAGGGATGGACGTAATGCACAAACAGATGACAAAAAATCTTGATTCTGATTTAAAGGAGCAAATGGACAAGGTGCATGAGCAGTGCAAAAAATTGCATAATGATGAAACGCTAAAAAAGGGAATGATGCAGCAAAATGAATAAGGAATCCTACAGCTGGATTTTAGCGGCTTTGATAATTTTATTGCTTGGAAGCAGTATGCTAATGGGTAGGAGCCACATGGGGTTTAGCATGGGACTCGGGTTTGTTTTTATGCTAATATTCTGGGTGGCAGTAATCTGGCTGATATTTGAGCTGTTCGGAAATGAGCAAGATAGAACAGATTCGCTTGAAATACTAAAGAATAGGTATGCAAAAGGAGAAATACGCAGGAAGCAGTTTGAGCAGATAAAAAAAGGGTTATCATAAGGCGGCAAAAAATGAATGATCATGCGCACCAGCAAAAAGAAGGATTTTTGCAAAAGATAAGGCACAATCATTTTTTCATGGTTTTGATGTGTTTAATGCCAATTGTGTTATTGCTTGCCGGAAGCTATTTTTTCGGATGGAAAAATGACAGCTTGCTTGTATTTGCATTTTTGGCGGCGTGTGTGTTTGGGCACATGTTTATGATGGGGAATCATAAGGGTCATTAAAAATCAGGAGGCGAAAACATGGGAAAAGATAAATCAAAAGGATGCTGTTGAATTCAAGTTAAATTTTTATTTTTTTGTTTTTGAAATCAAAAAGGTGAATAAATAATGATAAGGGCAAGGTGTGAAATTTGCGGAAGATTTATCCTTGCAAATGATTATGAAATTGAAAACATTTGCGACGATTGCGAGATAAGGCTCCTTGAAAACAAGCCATATCCGTACTTTTCGGAATAAATGGAAAAAATGGAATTGAAAAACTCATGCAAGTGCCGACCAAGTTGCAAGTGCGAGAAATGCAAATCAACATATTTCAATCTGGACAATGTTGAAAACAGCAAAACAGAAGATTTTGCAAGAGACAACGAAAATAAGAAATAAAAAAACATAAGAAACAAATGAAGAAGAAAATGAAAAATAATTATGAATCACAGCCGCAGGCGCTTCGAAGGGCGCAGGAAATTGCATTTCAGAAAAATGGGCATGTTCCAACGATGCCTGAATCAATAGTTGACAGGCTAAACAATCTAACTGGATGGCATCAAGAAAAAGCAACATTGAGTGAAGAGATTGTTGGAAAGTCTGGATATGGCAATCAAGTTGTTGCTATAAGCCATGGTCCTGCACTCATAGGGACAGTTGAAGATTTGGAAAAGGCAGTTAGAAATCCTGTAAGGGGAACTTCATTAATTCCCGATTCTGCAGCGTCAATTGGTAAAAACAAGTTTAGAAGGCTGCTCGATGGAAAGCTTCCGAGCGGAGACGAACTTCCAGTATATCCGATTGCAGAATTATTATCGGCTAATCATTTAAATTTTCCTTCAAGATACATTATTGTCCTTGACCTAAGTTTGGCGGAAAAATCCGAATCGGGTTACATTGAAATTCAAAGATTGGCAGAAGATGCGCTTTTTACAGCGAGAATAGGAAGCCGTCAAAAGGCACTGGAGTATCTAGGGGAAGCAGGGCGCCAATACGGAACAGCTAGATATGGCAATTGGCACACCCTTAACCATTCAGACTTAAGCAGGCCTCATGGGAGGTTGCTTATTTTGGGTGGGAACGCTTATGCAGGAATTGTTGGAGATTCCAGCATTATAGAGCCGGTAAGATTTGCAGTTCTTCCCGGGAAAAAACCAAAAGCAGTTCATCCTCTGGAGAGAATAGCTTTTGCTGCAAGGTGAATGTAAAATGCAACTGATAAATATAAAAAATTCCTGTAATTGCCATCCCAGATGCAAATGCAAGGATAAAAGATATTGCAGCAGGACATATTTCCATCTGCAAATGCACGGCAATGCAGAAGATTTTAAGGAAAAATAGGTGATTTCAAATAAAAAAAATTAAAAGCTTAAAAAGCGCAGTTGTTCCATTGCTTGTAATCCTGGGTTTATCTTCAATACTTTTCCTCGCCATAGATTCAATTACAAATCATAAGTCTGCATTGCTTTCATTTATTTTAACAATAGTCATAATATACGGGCTTTTTGTATTTATGGAAAAAGGCAAGGTGAGGGACATTGAAAGGCATGGAGTGTATAACCACAATAAAATCCAATAAAGGAGAGATGACAGTCAACATTTGCAAGATTATTGAAAAATGTGAAAACGAAGATTGCAGGTGCAAATATTCAAGAAGGGCGGAAAAGGAGAATGAAGAAATTGCACTTGAAGCATAAGCTGGCGGCAGTTTTAGTGTTGTTGATAGTTGCGTTGGCTTCATGCAGCAAAGCAAGCAGCACAACTGGCAGTAATATGATGGAAGCCCGCAAAATATCAGTAGCAAGTGAAATAGAAAGGAGCATTTTAGGATTAAGCAAGGCAAAGCAATCGGAAATTGTTGAATTAAAAGACAAGCAGATTTTGAAAATGGAAGCCAAGGCAGTCGTCAAGGAAATTAATGGCAAAGAGATTAGAATGTATGCCTACAATGGCCAAATTCCCGGCCCGCTAATTAAGGCAAAGCAAGGAAGCGCCATTTACATAAATTTTACAAATAATATCGGCCTTGAAACTGCAATTCACTGGCACGGAATCAGGCTGGAAAACAAATATGACGGAGTTTCAGGCGTTACGCAAAATCCGATCCAAGCCGGAGAAAGTTTCCTCTACAAGCTTGATTTCCCGGATGAAGGAATTTACTGGTATCATCCCCATATAAGGGAGGATTTGCAGCAGGAGCTCGGGTTGTACGGCAACATCCTTGTTGAGCCAAAGGACGAAAATTATTTCAATAAAGTTGACAAAGAAGTTGCTTTATTCCTTGATGACATAAGAATGGAGGGCAATGATATTGCTGGTTTTGACGCCAATCATGCAACCTTCACTTTTATGGGGAGATTTGGAAATGTAATGCTGGTAAACGGGCAGACTGATTATAAATTAAATGTAAAAAAAAATGAAGCAGTAAGATTTTATTTGACAGATTCTGCAAATACACGAACATTCAATTTCCTAATCGACAAGCACAAATTGAAATTGATTGGCTCGGATTCCGGGAAATTTGAAAAAGAATCTTTTGCTGATTCTGTAATAATTTCCCCGGGTGAGAGGTATATTATAGAAGTTTTATTTGACAAAGTCGGGATGTATAAAATATTGCACAAAACTGATTCTGGTGTTTATACTCTTGGAATTATAGATGTTTCAGGCTCAGTTTCAGATGCAAATCTTGAGTTTTTAAAATTGAAAGGCAATGAAAACCTGATCAAAGAAATAAGCCCATTTAAGGAGTATGCTTCTAAAGACCCGGACTATGAATTTGAGCTGACAATAGACCAGAATGTAATGAAGGGTATGCGCCCGGGGATGATGGATTCTCAAGAAACGATTGAGTGGGAAGAAAATGGTCATATGGCAGTTATGAATTCTATGTCAGATGACCAGAACGTCAAGTGGATAATAAGGGACATGAAGACAAACAGGAAAAACGAGGAGATAAATTACAGCGTAAAACTTGGCGATGTAAAGAAAATAAGATTATACAACAATCCAAACTCCATGCACCCAATGCAGCACCCGATTCATTTGCACGGCCAAAGATTCCTTGTATTAAGTGAGGATAAAAAAATAAATGAAAATCTTGCATGGAAGGACACTGTCTTGGTTCCTGCAGGAAAAACTGTCGATATTCTTGTCCAGTTTGCAAATCCCGGAGAATGGATGATGCACTGCCACATTGCAGAGCATCTGGAAGCAGGAATGATGATGAAATTTAAAGTGTCATGAAGGTGAAAAAATGGAAGAAAATACATTTAGAATAAAGAAAAAATATGTGTTTACCGGGCTTTTAATTTTGGCATTGGTTTTTGGCTATTCATTGAATGCCATTTTTGCAGGGAGGGGAAATGCCTCTGGCAACACCATAAGGCAGCAATCAATGAATGCAAACAGTCCAACTAATAATCAGGCTGATTCAATGGCAAGCCACCATACAGCTTTTATGAAGCAAGCAAGCGGATTTTTCAAGTCTGCAATCGGAAAGCAGGCTCCTGATTTTGAGCTGCAGGACATAAATGGGAATGCAGTAAGGCTAAGCGATTACAAAGGGAAAAATGTAGTGCTGTTCTTCAATGAAGGAAGCATGTGCTATCCTGCTTGCTGGAACCAGGCTGCAGAGCTTTCAAAAGACCCAAGGTTCAGCAAAGATGATGTTGCAGCTTTTTCAATTGTAGTTGATTCACAGGCGCAATGGAAGCAGATTATTCAAAAAGTCCCGCAGATGGCCAATGCAAGGATTTTGTTTGATACAACCAGGAAAGTTTCCGCAGAATATGATGTGCTTTTCACAGAATCTTCTATGCATAAAGGCTCGTATCCCGGGCATACATATTTTGTCATTGACAAAGATGGAATTATAAGGTACACATTAGACGACCCAAGAATGGCAATCAACAATGATAAAATTGCCTCTGATTTGGATGCAATTAAAGGTGCTTGAATGGAATATAGTTTTCTGATAGCGTCACTCATTGCATCGTTTATTGCAGGAATTGCAGCCCTGTTTGCGCCGTGCTGCATTACTGTCCTTCTGCCGACTTATCTTGGCTCAATCTTCAGGCAGAAAAGGACCGTTATTGCAATGACTTTTGTTTTTTTCCTGGGGTTGCTTGCAGTTTTTCTTCCGCTTGGCCTGGGTTTTGCAGGAATAGGGGCATTGTTCAGCAAAAATCATGACTGGATTTTTATCCTCGGAGGGTTTTTCCTGCTTTTGCTTGGAGCTTCAATTCTTCTTGGTTTCCATTTTTCAATCCCATTTGCGAAGCATTCCAAATCTAAAATAACGGGCTCAGGCTCTGTTTTTGTTTTGGGAATATTTTCTGCAGTTGCCACCCTGTGCTGCGCGCCTGTTTTGGCAGGGGTTCTGGCGCTTTCGGTACTCCCTGGCTCAATATTCTGGGGAGGAATTTATGCACTTGTGTACGTTGCTGGAATGGTGGCTCCGTTGTTTTTGATAGCTTTTTACATGGACAAGTATGATATTTCATCAAAGTTCGAGAAGCTAAGCAGCGGGGTTTCTTACAAAATTTTAGGAAAAGAAATAACAATTACAATCGCAGAAATAATTGCAGGCTCCATGTTCCTGATTCTTGGCATTTTCATCATTTATCTTGCAAGGGCAGGAAAGCTTGCAATGGAAGGAAACCAATTCCAGCTTTCAGTAAATATTTTTATGAGCAACGTGACATCTTCAATCAATAATTTTATTGCAATGGTTCCTTTATGGGCGTGGACAGTCACTGCAGCAGCTTTATTGGCAGGAATTGTATTTTACTATGTTAAGCCAAGGTGATTGGTTTTATAATGAGTTAAAAATAAGCGCCTAAGGTGCAGATTTAAGTTTTTTTGGATATGTCCAAAACCGATATAAATGCAAATATTTAAATATATGCTCAATCTGTGAAATAATGCGTATGAAAATGAAAGAAGAAGCAAAAGAAAAAATGTTAGGAGCTACCGGGAGCTTGTCCGGAGCGGCCAGCATAATGGGCTCATGGCAGGTATGCCACAGCATTTGCCTTGGAATTATTGCATTGCTGAGTGTTATCGGGATAACTGTAACAGGAATGCCATTGCAGTTCTTGACTACCATTAGAACCCCTTTGTGGCTGATTGCTGTCGCCTTGCTGGCTGCCACTATTGTATTGTACCAAATGAAAAAATGCATTCCAAGAAATCTTATTATCTTTAATTCAGGACTGATAGTAGCAGGATTCCCATTCCAGAATTTCCAGCAGTATTCAGTTTATTTTTGGATAGTAGGTGGAGCAATATCCCTTGCAGCAGTCGTCCTGTATTTAAAAGGCAGAAACAAAGCAAAAAGGTGCGAGCATGAAAAGTGAGCATGTAATTTACGCAGCTCTGTTTGTTGTTGTAATAATTTTGGGCTACTCGATGAGGGATTTGATTGCCGGAAATACTGAGCCTGATGCAAGTGTACAAAATAATCAGAACAATGCAAATAATCAAAACCAAGCATTGATAAAGACAACTGGAAGCACGGAGACAGGAGACGTCCAGGTTGATTTAACTCCGAAAGGGGTTGTAAACGGGAAGCTTGCATTTGGCATCGAAATCAACACCCATTCAGTAGCCTTGGAGCAATTCGATCTGAAAAAAATAACTTCCTTGTTATTTAATGGAAAAAATTATGCTCCGGTATCGGCGCCTGCATTAAGCGGGCATCATAATTCCGGCGAATTAATCTTTGAATTAAATGAAATGCCAAAGAATTTCAAAATCACTATAACTGGAGTGCCGAGCGTTAATGAACGGGTTTTTGAATGGAAGTAAAGCGAGGAGGCAGCTAAAATGAAAACAAATTTGGGCGTTGTAGACAGGATTTTAAGATTTGCATTAGCCTTTTGGTGGCTTGGGCCGTGGGTTCCTAAATACAGCTTTGAGTTGGTAAACTGGGCAATATTCATAGTAGGCTGGATTGCGCTTGCCGAAAGTTTTTTCGGATGGTGCTGGCTGCATAATGTTTTAGGATTGGACAATAAAAACCAGTAAGTCAATGCCATGGAAATGGTAAATAAGATTTCAACGGATAAATGGATTTATTTTAAATGCATGGAATGTGGCTTTCTCTACAAGGAAAAGCCGTGGGCTGAAAAATGTGAAGATTACTGCAAGAGATACCATGCATGCAGCGTAGAAATAACAAAACATGCAGTTAAATTTTGAAAATGCCAAAAGACCCAATTTGCGGAATGGAAGTGAACGAGAAAAAAGCCAAGTTTAAATTAGTTAGAGATGGAAAAAAATACTTTTTCTGCAGCAGGAATTGCCATGACAAATTTGTAAGTAATGGAACAAATAAAAAATCATTGAAAAATAATTCGCTGGCAAAAAAAACAGCCGATAAAAAAATTCCGGATAAGCCGGCATCCAAAAAATTATCTGAAAACGGCATCCAGAAAACATCCATCTCAATTTCTGGAATGCACTGCGCAAGCTGTGCAAAAAATATTGAAAAAAAACTAAAGAAAGAAGAAGGCGTAATAAATGCAAGTGTAAGTTATACAACGGGCAGTTCTTCTGTTGAATATGACCCTGAAAAAATAAATGAGCAGAAAATTGTTGGAGTAATAAACAAAATGGGATACAAGGGTTTTTTTAGTGCCCAAGACTCAGGAAATCTTGCAACAGATCCTGTATGCGGCATGCGCGTCAGCAAGGCAAATTCCATAAAAAAACAATTTGATGGAAGAATATACTACTTTTGCAGCGAGGAGTGTGTAAGAAAATTTGAATCTCCTGAAGAAGAATTGAAAAGCATGAAAATAAGAGTCGCCGTTGCTTTATCAGGGGTGCTTTTTATAGCTGCATTGCGTGTTATTGCAATGTTTACGCTTGCAGCAGGAGTATCGATTATCACATGGGTTCCAATTCCTTCTTTGCCGTATTTCACGTGGGGCATTTGGCTTTTCATAATAACCACACCTATTCAGTTTATCGGAGGATGGACATTCTACAAAGGAGCATTTAATGCAATAAAAAACAGAAGCATGAATATGGATTTCCTTATTGCAATGGGGACACTAACAGCGTATATCTATAGCGTATTTATTATTTTCTTTCCTAAAGTTCTTCCTGTTGATGAAAAAAATGTATATTTTGAGGTTTCTGCCGTAATAATCGCTTTTGTATTGCTTGGAAAATTTATGGAGGATTACATAAAGAAAAGAAGTTCTGCAGCAGTAAGAAAACTGCTTGACCTTAAGCCAAAAACCGCCAAAGTGATAAGAGATGGAAAAGAAGTTGAAGTGTTGGCAGAAGAGATAATGATTGGCGAAATAATTGCTGTAAGGCCAGGAGAAAAAATTCCAGTTGACGGAATTATTATATGGGGCGAGAGTTCAGTAGACCAATCTATGGTTACAGGGGAGAGCATTCCTGTAACAAAGAAGAGGGGTGATGAAGTTATTGGCGCAACAATGAACAAGCATGGAATGATAAAATTTAAGGCAACAAAAGTCGGCTCTGAAACAACGCTAATGCAAATAGTTAAAATGGTTGAAGAGGCACAGGCATCAGGTGCTCCGATACAAAGGCTCGCTGATAAAGTTTCATCTTATTTTGTTCCTGCAGTGGTTATAGTTGCCCTGCTTTCATTTGCAGTATGGTGGTTTATTGCCGGAAATCTGACAATGGCCATTTTATCCTTTGTTGCAGTTCTGATTATATCATGCCCTTGTGCGCTTGGAATAGCTACACCTACAGCATTGATGGTTGGCGTTGGCAAAGGGGCGGAATTAGGCATATTAATCCGCGGTGGAGAATACTTGGAGAGGGCACACAAACTGCAAAAAGTTGTATTTGACAAGACAGGCACGCTTACAAAAGGAGAACCAGAAGTAACTAACATTGTATCGGAAAATGATGCAGATCTTATAAAAATAGCAGCGATTGCGGAAAAGGGATCAGAGCACCCACTTGCAGATGCTATAATGAAAAAAGCCGTTTCAATGAAAATTAATGCGCCTGACGCAGATAAGTTTGAAGCTGTACCGGGATACGGAATAAAAACAAGATGGAAAGGAAAGAGCATTGTTATTGGAAATAGAAAAATGATGGAAAAAGATGGTGTAAAAATTGGCGAATTTGAAGAAAAAATAAGCTCACTGGAATCTGAGGGAAAAACAGTAGTAATAGTTGCATTAAACAAAAAACCAATTGGGTTGATTGCAATCGCTGACGCACTGAAAGAGCACTCTGCAGAAGCGGTGCGTGAACTTGAAGCGTTAAAAATAGAATCAATCATGCTTACAGGAGATAATGAAAGAACAGCAAAGGCAATAGCATCTCAAATCGGGATAAAAAAGGTATTTGCAAATGTTCTTCCCCACGAAAAGCTTGAAATAATAAAAAAACTGCAATCCGAAGGCAATGTTGTAGCAATGGTTGGCGATGGGATAAATGATGCCCCGGCGCTGGCCCAATCTGATATAGGCATAGCTATTGGCTCTGGGACAGATGTAGCAAAAGAAACTGGCGGGATAATACTTATAAAAGATGATTTAAGAGATGTTGTTCTCGGAATAAAGTTAAGCAGGGCGGCAATGAGAAAAATAAAGCAAAATCTCTTTTGGGCGTTTGCATACAACACTTTAGCGATACCGATAGCTGCTTTTGGGCTGCTTAATCCAATAATTGCTGCCGCAGCAATGGCTCTGAGCTCACTGACAGTTGTTGTAAATTCAGCACTTTTGAAGAGATGGAAGATTGAAGGTTAATTGGTTTGGATTCACAACGGTCACTTAAGAAAAAATAAAAAACTGCAATCTCAAGCCAAAACCGTGGCAATGGTCGGCGACGGGATCAATGACGCGCCTGCTCTGGCTGCAGCAGATGTTGGGATTGAAATAGGCGCCGGAACAGATGTCGCAATTGAAACAGGCTCTATAGTTTTGATAAGAAATGATTTGAGGGAGGCGGTACAAATGAAAAAAATAATTTTGTTGGTGGCAATTTTAGCTGTAGGCGCTGTTTTAGCTGGATGCTCGTCCAACCAGGCAGGGTATAATAATTATAATGGGCAGCCGCAGGGGCAGCAGCCGCAGGGCGGCCAATATGTTGGCGGCGGATGCGGAGTTGCGCCTATGTCAGATTACGAAAACACGCCAATAGCGGGATTCAACAACGAGAATACAAAGCTTTAGAAGTAAAATAGGGCTCTCAGGAAGGGAGAAATAAAAAACCCAATCGCAGCAAGCTGCGGGGTTTTTTAAGTTCAAATTGAGTTTGATGTCACAGCAAGCTGTGGAGTTTTAGACTCAATTTGAACAATAAAAAGTTTATTGCAGGTAAAAATGTACAGATGGATTCATAAAATAAAAAATAACCACATTTTAATGATGGTTGTATGCTGCGTAGTGCCAATCATGGTTGTGCTTGCAGCAGTATATTTTTTTGGCTTGAGCAAAAGCTACCTCTTTTGGACAGTTGCATTAATCTGCCCATTATCCCATCTGTTTATGATGAAGTCTATGCACAATGGTACCGGAGATAAAAAGCAAAAAGGTGATTGCCATTAAATTTTTTGAAAAGCATAATCACAGCATCTCCATAGCAGTTGTAGTAATAATTACAATTTTCATGCTAATTATAATGCACACCGGGCTGCTGAAGTAAACCGAAAGTTTGCTGATAAAATCCCGAGAAAACGAATAGTAATTATGAAACCAAAGGAGGCTGTAAAAATGAAGCAAAATTTGGGCAAAACAGACAGGATTTTAAGATTTGCACTTGCATTTTGGTGGCTTGGGCCTTGGGCTCCTAATTACAGCGCAGCGTGGGCAAACTGGATTATTTTTATAGTGGGCTGGATTGCGCTTGCCGAGAGCTTCTTGGGATTCTGCTGGATTCACACCGCACTGGGAATTGAAAGCAGAAATAAATAAAAATATTAAAAACTGCAGAAGATTGATGAAGAATAAGCCATCCCTTACGAGTTGTCATTCTAAAAAAATGTAATCAGAAAAATATTAATAGTCAGATAGATAACATAACATTCTAAGCGGTTTGAAATGAATAACGACAAAAAAATAAACATTATCCTAATATTGGTAGCAATCATCACAACAGCAGTTCTCATTTACACACTGAATGATTTCTTCGCATTCAACAATCCAAACACCATGGGAGTTGCCAATATGGCTATTGGAAGTTTTGATGAGTCAATAATAAATAATGGCATGGCTGAGAAAGCGAACATAGGCAAGCTTGGCTCGCAGCATATTCATGCAGACATAAAAGTCTATGTCAATGGAAAAGCATTGAATTTTGCAAGCCCGAAGTATTACATGAAAAGCAGCTTGCTTCACCTCGATGATAACCAAAATCTAATGGATGCGTCAGGCGTACTCCACATGCATGCAACAAGCGTTCCATTATGGGTTTTCTTCAAAAGCATCGGGATGGATTTTAGCAAAGACTGCATAACTCTTGAAAATAATGAAAAGCTCTGCAATGGTGAAAATAAAAAAATAAAATTTTATGTCAACGGGATGGTCAATAATTATTTTGAAAATTATGTGTTTGCTGACAACGACAAGATCCTTTTTAGCTATGGCAATGAGTCAGGAGAAGCGCTGATAAGCCAGATAGACTCGATAACAGATTATGCAAAAAAACATTAAGAAATAGAAACTGGATTTATGGGGCTTTGCAATAATTAAATATAAGCCTAACTCTCAGAAATATTAGTCTTCAGCATCTCTTTGTAAGCAGGCATCCATTCTTCATGTATCATTATCAGATGCTCGTAGTTTCTTATTACATGGGGAAATCTTTTTCTTAAGTCATTTATTATCTCATTGAAGCGCTGGTAATTTTCAACAGCAAATTCAAACTCAACTTCCCAGGGAGCAAGGCTCCTGATGTAATACAATGAATTCGGATGCTGCCTCATCCATTCAAACAAAGAATTTTCATCTTCCTTTGAAAGTTTCCTGAAATAGATTATAGCCTTGAAAAATTCCAGCCCCAGCTTGTTGAAATCCACAGAAATCCTGTACCCAAGTATTATCTTCCTTTCTTCCAGCTTTCTTATCCTTCCCCTTACAATCTCAATAGTTGACTTTGTTCTTCTGGCAAGTTCTGTGATGGCAATTCTTGCGTCATTTGCAAGTATATCGAGTATTTTATAATCCAGTTCATCAATTTGGTTTTGAACAACATCTCCTCCAAATATGACAACTTCCCCGTCAGTTTCATTCGTAAAAAATTTCTTGTTGTACTGCCTTGTATCCACTGAAGTTCCAAGAATCTTGCTCACAATAAGATGCTCCCATTTTGACAGCAAAAAATTAATTTTTTCATAATATTCAGTGGCGCTTCTGGAAGAAATTGCGAAAACGCAGTCAAAAACACCGTCTGAAATGCCCATCCAGTAAATGTCCTTGTTCTGCTTCAGTTCCTCGAAAAATTTTTCCCTTTCGTCAGGAATGTTCTCAAGCTTCAGATATACTTTAAACATGTAATAGCCCAGCTTGTTTGGATTTATTGATGTGATGAACTTCTCAATTATTCCTTTGTTCTGCAGCTGCTGGATTCGGTATTTCACAGTTTCTCTTGACTTATGAACTTTCTTTGCCAAAACAGAATTGTGAATCCTGCAGTTCTTGTCTAGTTCTGCAAGAATCTTCCGGTCAGTCAAATCTAGCTTGATTTTGTCCATATTTTTAGCCATTATTTGTTTTTATTTATAAATATTTCTATAATTCGGTTAAATAAGCATACATAATTTAATATATTAATAATTACTAAATAGTAGTAGCAAATGGCAAAAGAAATAGGTGATTTGGTCAATGGCAGTAAATCCGAGCAGAAATCAATAGATGAAGCTAACAGCCAATCTGCCCAAAATGAGATTACCTTAGAAGACAGGCTGAACTCGGTTGGAAGAGCTGTCAAATCAGTTGGGAAGCTCGCTTTCACTGGCGGGATTCTCGCAGCAACTTACGGAATGATTGGAAAGTCAGCTCTCTTTACAGCCGGAGGAAACGGACTTGGCTATGCCATAGAAAAAATCAAGAGCAAAGGAAAAATAAAAAGCGATGAAATTCATAAAGAAATCAGGACAGGCGGCATAATGGGAGTTTTGGGATACAAATTATATTCCCTAATAGATTTCATTCCAAATTACAATCTGCCGATGAAAATCGTAAAGGCGGTTGCCTTCAATCCAATAATGCTTGCCCCTTACGTTGCATTCTACCAGGCATTCACTTATTTAAGAGATAAAGTCGGAGCTGGAAAAACAGCATTAGGCTTGGTAAATCTAAAAATTTTCAAGTATTTGAAAGATGCATATCAAAATGAAATAAAGCCGAACTTCGGCAAAAGCATGAAAAAAATAATGTACCTTTCACCGATTCATTTTGGAAGCATCAATTACATAAAAGATGTTCCTACAAGAGTGGCAATAGGGGTAGGAAATGACATAGCCTTTAGGCTGTTCCAAAGCCAGAAAAAGGAAAGTGATTCATACACTCCATCAGCAAAAAGTTTAGCGGATTACAATAAAAAGGGTTACGGAACTTTAAATCCCGCTTACACCTAAGAAATCATTTCCATTTTCAGTATTTTTTGGCTGATTCGAACACGAAATGCAGATAATCCAATGGAAAACTTTAAATATTTACTATTTGGATATGGAAAAGTATAATCATAAAACTAGATTGGGGGGCAATAAAATGAAAAAAACAATACTTGTATTTCTGACATTGTTAGTTTTAATCTTGAGTGCTTGTGAACAGCAGCCGCAGCAAACTGGCGGTAAAGTAAAGCAAACGCAGGCTCAGGGAACCTACAAGATAGGAATCATGTACCCACTAACAGGCGATGCTGCCGCTTACGGAGTCCCAATCCAAAAAACAACAAAATATGCTGCTGATGAAATTAACGCTAAAGGCGGCATCAATGGAAAAAAAATTGAATTGATTTATGAAGACAGCAAATGCAACCCAAAAGACGGAAACGCTGCTGCTCAAAAGCTCATAAACCTAGATAAAGTCAAGGTAATAATTGGAGGTGTATGTTCAGGAGAGACTCTCGGGGCAGCGCCTGTGGCGAATGAAAACAAAGTAGTTTTGATTTCACCAAGCGCCACCTCTCCGGATATAACGGACAAAGGCGGAGACTTCGTATTTAGGCTGAGCCCAAGCGATGCTTTTGCAGGAGTTGTTGCCTCAAATTACGCGTACAATGATTTGAAATTGAAAAAAACAGCAATAATCTCTGAATCAACCGACTATGCGCAGGGATTGAGGAGGGTATTTAAAGAGAACTATGCAAAGCTCGGCGGAGAGATTGTTGCAGATGAAACCTTCAATTCCGAAGACACTGACTTCAGGACTCAGGTGACAAAAGTAAAAGCTGCAAATCCGGACGCTGTTTATCTTGTGCCTCAGACAAAGGCAAAAGGAGTATTGCTTGTCAAACAATTGAAAGAAGCCGGAGTATCCAGGCAGTTGCTTACTGCTGAAGTAATGATTGGAAGGGATGTTGTCAAAGAAAGCGGGGCTGATGTTGACGGAATGATCGGCGTGGAGCAGAAGTTTGACGATAAGTCTTCAAAAGCAGCGCCTATTCTTGCAAAGTACAGGCAGGATGCAAAAGAAGAAGCCCCTTTCCCGGCCTACATGTCTGCAGGCTACGACATTGTTTACCTGTTATCTGATGCCATAGCAAAAAACGGCTATGACGGCGAGAAAATAAGGGACTACCTCTATTCAGTAAAAGATTACAGTGGGGCTGTCGGAAAAGTTTCTCTTGACAGAAACGGCGACGTTGTTCTTGACTTCAGCGTCAAGCAGATAAAGAACGGGGAGCTGGTGACATTAAAGTAATTTTTTTATTTTTTTATTTTATTCTTCATTTCTTGCAATACCAAAAATTTAAATAATGTTTAAACAGGATTGAAAAAATGCAATCAATATTGCCGCAGCTCATTATCAATGGCCTGATTTCGGGCTCAATTTACGCTTTGGCTGCAGCAGGATTTGCATTGATTTATTACGTCCTTAAATTCCAGTATTTCTCACACGGCGCAGTAATGTCACTTGCTGCATACTTGTTTTTTGCATTGCTGAACAGCTTTGGGCTTGGTTACGTTCTTGCAGGAATTCTTACAGTAATATTTTCAATTTTGATAGTTCAAATTTCAAATCTGATTGTGTACATGCCCCTTAGAAAAAGAAAAGCTACGCCAACAGTAACCATGATTGCGTCGATTGGACTGCTGATTTTTACATCTTCATTGATTCTCGCAGTATTCGGCTCCAATACAAAATCAATAATGCTTGGAAGCCGGTCAGGGTTCTATGACCTCGGAATATTCACGATAACGCCAATACAGATAGCAGTGATTTTTTTTGCCGTAATCCTTTTTGTGCTGCTCTGGCTCATCCTCAAAAAAACCAAGCTTGGAAAAGCAATGAGGGCTCTGGCCGACAACAAAGACGTGGCTCAGGTTGTCGGAATCAATCCGGAAAAAATTTATAATTATACTTTTGTTATTTCAGCTGTGTTAGGCGCATTTGGCGGGATCCTTTTAGGCATGGAGCAGAACCTGTACCCAAGAATGGGAATTCCTATAATCATTAAGGGTTTCATAGGCTCTGTAATTGGGGGCTTAGGCTCTGTTCCCGGAGCGATAATAGGCAGCCTTTTTCTTGGATTGGTAGAAAATATAGGCATCTGGTTTTTGCCGTCCGGATACCGGGATGTAATCTCATTCTCTTTGCTTTTAGTATTCCTTTTGATAAGGCCGCAGGGCATCTTAGGGGTGAAGCTGCGTGATTCTTGATTTCTTTATCCAGGATTTCATTTACTTTTGCATTTACTTGATAATAGTCCTGTCGCTGAACTTAACTTTCGGATTTACAGGGCTTGTGAACCTGGGGCACATGGCCTTTTTCGGGATTGGCGCTTATGCATCAGCGCTTCTGACGTTAAATGGAATTCCGTGGTATTTTGCAATCCCCCTTGCAGGATTGATTGCAGGAATTTTTGGAACTATGATCGCGGCAATTACAGTAAGATTAAAAGGGGATTATTTCCAGATAGTAACTCTTGGGCTTGCATTCATTGCAATTGCAGTTTCAAGAAACTGGGAATCTTTGACAAGAGGCGCGCTGGGATTGCCGGGAATTACAAAAATATTTTCCAATAACTTCCAGTTCATGCTTTTTGCATTTTTTATTGCGGCATTAATAGTGGTTTTGTCTTATCTCATTATGAATTCCGAAACAGGAAAGATTTTCCAGGCAATCAGGGATGATGAAACGGCAGCTGCAATTCTTGGAAAAAATACTTACGCTTACAAGATTCTTTCCATGGCAATTTCGACTTTTTTTGCAGGGATTGCCGGAAGCCTTCTTGCGCATTTCCTCCAGTTCATTGACCCGAGCGTTTTTGATTTGAGCCAGTTCATAATAGTTTTAGTGATGCTGATAGCCGGAGGGCTTGCCTCCATTGAAGGCACAATTATCGGGACTTTTGTAATTTTCGCGGTCTATGATTCCATAAGGTTTATTGTAACAAATCCGGAGCTGGTAGGCCCATTGAGAGAAATGCTCCTCATGGCTTCAATGATAGCAATATTAATCTTCAGGCCAAGGGGAATTTTAGGGAAGGTGGATGTTTGATGCTTTCAGTAAAAAACATTTCAAAAAGTTTTGGAGGAATAAAAGCCGTTGACAGGTGCACATTTGAAATAAAAGAGAATACGATAACTTCCATTATTGGCCCCAACGGCGCGGGAAAAACCACGCTTTTTAACATAATAAGCGGCCTCGAAACTGCTGACTCAGGGAAAATAAAGCTTGCAGGAAGTGAAATTACAAACTTGCCTGCATATAAAATTGCCCAGAAAGGAATCAGCAGGACATTCCAGCTCACAAAAGTTTTCAGGAACCTAAGCGTTAAGGACAATATGATGATAGCAAAGAAAACTAGTGACGAAGAAATTAAAAAAATTCTCAAGAGCGTTTATTTTGAAAAAGGCATAGGCACGATTTCCTCCGAGCTTTCATACGGCCAGCAAAGGCTGCTTGAGATTGCAAGGGCGTTATCGATGCCGCATTCGCTCTTAATGCTGGACGAGCCGACTGCAGGAGTAAATCCAAAAGTAAGGCAGGAGCTTAAAACAATTCTAAGAAATTTAAGGAAAGAAGGAAAGACAGTGATTCTCATAGAGCATGACATGGAATTCGTGATGGGCATAAGCGATGAAGTTATTGTACTGAACGAAGGCAAAGTCCTGAAGACAGGAAAGCCGAAAGATATTGTAAAAAATAAAAAAGTGCTGGAAGCTTATTTGGGAAAATGAGTTTAAAAAATATTTTTAAGTTTTATAAATTTTAAAATTAAGAAGAATGTTTAACGTTAAATGCGTTAGGAAAGAAGCAATGAATTAAAGAGAAGTAATAAGTGATTCAAAGCTTAACATTTGCAAAAAATTTAATGGAAATTAGCTCAATAACGTCGAACATTAACAAAAATCATTAAATAAAAAATTCAATAAAAATAATTAAAAAATATAATCATTATAAAAAATTAAATTTAAAATCAAAATGCTGTCAATAAAAAATCTTGAGTCAGGGTACGGAAAAATGCAGGCCTTGTTCGGTGCAAGCATCAGCGTCAGGCCAGGCGAGATAGCGGTTATTATTGGCCCCAACGGCGCGGGAAAATCTACCGTTCTTAAAAGTATTTTTAATCTGATAAATATTTATGATGGGAAAATTATGTTTAGGAATAAGAACATAACAAAGCTTCCAACTCACGAATTAATTGGGCTTGGGATAAGCTATGTTCCCCAGGGCAGGCAGGTCTTCGGCACTTTGACTGTAAGGGAAAATCTTGAGATGGGCGCTTTTCTGACAAAAGAAAAGCCTTTGGTTGAGAAAAGGCTTAAGGAAGTAACAGAACGCCATTTTCCGGATTTGGAAAAAAAGCTTGATGATTATGCCTCATCTCTTTCAGGGGGCCAGCAGCAGATGCTAGCAATAGGAAGGGCATTGATGCAGGATCCTCAATTGCTTCTCCTTGACGAGCCGTCTCTTGGCCTTGCTCCAAGAATAATGAAAGGATTGTTCAGAAAAATAAAAGAAATCAATGGCGAAGGAGTTACAATCCTGATGGTAGAGCAGAATGCCAGGCAGGCAACAAAGATAGCTGACAGGATTTTTGTCATGGAAGAGGGAAAGGTTGTATTAAGCGGGGACAATGGCCTTTTGAAAAGCAGGAAGATACAGCATATTTATCTTGGAGGGCATTGAAGGTTATTTTAAAAAAAATTTAAATTCCCAAAAAGCAACCTATTTAAATCCAAGCTTTATCCTAAAAAACATGCCAGAACATAACGTCTCAAGGGCAATGTCAACCCAGCATCCTGACAATGTAAACCATCCTTTTTTCTCAGATAACGCTGAAATTGCAGGCGAAGACGAGATAAAAGAAGTTTTCTACGCTTTCTCCCACATGCACTGCAAAGAGCAGCTGTGGGACTGCGAGGGCAAGGAAGTTGATAATTTTGTTGTAAAAAAATTATTCAGCAAATATGAGCCTTATTTCAGCAAGCACATGCTTGGAAAAGATGTTTTCCTGACATTAAGGGTCCCTAACCCTTCTATAGAAAAGAATGAGGCAAAGGTTTTGCTTGAAACTCTTGAAAGCATACCGAGGAATTTTGATGCCGCCAAATTGTTCTATAAGAAGGATGTTGCTCCGATTTTCGAGATTGCATTGCCCATGACCGGAAATGCAAAAGAGCTGATTAGAATTTCAAAATACTACAAAAACCATGTAATAGGAAAACAGCATCAAAAATTAGGCAATGACGTTACAATAGCCGAATGGATTGGAAAATTCAAGCCTGAAAATCTGAGGATTATACCTCTGATAGAGGAAAAAGACACGATTTTGAATCCGGAGCCGATTGTTGAAGGGTACATAAAGGAGGAAAAGATTGAAGGCTACCAGAGAGTCTGGCTTGCAAGAAGCGATCCTGCATTAAATTATGGAAATTTGGCAACAATCTTGATGCTGAAAGTTTCATTCCAAAAAATTTACAATCTTCAAAAAAAATTATCAGTTGATTTATTGCCTATACTTGGCTGCGGCTCTGCTCCTTTCAGGGGCAATTTCAAGCCCACTAACATAAAAAACTGCATCCAGGGCTATCCGAGCGTCCACACTTACACTTTGCAGTCAGCATTCAAGTACGATTACAACATAAAAGATGTTACTGCTGCTGTGAATTTTCTGAACGAGTCAAGGCCTTCAAAGCCTGTCGCAGTAGACGAAAAAAAATTGATTTCAATAATTGAAAAGCTGACAGATGAGTACCAAAAACAGGTAAATCTTCTCGGAGAATTTGTAAACAATATGGCGCCATATATTCCTTCAAGAAGAAAAAGAAAGCTGCATATAGGATTGTTCGGATATTCCAGAAACGTCGGAGCCATGAAGCTGCCAAGGGCAATTACTTTCTGCGCAGCGTTATATTCTTACGGCCTGCCGCCTGAACTTCTAGGCCTGAACGCCCTGAATGAAAAAGAAAGGGACTACATCAAAGACATTTACGTGAACTTTGACAGCGACTTAAAAGATTCTTTGCAGTACTTAAATAAAGAAAACCTGAAAGTATTCCCAAATGAAATAAGAAAAAAAGTCGAAAGCGTTTCAAAGATGGTCAAGTTTGATGTAAATGAAAAGCATAATAAGATAACCTCAATACTGCTTGAAGACTATAAAAGAAAGGATTACAGGTTACTGACAGAGAACATAACAAGGGCAGGCTTCGTCAGGGGATTTTTGGGGTAAGTTTTTATTCATTTTATAATAAAAGCTAAGATTGTTACTAAACTTAGATTATCAGCTTTATTAAAAAAATATAAATGTTTGACAATGTCTATTGTTGGGGTAAATCGTGGGTACAATTGATTGGGAAAAATGTAAGCAGGATTTAAGTGGGATGTTTCCTGAAGTGAAATTAGAATTAGAAACGAGAATAGCGGCGTTATTTGATGGAAATTATAAACCAGAAGTATTTAGTGAAAAATATCCGCCACGTATAGAAGTTTCATTGGCTGCAAATTATGATCCAATTCCAAATGAAATCATGAAAAGGAGGGAACAATTAGCCAGAATTATATCGGATGTTGCCGCTAAAAATGGTTTTAAAGTAGTCCTAGGCATTCTTAATAAGGACCATAGAGATTACTCCCGGCTCATCAAAAGAAGAGTAAGGGACTTTATTCCTGCGAGAGAATTTCTTGGTTATAGTTACACATTGAAGCCAGATTATAAGAGATACATTGTAGCTTTACCAGCCCAAATTCATTAAATCTATAAAAATATACGGCGCCGGGAGAGGGAGTTTCAGCAACTTCCTCGTTAGCATTTGAACCCCAGTAGCGTTGTGGTTCAGCGTTAATTGCTTAAGTTCAGTTTTTGGGCCATTTTCTTTTATTTTACAAAATTGAAAAGAGCTTGCCATTTATATATCTCACAGCGCCATGTCCAGTGGTCAGTGGTTATTTTGTATAGGAAAATAAATAACCAACAAAAAACAAAATAATTTAAAAACTCAAACTGATTCTTTCCGGTAATGGACAATAAAAACATGGTCTCATCATTTTACAAATATGTGGAAGTAGAAAATCCAACAGAAATTCAGAATGAAATCCTCAGGTTATGCGAATCGCTAAGCCTTAAAGGAAGGATTCTGCTGGGTGAAGAGGGAATCAACGGCTCAGTTTATGGAGCTGAAGAAAATATTAAAAAGTTCATGGACAATATAAAAAATAATTCTTTGTTCTGCGATATTGAGTTTAAAACCCAGATAACAAATAAGCCCGCTTTCAGGAAGCTCTTTGTGAGGATAAGAAAAGAAGTCGTCCATTTTGGAAACAATGTTGACCTAAAAAACACTGCAAAATTCGTAACACCGAGCCAATTAAAAGAAATGCTGGACAAAAATGAAGAAATTGTTCTTGTGGATATGAGAAACGACTATGAGGCAAAGATTGGAAGATTCAAAAACTCGATTACATTAAGCATGAAAAACTTCAGGGACCTGCCGAAAGTGATGAATGAAATAGAAAATCTGAAAGAAAAAAAGATAGTCACTTACTGCACAGGGGGCATAAGATGCGAAAAAGCATCCGCTTACCTGAAAGAAAATGGATTTGAAAACGTGATGCAGCTTAAGGGCGGCATTTTAAAATTCGGGGAGGAATTTCCTGATACTTATTGGGAAGGGAAATGCTTTGTATTTGACGACAGGCTCGCAGTTGATTTGAACAGCAATAAAAATGCATTGAATAACTGCGTTTGGTGCAGCAGCCCGTGCGACGATTACATAAACTGCCACAATCTGGACTGCGACAAATTGTTCATTTGCTGCGAAGATTGCAAAGAAAGTAATAACAAAAGCTGTAGCGAAGAATGCAGCAATGCGCCGAAAAGGAGGAAAGAATATGTTCTGGCAGAATAAGACTTCTAAACCCAAACCTATATAAATAAACATTCATTTTGAACAATTGAATAAAATGATATCAGGAATACACTTTCATCCGGAACTGAAGAAGGCATTTGAGGAATTGGGATTTCTTGAATTGACGGACATCCAGAAAAAGGCAATTCCGCTCATACAGCAGGGAAAAGATGTCATAGGCCAGTCAATGACAGGATCTGGAAAGACAGCTGCTTTCGGGTTTCCAATGCTGGAAAAAGTCACTCATAACAGCGGGCTGCAGGCATTAATCCTTGTCCCTACAAGAGAATTATGCGAGCAGGTAATGACTGAAATGCGCAAGTTCGCAAAGCATAAAAGAATGAATATTATTGCAGTATACGGCGGTGTTTCCATCAATCCTCAGATTCACGACCTAAGGCGCGCTGATATTGTTGTTGCAACGCCCGGAAGGATGCTTGACCACGCTGAAAGGGGCACAATCCAATTCGGCAAAGTGAAGATACTTGTTCTTGATGAAGCAGACAAGATGTTCGAGATGGGGTTCATAGATGATGTCAAAAGGATAATCTCCCAAATCCCGAAAGACAGGCAGACTTTGCTTTTCAGCGCAACCATATCCCATGATGTCCACGAGATAGTAAAACACTACATGAAAAATCCTGAAAAAATTAAGGTTCAGGAATATATTGAAAAAACTAAATTGGTGCAGCATTACTACGCTGTTAATTCAAGGGATAAATTTTCGTTGCTGGCGCATATCCTAAAACATCAGGCTCCCGGATTAACAATGATATTCTGCGCAACAAGAAACAGGGTGGATATCGTAAGCAAAAACCTGTACAAGCAGGGAGTACAGGCACAGGGGCTGCACGGAGGTCTAAGCCAGAACAGGAGAAAGCAGACAATTGATATGTTCCACAGCAACAAGATCGATGTTCTTGTCGCAAGCGATGTTGCTGCAAGAGGCCTTGATATTAAAAACGTCAAGCACATAATAAACTATGACATTCCTAAAAACTCGAAAGATTACATCCACAGGATCGGGAGGACTGCAAGGGCAGGAGAAGAAGGAAAAGTCGTCTCTCTTTTGTCAGAGCAGGACCATGACAATTTCAGGAGCGTTCTCGAAGACAGGTCTTTGGTAATCGAGCAGATTAAGCTGCCAGAGTTCGAAAGGATTCCGTTCGTTGCATCCGCAAGGGAGCCGGGAAGAAGTTTCGGCAGCAGAGGCCCAAGGCAAGGAGGAAGGCCGTTCCATTCAAGAGGCAGTTATTCAGGAAGCCGCTCTTCTCATTCAAGGGAAGGCTACGGCCAAAGCAGTTCCGGAGAGAGAAAATCATATGGCTCAAGGGACGGAAGCTCTTCTCAAAGCGGAGAAAGAAGGGAAGGCCCGCAGCACAGAAGGTTTAGGTAAAAGTTTAGTTCTGATTTTCTTTATTGAAGATTTGATTATAAATAAATTCTTAGTTTTATTGGTAAAGATTATAAAACAATTGAGATTACCCTGAAGGGTATGGCATTGGATGATTATGTTAAGTCAGTTAGAATTACTGGAAGGGGCAACGGATGGAATTCTGAAGACACCTCGCTCTCAAAGAATTTGCTTAGATTAATGATTAATGACGGCTTGATTGATAAATTAATGGTTTATAATACAGTAAACGGCAGGGAGGAGCATTTAAGCCACTATTTAGGTTTTATAGGCCAAGAGTCCATTGAAAATTCAGAAGACAGCATGAAGATAAAATCTTTGATAAATGTTGAAAGCTACCAGGGGCATTTGGAAATGAGGATTCATCTTACAAAAAGGAGATTAAGATTTGAAATAGAAGACGACGGTAATGGGTTAGATGCCGATGTTGAGCCAGAGTTATACAAAGGAGAAATTAAATCCAAAAAAAATGGAGAAATCTTTAACGGAAAGCGCGGAAGTTTTCTTTTTATAATAAACACAGCTGTCAGGGCAGTCAATGGAGATTTGGGATTTGTAAACAAAGGCAGCCATTCAGGGGCGATTTTTTGGTATGAATTCCCAGTTATTTATTCAGAAAATCAAGTATAATAATACTTCCCGCTTTCTTTCTGCTCCCTGTCCAGCCTTGAATCCAGCTTATTTACCCTTGGCCTGTTGCTTTCTGGGTCTCTTCTAAGAGTAATCCCAAGTTCTTTCAAGAACTTGTTCATTCCTTCTTCCATTTCAAAAGGTCCGGCAACCGCTCCTGAAACCGCAGGCTTTCCTTCAAAAACAATCAGCTTGTCAGAAATATAGTCAATAAACAGCAAGTCATGATCCACTATCAAGGCAGACACTCCTTTATGCTCGATAAAATCCCTTATCACCTTTGACAAAATCAGCCTTTGCTCTGAATCAAGATATGCTGAAGGCTCGTCCAAAAGATACAAGTCAGCTTCCTGCTGAAGGCAGTGCGCAATTGCAACTCTTTGCAGCTCGCCTCCTGAAAGCTCGTTTAAAGGCTTTAAGGATAAAGGAATTATATTAAGCGGATTTATTATCTGGTTTTCAAATTTCTGGAATGCGGTCTTCAAAACATTAACCACAAGCTCTTCTGAAACTTCAAGGTACTGGGGCTTGTAGGAAACTTTAATGTTCTTGGATATTTCTCCTTTGTCCTGCTTCAGAACTCCGGCAAGCATCTTAACGAAAGTAGTTTTTCCAATTCCGTTCTCCCCCAGTATTCCTATTATATCCCCTTTGTGGACAGCGCCTTCATGCGCTTTCAGCTCAAAATTTCCAAGTTTCTTTTCTATATTCTTCCATGATGTGATTACATCTTTCAAATGTTTCTTTATGATGATTGGCTTTTCGGCAAATTTTATTGTAGAATCCCTAAACCTTACGTTCTCTTCCTTGATATATCCTGAAAGGTAAACATTTATGCCGTTCCTTACCGGCTTTACACCGCTAACAATTCCGTAAGCGCCTTCTTTCCCATACATCAAATGCACTAGATCTGCAACATAATCAAGAATTACCAGGTCGTGCTCAACAACAAGAACAGAATTATTTTCCCCTATCAGCGATTTTATGAACTTGCTTATCTTGATTCTCTGCTTTATGTCAAGATAGCTTGTAGGCTCATCGAATATGTACAGGTTTGCATTCTTCAAAACAGTCGCCGCAATAGCAACTCTCTGAAGCTCCCCTCCTGAAATCTCGGATATTTCATTGTTAAGTATTTCATTTAATTCCAATTCATCTGCAATTTTTTTGAATTCATTCTTCTCATCTACTTTCTTCAGCAAGTCAATCACTTTCCCTTTTGTAGTTTTTGGAATCAAATCAACCTGCTGCGGCTTGTATGCAGCTTTTATTTCCCCTTCCTTCAATTTCTGAAAAAATCCCTGCGCTTCCGTTCCCTTGAAAAAAGAAATAAGCCCATCATAATCTGTATCGTGGACATTCCAGTCCCCGAAATTCGGCTTCAGCACAGATGCCAAAACCTTTATTGCGGTTGATTTCCCAATTCCGTTTACTCCCAAGATACCTGTGACTTTCCCAACTGCAGGGGTTGGAAGGGAATAAAGAACAAACTTATTTTCACCGTACCTGTGGATTGGCTTTGTCGTCATTTCTCCAGGCAGGTTAATTATTTTTATTGCATGGGGCGCTGCCTTCGGGCAGATTCCGCATCCTGTGCACATGTGCTCGTCAATTGTCAGCTTCCCGTCAGTTTCAATCTTTATGCATTCCTGTCCTGTCCTGTTCACAGGGCAGATGCTTTGGATGTACTGCTTTTGATGCACATCCTTTAATTTCTCGTTGTCCACAATAGCTATTCGTGTCATTTTGTATAGAATTGAATCATCAAAATGCATTAATCGTTTTTAAACATTGTGGAAAAATGGCGTTATTGAAAAGTCCTCACATTCGTTCGGGCTGCCATCGGCTCAGCTGAATATAATTTAGCCAGATTGCATTTTTCTCTCTGGAATGTTAAAAATCAAAGATTTTTGAGCACCTCGAAAATCTATGATTTTCGTTGCCTCGAAAAATGCCAAATTTCATTATTTTCAAAGCTTCGCATCTTGATGGCAGCCTTCAACTTTTCAATAACGCCGGAAAAATATGTCATTTTCCAGCCTATTTCCCTGTTTGTGCCGAAATGAATATAAATAAATCTTCTCTTCCTGAGAAGAATGTCAGAATTAGTTTACCTAACACCAGGACCTACTGCAAGGCACCCTAATTTTCAGGAATATATTAACGATGCCATTCGGCATGATGTCGACCAGATATCCCACAGAAGTAAAAATTCAAGCGAAATATTTAAAAATACCAAACAAGGCCTGGAAGCGGTACTTGGATTGCCATGCGGGAACTTTCACATTTTTTTTCTGGATAGCGCGACTTATGCCATGGAAACTGTAATTAGGAATATGGTAGCTAAGCATAGTTATCATTTTGTCAATGGTGCGTTTGCTGACAGGTTTTTTAACACCGCCACTGATGTAAAAAAATCACCCCAAAGGATAGATGTTCCTTATGGCCAAAGATTTGATTTGGAAACGGCAGTTATACCGGGAGATACAGAACTTTTTGCTTTAACGGTAAATGAAACAAGCACCGGAGTTGCATTAGACAGGGAGCATATACTAAGATTAAAAAATCAAAATCCAAGCAGGCTTGTTGCAATAGACCAGGTTACCGCATCCCCATACTTAAATGCCAATCCTTGCTCATTTGATGCAGCGTTCTTTTCCGTCCAAAAGGGATTCCACATGCCTGCAGGGCTGGGTGTGCTCATTGTCAGCAAAGATGCCATAGCTAAGTCATCGCAGCTTGAAAGAGATGGTTATGATGTGGGCAGCAATTACAGCTTTTCAAGCTTATTGAAGTCAGAACAAAAAGACCAGCAGCCACAAACGCCAAATCAAATGTGGATATACATTCTTGGCAGAGTTTGCGAGCATTACGACAAAATTGGAATGGATAACATCAGGAAGCAGACAGAGGAAAAAGCCCAAATGCTTTATGACTTCTTTGACAGGCATCCGGCCTATGCTCCTTTTGTTGAAGACAAAAATGCAAGGTCAAATACTATAATTGTTGTTAAAACTCCGAATGGTTCGGCAGAAGTCATTGATAAATTAAAAGCTAACGGCATCATGGTGGGTTCAGGTTACGCCAAATTTGAGAAGAGCCAGATTAGAATCGCTAACTTCCCCATGCACAGGCCTGAAACAATGGAACAGCTTATGAAAGTCTTAGGAAAGTAAGGATTATAAACCACCGTTAATTCTCCCCTATTATGAAATGCTCAATCTGCGGCAAGTCAATTGACACAACTTTCCTTAACAAGATACTCGGCACATATGTAAAAGACAGCAAGGGGAAGATGCGCCCTGTCTGCTTCGAGTGCCAGAAAAAGTCAGGATCAAAAGAGGAAATTCTGAAGGCGATAAAGTAAGCTTAATGATTTTCGATTAATTTTTCAATAACGTTTTTAAAATACGCCTCTTTATTCTGGATTTATCGCCTCTGTAGCTCAACCCGGCAGAGCGGCGCTTTCGTAAAGCGCAGGTTGAGGGTTCAAATCCCTTCGGAGGCTTTTATTCGTATGTGCATAGCATCTTTAAAATTCTAGATGGAATAGTGGAAAGAGCTGCGTTCCCGTATGGAGCAACCCCTCGCAACGCTCGTAGATAACATTTGTTTATAGAATTTTAACTTTATGATGCTATGCACATACTTTTATTCCATAATTTTAAAAGGGGATTATTCTTCCCTAACCATATGGGCATAGCGTCATTATTCCAGAAAACATCAGAAAAATTTCCTGACAAGGTTGCAATTGAATTCAAAGAGCAAAAAGTCACTTTTAGGGAGATTGATTTAATCGGAAACAAAGCTGCAAATGCGCTCAGCAGCCTTGGAATCCGGAAAGGAGACAGGGTTGCACAGTTCATGCCAAACTGCCTGGAGCTTGTTTATTCTCTTATAGGAAATTTCAAGAACGGAAGCATAGTAGTCCCGTTAAACATCAGCTTCAAGGAGCAGGAAATAGGCTACATTCTTTTGGATTCGGGCGCAAAGGCAGTAATAACGGACAACGAAAGGCTGCCAATTGTCATGAAGGCCAAAGAGAAGCTGCCAAATCTAAAAAATATTATTTTAATTGACGGAAAAGAAGGCAATGAAACAAACTTCAATGATTTAATTAAAAAATCCTCTGATAAAGCGCCTTTAAATATCATAAAAGATGATGACAACGCAATAATATTTTACACCTCCGGAACAACTGGAAAGCCAAAAGGCGCGGTTCTTACAAACCTGAATGTTACATCAGGAGTTAAAGCTTTGATTCAAGCATGGAAGTGGACAGATGAGGATATTTTTATCTTGAGCCTGCCGCTCTACCACATCCACGGCATTGGCGTAGCACTATGCGGGGCATTGTACGCAGGAAACTTTACAATACTTAGAAAGAAATTCGATGCAGAAGATGCCATGGAAACAATAACCAAAAGAAAAACAACCCTGTTCATGGGCGTTCCTACGATGTACTTCAAGCTTCTTGAGGTGCCAAATTTTGAAAAATATAATTTGTCTTCAATGCGCCTTTTTGTTTCCGGCTCAGCGCCGCTATCCAGGGATTTATTTCACAGGTTAAAAAAGGAATTGAAGCATGAAGTTCTTGAAAGGGCAGGAATGTCAGAGACAATGATGAACTTCTCCAATCCTTACAATGGAGAAAGAATTCCCGGAAGCGTAGGCCCTTGCCTTCCGGGCGTCAAAGTAAGAATAACAGGCAAAAATTTCAATGAAGTTCCATCAAACACAGAAGGCGAGATTCTTCTTAAAGGCCCTAATGTTTTTCACGGATACTGGAACAAGCCAGAGTACAACAAAAAAGCGTTTAAAGACGGCTGGTTCATGACAGGAGATATTGGGAAGGTTGATGAAAAAGGATATGTTTACATTATCGGAAGGTCAAAAGACGTTATCATCTCAGGCGGCATAAACATCTATCCGAGAGAAATAGAAGATGTGATTGAATCAATGCCGCAGGTAAAAGAATGCGCCGTCATAGGCATCCCGGACAAGGAGTTTGGTGAATCAGTAAAAGCTTACGTTGTCCTGAATGAAAAAGCAAAATTAAAGGAAGATGGCGTGATTTCATTCTGCAAGGAAAAACTCGCCTCCTTCAAGAAGCCGAAATTTGTCGAGTTCCTTGGTGAGCTTCCAAAGAACACTATGGGGAAGATTCTGAAGGATGAGTTAAGGAATATTGATAATAAATTAAATTAAAACGCCGAGGGGGAGATTTTATCCTTATTCGAAAGTCCGCTCCTATCCTATTATAGTTTTCTTTTACGATAAACATGCAAGTATTTATTTTTTGCGTATTTTTGTTTAAACGAAAAAAATCAAATATCTGGTAATACAACAGAAAAAATTATCTCTTTTGCAGATACTATTATCTGTTTTAAGGATACTTGATGATATGAATATGTTTTTAAGAATCATAATAAGAGCTTTTTTTGTAGCCCAATTTCATTCTTGTGTCGTCGTAATGCTTGTGCCCGCTTAGGATAATTTCAATGAAATCGCTGTTCTTTTCTTTTATCAGGACAGCACGCACATCAGAGGCTATCTTCCTGAAAAATACCAGTAAATGCTTGTATTTCTTTATTGGCGGTGTAGATCTATCAGCCATGTCATTCTTGCAGTCTTCGCACCATGCGAGAAAATCTTGCAGCATGCCTTCCTTTAGTTGCTCTGCGTACTTGTCAAATTCCTTGTTGAATTTCAGCTGCTGGCCGAATATGCTATGCAATTGCCCCCTTATCTCTTTGCCTTCCATAGATTAGTTCCTCGTATGTTTTTTTGTATTCTATAAGGTTCTTATTATGCTTTGTGGATTTGATGTCTTCTTCCAATGTTTGAACATACCAGTGAATGCCGACGTATAAGTAGCTTTTTGAGAATAGATTAATAAACAATTCTTTGATGTAAGCTGCAAGAGTATTCAAAGATGCGATTTTTACCATCTCCTGCAAATTTTTTGGGTCAAGGATATGATTTTTGCAGAATAGGTGGTAATCAAATATCAGATGCCTGGTCATTTCCGGCTTTTTTTCCCTGTTCATGCATTCAATCACAGCTTCGTGATATGTGCTCATGGTTTTTGATAGCGTCGGCCTCTTCTTTATCAATTTGCCCGGGATTGGAAAAGTTGAGATTGAAATTTTTGCTGCTGACTGGAATATTGGCTTTTCTAATCTCTTCTCGGAAATAAATACAAGATGGTAGTTTCCTTCCCATTTTTCCTTATAACCTTTTTCTCTCACAATGAATATATCTATGTCGTTGTAATCCTTTGAGAATAGAAAGGAGCCAGCAATGAAAGCTTTGCCATATTTTACGCCGTATTCTCTTACAAGCTTTTCAGCTTCTTCAAGCCTACTTTCAATAATATTCTCATGGCCTGTAATGTAGAGCTTTCTTCCTTCTCCTTCCTTTAGAATGCTTAATGCTTCCATTTTCCTTTTTATAGAGGTGTATAATGCCTTTTTCTCGGCATTGCTTAGCTGTCTGCCCTCTTTTCTTTTCTTCATCACCTTCAGCTGCTTCCTGGTAAAAATAAGTGGCTCAAAGTCCTTTTCATGCTCTAATACAATTTTTAATAAAGTTTCATTCATATTACCTTAGAAAGTAATATTTATATATAAATATATTGATTATTATGTAAAAATATGAAGAAATGTATAATTTACCATTCGGTAAATAATGCCTTTTTTCATTCTATACCTCCATAGGCAGAGGTTGCTAATATCCCTTATGTTGCTTTTGTGCACATAAGTGTGGGCTTTTAGAATAAGGATAAACGCCGAGGGGGAGATTTGAACTCCCGTATCCTTTCGGACAGTGGATTTTTGTAGCCACTGAAGGCTTAGCCCATAGCAATCTTGCAGTTTCTTTTTGAGAAATCACCGCAATGGCCGGGCTATGCGACCTCGGCATTGTATCTTGGTTTATCTTGGCTATTTATAAAATTTGTTTATTTTTTTTCCGTTTTCAACAAAACTTATAAATCGGGATAATAAATGATTCAAAATGAAATATATATTTATATCAATATTCGCGCTATTAGTATTAGTTCCATCTTCCTTTGCGCAATGGCAGTACAACAGCCAGCAGCTGATAACTGACGTTACTATCCGCTCTTATGCAGATATAAAACTGTCGTCCCCAAACGGCTATGTAGAAAGCGCAACAGTAAACATGACATTCTTCCCCATACAGGCTGAAACGCAGGATTTGCTGAAATTTGAGACTGACCCTGACGCGGAAGTGAATGACAGAACAATGAAATTCACATGGAGAAGGCCTGAAAACAGGATAGATTTCAGCGTGAACGCTCAAATCAAGACGGCAAATTCAGTAGTATGGGTTAAAAACAAGATTAAGTTTCCGCTTGAAGATCTGCCGGAGGATGTGATGGTTTTCACAAAACCTACTGTGACTATAGACTCAAATGACGAAGATATTATCAAGCTTGCTTCTGAATTGGTCAAAGGAGAGAATGACATGTATTCTGCAGTCTTCACTTTGGCTGAATGGACCAAAAATAATGTTGAGTATAATCTAAGCACATTGACGGCAGAGGTCAGCGAGAAGGCTTCGTGGGTATTGGATAACAGGCAGGGCGTCTGTGATGAATTGACTTCATTGTTCATAGCATTAAACAGGGCCGTTGGAATTCCGGCAAGATTTATTTCGGGCATTGCCTACACTGAATCTGACCTGTTTCCCGACAGGTGGGGACCTCACGGATGGGCAGAAGTATATTTTCCGGATTATGGATGGGTCCCATTTGATGTTACTTACGGCCAATTGGGGTGGGTTGATCCGACACATATCAAGTTCAAGGAATCTGCGGACTCTGATGATCCTTCCACTTACTACCAGTGGCTTGGAAAAGATGCAGATTTGGTTTCACATAAGCTTGAAATAAAAGCGAATGTGGCTGAAAAAATAGGGAGCTCCAGAGTTCCGCTAAAAATTGAAGCCAGCGTGCTGAAGAAAGCAGTCAATTTCGGCTCATATAATTTAGTTGAAGCTGCAATTGAGAACCCAAATGATTTTTATTATTCCAATGAGCTGTATCTAAACAATCCAAGAGAGGTTCAAATAATAGGCAAAGAGCTGAAAGCTATCCTCCTTCTGCCAGGGGAGAAGAAGAAAATATATTGGATTTTGAAAATTGACAGCACTCTCGACAGCAGGTACTCATACACTTTCCCTATTGTGGTAAAAACAATAAATAATATTTCATCTGAAACCGGATTTGAGGCAAGCGTCAGGGAAAAATTTGTATCGTCAGCTGAGGTTGAGGAAGCTGCAGGATTGTTGGAAGAGGAAAAGCAAAAAGAGTATTCAGGAAATGTGTTTTTGCAGTGCAGCACTCCAAAAAATGAATTTTACACTTATGAAGATGTGAATTTAACCTGCAACGCCAAAAACACCGGAAATGTTTTTCTTCAAAATGCTGAAGTTTGCTTTGAGAACAGGTGCAGCAAAATTGACCTTGGGATATCGCAGTCAAAGAATGTTTCATTTGCAATAGACAATTCTCCGTTAGGGCAAAGGCAGGAAATTTTGACATTAAGGAACGAACTGGTTTCAAAATCGGCTTATGTCAGCTTCAACATCAAGGACAAGCCAAATATCGGGATTGAAAATATAATTTATCCTGTGAATGTTTCGTATGGGCAGAATTTCACTATTACATTCACTTTAGCAAAGAAATCCCTGACAAACCCGCGGGATGCCATGGTTGTTTTTTCCCAAAATGGAATTGAGGAAAAATGGGTTGTCGGTGAATTAAACGAGGACAGGAAGTTTGTTGTAAATCTTGCAGGAAGCGAATTGGTTTACGGAACAAACAATTATGGTTTAACTGTTTATTACAATGACGAACTAAACCAAAGGCAGAGCGCAAGCAAAAATATTCAGATTGAGCTGACAGGAGCAACACCTACACAAAGAATGCTGCTTGCTTTCAACATATTTGCAGGGACAAGCACGCAGGGAATGATTTTGATATTATTGGCTGGAACAATTGTGTTTTTGGCTGTTGTTCTGGTTATTTTCAGGAAGAAGACTGAGCCTAAAAAACATCGCAAGAAAAGTTGAAGCTGAAAGTTATTTTCTAAAACTACTTTCAACGATAATTTATTGTATATTTTATTTCTTTCCTTATTGTAAATAATTAAATTCTATAGTCTAATCATATTCTTCAATATTGTAAATTAATTAAAAACAGAAGTTTTATATACCAATTCCACCAATAATATAGGTATATGGACCAGTCAAATTCTCAAACAATAGATAAGATAGTTCCGGACACTTCCGTAATAATAGAAGGCTTATTATCTGAAAAATTAAAGAACGGCCACATAAAGACAAATGAAATAATCATCCATGAAGCAGTCATTGCAGAGCTTGAGCATCAGGCAAATTCTGACAAGGCAATCGGTTTTCTGGGACTGGATGAAATAAAAAGAATAAAGCTGCTTTCTTCAGAAAAAAATTTTCAGCTGACATTCAAAGGCGACAGGCCTAAGGCAGCTGAGATACGGCACGCTTCTCTGGGAGAAATCGACTCATTGATAAGGCAATTGGCATATGATGAAGATGCTACTTTAGTCACATCAAACAAAGTCCAAAGCGAAGTTGCACTTGCAAAGGGAATGAAATCAGTTTATTACAGAAGGCCGGACAAAGGCCTGAGAAAATTAAAGCTTGAAAGATTTTTTGACGAAACAACAATGAGTGTTCATCTAAGGGAAAACGTTCCTCCGTATGCAAAGAAAGGAATGCCCGGCAACTGGGAGTTCAAGGAATTAAGGAAAGCATTGCTGAAGCAGGAAGAAATCCAGGACATGTCAAGGGAGATTATTGAAGATGCAAAATTAAGGAAAGATGGATTTATAGAGATTGAAAGGCCATGCTCTACAATTGTCCAGCTCGGCATGTTTAGAATTGTCATTACAAAGCCGCCGTTTTCAGACGGCTGGGAGATAACTGCTGTAAGGCCTGTCAAAAGATTGGATTTGGCAGACTACAAATTAAGCGAAAAACTTATGGAAAGAGTTGCAAAGCAGGCAGAGGGCATTCTTGTTGCAGGCGCTCCGGGGATGGGAAAAACCACTTTTGCGCAGGCACTGGCAGAGTATTATTCAGCCCAGGACAAGATTGTAAAGACAGTTGAAGCGCCAAGAGACCTAATCCTGCCGGAAAGGATAACTCAATACGCAATTTCCCTTGGAGATTCTCAGGAAATTCACGACATTCTGCTTCTTTCACGCCCGGATTACACGATATTTGACGAGATGAGAAACACGGATGACTTCAAGCTTTTCGCTGACTTGAGGCTTGCAGGAGTAGGGATGGTAGGTGTTGTCCACGCAACATCTCCTGTTGATGCAATACAAAGATTTCTCGGGAGGATTGAGATGGGGGTTATTCCGCAGGTTATCGACACTGTTATTTTCATAAAAAACGGATTCGTTAATAAAGTCCTTGAACTGAAGATGACTGTAAAAGTTCCGTCAGGAATGACAGAAGCTGATTTGGCAAGGCCTGTTGTAGTTGTCAATGATTTTGAAACCGGTAAATTGGCTTATGAAATATACAGCTACGGCGAGCAGACCGTTGTCATTCCTGTCCAGGAAGGCAAATCAAAAACAGGAACCCACAGGCTCGCAGAAGCGACAATAATCCAGGAATTTCAGAAATACTCAAGAGAAGTTAAAGTGGAAGTTTTGACAGACAACAAATGCGTTGTTTATGTCCCTGAAGAGGATATTGCAAGAATCATAGGCAAACAAGGTTCAAACATCACAAAAGTAGAGGAAAAGCTCGGGATGAGCATTGACGTTAAAAGCCTTGATGAAAAGAATGAAGATTCAGCTGAGGAAAGGAATCATTTCAAAGATAATTTCAAAGGAGCAGCAAAAGAAAATAAAGAAGTTCCTTTTGAAATAAGCCACAAGAAAAATCAGCTGCTCATTGAGCTGGGATTGGAAATGCAGAACCGCGATGTAGATGTTTACCTTGGAGATGAATTCTTGCTGAGCGCAAAAGCCGGAAAGACAGGAATAATCAAAATAAAGAAATCCAATAATATCGGAAGAAGGCTGATGGAATCAATCAACAGGAGAGAGAAGATTAGGATGCTCGTATAGCCGAGCTGTCAGGAACTGGCCGTTTTATCTCATAGGGGGCAGGTATTATAGTTGCTTCTTTAATAGGCAGGACATGTCCGCTATAGTTAATTGCTCTAGCTGAGATAGCACCCCCATAGCCGATTTTTTTCATGCCTCCGGTAATTACCGGCATCAGTTTGTCAAGTTCGGCCTTACTATGGAGCGCTATTTCCCATTCATTCGGATCATCCATACCGCTAAAAACAACATGCATGTTTTCGTTTTCCATTCCTGCATGAACCCTATACAAAATGCCGCCATCGATAAACGTTTTCCTTAACCTAAGGTCAAAAACAGGCTGTTTAGGAACATGGCTTTGTTCGTTATACTCCTTTGATATGCTTTTTCCTTTCAGCAGATATGCAGCTTCGGCCATTTCCGGGCTTTTAAAAAAAACTATAGAATTATCGTTGTGGCCGGGATCAAAAACAGCCAATGCCCCATGCCTGGAATCCGGATCTGGCTTAGGGCCTAGATTAACAATGCCCGCATATTTATCGCCAACCTCTGCATAAGGATGGATCCCTTTATTCCCCCTTCCAAACCAAACTCTGAAAGAATTATATGGAAGTCCGAATTTTTCTATTAGGTGATCCAAAGCAGAATTTGTGGAACCAACTCCATTAAGCGCCAATCTGCACTCCAGTAAGGTGTCTTCTGCAGCCTTGCCGCCATCATTGCGCACCACAATCCTTAAAGTCAATTAATTCACCTCAAGAAAAAAGCAAAATAGAATAAAACCCGCAGGGATATCGGGAAAATGAACATACAAATCAAAATGGCGCTTGCAAAACAATTTAATAATCACCTTTTTAGCTTATTATAATGTCGGACACAAACAATTGATTCAAAATAGTTGTGTCCGCCGAATATAGTGTCGGATTAACATTGCTCAATTTTTTACTTCCGACACTATAAATGACCATTATAATGATGGCACTCTTTTATATAGTTTTCGTTAGAAACATTTTTATACATTCTTTAAATATTGAAATAATATGCTCGACATCAAATTCATAAGGGAAAATCCGGACATTGTAAAGAAGGATCTGGAGAAGAGAAACGACAGAATAAAATCCGAATGGCTTGATGACCTGGTCAAATCAGATGTTGGGTACAGGAAGCTTTTGCAGGAAAACCAAAGGTTAAGGCAGAGAAGAAATGAGATAACAGATGAAATTAACCAGTTAAAGAAGCAGGGCAAGGACTTCAAGGAAAAAGTTCAGGAAGCAAAAAAGCTGCCTGAAAAAATAAAGGAAAGCGATGAAGCAACAGAAAAGCTAAAGGAAAAGATTGATTATTATCTTATGAGGATTCCAAACATTCTGCATGAAAGCGTCCCTATTGGAAAAGATGCGAATGATAATATCGTCGTAAAAGAATGGGGCGACAAGCCCAAATTTAATTTTGAATTAAAGCCGCACGGAGAATTATTGCAGGAGCTCGGCATGGCAAATTTTGATAAGGCAGCTGAAGTCTCAGGCCACGGATTCTATTTCCTCATGGGCGATATTGCAAGGCTGGAGCTTGCGCTTGTAAATTTTGTTGTTGACACTCTTGCAGAAAAAGGATACACTTTAATTGAGCCTCCTTTGATGCTGAGAAGAAAGCCGTATGAAGGCGTTACTGACCTTGCTGATTTTGAAAATGTCATGTACAAGATTGAAAATGAAGATTTATTTCTTATAGCAACATCAGAGCACCCTATCGGCGCAATGCTCATGGGAGAAGTTCTTGATGAAAAGCAGCTGCCTTTGAAGTTTGTCGGCTATTCCCCCTGCTTCAGAAAAGAAATCGGGAGCCACAGCATTGACACAAAAGGGCTTTTCAGGGTTCACCAGTTCAACAAGGTTGAGCAATTTATTTTTTGCAAGCCGGAAGATTCCTGGAAATTCCACGAGGAATTATTAAAAAATGCAGAAACAATATTCCAAAAGCTGAAAATCCCTTACAGAGTTGTAAACATCTGCACAGGCGACATAGGAACTGTTGCAGCAAAAAAATATGATATTGAAGCATGGTTTCCAAGAGAGAATCTGTACAGGGAAGTAGTAAGCTGCTCAAACTGCACAGCCTATCAGGCAGCAAGATTGAATATAAAATACAGGAAAGGCGAGGAAAAAGAATTTGTGCATACATTAAACAGCACAGCAGTAGCAACCGGAAGGGCCCTGAGGGCAATAATTGAAAACTATCAGCATGAAGACGGAAGCATAAAAGTGCCTGCTGTCCTGCAGAAGTATATCGGAAAAAAAGTTATAGGAAAAAAAGATTGAATTTATTTTTGTTTTAGAAATAATTATTTAATTTCAAATTTTATTGATTAATATTTTAAAAATAATATTTCGTTATTGAACGTGCGCCAAGTGTAAAGCGCAGGAAGAGCAAAAAGTTATTGAGTGCTTGGCAACAAACAGATTTTGAAAATTTATATTGTAACATTTAATCCCGTTCGCTGCGCTCACAATATCTTGGCTCGCCGCATTGCTCGCCTGTAAATAATAAAACAAAAAAGAGGATATGATGGCTAAAATTCATGGCATTGTTTATCTTGCAGTTGGACTGTTTATCTCGGCAGTCTCCTGGAAAGTCAACAAAAACAAGCTGCTTTTCTTTTATTATGTTGGTTTTCTTTTTGCATTGGCTGGCGTGATAAAGATTGTTTATTCTTTTGGAAAGGGAAAAAATGTTGAAAAAACCAGTGCGCCTTCCGGCCGGAATTTAAATCTGCAGCACAGAGTCCAGCAATGGAAGCGATGCAAAAAGTGCAATAATGTGATGAAATTTAACGACATCTTTTGCAGCAGATGCGGGGCTGGAAGTTAACAATGTGAATTATTTAACCATTGCAAAATAGAGGTCATGCAGTGGTCTTTGTAAAATCGTTTCCAAAGTGTTTATAGCTTGAGTGTCAAGTCCGCCTATATTTAAACCGCGAAGATTGCCATGTTGTCCATAATATTCTTTAACTTGACGTTGATTTCTCCCTATTATAGCTGCTTGTGTCCTATAATTTTCCAAAATTTGTCTGCCGTGTCCCATATTTAAAGTTGTAAATTGATAATACAGTCTGCCAAGCTCGTCCTTAGTTGCAGTCGGTTCAGCCGGAGTTGGGGTTCCTTGCGGCAGTGTTATCCAATCTCCCCCATTCCAATATTTTACATCCATCATATTTAATTTATAAATACGCCTGCCTATATAAAATTTTCTCTGAGCCAAATTGTGTGTAACAAATTTTGAGCAAAACTTATATAAATCATCCGAAGTTAATCCGCTTAAAATGGGAGATTTATTCAAGGACATTCTGAAAAGCGATGAAACTCTGTTCAAGAATGACATTGCCCTGGACTTTGACTACCAGCCGAAGATTGTTCCTTTCAGGGAAACTGAGCAGAGAACAATTGCAAACTGCATAAAGCCTTTGTTCCAGCAGAAGAACGCAAAGAATGTCTTCATTTACGGCCAGCCCGGTGTAGGAAAAACAGTTGCATGCAGGCACATTCTGAATGAATTGAATGACGAGACTGACGAAATAATAACTCTTGAGATAAACTGCTGGAAGCACAACACCACTTTCAAGATAATCCTTGAGATATGCGACAAGATGGACTTCAAGTTCGTGGAGAACAAGAAAACAGAAGAACTTTTCAGGTGGCTCAAGCAGGCTCTGAACAAAAAGTCAGTTGTTTTCGTATTTGACGAAGTTGACAAGCTGGAAGACTTGAATTTCCTCTACATGATTTTGGAAGACATTTACAGAAAGGCGATAATAATGATAACCAATTACAAGGAATGGCTCGGAACTGTCGAGGAAAGGGTTAAGTCAAGATTATTGCCTGAGATGATTGAGTTCAAGAATTACACATCTGAAGAGATAAAAAGGATATTGAAAATGAGAAGTGAGTATGCATTTCACGCAGGAATTCTTGGTGATGATTCATTGGCAATAATAGCAAACAAGGCTTATGAAATGCAGGACATGAGAATTGGCCTGCACCTTATGAAGGAAGCAGCGCATATTGCAGAAGAAAAGTCATCAAGGAAAATTTTAGAGATCCACACTTTGCAGGCCCTGGAGAAAATAAAAGATTTCACAATTAAGAACACAGAAGAGCTTGCCTCAGACGAGCAGATGATTTTGAATCTGGTTAAATCAAATTCTGGCAAAAAGATAGGCGATGTTTTTAAGATTTACCAGGAAACCGGAGGAAAGCTCGTTTACAAGTCATTCCAGAGAAAGATTGAGAAGCTCGAAAAAAATAAATTCATTTCGGTTGAGAAGACCGCAGGAGGGGATGAAGGCAATACTACGATTGTTAAGGTGAACGGAGAGAGGAAATTGACGGAGTTTTAACTGTCTTCTAATCCCCGATTATTAAACCATTCTCTGAAATCATGCACAAATGAATTTATTGCAGCTTCGGATGGCAGCCCTTTTTTTCTATCCCCTTTTGCATTTGCCTGCCTTAATTGCAGTATAACTTCTTTTACAAAAACCTCGAACATCGACTGATTAACGAACTCAAAATCCATATCGGGATTGTAGCCTATAGCATAGGACTTTAATTTTCGTAAGTTTTAAATAGTAGTTTTATAATTCTCTATTTTGAGGTGATTTTTATGTATGTTGCGAAAGGAAATTCATTTCTATCGAGTTTTTCATTGAAAGAAATA
>Ga0209514_10000495_pt1 | contig 79888 bp, 71 predicted proteins | sample Subgrocontami58m_FD_187452 | JGI IMG/M metagenome (GOLD analysis project Ga0209514, IMG submission 187452) | Subsurface groundwater microbial communities from S. Glens Falls, New York, USA - GMW37 contaminated, 5.8 m (SPAdes) (version 3) | ecosystem: Environmental > Aquatic > Deep subsurface >... | reverse complement strand
CCGGACTAAATATGCGCGCCTGGCCCAAAGCAAGCAGTTTGTCTTGCTGCCATTCTACCCATCTCACACGCTCGACTTCGACGCATGTAGTGCGGTGACAGAAATGCACGACCGGATGATCGCCGCCGATGCGCGGCGGACCAAGGCGACGCTGCTGACTCGCGATGCGCAAATTACGAGCAGCGGAGTGGTTGCGACAGTATAGACAGCGCGTGATTGCCGATAGATAATAGACTTGAGACAAAGAGAGGTCAGTGAACCATGGCAACCCTAGAACAGATCATCGACGAAGCACGCGCACTCTCGCCCGGCGAAAAGCAGAAGTTACGTCAGGCGCTGGATCGCGAATTAGGCCCGGTTGGACATACGGATTTAGATTCCAGAGAAGAAACGTTTGTTAACCGTCTGAGGCAAAAAGGACTCATCGCCGAAGTGCCACTTCGTTTGCCTGATGACGAGCTGCGGCGAAATTACAAGCGGATTGAAGTCAAAGGTGAACCGCTTTCTGAAACTATCGTCAGGGAGCGTATCTAGTGGCTGGCTTTTTCTGCGACAGTAGCGCGATTGTGAAGCGCTATGTTGATGAAACAGAGTTTTGATTTGAACGGAAGCAATTGTAAGATAACTGTAGGAGTTGAAAGCTATGGAAATTGTCACTTTACAGGCTCATTTTGACGGCAAACAAATCTTACTGGACGAGCCTTACGAACTTACACCAAACACAAAATTGGTTGTTAGTGTGATTCAAACGCAAAGCGAAGAACGAGAAGATTGGACGCGCTTTTCTTTGGCAAACTTGGAACGTGCTTATGGAAACGATGAGCCGGAATACTCATTAGACTTAATCAAAGAGGCAAACCCGAAGTATGAAGGAAGGTGAGGTTGTAATCGTGGCAATGCCGCAAGCTAACGGAACGATAAAGAACCGTCCGACAATCGTTCTTCGTGAAATGCCGCCGTTTCAAGATATGCTGGTCTGTGGCGTGAGTACTCAACTGCATCAAGAAGTGAAAGACTTTGACGAAATTATTGCGCCGACGGATAGTGATTTTGCGGCGAGCAGTTTGGTAGGAAAATCTCTCATACGGTTGGGATTTCTGACAGTTGTTCCGCAAAGCCAAATAGTAGGTGTAATCGGTTCAGTTTCCTCAACCCGACATCGAAGGCTGTTAGAGAAGTTAAGCAATCACTTGATTCATTGACGAGAAAAGCCGAACAAGTCATTGGACACCGGTGATCGCTCCATCGTCATAGCCGAACTCTACTATCTGAATGAGAAGAAAGGCCGCCCACTCGACTTCCGGACCAAATATGCGCGCCTGGCCCAAAGCAAGCAGTTTGTCTCGGTGCCATTCTACCCATCTCACACGCTCGACTTCGACGCATGTAGTGCGGTGACGGAAATGCACGACCGGATGATCGCCGCCGATGCGCGGCGGACCAACGCTACGCTACTGACTCGCGATGCGCAGATAGCGAGCAGCGGAGTTGTAGCGACAGTGTGGTAGGGTTTGAAATCGTTCGGTTCGGCTTGCCTCACGTTCACCCATCTCACGGATACCAAGCTCCAATACACAACGAAGTAGGTGCTCGCACCTGAGATTTTTAGGACACGCGTCACCCTGAAACTCGTGGTTGTGTCGTATAGCTTGTACACCGCGTATACAATGTCTGTTCAGAGAGCTTCTCGCGACCGCACGCGGAGGTTAGATAGTAGGGGTTGGCGGTCCGACGATGATCTCCCAAATTGAGGACGTAGGCGCATCATACGATTGCGACAATTGGAAAGGAGTCTGGATACATCTATGGAACAAGACCAGGACTTCTGTTCGACGATATTTCCTAAAGACTCCGAGCTTCATCGAAGCTTGGAGCTTGGGAGTTTTGAGACTCTCAAAAACTCTTTCAACAAATTGTGCAAACTGGGTTGTAAGCCAAGGCACTTAGCAATGGATCTTTTTGGGTTGTGGCTTTATCTGCCCGCCTATTTTCAAAAAGCTGGGAGAACAGAGTTCCAACCTAGTGAATGCTTCGTTCCTTCGTCGGACTCTTGGCAAACATTGCTCGATCCCAACGATAACGAACCGCCTTTTGCTTCTGAGCACTTGGATCAAATTGCGCGACGGGCGCAGAACTTGTTCGCGGAGATTATGCGGTTGCGCAAGACTCCATTAGTTCACGAATTGATTCAGCAAGGCGAAATAGCGGGTCATGATCTACTAGGCGGTGGGCCGTCGTTCTCCGACAACGTAAAGGTTCAATTTGAGGGCTTATTTCGACTTCCTAAGTTAGCGAAACGATTCGGCCCCAAACAGCATCCGGATTACAACCAACAAGTCACGGGGTTACTTCGGAACGTTAAGGAAGCAACCGGTGGAGAGTGTTTCAAGTTGGTTGCTGACGTCTTGACGGCTTTACGTGCGCCTTACACAGATGAGCCGGTGACCGTCCCCGGACTGCGCCAGCTTTTGAAGCGTGAGGTGAAGAAGGAACCGTCTCAGGTTGAACGTGAGTGAATTCAGAAAGTCCAGGTACTCAGATTTTGTTGATATGAGCTTAACTTCTCAAAACTTTTGGGCTCACACCCAGATTCTTTTTTGGGGTACACGAAAGTCGCTAAAATTCCGGTTTGACGTTGACGACAACAAATCTCCCGGCGTGTAGATTGATAAGCACTGTATGAGTAGGGATGTGGCTCAAAATTCGTGAAGAAGTCAAACAGCATGCTGAAAGCGGCCCGATGCCGCGAAAGGAAGATAATGTTATGGAAAGAATGATCACTAGAGAGCTCTTGATTCACTTGGCTTCCAAAGCCCTTCGGGAACTCGACCGCTCTGATTGCAGTCTACTTGCAGTTTTCCGTCCGCCAACTGATGACGACCTTCCCGAAATGGGATTTGCTACGCTGGATGAAATAGCCCCTTTATGGTGTGTTGACTTTCTCTGTGGGGATCTAAAGCCCTTAATAGTCCACGTGCGAGATAAGCCCGGCGTTACCGACAGCATGATAGGAAACGAACTCATGCTCAGCCTCGCCCAATATGCAGCTGCTCGCGTGTAAGTTGCAGGGGGGGGACGTTTTACGTCTACAGGCGCGCAATGATTTCGGTAGGACGCGCTGATAGCCCGCCCTATTATAGTTCGCGTCGTCACGGAGCCTTTGGAATTCGCGCCGCGCCGATCGACTCCTAGTCCCACGCTGCTCGACACTATTTGGAGATACACATGCCTCTATACTTTTTGTTGGTCCAGATTGATCCAAATGAAATAGCGCGCCGAACTCTTCATGTGAATGAAGGCACCTTGGGGGTTCTTATTCTTACGTTGATCGTCTTGGGTGCGTACACCCTTTTCACTTTCTGGCTGTACAGGAAAGTAGCTGAACAGGTTGAGGCGGCAAATGCGCAAACTAGAGAATTGATAAACCAGAGAAGGCTTTCTGTATTGCCTGCATTCATCGTCTATCTTAAGGAGGGTATGGAGTACAACCGACCGAAGATAGTAAATGTGGGCCGAGGCGTTGCGCTGAACATCCAGATTGAGCGCGTCCCTTTAGTTCATGAACAGTATCGGGACAAGGCTCTCACTTTGCGCGCACTGCCCCCGTACTGTCAGCCTGGCCTTCAGCCAGGTAGTGAACCCGACCTCCTCGTTGCCTATGAGGGATTTGCCCCTGAGGAACGTCCCCATCAAGATCCAAAGGTTTCACGATTCTTGAATAACGAGAAGTACGACCTGCATATAAGGTTTTCAGATATTGAAGGGCGAACTTATGCTCAAACATTGAGAATGGATGCGGGGAAGTGCAGCCCCGAGCCTGTTAGCGCAGAAGTGAATGCCCACCTAAACTCGCAAGCTCTAGCTCGCGACGCAGCTTCTAACAGTTTATGAGCTTCGCCGTAAACAGGTAGAGAAGTAATTCATATTTCGCCCTTGGCGCAGTTGCCGCGCGAAGAACTTCATCACGAGCCATTTCCATGACCTCAAGCGATTTCGGAGCAAACTGAGCACCCATAAATCTCTCCGTGCCGTGCTCTTGAAACTGAATAGCAAAAAAGGACTAATGCCGAATCAAGTTTCTTTTCCAGCCTCGTCGTTGGTGTGCGTCCCCGCGCCTCGAAGCGCTCTGATCGTGTTCAGGTACTCTTGGACGCGCTCAACTACCCGCTTCCACTCCTCCGGTGTCAGCGTCCTTGGTTCGGCCTTATCGATCTCGCTCGCTTTCTCGTAGTCGGATATCGCGCCGTCAAGATCGTCGTGTGCCTGCGTAGCGACGCCACGACTGTTGTAAGCGGCAGCATGGCGAGGGTCGATCTCGATCGCTTTGTTAAAGTCGGCTGTTGCGCCGTCCAGATCACCTTTTGCCCGCTTCACCGTGCCACGATTGTTATAAGGGACAGCATCTCACGCGTCGATCTCGATCGCTTTGTCGTAGTCGGCCATTGCGCCATCGAGATCGCCTTTGTCCTGCTTCGCGCGGCCACGACAGTTGTAAGCCTTAGCATCTCGTGGGTCGATCTCGATCGCTTTGTCAAAGTCGATTATTGCGCCATCGAGATCGCCTTTGTCCTGTTTCGCTCGGCCGCGACCGTAGTACGCCTTCCCATATTGCGAGTCGATCTCGATCGCTTTGGTGCGGTCGGCTATTGCGCCGTCAAAATCGCCCTTGTCCCACTTCGCGCGACCACGATCGCAATAAGCGTCGGCAAATCGCGGTTCGATCTCGATTGCTTTAGTCCAATCCGCAATTGCGCCGTCAAGATCGCCTTTGTGCCATCTCACGACGCCGCGGCGGTCGTGGGCCTTAGCATCTCGCGGGTCGATCTTGATCGCTTTGGCATAATCGGCCATCGCGCCGTCAAGATCGCCTTGGGACGACTTGGCGTCGCCACGATCGCGGTAGGACGCGCTCGATTGCAGCGCTAACGCCTCCGTTAATCCGCGTCGCACCAGCGCGGCTGAGCGCCGAGTGAGGGATTGAGGCCGCGAAGGTGTCAGCGCATCGTCTTTTTTCTGTTCACCCGTCACTCTGTTCTTGATCCTCTTTCACAAAGCCAACCTCGTCTGAAGAATTCTCTCTAAGCGATCTTTGGCTTCATCGATCTGGTTCTCAACCTGCGATTCCATTTCTTCCAACAGATCGCGTCCCTCGCCGTCAGCCTCTTCGGCCTTTGACCTGAGCTTGTACAAGTCAGACCCCTCAAGAGCTTGGATTTCGTTTTCAACGGTCTTCAGGTGCTGCTCGACCAGAGCTATTTTGCGAATGACGCGGATGAGTTCTGCGCCGACGCCTTCACCCTTGACGGATTCAGGACTGCTCTCCCATTGATTCAATATCTCACGCAGCGCTTCTTCGTCGCCTTCTTCATATGCTTTGCTCACCCGCGCCATTAGAATGTCGTGCCGTGCCTTCTCAGCCTCATCAGGAAACTTATCGGGATGCACGAGCTTGGCCAGGTCACGATACAATTTCTTAAGCGCTTCCGAAGGCGCGAATTTGTGTGTTGGTTCATCTTCGCTCACCGCAGACTCGGTAGCTTGCGCTGATTCTTTGGCCTGAGATCGAGCCTGTTCAGCTTGTTTGCGAGCATCCTTATCCGTCGGATTCAGCTTGGCTATTGTCTCGGCAATCTGCGCCTCGATCTCATCGAGTTTGGTGTAGCGGACTCCAACAACTCTCAGATACCGCGCCTCAAACTCTCGTAGCTCTACTTGAAGTGTCGCCAGTTCAAGTTCGCGTTGGGCGAGGATGGCTTCGAGCGGCGAAAGTTCGGCGCGCTTCTTCGCCAACTCGCTGTCTTCGGGCGTTGGCCGCTTGAACGGAAGGGCTTGTGTAGCGGCAGGATCGAACGTAGCCAAGGCAGCCAGTTCGCTCCAGAACTCGGCGACTGAACCGTATCTGTGAACAACTTCGTCAGCGGTAGCTCGCTTTAGAATCTTCAGACACGCCTGCGCCCACGTTTCGGAATCCGCCGGAGATGGAAGACTGGTAATCGGTTTCCCGTTGAACTCGAAAGGCGCCCGACCGCAGAGCATGGTGTAGCAAGTTTTTGCGAGCGAATAGATGTCGGCAGAAGCGGTGAGTGGGCCCATGACTTCAGTCATCAGATGAGGCGAGTGCTCTGGGGCGGAATATGTTGGGGTGCCGACTCGGGTAATCGGCGAATACTCCGCCCCGGTACTTTTGGCGACGCCGAAATCGGCAATCTTGATCGTTCGTGAATCCGCGCTGAGTAATAAGTTGTCCGGCTTCAGATCGCGATGAATGACACCGCATGCGTGCGCGTGACTTAGGCCATCGCAGATTTGCTTGAAGTAAAAGAGCGTTTCAGCAAGCCCGAGGCTTTGCTTTGGCTTTGTGCGGGCGTAATTCATCAAATCCCCGCCGGACATAAACTCCAGAACAATGAAACTAAAGCTTCGGCCTGTCGCATCCTCGCCATCGCCTTGATCGAGAACCGATACTATGTTCGCGTGACGAATCTTGTTAAGGATTGCGCTTTCGCTCTGAAACTTCTCGACGAGCATTTGCTCAAGCTCGGGAGGAGGAATTCCTTGCAGACGACTGTTCAGGGCTTTGATGACAACGGCGTTTCCGCTGTCACGATCGCGAGCAACGAATACTTCGGCGTAACTGCCGGAGCTAATCCGACCCCTAATCTCATAGCGATCTTTGAGGAGCGCTCGTTGTAAGTTCAGTTCTAACATCTCTGGATTGTACGTGGGGCTTTCAAGCGAATGACCGTAAATCTGCACGAGAACCAAAACCAGGCTGTTTCGCGCCATCAATTCGTAAACGCTGAGAGAACGTATTGCCCATCGCAGACGCCTGTCAAGCGTGAGACTTGATACGTTGCTGTAGGGCGCGCTCACGAGTCTCACTGGAAAGTGTTTCCGCGAATCACCGTCAGCGAATGCGGCGGCAAAGAGATCTGCGTCGCTTGTGAGTCAGACGATTGAATGATCTTGTGTTCTGGTTCATCCGATCTGACCGGATAGGGATTATCCGGCGGCCCACCGAGCAAGTACTGCTGAGCGGAATACTGATAGAGATCGAGTGGCCCATCAAAGCTTCCTACTGAACCCGACACTGTATTTCTAAAGATCACGCTCGTCTGAAAAGCGCGGTTTGGATCTCGATTGATCAGCAGCAACGCCCACAGTCCATCAGGCCGGCGGGTCGCGTAGGCGGTAATCATCTGATCACGATTCCCATTCAGCACATCAGAGACTGCTGGATAGACTTCGTGCGGCTGATCGCCAGGCTGAACCCACTCGTGTGTCAGCAGACGCGCGCCCCAGTAAGTTGCCGTCGGCTTGATGATCTTTCCCCGATCGTCGCGGAAGAAGAGCATATTGTTTCCGTTTGAGCATTCCTGCTCTTTGATGACTTCGCTCGCTTCGTAACCGTACAGGTACGCCGCTTCGCCGCCCATCGTCAGAAAACGGCCCACGCTGTCGGCGTTCAGCAAAGCGCCGTCGAGATCGACTTCGGCCCGCGCACCGAAAGCCGAATAGCCGTATTCGGTGATCATCCAGGGAATGTCATGCGTCAGTCCGCCCTGCTGCAATTCGTTTAGCGCGTCCGTAAGCATCTGCGTGCTCTCGGCGAGTTGCTGCGGCTTGCAATCATCCGGGAACGGATACCACTCGAACGAAAAGAACGTGAACTTGTCGATCTGCCCGTGGCGCTTTAGATACCCGAGGAAGCGACCCATCCATCCGGCTTTGCCAAATTCGATTCGGCCGGGGACCTGCGTCTGCTCGATGTCCTGCAGACTCGGCCCGCCAAGCTGCAGCGCGGGATTGATTTTGTGAATTGCTTTTTCAAACTGAAGGTACAAGGCTCCGTAATGCTCCGGATTCACGAACTGCCCATCGGGTTCTTCGCCCATTTCGATTCGCTCAAACGCATAACCGCGGGCCTTCAAATATCGAATCTCGGCGGCAGCATTGTCCGGCGTATCGAACAGCACCGGAACGGGAAGGAGCATGGGCAGCCCATTCGTCAGCCCGGTTTTGAAAATGAAATCGAAGCCCGGCTGTTCCGTGTCCGGGTCGCGATCGATTGCGCGATGCCACGGATCGGTGGAAGAGACGTAGATGTCGGTCTGCTTACTTCGCCCAGTCCCATGATCGATCACATCGTTGAGTCGGCCGCGGCTGTCGAGCGTGCCCAGATAGACTTCGCGAATCGCAAAGCCGAGCCGGTCGCGTATGTCTTTTGAGTTTTTCGGCCCTGTCCCTGAACTTTCGTTTAAGCGGATACGCACGTACTTGACGGTGATGGGCGCGCTCGCTAACTTCAGCAGCGCCTCTCCGCCCGTGCCTTTGATTATGTCGCCGTGCGGAAAAGCGTGCCACTCGGTCGGCAATCTTTGCGACAAATCTTCTTCGCCGACGAATTCGCCATACTCGACCGAGTAGTTCGTCGCGAACGGCTGGGCCCACAGAATTCTGATCGCATCAATCTGCTTCTCTTCGCCGAGATCGATCATCACCCATTGCGGGCCGCCGGAATTCTTTTCGCCGGTGAAGTGTTCATCGAGATAGGGATTGCTCTTCCAAAAAGTTCTTGGGTCGCCGTCATCAATCCGCGAGTAGCCGTCATCGTTGGCCTGATCGATGGTGTTGCCACGCCGCGGCAGACGGTATCCGTAGCTGACGTGAATCGGCCTGCCCGGTTTGCTGTTGGAAGTCCAGTAACCCTGGCCGTGCGCGGGATCGCTCCAAGTGCCGTTCGGATTCCAATGCCACGCCTCGCCCGCGAGTTCAGTTCGCAAACGATAAGTTAGCGGTTTCAATCCCGCCGACAACATTGCCTTAACGTTTGCTGGCGAGAGCTGCCGATCAGTTTCTCCCTGGGCATGGCCATCGGCGCCGGCGCCGAGAGCGCGCGCCGGAATGATGCGGTTCGCGGGGTGGCCAGGAGTGACGCTAACCGTTACGGTTGCGTTCGTTTGCGCAAGAACTCCAACTGACTGGATACAAAGGGCGAGGCAAAGAAGAAGTATCGGGGCTGTGACTATTGAGCGGGAACAAGACGTGTCAGAAGCCCGACCGTTAGGGAGGGCTAGTTTAGCCGAACGGGCCCTTGCTGACGCGCGGGCTTCTGACACGATGCGCATCTATCGCTGCTGAAACTCAGGTGAGCCGATCAAAAGCGTGATCAGCTCTGAAATGTATGACGTGGGCGGAGTCGCCGGCGGCGATGACGTTCCATTGCCGTTAAAGCCGACTGATACATTTGCCGATGGCGGCGATGGCGCGGGACTATAGGCCGCGCCCGTACGTGCGGTCTTATCAAGCGCGGCGCGAGTGACGGTGGATGCGTGGCCAAAAACCGCCAGCCGAATTAACAGTGCCGAGACCGCGTTTCTGTCGCCCAGGTCTGCGCCGGAAAGAAGTTTCGGCACGTCGATGGTGGTGCCCTTGATTCGATTCGTGGCCAGCGCGCTCGCAAAGTTAAAGCGCGCCACCATTGCGCCGCTGGAAAGCCACTGGTCAGCGCGATCGGCGTAGCCATCAGGCGTAATGCGGCCAAACACCGGCTGGCCCATGCGCCCGATCGCATCCAGTACCGGGCGATCGCCGTCCGTCTCAGCATTCAACGCGCGCATCGCCGCAGCCACGTACTCGAAAGGCGAGCGCATCTTGGCCCGATAAGTTGGCGCAGAGAAAAACTCGGGCGAAGTGACGATGGCGCGTAGCGTCTCGCGGATCGATCCGTCTGTTTTCAAGAAGACTGCCGCCGCGCGATCGATCAACGCCGGTGGCGGATCGTCGCTGACGAAACGACGCGCCAGTTTCGTGGCGATGAAATGCGCCGTCGCGGGTTGCTTTGCGAGAATGTCGAGCACGCGCTCGCCGTCCGCGAGGCCGCCGCCAGACGGAATCTTGTGACCGAGCACGATCTTCTCGCCGTTGTCGTGCAGGCCCGGCCGATAAAGAAACAGCCCTTCCTCATTCGGCTTTTGAATCGTCCAACCCGAAAAACAGCGGGCAACTTCCTGCACATCTTTTTGGGTGTAGCCGCCATCGACGCCGAGCGTGTGCAGTTCCATCAACTCGCGCGCGTAATTTTCGTTCAGGCCGCCGTCCGTCCCCGCCGGTTTCCCGTCCTTTGCCGGATAAGGCCGCGCGACACTCGAGCGCCAGTTGTCGAGATAGAACAACATCGCCGGCGAGTGCGCGGTTGCGCCCAGCAGATCGCGGAATCGCGCAAGCGCGAACGGACGAATCGTGTCGCGATCGTAACTGGTCAGCAGATAACGATCGTCGTCTTTGTTAGCGAAGATGCTGAAATGATTTTCCCAAAAGCCAACCATCAACTCGTAGAGCTGACGTTCGCTGTAAACCGCGCGCAAAAGTGCCGCGCGCTGAAGTTCCGTGACAACCATCTGCGGATTCTTCGGCACTGGCGTAGGCTTTGGACTGGCGGTCGGGGGCGAAACAATCCTGCCTGCATCTTCCTTCTTCGCATCCATCTGCATCTCGTTTTGCATCGCCGACGCCGGGAGCGCAGACATCTTGTCTGCATCTGTCTTCTCTGATCCGATCTGAGGGATCGAGGCGACGGCCGTCTTGTCAGGTGATTTTGCCGGAGCCGGCGAGGGTGAGACAACCGGTTTCGGCGGCGTGTATTGTTCGAAGATCACCGGCTGAGCCATACCCAATGTCGGCAGCCGGCGCAATCGCGCTTGAACCGCAACATCATCGAGTGAATCCGAACCGAGTTGCTGTGCGATGAAGACATCGACACCCATCGCTTTCACTTTTTCAAAATCACCCGGGCGCGCGCCGAACGTCAAACGCGATAAGACATGAGCAATACGCTGGTCGCCGGTCAGCGCGGACTTCTTCGCCGTTTGCCGACCCTGTGCCTGAGCCATCAGGCCGCAAATTGGTAGGAAGGCGACGAGCAGAGCGAGCGCAACGGCGAGCGCTTCCGATTGAAACTTGCGTTGGCGAATGAAGTTCGTCTTGCTCATAATCCGGCTCCTTGAATCTAGAACTACGTCTTTCAAAAGAGTGCAAGGAACCCATAGATTAGCACGCGTAATGTCAGAACCGCGAAGCGGTTTGGGCCTCCAGCCCAACGTTGTCGGTAGGCTACGTTGGGTAACGGAGTTCTCGATAATCAGACGCAACCCTGACAGGGTTGCGACTTCAGGATTGGACCCCGTTTCCCTGGGTAGCCGAAGCAGCAACCCAGGGCTTTGGGCCAGCAACCGCTTCGCGGTAGGCCGTTTTGCTTAGGGCAACCTTCTCTCAAAGTAATCCACTCCTAAGATTTTAGTTGACAAGGGCCACAACCGAGCTTATAGTCCTAAGCCTTTAGGAGACGCTGATGACCCAAAAACGAAATGAACGGCTGACCCCGCTTGAACTGGAGATCATGAATATCCTCTGGGAAACCGGGGCCGCGAACGTGCACGCGGTGCAGGAAGAGCTTGAGCGCGAGTTGGCTTACACGACCGTGCAGACGATGCTGAACATCCTGCATCGGAAGGGCAAAGTTAGGCGAGTCTTGAAAGATCGCGCCTATGTCTACAAGCCGGCGGTCACGCGCCCGCAGTTCGTTGGCCGGCATCTCGGTGACCTGGTCGATCGTTTGTTTGGCGGCTCGGCCGAAGACCTGGTGATGAGTCTGGTGGAAGCAAAACATCTGACGCCGCAAAAACTGGCGCGACTGAACAAACTTATCAAAGGGCAGGAGGAGAAAGAGAAATGAAGATGACCAGCGAGTTGCTTTTGACGTTCCTGCTGAACTCTTTCTGGCAGATCGCGCTGATCGCCGCATTCGCGGCCGGGTGCGATTGGTTATTGCGCGGAACGGCGCCCCGTTACCGGCACGGGCTCTGGGTCACCGCGCTATTCCTGGCTATGGCTCTGCCACTGCTTAGTTCTGCCAGCCTGTTCAAGACGTTCTTGAGTTCGAAATCAAAATCCCAACGGGCGGAAATCGCCGCCGGGCCGATCTTTGTCACTAAAGTCTTCTCACCTGATCTCGATTCTATGGAGCCGCCGGCCGCGGACAATCCGGCATCGCCTCAGGAAGTCGAGCCGGCACGCCGAAACTTCCTGGCCTCGGCGATTCACCTGAACCGGCGTTTGGCGACAATCCTGGTCACTTTGTATGGACTGTTTCTTCTGTACCGCATCGGCCAATTTATCCGGGCCTGGCGGAGAACGAAGATGATCGTTCAGAGCGCAATCACTTTTGAATCATCCGGGCCCGTCGAAGCGATAATCAAAAAGTGTCAGTCAGCAATCGGAGTTCATCGGGTGCGCATTCTTTGCTCGACTTCAGTGCCGGTGCCAATCACTGTCGGCATCTTGAATCCGTCGATCATTCTGCCCGAGCGCCTTTTGCACCACATCGATGAAGAAGTGTTGACTACGGCGATTGGCCATGAGCTGGTGCACGTCTCGAGGCGGGACTATCTGGCTAATCTGGTCTATGAACTCATCTATTTGCCGCTATCGTTTCATCCGGCCGTGGCCCTGATACGCCGGCGCATCAAACAGACCAGAGAACTTTGTTGTGATGAGGCGGTCGCCACAAAACTTCTCAGAGCGGAAACTTATGCTCGTTCACTCGTACGATTAATCGGCTCGACGCCACTCGGGCGCCGTCTGGCCGCGGACACTAGCATAGGGATCACGGAATCCGATAATCTGGAGGTACGAATCATGTCATTGCTCAAGACACCAAAGCTGAGCGCGCGGCGGAAAGGGTTACTGCTAATCGCCGCTTCATTACTGCTGGTTGCTCCCTGCATAGCAGCCACTTCATTCGCGCTGACTTTCAATATCGATCGACAGGAGCCGAGTGTTAGGCCACAGACCTCCGAAAAGATCGAGCGCCAGAATCAGAACCGAGAGCGTGAAGAACTTAAGCGCGCGGAGCGCGAGCTGAACGCACAAAAGCGGGTCGCGCCGAAATCGCAGTTGCCCGAAATCGAGGCGCAATTGCGCGAGGTGCAGCAGAATCTGGAACTGCACGGCCGGATGGTGCAACAACGAGAAGACGAGCAAAAGAAGCTGGCCGAACTGCGGGCTACTCTGGAGCAGTACCAAAAAAACCGACCGACTGACGAAGCGCGGCTGAGAGAGGCCCGCGAAAAAATCGCCGAGTTGGAACGGCTTTACACTCCGGAAAAGGAACGCGAGGTGCAAAAAACCATCGCGGAAATGCAGAAGCTCCAGACCGACCGAAAGGCCAGGGTGATCTATCGAGTTGACCCGGAATATCCTCAGGATGCGCGCGAAAAGAAGATCGAAGGAACGGTTGCGCTCTCGATGACTATCGATCACGACGGCATCCCACAAAATGTGCAGGTGAAGAGGTCACTCTCTCCTTCGTTGGATCAAAGCGCTGTCGACGCGGTTCGGAAATGGCGTTTCGAGCCAGCCATCAAGAATGGTCAACCGGCTTCCATGTTCGTCAGCATCGACGTGTATTTTGGCGCGGATTCCGGAGGAGTGGACAAGGCGCAACAAAACCTCGCAACTGCGCTTCATCAAGCGGTGGAAGCGCGCTCAGCAGAGTGGGAAATGAAAAGGCGCAAGGATCTGGAACAACAAGGGCGTGAAGAGCGGGCTCGCAAGCAGGCAGAGTTAACGCGCGGCGCAGTCCTTTCAATGGATCGAGCGATCCAGATCGCCATCAGCCAGGTTCCCGGCAAAGTCCTCGCCTGTAGCCTGGGCCGCGACGGTGACAAGCTCTTTTACCACGTAGTGATCATCAGCGGTGACGGCGACAAGACTACTACCACTTATGTCTGGGTCAGCGCGATCGATGGCCAAATCCTCAAGACTGAAAAAGAAGACCGCAGGGAAGAGTCGGCGATAGAGCGCGGACAAGGAGCGGCGATCTCCGGCGGTGTGCTGAATGGTAAAGCTGTCGATTTACCAGCTCCCGAGTATCCCGTGATTGCCAAAGGTGCGCATGCGTCCGGCGCTGTGACTGTCGAGATCACGATCGACGAGAACGGCTCGGTCGTCGCGGCGCGCGCCGTGTCGGGGCATCCGTTGTTGCAGGCTGCGGCAGTGAACGCAGCCCGGCAGGCGAGCTTCACCCAGACTCGCTTGAATGGAGATCCGGTGAGGGTTCGCGGTGTGCTGATCTATAACTTCGTCGCGCAGTGACCAACATCGCAGTTGCGATGACTCCTCTTGGGTGAACGCCGGGAAGCGTTCACCCCTTTTTGCTCGCCGCATCGCAGCGCTCTCCAAAATTACATCTCCGCACATCACAACTAACCTCACGACTAAATGAAATTGTTCCGGCGCTGAGGTAAGATGTCCGCGCCATGAGCGCCAGAACCATTCGCGCGCCGCGCGGCGCGACACTGACTTGCAAGGGTTGGCATCAGGAAGCCGCGCTGCGCTGCCTGATGAACAATCTCGATCCTGAGGTTGCTGAGAAGCCGGACGAGTTGATCGTCTATGGCGGCGCGGGTAAGGCCGCGCGCAACTGGCCGGCGTTTGAAGCGATCGTGCGCTCGCTGCAGGAACTCGAGTGTGACGAGACGCTGCTGATTCAATCGGGTAAGCCGGTAGGCGTTTTTCGCACGCACGAATACGCGCCGCGCGTTTTGATCGCGAATTCGAATCTCGTCGGCGCGTGGGCGAACTGGGACCACTTTCACGAGCTCGAACGCAAAGGCCTCATGATGTACGGCCAGATGACGGCGGGCAGTTGGATTTACATCGGCACGCAGGGCATCGTGCAGGGAACGTTTGAAACTTTCGCCGCGATGGCCGACCGGCATTTCGGCGGCGACCTGGCGGGCCGGCTTCTGGTTTCGGGCGGACTCGGCGGCATGGGTGGCGCGCAACCACTCGCGGCGACGCTGAACGGCGCGGTCTTTCTCGGCATCGAAGTCGACCCGGCGCGTATCGAGCGGCGAGTGCGCACCGGCTATTGCGATCGCATCGCGCAGTCGCTCGATGAAGCGCTCGACATTTGCGAGGACGCGCGCGAACAGAAGCGTGCCATCTCAGTTGGGCTGGTGGGAAACTGCGCGGAACTGCTTCCAGAGATCGTTCGTCGCGGCGTGAAGGTTGACGTAGTCACCGATCAAACCAGCGCGCATGACCCCTTGAATGGTTACGTCCCGACCGGTCTTTCGGTCGAAGGAGCGATTGAGCTTCGCCGCATTGATGCGGACGGATATATCGAGCGTTCGATGGAATCGATGGCCCGGCACGTCGAGGCGATGCTCGCTTTGAAACGCGGTGGCGCGGTCGTCTTCGATTACGGCAACAACATTCGCAAGATGGCGTTTGATGCCGGTTGTAAAGACGCGTTCGAGATTCCAGGCTTTGTTCCGGAATACATTCGCCCGTTGTTCTGCGAAGGTAAGGGGCCGTTCCGTTGGGTTGCGCTCTCGGGCGAAGCCGAAGACATACGCAAGACTGACGATCTCGCGCTCGAATTATTTCCCGACGACCAGACGCTGAATCGCTGGTTGCGTTTGTCGCGCGAACGCATTCAATTCCAGGGATTGCCCTCGCGCATCTGCTGGCTGGGTTACGGCGAACGCGCTGAGATGGGCGAAGCCATCAATGAACTGGTGCGCCGCGGCGATCTGAAAGCGCCAATTGCGATCGGCCGCGATCATCTCGACACCGGATCGGTTGCTTCGCCTTATCGCGAAACGGAAGGAATGAAAGACGGCTCGGACGCGGTTGCCGACTGGCCGATCCTAAACGCGCTCCTGAACACGGCGAGCGGCGCGAGTTGGGTTTCATTCCATCATGGTGGCGGCGTCGGTATCGGCTACAGCTTGCACGCCGGCCAGGTTTCAGTTGCCGACGGCACGGACGAAGCAGCCAAGCGTTTGAATCGCGTGCTGACGAACGATCCGGGCATCGGCGTCGCGCGACATGTGGATGCCGGGTATGAGGAAGCCGAAAAGACTGCGCGCGAGAAGGGCGTGAAGATTCCTATGATGTGAATGCCGGACCTCACAAGGACGGATTGAAACGCGCCTTTACGGCGGCTGAAACATTAAGGGGTTTACCCCAAATCGTTCTTTGCTCATTAGACGGTCTCTTCCAGAAAGCTTGGATTGAGGAATCTGAAGCAAAAATCTTCATAACATCCGGCTTCTCGCAGACTGTACGGTACATGTAGTTTGCTATCACCTCAGACTGAAACGAACCCATAGCAGTTCTTTTGTTGATTTCTGTTTCTGAAGCTTCAGCGTACAACTCGTGAATATCGTTCATGTGCTCAGCACAGCTTCGCAGCCTATACAGATTCCGCAGCAAGTCCGACATGAGAGATGAATGGCCAACAAAGAGTTGTCCATGATGCACAAACTGACTTTCGGTGTGTCCGATCTTTGGCCGAATGAAGGCCTCGATGCTCCGAACGAAGTGACGCATCCGCGTTTCCTCATGTTTACCTGTCATGCCATCGAGGTAAGAATGAAATCCTCGTTTAAGGCGCTTGTAAGACTGCTCCGCTATGTACATAGACTCTAAACCGTCCGCAACAGTCCGAGCGGCGTTTAGCACAGCATGGTCCAAACGTGCCGTAATAGTCTCACGAGGCCAAACAAACGGATTTAGGTCCTGAACCGATCTAATGTTCATTCGGCCAGTAGAATTGCCGCCACAAAGGACCGTGCCGCCATCCGAGAAATAAATTCCATGGAGAAACAAAGAATAGAGAAGGCTCCGCACCGAACGAATCAGTTCTCTATCGATAGAGCCGTCCGCATTACCCGAGGTAACGACACCGAGTAAGAGTATGGCGTTCTCCGCGATCCTATTGGACTTGATCTCACCCAGTTGCCGTCGCCAGAAATCTTCTATTTCAAAAGATGGATTGACAACAATGTAGCGACCATTTCCTAACTGGATCGACTCGGGCAGCTCGTCGGACATTGAAATGGGATTAATCGTTATTGCCGCGAATTGAGATTGCAAAGGTATTTCAAAGCTCATTGATTGTTACTCCTCGTCAAAGGAAGCCGACAATTCTTCATAGAAGAATTTCGTAAATCACGATGTTTGTCTTAAACTAGGCACGCCCCAAGCGCTGATGTTAGACTGATTCCGCGATGACAGTCACGCTCGAACTCAAGCCGGAAGTTGAGGAACACATCAAGGCCGAAGCGAAAGCGCGCGGCTTGTCCGTTGAGACTTATATTCTCGATGTCCTGGAAAAAGAGGCGACGAATGGCGAAGCGAGTTTCGCGTTGACAGCGACTCCGGAAGAGTGGAAAAAGGCATTCCTTGATTGGGTACATACCGAGAGGCCTGCGCACCCACCGCTATCAGATGAAGCAATAAGCCGCGAAAGCATTTATCGCGAGAGAGAAGACGCTCAGTTGTGAGTTTCGCGGTCGATACCAATATTTTGCTGCGCAGCATTGACGACGGGCATCCCGCACAGCCAGTTGCGCAAAATGGATTGTTGGAGCTTCGGAATAACGGTGAGACACCTTCTATTTTTCCGCAAAATCTTGTCGAATTGTGGGCGGTGGCCACACGTCCTATTGTGAACAATGGGTTAGGGTGGAGTGTTGATCGAGCGGAACAAGAGTTGTCAGATTTAGAGAATCTCTTCGTAGTCCTCGCCGATACTGGCGCAGTCTTACCCGAGTGGAAAAGACTCGTAGTTCAGTATCGGGTTATCGGCAAACAAGCTCACGATGCGCATATCGTTGCCGCGATGCTCGTGCACAAAGTCACGCATCTTCTCACCTTCAAGGACAGCGATTTCAAGCGCTTTGCGGAAATCACGGTGGTGAATCCGCAGAACACTATTTCGTCCTCAAGCTCTACAGAACGTTCTGATTAGAATCTAACCCCATCCTCGGAGGAGCATTGTATGAAACCCAAGTTTCTCGTGACTGCATTGACGATCGTCCTGGCGCTTGCGATGACAAGCGCGGCACAGGACAAATCTGCTTCGCCGTCAGACAACAAGCCGGCGAAGAACGACGCGCCAGAGCCGCGCACAAAAGACGGCAAGAAGCTTCTGACCGCGCTCGATCTGTTGAAGGTCGCCGGCGTTAGTGCGCCGCGGATTTCACCTGATGGATCACGCGTCGCCTACACGGTCAACGAAACCAAGATGGAGAAGGACAAAGAGTGGAAGGCCGCGACGCAGGTTTGGGTCGTGCCGGTCGCTGGTGGAAAACCGCGGCAATATACGCGCGGCGAAAAGAGCGCGACTGCGCCCGAATGGTCGCCGGACGGAACGATGGTCGCGTTCCTCACTGACCGCGAAAAAGATGGCGAGCGACAGGTCTGGATGATGTTGGCGGATGGTGGCGAGGCGTGGGCTGTTACTTCGCACAAGGGCGGCGTGGGTGGCTTTCGCTTTTCGCCAGACGGAAAACAGTTGGTGTTGAGCGCGACCGATCAACCGTCGAAAGATGAAGAGGATCGCAAGAAAGTCAAAGACGATACGATGGTGATCGATCACGACATCAAGATGACGCACCTGTGGCTTTGGAACATCGAGAAGAAGGATGAGAAGCGTCTCACCTCGGGCGAATTCACCGTCAGCGATCCGCAATGGTCGCCCGATGGAACGCGGATCACTTACACAACGCGGCCGACGCCGAGGGCTGACGATGGCGCATTGAGCGATGTCTGGATGTTGACAATCGCCGGCGGAGAAAAGAAGAAGCTTGCCAGCGGCGACGGCGCGAGCGATAACGCGCGTTGGTCTCCTGACGGTCAATGGATTGCTTACACGGGAAGTGCGGATCGTGACCCAGGGCCATCAACAGCTTATTTGTATCTACTTCCGGCAACGGGAGGAACGCCAAAGCAACTGACCGCGAAATTTGATTTGAGTGTCGGTACGCCCGTGTGGTCGCGCGACGGCAAAGCGATTTATTTCAGCACGAACGTGCTCGAAGCTATCGAAGTTTACTCTTGCGACGTGGCGACAGGAACGGTGAAGCAACTCTCAAGGCGCGGCGGATCGACCGGCGTTACTGAGATCAGCCGTGACGGAAGAACGGTCGTGGGAACATTCTCAGGAGCGGGGCAGCCGACGGAGTTGTATAAGAGCAGCGCCGATTACGGCACCCTGACTCCGCTCACCAATCACAATGCCTGGTTGAAAGACTATGCCCTGGCCGAAAGCGAGGTCGTAAAGTGGAAGAGCAAAGACGGCACAGACGTTGAAGGCGTGTTGACCAAACCCGTCGGCTACGCAGCCGGCGCAAAGGTGCCTTTCCTGTTAAATCCGCACGGTGGCCCGACCGGCGCGTCGATCAATAACTTCAACGGCACCGTCCAGGTGCTGGCGGCAAATGGTTTTGCCGTGCTGCAGCCAAACTTTCGCGGCTCGACCGGCAAGGGCTTGGCATTTGCTCAGGCAAACAAAAACACTTGGGGCAAAGGCGACTACGACGATTGCATGACCGGCACCGATGCGATGATCGCGAGTGGTATCGCCGACCCGGATCGGCTGGGCGCGTTTGGCTGGTCGTACGGTGGCTATATGACGTTCTGGATTTTGACGCAGACAGATCGCTTCAAAGCGGTCTCGCCGGGCGCAGGCCTGACGAATATCTACTCGATGTATTCGCAGACCGACATTCATCGCTATCTCAATTGGTTCTACACCGACAAAGCTCCCTGGGAGAATCAGGATCTGTATTGGGATCGTTCGCCGATGAAGTACGTCAACAACGTGAAGACGCCGACGATGATCATGCACGGACAGGTGGACACGCGCGTGCCCATCGCGCAGGCGCAGGAGTTTTACCAGGCGCTGGTTGAGCGCAAAGTGCCGGTTGAGTTTGTCGTCTATCCGCGCGAGAACCACGGCTTTACTGAGCCGCGTCACAATCTGGATCGCGTGCGGCGTTATGTACGCTTTTTTGCGAAGTACCTGAAGGCGCCGGTAGTGACAGAGCCGGCTGGGCAGTGAGACAGCATCGTCCCTACAGTGCTAGAATTGTTCTGCCATGACGGTAACGCTAGAACTGAAGCCAGAAGTCGAAGAACGAGTCGTAGCGGAGGCCAAAGCGCGCGGCGTGTCGGTAGAGGAGTATATTCAGCAAGAGTTAGGGGGCAAATCCACCGCACCCGATCCCAGCGCGATACCGGTCGAAGAGTGGTTGCAAAAATGGAATGAGTGGCTGGGCAGCCACGATTATATCAAGGCCCCGCCGCTTTCCGACGAAGCGATCAGTCGCGAGAGCATCTATCGCGAGCGTGAAGATAAACAACTGTGAAGTGGCTCGTAGACACTAACGTGTTACTCCGCAGCGCGCAATCCTCTCACCCAATGCACAGTGATGTAGCGCGGTCTCTTGCGGTCCTGAAGAGCGGCGGAGATGAGTTACGCATAATCGCGCAGAATCTAATTGAGTTTTGGGCAGTAGCGACGCGGCCGCTCGTCAGCAATGGACTCGGAATCACAGTGGCTGAGGCGGTACAGGAGTTAGCCGAGCTTAAAACACTCTTCGCAATCCTGGCGGACACCTCTGATATCCTTCCGCAATGGGAACAACTTGTTGTCAAGCATCAGGTGTTGGGAAGGCAGGTCTACGACGCTCGCTTGGTTGCCGCAATGAAAGTCCACAATGTCACGCATCTGCTCACTTTCAACACCAGTGACTTCAAGCGCTATGACGGAATCACCGTTGTTAGTCCGTCATCTGTAAAATGACTTGCAATAAATGACGAAAGAATTTCAGAGCGTCAAGTTCGCCATCGACGATCGCGTCGCGCGGATCACTTTCGCGCGGCCGCCGCTCAACGTCTTTAACATCGCCATGATGCGCGAGATTGGCGGTGCCCTGAGCGAGTGCATTCCGAGACGCGATCTGGCGGCGATAGTCTTTGACGCGGCGGCGGACTCGCGCGCGTTTAGCGCGGGCGTAGCGGTCGAGGAGCACGTTCCGGAAACGGTCTTTCAGATGCTGGAAGCCTTCCACTCAATCTTTCGCCTGTTGCGGCAAATCGCGAAGCCGGTGATTGCGGTAGTAGATGGCCCGGCGCTGGGCGGCGGATGCGAACTGGTTGCAGCGTGCGACATTGTGATTGCCAGTGAACGCGCTCGTTTTGGCCAGCCCGAGATCAAACTTGGCGTGTTTCCGCCCGTTGCGGCGATTCTTTTGCCACGCATCATCGGCGAAAAGCGCGCCCGCGAATTGATACTCACCGGCGATCTGATCGACGCGGCCGAAGCCCTAAAGTTAGGCCTGGTGAACTACGTCATGCCCAGCGCTGGGTTGGAACAGAAGACGGGAGACTTGCTGGCCAAGCTGCGGGAGTTGTCGGCGTCATCGCTTGGCATGACGCGCGCGGCTCTTGATCTGGGCGGCCGAGATAGTTTTGAATCAGCACTGGCAGAGGTCGAGAGTTTTTATCTGAATGAATTGATGAAGACCGCAGACGCGCAGGAAGGCACGCGCGCGTTCATGGAGAAACGAAAGCCTGAATGGCGGGATAAGTGATGAAAGAAGAGAGACGGAGACGGGGAGACGGGGAGATGGGGAGAAAGGCACGTTTTCTTCGTCTCTCCCTGTCTCCCAGTCTCCCTTTCATCCTTCTCGTCGCGATCCTCGCTTCCGTAATTCACTTCGCAACTTCGGCGCGCGCCCAAACACGAACGCCGCGCGGGGCGCATTCTACGCCGACGAGTGAAGCGTTTACGCCGGCGGATCGCGCTCTGGTTGAACGAGCGATCGGCGTGACCTGTACTGAGCGCGTGCGTGATCCGTTGGGCAGCATGCCCATCGACGAGATGCAGGCGCGGCCGTCGTTGCCCGTTAGCAATCCTGACGCTTTGGCGGGCGCGCGCCGCGCCGAGCGCCTGCTGCCGACCACCAAGAGGTTGGTAGCGAACGCGATCATCCAACTGGCAAAGGACTACGACTTATACACGAACGCTGTTGCCCGAAGTAGAATCAGCGCCGCCTCTTCGCGCGTGGAAGCCGTCCGGCGCATCAAGCCCGACGTTGACTCTCGCGACAACGCGTCAGTGCTCTTGCGCGATCCGCGCGTGATCGACTTTGGCACGATCTTTCTGGCAGGCCTGCGCTCTGATGAAGGCATGGTCAGCGTACTGGCGCACGAGCTGACTCATATTGCCAGCGGCCAGGCGGATTCGCTGCGACCTCTGTTTCGCGCCATCGCCCGTCGCGCGGCCGCGCGCACCGGCCTGCGCATTCAGGGACAACGAGCCGAAGAGTTGGGCTGCGATTTGGTTGGGGTGATGGCCGCGCGCGCCTATATCAAACAGACGCCGAGTTGGGAACATCTTCCGCGCCGCCTGGCCCGAGCGTTTGAACACAACTGCGTCGACGACGATGGGTCGGACGAAGACCACCTCTCACCGCGCAATACCATTCGTGCGTTGTTTACTCTGGATGTGAGTTTGGCCAGCGAAGAACTGAGCGAAGGGAGCACGGGCATCTCGTGGATGCCGCCAAGCCTGCCTTACCCGAGATGGATCATGTTGACAGCCTCGACACCTGTTCCTAAGATCACGCCGAATGCTCGCAAGCTTGAGCAAGGCTAGCCTCTCTGCGCGACGAATTCGCGATCGGTCGAAACCCCCGAGCGCGCGGCCCGATCTTTCTCTCCTAAAAATGGGTTTTGCTACAGCCAGTTTTGTGCTGATCATTTGCACCCTGGCTTGTCGTCCGGACACGGAGGCGCAGCGCGTTCGCCCACGACAGTTGCGCGATGTGCCGGCACAGCGCCTCGCCTTCAGCTTTCAAGCGGATGTCGAACCGCCGGCGGGCACAACTTCTGAAGAAGCTCCAAAGCTGGCCGCGATTCAAAAGGATTTCGACGAACGACGCAAAGACGACGCGCTGTTGCGCACCGTCGTTTCGCCCAACGGCCAGCGAGCGCTGGCGCTCTACGGCACCGCAGACGAGCCGCCGCAAACCTTTCGCATTGATCTGTATTCCGCCGACGGAATGTTCTTACGCAATTTGACGCCGCCTGATCTAGCGGTCGTGTTTCAGGATTCGGTCGCGTGGTCAGCCGATGGCGGATTCATCGCATTCATTGGCCGCAAGAACTCGAAGCCCACGCCGAGCCCGACTCCGGTCGATGAAGTGGAGCCGCCGTTGCCATTGGCGTCTCCGCAGCCATCGCCTTCGGTTGCGCCTTTGTTCGCGCCGCTGGCAAGTTTTGAAACTGAGCAGATTTACCTTTGCAACAGCGACGGCTATGACTTGAAGCCGCTGACGACGCGTCAGGGTCTGATCTATTTCGGGCTCTCTTGGGCGCCCGATGGCCACGCCCTGGCGGCGCTGGCGTGCAAGGAATCTGAATGGGAAACGCGCGAGCGGGAATTCAAGACGCCGGCCGGCAGGCCGCGTCTGATTTCGATCGATGGAGAAGAGCGCCTGCTGGATGACGAGCTGGCGGAAGCACCGCTCGCCTGGTCGCCCGATTCATCAAAGGTCGCCACTGCATTCGGGGTTGACGTGGGAATTTACGATGCGGCCGGCAGAGCGCCGACGCAGGCGCGCATCGTCTTGCGCGAACGGCTCTTGAGTGCTTCGGCAGCCTTCGACGAAAAATCAAAGCCCGCGAAAAAAGCGACCCCTGATGCGTCAAACAAGAGCAACAGCACTCAAGCTGCTCCGCCCGCGATGACCGTCCCCGTTTCGTTCAATCCGATTGTGCGTCTGGAATGGCCGACGCCAGAGAAGCTTTACGTCGAAACTGCTTACGTGAGTTTGCGAAGCGACCTGATCAAAACTTTCTCGCGTTGGCATTTAGTGACGTTGAGTCCGCAAGCAGTGCTACTGCGATAAAGTTTGGTGTCAGAAGCCCGATCATCAGGGAGGGCTTGGTTCAGCGGCGAGCCCTTGCTTACGCGCGGGCTTCAGACCCATCGTCGGGCCACAACCACCAGAGAATCATCCCGATCACCCACAGGCAAGCGGCCACCACGGCGCTCATTACGATCCAGAATTTCCAGTAACTGCTGAATGTCTGCTCCCATCCGGGTTGAATGCGGAACGCAAGATTCACGTTCAGTTCTGGCACCGTAAAGAAACGCGCGGCGACCTGCACGATCAAGTACCAGGCGAAGGCATAGAGCCAGGCGATGCGATCCATTCGCACTCGGCGCAAAACGATCAATCCGACCGCGATTCCGCCGACGTGAACGAGGATGGATGAAAGCACCATTTCATAATTGAAGGTGGCGTAAAGCACGTAGCGGATCCAAAGGCCCAATCCGGGGATTGTCCAGATCGCGGCCGCGCGAATCAGCTCACGCCGCTCGCAAAACAGACCAATCGCCAGCACCAGACTCCCGATGTTGCACATCCACAGCAGGTTTCCCATACCGCCGACGCGCCAGTAGTGAAGGGTTTGCGCCAGAAAGAAAATCACGGGCAGCAAACCCAACAGGCGAAAGCGCAGCGTCAGTTGCCGTGGCATAAGCTTAAGAATATCACGCGTGTTGTCTTAGCTCGCCACGGTTACGACTCCCATGTCTGACCGCTGTTTTGTATTGATTTGTTCGGATCCTTCCGGCATTCTGTTTGTGGTAATGGAAGAGACATCATCAGTGCCGCCAGAAGCGGAGAGTAAACCGACAAAGAGCCAGCGGAGCTGGGCCGGATCAGAATCCGCGGTGCGTGTGGCTGACCTGTTTGTCGGCGCGATCGCGATCACTTTGACGTTCTGGTTGTTGCAGCGACAAACCCAGGCGATCTGCTGCGGCGACTTTGACGGCTACTATCACATCAAGTGGGCGCGCCTGCTTTGGGAGAACATGCGGGCTAAGCATTTCCCGCCGGCGTTCACCTGGCTGCCGCTGACGACGCTGAATCCTCACGATTATGTCGATCACCACCTGCTGTTTCACATTATCCTGATTCCGTTCACGTGGTTTCGCGATCTGCAGACGGGCGCAAAAGTTGCCGCCTTCATATTCGCCAGTCTGGCTGTTTTCTCTTGTTACTGGCTGGTCGTGCGTTACGAAATCCGCTACCGGCTGATTTGGTTGCTGGCGCTGCTCGCCTCTTCAGCGCCTTTCTTATATCGAATGAACATGACGAAGGCGCCGCCCTTCGCGATCATCTTTTTGTGTGTTGGGATCTATCTGCTGTTTGAAAAAAAGTACTGGCCGCTGGTACCGCTGGCTTTTGTCTTTACGCTGACCTACGACATGTTTGTGCTGCTGATTCTGGCGACCGTGATCTGGACCGTGGTCATTGGCTGGACCGAGGAACGCTTTGAGTGGCGACCGATTGTCTGGGTGCTGCTGGGCACGGCGGCGGGTCTGGTTATCAATCCGTATTTTCCACACAACCTATATCTTTTTTACGAACACACGCGCGTCAAAGTCACCGCTAATAGCTTCACGACCAAGGTCGGCAACGAATGGTACCCGTACGACACAACTGAGTTCGTCCTCAACTGTTACGTAGCGCTGGCGGCGATGCTGGTCGGCTATCTGGCTTTTGATTGGAGCGATAAGAAGCGCGCGGCGCGGCCACTGTTCTTTATGATCTTGTCGACGGTTATGCTGCTGATGGTCGCGCGCTGGAAACGCTTTGCGGAATACTTTCCACCGTTCGCGATTCTGTTTGCGGCTTTCACGTTGGAACAATTCTGGCGCGGCCGCGCGGTGTTCACGCATCTGCCGCAGGACGTGATGGCAGACCTGATGCCTTTTCTCGATCGGCAGACACCGACCGCGACCGCGAAGGAAACGCAGCATGAGGAAACCTGGAAGATAGTAAAGGCTGCTTTTGCCGCGCTGACCCTGGGCCTGGCGCTGTTCGCTAACGTTTACCGCACCGCAAAGGACATTAGCGAAAGCGATCCGCGCGACTATTACGCGAAAGGCGCGGCGTACATGCGCGCGAACATCCCCGCCGGCCAGATGGTTTTCAATACTGACTGGGACGATTTTCCGCGCCTATTTTATTACGACCCGACTCACGTTTACGTGACCGGACTTGATCCAACTTACCTGCTGGATAAGAATTCGGAGTTGTCGAAGCTTTACGATCGAATCACGACGGGCGAGGAAGAAGATCCCGGCCCGCTGATTCGCGATCGTTTCGGCGCGACGTGGGTGTTCAGCGACAACTCAAAGGACCACGATTCTTTTTATGACAACGCGCTGCGGAGCGGGTGGTTCGATCGAGTTTATGAAGATCACGATTGCAGCGTCCTGCACTTGCGCGATCAGAAAAGCGAGCCGCCGCCCGAAGACAAGCACGACGACAACGACAAAGGCGGCGGCGACAACGACAACTCGCCATGATGCTTTGCCGCTTTGCAGTGCGGTAAGGCTTTGCCTTACCGGCACGCGCTTGCCGATATTCATCGACGAGGCTATGCCTCGTCGATGGCGGAGGCCCAGCCTCCTTCAATCAGGGCCGTCAGCGGTCAGGCAGAGCCTGACCGCACTGGTGAGCGGCAAGCCGCAAACCAGTTTCTGAGTCGGAGATTCCTATGAAGAGCTTTCTCGTCCGATCCGCCGCATCGACTGTCGCCGGCGCGTTATTGATCACTTGCTTTAACGGTTGCAAACATCCAGCTTCATCTACGACCGACGAAGCGCCCGACACGTCAACTTCCAAGCCCGTGCCCACGCCGAAGACGGAGTTTGAACAGAAGCTGAAGTTCGTGCGCGACGCGCACTTCACCTATGTGTGGGTTTTCACGCGCAAGGACAGCGCCGTGTTTACTAAAGAAGACACTGAAATCCTGCATACCAACGCATCGAACGTAGTCGATTGGCTGAAGGTGGGCGACATGAAACAGTTCATCGCCGGCTCAAACTTTCCAATCGAGCCCGCGCACCTCGTCGTGCTGCAGAAGCGATACAAGATTGAGGATTATTCGGGGAAGTGAACGGAGAACTACTGGTTACCAATTGTCACACTATCACTCACGAAACGATACGAGTGAACCATCTCCCTAAATAAGGGTAAGGCGGACAGAAAATCTTTTTCCGTTCGTGCGGACAAGACAATCATGATGACAACCTTGCTCTCGTCAATATAAGCAACCTCCTCGAAGTTGTTTCCTTTATCACCCCGAAAACTCTTGACGATTACTCTTTCTTTACCCGTGCCAAGCGACAATGATTCCGCGTCCGCGATAACTACACTCGGCGAGTCCCTTTTGTAACCAGCAATATCGTTAGCAACGATCTTCTCGATGGTGGGCGCATCCGACTCTTTGTGAACAAAATTGGTGTACATCGTTGCCGTCGCATCCCGCCATGATGAGCCTTCGGGGTACATTACCGCGTGAAGACCCAGCTTTTGGCCCGTTGCTGCGTCCACTTTCCAGCCGGTGGGCGCTTTGATCGCAAACAAGTGATCCTTGCCGTACATCAAACAGCTGTCGCCGCTTTGAAGCTTCGCGCCAGTGGCTTGCTGAGCCAAAACAGGCGATGTCAGCACGATGACAATTGCGATTAGCAGGAATAATCTGCGCATGTTCTATTTCCCGTTGGTCATCATCGCGGCGTTAGCACAAGTTTCCCAAACTGCGCGCGGTCTTCCATCAACTCATGCGCCTTGCGCGCTTCAGCCAGCGGCAGCACCCGATCGACCACGGCACGAATCTGACCTGATTCAATAAACTTCATTGCCGCGAGAAGTTCTGCTTTCGATCCCATCATTGAACCGAGAATTGTGAGATGACGATAGAAGATTTGCCGCAGATCAGTGCGCGCGTCAAAGCCGCTGGTCGCGCCGCATGTCACCAGACGTCCGCCCTTTTTCAATGAAACGATCGAGCCCGGCCACGTCGCCCCACCCGTGTGCTCGAAAACGACATCGACACCGCGACCGTTCGTTAGCTTCCTTACTTCCTTCGGCCAACTGTCGTTCGAATAGTTGATTGTTTCGTCAGCGCCGAGTTCGCGCGCCTTCGCAAGCTTCTCATCTGAACTTGCGGTGGCAATCACCCGCGCGCCGCGCAGCTTCGCGATCTGAATCCCTAAGCTGCCGACGCCGCTGCCTGCGGCGTGAATCAAGACATCCTCGCCGGGTTGTACGCGAGCCTGGGTCACCAGCATGTGCCACGCCGTCAAAGTCACCAGCGGCAGCGCCGCGGCTTCCGGCCAGCTCAAATTCTTTGGCTTGGGAATGATATTCACGCCGGGGACCGACAGGAGTTCTGCGTAACCGCCGTCGCGGCGATAGCCAATCATGTCGTATTTGCCGCACATGTTGTCGCGACCGGCGAGGCATTCAATGCAGTGTCCGCAAGAGACGCCGGGTTGGATCATCACTTCATCACCGGGCTTAGTCCAGGTAACAAGTTCGCCGGCTTCACGTACGACGCCCGCGACATCGTCGCCCAGAATGTGCGGCAGAGGAATCTTGATGCCGGGCAGACCGCCACGCACCCACACGTCGAGATGATTCAGCGCGCAGGCGCGCACTTCGACCAGAACTTCGTTGGCTTTGATTTTAGGATCGGCGACGTTGGTGTACTTCAGGACTTCGGGCCCGCCGTGTTGAGGGAAGATGACAGCTTTCATCGCTTCTCACTTTAGCTCGATATCGACTGCTTCAAAGCGCGTCTTGCCGACGTTCTTGATCGAATGGATGACTGGTCCGCTGCGCCAGCGCGCGTCACCCGCGGGAAGTTTGAGGTGATCTGGTTTCGTTTTTCCGTCAGTCGTAACTTCGATTTCGCCAGCAGTGATCGCGACGCCGAGACCTGACGGCAGGCGCGTGTGCACGCCAGTCGATTCACCCGGCGCCAGTGAGAGACGATAAACGCGGACACGTTCGTTTTCAAGAACCGGCTGGTGACTGGTTTGGCCCGTTTGCGTGGAAAGCCTCTGAGAACCAAGCGGCGACTTGAGAAGTTCAATCGTGAGGTTATGGAACGGCGTCGTCCCAACATTCATCGCGCGATGCACATAAGTCGCTTTGCCAAATTTGACGTCGCCGAACTTCCACTCGACTTCGGTAGGCGCAGCGCCGACCGTTTCGATGCGGAGGTTGGCGCCGCCCAAAATGACGACGACATTGTCGTTACGATGCGCATGCCAGAGGGTCGCGTCACCTGCGGGCACCGTTACATCCCAGATCCGCACGAATTCATTTTCAAATTTTGCGTGATGCCGCGGCTCGCCGCTGATTTCAACCGGCGAATCGGCGGTCCCACTCCCGCGCGATTGAATCTGTTTGCGCAGCGCGCGGCCCGTGAGTGCGCCGGTGTACGCGCCATTCTCAACCGCGACCTTGCCGTTGACGATTACGAACTTCATTCCCACCGAAAGCAGCTCCGGCTGTTCGTATGTCGCGCGATCGGAGACGGTGTTTTCATCAAAGACGATCACGTCAGCAAAGTAGCCCGGCTTAATCAGACCGCGTTCGGGAATGCGAAAAGTTTCCGCCGTCAGCGCGCTCGAGTTGCGCACGACAAACGGCAAGCTGATCAATTTCTGGTTGTAAACGTATTCGCGCAGCTTGCGCGTGAACGTTCCGTACTTGCGCGGATGGCCGGTGGATCCATCCGAGCACGTGGTCACAAACTTCTCTTTCATAAGTCGTCGCACATCGCTCTCGTTCATGTTGAAAGAGATGACGCCGGAACTGCCCAGCTTGATCAATTCCAGCGCGGTTTCGACGGGCGTCTTGTTCAGGGCTTTAGCAATCGCATCCAGACGCTTGCCGACAAACTCTCGATTGGGCGAATCGGCGATCAGCAGACTGTCTGCTCCGCCGCGTCCTTTTAGATTTTCTTCCATCTCGGCCATCAAACGCGGGCGCGTTTGCGGATCGTCGATGCGCTTTAGGAGTTCGCGACGGCCGCCGACTTCGGCCCAGCGCGGAACGAGCGCGGCCTGCAAACTTGTTCCGGAAGCGGTGTAAGGATATTGACAAGCGTTGGCTTCAATCCCTGCGGCGCGGGCTTGCTTGATCAGCTTGATGGCCTGTTCGCTGCGATGCCAAACCTCCGGCCCCAGCGCTTTGATGTGCGAGATGTGAACGGGAATTTTCGCTTCGCGACCGATGCGAATCGTCTCGGCGATCGCATCCAGCAAGCCGGCGCTTTCCGACCGCATGTGCGTGTCATAAATCCCGCCTTTCGCGGCAGCGACTTTTGACAGCTCGATCACTTCTTCCGTCTTAGAATAACTCTGCGGCGCATAGTACAGGCCGGTGGACAATCCGAAGGCGCCTTCGTCCATCGCGCGCGCGACCAATTGCTTCATCTCTTCCAGTTGCGCCGCATTTGGTTGCGCGTTAGTCGGCCCCAGAACCTTTCCGCGAATCGTACCGAACCCCGCGAGCAGAATCGCGTTGGTCCCGATGCCTTGCTGGTCCCATTTCGTTAGCGTCTCGCCAATATTCAGCGCACTGCCGCCGTCGTTGCCGGTGACCACGGTGGTCACGCCCTGCATTAGATACGCGTCGTTGCCTTTGCGACTCTGATCGGAAAGATCGCCGAGCGTGTGCGTATGCGGATCGATGAAACCGGGTGCGACTACCAGTCCGGTCGCATCAATGGTGCGGGCGGCGGGCAGATTCGCTTTGCGCGCATCGCCAACGAAGACGATGCGATCGCCCCGAATGCCGACGTCCGCGGTGCGCGGCTTGCTGCCTGAGCCATCGACAAGTTTGCCGTGAACGATGAGGACGTCGAGTTGCGGCGGAGCGTCCTTTTGCGCGAAAGCAGGAGAATGCCGAGTCGCCGTCGCCGGCAGATCGATTCGATCCGCAAGCCCAACCAACGCGAGCATAACAACCAGCCCGATGGCAAAACGGAGGCGAGTCAGAATCAGAAGCACGGATTGGAGATTGGCTATCGACAATGTCTCGTGATTATAGATTCATCCACGAGATTCATGCTACTTTCCGCACGGTCTCGGGGAGGTTACACTGAACGACATAATGAAGCCGGCGAGTCTGTTCATTGGGCGGTGGGCCCCTTTTCACGAGGGGCATCAGGCTTTGATCGAAAGCGTCTTGAGTGCCGGCAAGCCGGTGGTAATTGCGATCCGCGATACGGAACCCAGTAAAGACAATCCATATTCGACTTCCGAGCGGTGGACCAGGATTCAGGACGCATTACATAAGTGGGGCAATCTGGTACGAATTATCGTCATTCCGGACATCGACGAAGTTTGTTATGGGCGTGACGTTGGCTATGGAATTCGGAGAATTGAGCTGGACGAGGATGTCCAGGCTATTTCGGGAACCAAGAAGCGCATATCAGCCCAAGTTACTCAGCCGATTATTTGGATTACCGGACAGAGCGAAAGCGGCAAGACGACACTCGCGGTCGCGATCAGGGCGGCGGTCGGGGACGCAGTGATTCTTGATGGCGACGACATGCGAGAGTCAATCTCTACCGAAGGGTTCAGCCAAGAAGATCGGCATGCGCATAATCTTCGCGTGGCGCGTCTGGCGCAGGTACTTTCGAGACAGTCATTGGTGATTGTTGCCGTCATAGCACCTTTCGCGCAGACCCGCCGCCAGATTAATGAGATCATTTCGCCGCTCTGGGTGTTGTGCCGCCGAAGGGAACAGAAAGAGGGCAGCGATTTTCCTTACGAGTTGCCGCAAGCGAGTGAGATTGACGTCCTGGCGGACGGCGATGCCTGCTCTCCGTCCGAAAACGCGGCTAAAATAATTGAAGCTATCAAGCGCGTCGGCCGTCAGGAAGCAGGCTGAGGAATGAAGATCGCGGTATGGCATAACTTGCCCAGCGGTGGTGGAAAGCGCGCGCTTTACTATCATGTGCGAGGTCTGGTTGAACGCGGTCACGAAATCGTTTCCTGGTCTTTGGATACTGCCGATCATGACTACCTGCCGCTATCTGAGTTGGTCCCCGAACACGTGCTGCCCTACGAAGGTGTTGGGCAACCGCGCCGGCGGTTTATCGGAAGGTTCGGACGGGGCTCGTCAATTGATCGCCTGCGGACGTTTGACGAAGCCTGCCAGCGCTGCGCCCACGAAATCGAGGCAGGCGATTTCGATCTGCTTTTTGCGAATAGTACGATCATGTATTCCATGCCGTATATCATTCGCCACGTTCGAATACCGAAGGTGCTGTATCTGCAGGAACCGTGCCGGTACCTGTATGAAGCATCACCGATCCTTCCGTGGGTATCCGATGCTGTCGAGGACCTAAACCGAACGCACCGGTTGCGGTCCCGTCGGTTCATCGCGGACTACCATCTGCAGACTCTGCGCATCCAGGCAAAACAGGAGTGGCTTAACGCTCAGGCATGCGACTTACTTCTGGTTAACTCATATTACAGTCGCGAGAGTATTTTGCGTGCCTACGGAGTGGATGCGAAGGTTTGCTATCTGGGAGTTGATACCAAGCTCTTCCGCAACCTTGAGCTTGAACGCGAACCGTTTGTCGTTGGGCTCGGTTCGTTCGACTACATAAAAGGAATCGATTTGGCCGTCAAAGCCATGGCCTTAGTTCCCGAGCCGCGCCCCCCTCTGGTATGGATCTCGAACTCAGGGGCTGAGCGTTATCAGAGTGAAGTCATCGAACTGGCGCGCTCGCTTGGCGTTGACCTTCAAATTAAGAACGCAATTTCAGATGCGGAACTGGTGACGACGCTCAACCATGCGACGTTGCTACTTTACACGTCGCGGCTTGAGCCTTTCGGGTTAGCGCCACTGGAGGCGAACGCTTGCGGTTTACCTGTCGTGGCCATTGCAGAAGGGGGCGTGCGCGAGACAGTACAGGATGGAGTGAACGGGTTCCTGGTTGACCGCGATCCAGAGAATATTGCCGGCGCAATCAATCGACTCTTGCAGAATCCTGCCCTGGCGAGGCAGATGGGAGAGAAGGGCGCCCTGCATGTTCAGGGGACTTGGAATGTCGAGCGCAGCGTTGATCGCCTGGAGGCTTTCTTGCTCCGAGCCGTGTCAGCTAAAAACAAGAGCGAAACAAATCGGGCCGGGTGAATGAAAGATCGGGAAGAATTCAAGATGCTTCAAACTCGGGCAATATGCACCATTATTGCAAAGAACTACCTGGCGTCTGCGCGAACAATGGCGGAATCCTTTCTGGCCTTTCATCCCGATCTGAAGTGTTACGTGTTGATAGTTGATGAGTTCGACGACTATATCAATCCCGCGGATGAGCGCTTCGAAATAATCAGGCTAACCGATCTGGGAATTCCAAACCTGCGCAGTCTTTGCTTCAAATACGATGTCAAAGAATTATGCACTGCGGTTAAGGCTGAATTACTCGACTACCTGATTCGCCGGAAATCCATCGATCGCTTGCTCTACGTGGATCCGGACATTCTTATCACTGGTTCACTTGACGGCATTTTTGAGAAGCTCGGCGTCTATGACATCGTGCTCACTCCGCATCTGGACACGGATTACCCCGATGACGACTTGCTGCCTGATGACGGACACGTCTTGAGAGCCGGAATATTTAACCTGGGTTTCATCGGCATCAATTCGAGTGAAAATAGCGCCTCTTTCATCGATTGGTGGAAACCCAAACTGGTTAAGCATTGCGTAGTTGACCTGGCAAACGGTTACTTTGTAGATCAGAAGTTTGTTGACCTGGCGCCGCTCTTCTTTCAAAACATTTTTGTCGAGAAGGATGTCGGTTACAACGCCGCCTACTGGAACCTGCACAGCCGCCGGCTTAGCCGAGATCACGGCGCGTGGCTGTGTAACGAAGGGCCGCTTTATTTCTTTCACTTCAGCGGCTACAACCCGGGAAGCGCGGCGATTTCAATTCATGTACCGAGCAGTCTGTCGCGGTATCGGCTTTCGAGCCGCCCGGACGTTCGACCTCTGTTCGCGGAATATAAGAAGCGGCTTCTCAAAAATGGATATCAACAGTCGAGGAAGTGGCCCTACACATTTGGGTATTTCAAGACTGGCGAGCCCATTCCCGATCAACTGCGGCTCTATTACCGGAACTGCCCTTCAACATGGCAAGAGCCTCGCGATCCATTCGGCTCGAACGCGTTAATGCGAAGAGCGCGAATGGTCCGTGGTTCAAGGCGTCCAATCGTCCTGACGCCGGCGGTGCAACTGGAAGCAATTCTCAGTTCGAGGGCCTGGCATTGGGTGAGTCTTTATGGTCGTTTCAAGAACCGTTGTCTCGTACCGGTTTATGAGTTTCTCGAAGACTTGTTCGGACGCAAGCGTGCGCCGAGACAAGCAAGCAAGAAAGATCCAATCAACCCGCTATCGAGCTCGCGCTCGGCGAAACCGGGAATCGGATAATGCGAAGGCTGGAACCCGTTGTTCCTCAGGCAAGTGGTCACTTCCCACCCCGCAGCCGCCAGTACCGAGAGGCTAATTTGAATGCCTTCGAATTGAGGATTTCGTTAAGCACCTCTTCTTTCTCGGCGTAAGCTGATCTTAACTCCTGGAGTTCATTCATGAGCAGGCTAATTTCGTTGGCGCGGGCTTTGGCGTGATCAAGCTCGCCTGCCAATTCATTTTTCCGCGCCTGTTGGTAGATGGATCCCGCCTCGGCACAAAGACTCAAATATGAACTAAGAACTTCATCGGGGATGTTGGCCCCGATCACTTCCGCCGTCATTGCATGATGGTGGCGCAAGCCAACTGAGATATGGGCGCACGCGCGATCTACTGTTTCGTCAGAAACTTCGACATCTAGCCAGGTCAAAACCCGGCGCAGCTCCGCGCGAGCATCTTGAAAATAAGATTGGTAGTGCGTGACCAACCGCTGCGCAGGCAGGGTGTCCGAAAGGAGTTGACGGTAATAGGTTAGCCATAGCTGAAACTCTGAAGAGGTCATCGAATCGCTGCGCAGGAAGAGTGAGCGGGTCACCTCTAAAGGATTCCTGGCACAGACAACTACCTTCAGGTCAGGAATTACTCGTCGCCAGAAAGGCAGCGTGAGCGAGTTGCGCGGGTCTTTCCATCCCCAATTATCGAGACTGAACTGGCGCACCAGACCTTCAGCTCGTTCAAGAAAGGAATCAGCCACGGGACCAAGTTCCCATCCGACCGGAAAGCTGGGAGGGTCATCCCAACGCCCGTCGAATTTAGCGATAATCTCTTCATTTAGCCTGACAAACGCCAGATTCTCCCAGTAGCCTTCAGGGTTATCCGAGACCGGTTGGCTTAGCTCGTCCTCGGGGCCAAGGAATATTCCGCATGCGTGCAGAAGCCTGGCGACCATCGAAGTTCCCGAACGGTGCATTCCGGTAATACACAAAGCCACCGTTGGATTGCCTTCGGAATGTGAGCGTTGACGATCGGAAAGCACGTCCGTTCGGGTTTCGACATCCGAAGGTCCCATGGCGTTTAATAGCTCCTGCTGCTGGCGTCCAACGATCGCGAAAGTTGCTTCTATGCTATCAGACAAAGCTCCATCAGACAGAACTAACGATTCTGTCTCACCCATTGTTGAGAAGCCGGACGCGGGGTTTGTCGCGTGCATTGAGGGCGGCGTGCTTGAAGCGCAGACGCTGCTTCTTTTTGAGAGCATACGTCGTTACGCGGGTCGTTTCAGGGACTGTTCACTGTACGCGCTCTCACCACGCACGGGCCACGCAATCTCCAAAAATGCCAGGCGTGAATTAGACGAGTTGGGAGCAGAATATGTTGACACGATTCTCAATACAGACTGTCCTGAATACGGCTCTGCAAATCGGGTGGCCGCGGCCGCGCACATCGAGGACCAACGCCGACACGAGATCCTGGTGATCCTTGATAGCGACACGCTCTTTCTGCGAGAGCCAGGTGAGTTTGTGCTTCCACCCGACATCGATGTAGCCGTGCGACCGGTGGACATCAAAGGCATATCCACCGCCGGGCCCAAGGATTCCTGCGACACTTATTGGCGCGATCTTTGTCGCTGCGGTGGCATAGATTATGACGAGATTCCCTGGAGCGAGTCTTTCGTCGATCGTCGGCGAATCAAGGCAAATTACAATGGCGGTTTGGTGGTGGTGCGGGGTGAACTCAGTATCCTGCGCCGATGGGCGGATGTTTTCTTCAGGTCCATTCGAGAAGGACTCAGGCCATCCACCGCTTCCGGTTCCTTCCGGACCGGCACTGGTTGGATTGAGCCCGCCGCCGGCAGGCTGTGGGGATCGAATCAGGCAGCTTTGTCCCTGGCGATTTGGCACACCACGCAACGTGTGAGAGAACTGCCGCCGACCTACAATTATCCTCTACATCAGCACGAGCGAATTGATCCGGTTTTGGCCGCGGCCGTTTTCCCGAATCTCGTGCACGTTCACTATCACTGGCTGTTTGAAGAGGACGCGCTGCCGGCCAATCCTCTCTTCCTAGACTCAGTGCCTTTGTCGATTAGCCAGCGGGATTGGCTGCGCTCGGCGACCCCCATTGCCTGATCGTTGCGTGGGAAATTGATGTGATAGCATCCGTCGGGTAACGCGCAGGATCCGTATCTGTGCGACTATCCCGTGACCGTCTGCTTCTGCACGCTCGCTATCCATCCGCCCTATCGTCGCAGGGCGAGACTCCTTTGTGCCGATGCGCCGACGGTGCCTTGGCTGGTTTTGACCGACGAGCCGGACGACTTCAAGGATTTACCCGTTCGCACCATCCGACACGCCCCGACCGGTCCCATGGCTGTGGACTATCTGGCACGTCTGCCCCTTACCGGAGAGGGGCGCGGCGCCGCGGCCTATCACGACAAACGCTTCGCGCTGCTGGCTGCACTCGAGGACTTCGACACAGCTATCTACGTGGATGCCGACTCGCGTATCACCACGCTTCCCACGCTCGGTGGCTTCCCAACTGGTCTCGCCGTTCTTCCCGTTGTGCGGAAGAGCGTCGCAGAGCATCTGGACACATGCGGATCGTGGCGAATGCCTGACTTCGTAGATCTGGCCCGACATCTCACCGGCGCTGCCGACATCATGCAGAGCGCGGGATGGTGTCACGAGACAATCGTTGCCGTCACAAAGGACGGACGCGAGTCTATTTTTTTTGAAGCGTGGTCGGCTGGGGCAGAGTTTCTGCAGAGTCGCGACGTTTACTCGGGAGAAGGGGGAGTCATCGGGCTCGCGGCCTCATACGCCGGATGGACGGTTGACTACGAGGCTCTTACGGACATCGCCGCTTCGATTCAGCATGAAGGTGGAGGCCCGAAGGGATCGTGATTGGTTACTGGCTCACGGAACGATCCATCGCCATTGCTGATTTGACCACGCCTGCGCTCCGGGCAGGAGTTCGCCAACGGCTTTCACGACCTCAGGCCATTTGAGCTTGTCGTAATCATCGCCGGACAGCCAACCGCCCAGCTTAACTTTCGGCAGCCAAGCTTGAATGTCGGCTTTCACGCTGTGGTAGTCGTGGCGCGCGTCCAGGTGAACCCAATCGATCGAAGCGTCGGCAAACAACCGCGAGGCGGTCACGGAATCAGCGATGATGAGCTGAATAACATCGCCGTATCCGCAAGCCAGAACGTTCTTGTGCAGGGTGCCGGCAAAGCTACCACCACCTTCCAACACCGCCGCGCCGTGATAGTCCTTCTGTTTCAGACCTTCGGGGCCGCTGCCACGGCAGGTGTCGACTCCGATCAAGGTGAAGGTCTTGCCACTCTGCTCGACGACTTCGCCCAAAGAACACAGACTTCGACCGAGGTAAGTTCCGACTTCGACGAAGCGACTGCCCTCCGAAAACGAATGCGCCGCTTCTTCCTGCGCACTCCGCCACTGAAACCAGCCGTCTATCTCATGCCAGTGCACGCCGTGTCTCCGATGTTGACGAATGGGGCCGGCAAAGCGGGGTGAATACAGTTACCTTCATAAACCAAAGCCGATAGACTGTTTCCGAATGTTCGCGGTGGCCCTGGTGACTGCCAGTTATTCGATCAATTCTTTCAGCCGACCGAGGGCCTTCGCCCAGAAGACCTTCATCTGCGCGGCGGCTTTCGCATTCTGAATTTTGTTGTGTTGGGCTACGACCTGACACTTGCCGGCTGCTTTCGGATAGAAGGCTACGGCAAGACTAGTTGAGCCGTCCTCCCAAGTGATGCGCAGCGATTTGTTGGTCGTCGCCTTACGGATCTTGAAATTTGCCGGCAGCCAGTTCTTCCGGGTCTTTTCATCGGTCCAGGCTTTGAATGCTTTGCTGACGGGCGCGCCGATCGTGCGACTGACGCTTATCTCATAACCTCCGGGCTTCTGATGAACTTTGCGCAGACCGCGTGCCTGTTCGTAGGTGACCGTGACCATCTGCTGCCACCAGGGGCCGACGCCGTGCTTTTTATTTAGCAGGGCGACGATTTCCTGGTGAGTCATTCGCTTCGCACCGGCGGCGTCGAGGATCTTGAACCACTCCGACCACGCTTTGCCGGTTTTCGCTTTGACGGCGGCGTCGCTCATGCGGGGTGATTGTTTTGTTTTTGGTGTAGGCATATTGATCTACGCATCTCGATCGTATGCAACTTTCAGCCAACGCTTCACTTCGGCATCGATATCCTTCAACGAAGTGATCTCAAAGCGATGCGTGATGCGATCTTTCTTGGCAACGCCGCCCGTGTCGATCAATCGCTTGGGCGTTTTCTTTGGATCGCCCAGTGCGAGACCAAAATCGATCCGCGTCTGGGTAGTTGGTTTGATTTGCGCAAACGCATGTCTGCGATAAAGCGGCACGATCGTTTGGCAAGGACAGGCCTTCACGTCTTTGCCGACGCTGAGGCCCAACTTCAGGAGCGCGTTGTAAATCGGCCGCAGGTGTTCTTTTTTGCCGGCGAACATTTGTTCGACGTACTTCTCGGCGGCTCGCAAGTAGAGATTCGGGTCGCCAACCTCATCGCCTTTGCCGACGGAGCGCTCAGCCATCCACCACGCGGTGTTCGTGCCCAAACCATGTTTTGTTTTGAGCCAATCGCGCCGCGCTTGTTCCGTTGGCGGACCCTCTTTCTTGATCAGCCGCAGCCATTCGTCGAGTGTGCGGCCGGTCGTTTGCTTCAGCTCGGCGATCCACTTTTGCGTCATCAGAACGCCGGGATGTACGCCATAAACCGATTTCCTATTTGCGGTTTTGGTCGCCGTCTTGGTCATAGTCGTCCTAAATTACGCAGCCGCTCGACCGCGTACCGCGGACATCACCAGCGAAGCGAGGAGCCAGCCGATCACGATTACACCCATTTGCATCAGGATGTAAGCGTTGCTAAAGCTCCACCAGTTCCATTCGTCCAGGTGCCCGCCGACAAAGATAATCAGACCAACCGTAGTCAGGAAGACAACGCGGCCCCGGTAACCAAGCCCGCCGGTGTGCAGCAGTAGAAAAGTTCCGAGCAGCGCGACAACCAGCTGGGTCAGGAATTGGATCACGAGGGGCTTGGCCATCGAGCCAAACGGCTCCAGGCGCACTGAAGCAAACACGAACGCGCTGGTCCCCATCTTTTCCTGCGCCGCCTGCATCGCCGCATTCCACTGCTGATCAGTCATTCCCGGCGTTCGCTTGGCCATATTCGGCACGATGTAGGTGCCAGAGCGCGGCGCGTTCTCCTTCATCGCCTTCAGCACGGCGTCTTCGTTGGTAAACGAGCGCAGCGGATCGCCCGGCCACGGTATCAACATCCACGCGAGCGCGCTCCAGACAAAAAGAACTATCGCGCCGAGAATCGTGCCCAGCACCAGTTGTTTGATCATGAATCGAAACCTCCTTCGAAGGTAGCGTCGGCGGACTAAGAGACTTGAGCTTCCTTTTCCTGCGACAGGCTGAACCAGTTCCCAGAGTTATCCTTCATCACCGTCGCAGTACCCCACGACTGTTCGCTGGGCGGCCCCTTGAACTCGACGCCGCGCGCTTTCAACTCGTCGTAGGTTTTGTAGATGTCGTTCGTTTCAAAGACGCCGCCGCCGAGCACTCCTTTGTCGAGCAGCGATCGCAATTGCGCCGCGGACTCTTCGTCCAGCATCATGCCCGGATTCGGCTCCATGAGAATAATTTCAAAGCCTGGTTGACTCTTTATCTTCATCGTCAACCAGCGAAAGCCCGGGCCGACCATGGCGTCGGTGTCGACTTCAAAGCCCAGCTTATCGCGATAGAATTCGAGCGACTCTTGCTGGTTCTTAACCCAGACCAACGCGTGCGACATTCTTGTGATCATAGTTTTTGGTTCTCCTGTTCAATTTTGAAAAGGAGCATAGGGAGTTTATCGGAAACCCGCTTCTCGAAAATTGCTAAAGACGCTATTGATCGGACGGTTTCAGGCCGTACATCAGGATAAAGCAACCGGGAACCTTTTTCAGAGACTCTCGTTCGCGCCGGCGATAATTGACGGGCGCGTGGCCGACGCATTTGCGGAATAGCGAGCTGAACGATCCCAGGCTCTCGAAACCTACTTCAAAGCAGACGTCCGTCACGCTCAGACTGCGCGCGCGGAGCAATTCCTTGGCCTTCTCAATTCGCTTTTGAATCAGGTATTGGTGTGGAGTGGTATCGAATGTATCGCGAAAGAGACGGAGAAAATGATAACGCGAGAGACAGGCCTGTTTTGAAATTTCATTCAAGTCGAGCGGGAGATCGTAGCACTCGTCAATAAATCTTCGCGCGCGACAGAGTCGCTCATGAACATCCAAGCCGTTCGGTTCGATCGCGATTTTGCTTTTCACAGTCATCGCCGGTTCCGTCACTACCTGGCCAGCAAGACTCGCGGGCCGGTTTCTTTGGTGAGCGAGATTCTACTGCGAGCGTGCCGAAAGGGGAAGAGCAATTGAGTAGTCGGCTGTATGTCTTCACCGCCCGGAGTTGTACCAGTAGCGGTCGGCCAATTTCTCGTCGTGCCAGTTCCGAGTGATCAGGCTCTTGCAGGCATGGCCGAACATCCGGAAATAGTGCCAGTCCCCGAACTGATCGAACTTGCGCGTGCAGGCGAGCGCTTTTACTTGCGGTAATCGAATGGTGCGCTGGCCTCTAGTGCGCCCGAGGCGGCGCAGGGCCAGCGGCAAGATCACATCTTCGGCATACAAGCGGTTTTCATCATAGCCTCCCACTGCTTCAAAGTCCTCGCGTCTACAGAATGACAGGCCGGTGTCGATTCCGGTCAGCATCACCATGGGCATGAACAGGCAATACGTGACCATCAAAGCAAACGATTTTCTCTCGAGCGTGGATCCGGTGACGCCCCAAACATAACGATTGGTTTTTATCGTGCGATCGATGGCGTCGAAAGTTTGCGGATGCAGCGCTGAGTCAGCGTCGATGAAACAGAGAATCTCGCCACGAGCCGCGCGTGCGCCGCCATTGCGCGCGGCGCCAATGCGACGCTTTTCAACTTTCACAACTCGCGCCCCGCGCGTCGCGGCCACGTCGGCCGTGTTATCAATCGAGTCGTTATCGGCGACGATGACTTCGACGGCCCCGGCTCCCCCGGAATAGTTGGCCTTCGCGACTTCAATTGAATCCAGTAGGCGCGGCAGATACTTCTCTTCGTTGTAGGCGGGGATGATGACCGAGAATTTCATGTCTCCAATCTCTAACGCGAGTTTACAGAATTCTGCTAGACTGTGCCTAATGGACAAGGTCGAATACACGGAAAAAGAGCGTTGGCTGATCGAGCCCAAGCCCGGCACGGCCGCGGCAGCAGCGCGCGACTTTGGGATCGATCTTTCGCTGACAGTCGGAAATCTGCGACTAACACCCCATCAACGAGTAAAACGCCTCGACGAATTTCAACGCGAGCTCAGAGAGTTGCGTCGAGCAGTTAACTTATCAGAGCGTCATGGCCGAGATCGCACAGGGTCTGAAGCTGTTCGCTGACTTTGAGGTGGACTGCGTAGTTGTCGGTGGCGTGGCGGCTGGAGCCCGCGGCTCATCTCAAGTTACGTTTGACGTCGACGTATGTTACGCGCGAGACCGAACGAATCTCATCCGAATGGCTCAGGCACTCCGTTCGGTCAATGCCACCCTGCGCGGGGCTCCAAAGGACCTGCCCTTTCTCCTCGATGAGGAAACACTGAGGCGAGGGCTGAACTTCACTTTCGATACCGATATTGGAAAGATTGACATTCTCGGTGAGGTTCAAGGAGTCGGCACCTACGATGATTGTCTTTTACACTCAAGTGAGGTTGAATTGTTCAACCGTCAATACCGCGTCCTGTCCCTGGAAAAGCTGATCGCGGCGAAACGCGCCGCGGGTAGGAGTAAAGATCTTTCGGCTCTGCCAGAACTGGAAGCGATTCTTGAACAGCGACGCGTAACCGAAACTGCCGAAGGATGAATTCGCCAAAAAGACGGATGCGCAAATCAACCCGAGCTGTTGTGTCTTGTCTTGCAATATTCGTTTTCGGTTTCGCTACCGCTGCTGGCCAATCAACGCAAGATCAACCTTCGCTTAGTCAGACTCAAGCCTCGCATTTCGCGGCGCTGGCGATGAAGTGTATCCAGAAGGAATATCCTAACAAACTCGATCACGTGAATAACGACGCCGCAGACGTGCGCAGCCCGCGCGCGATGCATCCGGCTTTCTATGGCTGCTTTGATTGGCATTCGACGGTGCACGGCCACTGGATGCTGGTGCATCTGCTGCGACTTTTTCCGAACCTGCCAGAGACGCGCGACATTCGGCGCGCCCTCGACGCTAACCTCAGCGCCGGGAATATCGCCGGCGAGGTTGCATATCTCAATCAAGCAAATCGCGCTTCATTCGAGCGCACGTATGGTTGGGCGTGGTTGTTGAAGCTGGCGGAGGAATTGCACGGCTGGAATGACGAGGACGGAAAGCGCTGGTCGCAAAACCTGCAGCCGCTGGCCGATGCGCTGGCGGAAAAGTATCTGAGCTTTCTGCCGAAGCAAAACTATCCGATTCGCACCGGCGTCCATCCGAACACGGCGTTCGGTTTGGCCTTCGCATTGGATTACGCGCGCGCGGTTGGCAACAAAAAGTTGGAGTCGCTGATCCTCGAACGCAGCCGCAGCTATTATGCTCACGATGTGAACTACCCCGCGTCGTGGGAGCCCGGCGGTGAGGATTTCTTTTCACCAGCGCTGATGGAGGCCGACCTTATGCGCCGAGTCATGAGCAAAACAGAATTTGCTGCATGGTTTCATCGATTTCTTTGGGGCGCTGCTCGGAACCAGCCGAGACAACTGTTGCAACCCGCAATCGTAACCGACCGCACCGACCCTAAACTGGTTCATCTCGATGGTTTGAACCTTAGCCGCGCGTGGTGCATGCGCAGTATCGCTTCGGCTTTGCCCCGCAACGACCTTGCACGCCGAGTTCTGGCGCGAGCGGCGGCGGCACATGCCGGGGCGGGGTTGGCGCACGTTACGAGTGGCAACTATGAAGGTGAACACTGGCTGGCTTCGTTCGCGGTCTATTTGCTGACGACGGCTTCACGCTAGATATTGCGGAAATTTCCTTCCCGCTTAGGCCACCAATTGATGAGCGAGTTGCATCAATAGCAACATACAAGGAGTTGGTTCTCGGAGCCCAACCGAACTTCGACAATCCAGGGATTCGAGAATCGGTGTTCACCTCGTCTCCCCTTAGCTGACAATTCAACTCATCTCGCGTAGTCAAAGAGTTCTGACTTCGCCAGGTTGCAGTGTGCTCGTAGCGGAGGAAGTTATGAAGCGCAACCCTCTCCCGGGATCGACTTTTCTGGCACTTGTGTGCCTACTCTTTGCCGGTTCTTTTTCGAATGACCACCTCGCTATGGCGCAGGGAGGCGCAAACGAAGGCTCGCTTCAGGCCATTGATGCGAAGGGCCAACCGGCGGGTCCTTGCCCGCTCAAACATACCGAAGTCAAGACTGAGATCAGCGGATTTCTCGCTCGCGTTACGGTGACGCAGCAGTTCGAGAATCCTTTCGCGGACAAGATTGAAGCGGTCTACACGTTCCCGCTATCACAAGCGGCGGCGGTCGATGACATGACGATTCTGGTCGGTAATCGCACGGTGAAGGGAAAAGTCATGACTCGCGAAGAGGCCCAAGCCACCTATGACGCGGCGCGGACAAAGGGCCAAGTGGCCGCTTTGCTCAATCAGCAGCGCCCGAACATCTTTACTCAGTCAGTCGCCAACATACTTCCTGGCCAGCAAATCAGCGTCACGATTAGCTATGTCGAAACGCTCAAATACGACGAAGGATCGTACGAGTGGTCGTTCCCGATGGTGGTCGCGCAGCGCTACATCCCCGGGCCCGAGCCAGCCGCGCAGTCGCCGCCCACCGCGCGGCAAGGCGACGCTCAGCAACCACCAATCACTTCGAACGACCGTGTCCCAGACGCCGAGCAGATTTCTCCGCCGCGTCCTCCTGAGGGCATGCGCGCCGGTCACGACATCTCGATCGAAGTAATGGTTGACGCCGGCGTGCCCCTGATCGGGATTCGGTCCGAGACACATGAGATCGGGGCGTTGCAACCCGGGCTTGGGAAAGCTGCGGTACGTCTAAAAGATCATGCGACGATTCCCAACAAGGATTTCATCTTGAAGTACGACGTAGCGGGCTCGAAGATTGAGGACGCTCTGTTGACGCATCGCAGTGGCGCTGATGGCTTTTTCACTTTCATTCTGCAACCGCCGGAACGTGTGACCGCCGCGGACGTGATGCCCAAGGAACTCGTATTCGTTCTCGACACGTCAGGCTCGATGGGCGGCTTTCCGATCGAGAAAGCCAAAGAGACGATGATGCTCGCCCTCGATGGTCTCTATTCGCAGGACACCTTCAACGTGATTCTATTTTCCGGCGACACCAAAATTCTGTTTCCTGAACCAGTGCCGGCAACCGCCGAGAACCTACGCAAAGCGAAAAGCCTTCTGGCTCACACGAAGAGTGATGGCGGCACGGAAATGATGAAGGCCATTCGCGCGGCGCTTCAACCGTCGGACGCGCAGGATCACGTGCGTATCACGTGCTTCATGACTGACGGCCAGGTCGGCGACGACCTGGAAATTATTTCTGAAGTACGAAAGCACCCGAACGCGCGAGTGTTCGCGATGGGTTTTGGTAGCGCGCCGAATCGATTTCTGCTCGACAAGATAACCGAGTACGGGCGCGGGGAAGTGGAATACGTCACTGAAAGCGGTGACGCATCAGGCGCTGCGAAACGATTTCACGAGCGCATACGAAATCCGCTGCTCACCAATGTTTCCATTGACTGGACTGACCTACCAGTCACCGATGTTTATCCCAAAAACATTCCCGATCTCTTTAGCGCCAAGCCGGTGATCATTTCGGGTCGCTACACCGCGGGCGGCAAGAGCGTGATCCGTCTGAAAGGAATGATGTCAGGGCACGAGTTTGCCAGAGAGATTCCAGTGGAATTGCCTGATCGCGAAACTGATCACGACGTGCTTGCTACGCTCTGGGCACGGCGCAAAGTTGATGATCTGATGGGCGAGGACATGGGCGGAATTCAGACGGGCAAGATGCGCGAAGACTTGCGCAAAGAAATCACGCAGCTGGGACTGAACTTTCGGATGCTCACACAGTTCACTTCATTCGTTGCAGTGGAAGATTCGGTCGTTGGCGATGGCGTGGAACCTCGGCGCGTCGATGTGCCGGTTGAGTCGCCGGCAGGCGCAGGCTGTCCGCCAGGTGCAGTTTGCGAGACTGTCACGGTTATGGGCGTGGCAACTATGAATTCGTCTTCAGACTTTGGAACCAGCATCACGACCCGCTCGATTCAGGAACTGCCGTTGAACGGAAGAAGCTTTCAAGGTCTTGCATTGCTTGCTCCCGGAACTGTTTCGCCTGCTCTGGGACCCGATGCGTCGGGCTTGGCGAACATCTCTATTAATGGGCAGCGACCTGCTTCCAATCAATTCATGGTTGATGGCGTTAGCAGCAACTTTGGAATATCTCCAGGCGGCCAGAGCCCAGGTGCTTCAGCGTCAGGTAACACGCCCGCTCTGACAGCTGCCGGCGGGACGAATCCGCTGGCGTCGATCAACGCCACGCAGGAAGTTGCGATTCGGACCTATTCGAACACGGCTGAATACGGGAGGAACTCGGGCGGTCAGATCTCAGTCGTTACGAAAAGCGGGACTAACACCTTCCACGGCTCCGGGTTCTATTCCTTCAACAATCAGGCGCTCGACGCCAACGACTGGTTTGCCAACAGTCGCGGACTCGCGAAGCCGCCTCACGGTTCAAGTGAGTTCGGCGGCACACTCGGCGGCCCGATCAAGCACGACCGCTTCTTCTTTTTCGCTTCATACGAGGGCCTGCGGCTGCGTCAACAGGTCGTCTCGTTGACTGATGTGCCTTCGCTCATTGCCAGACGCACAGCGGCTCCGCGCGTTCAATCGCTCCTGAACCTCTATCCCGTCCCGAATGGCCCGGAACGATTTGATGGCCTCGCGGAGTTTGCCTCCAGCTTCGCTAACGACAGTCGTCACGACGCCGGGAGCTTGCGCCTCGACCGCGTAGTCAGTAATCGTCTGATGCTGTCCGGTTACTACAACCTTATGAACTCGCGCGCTGACGAGCGCGGCGCTGGCGGGTTTTCCCTGAACACGCTCAATCGCTTGTTCAACCGCGCCCAGGCATTCACCGCAACCGCTGCGTTCACGATATCGCCGCGAATCGTAGTTGAGATCAAGACCAACTACAGCCACTTCACGTCGCGCAGTTTGTCCCGGCTTGATGATTTTGGCGGCGCTACACTCCCCTCCGAATCGCTCTTCTCACAGCGTGTCTTATTTTCAGAGCACGGATCATTCAGCGCCGATCTAAACGGAAGGAACACAACGTTGTTGTCCGGCAGCGACGCGACCAGCACGCAGCGGCAATTCAACACCCTGGGTTCCATGACGATGGTTTCGGGTACACACACGATCAAGCTTGGGGCAGACTATCGAAGGGTCCTCCCGATCATTGGTTTGCGGCAACAGGAGCAAAGCGTGCTCTTCGATGGCGTGGTGCAAGCGCTGACCGGAACGGCGGCGCGCGTCAACTTCTTCACGCGTTCCCAACCCCAGCGACCAGTGTTCAATGAACTTTCTGTCTATGGCCAGGATGAATGGAGAGTGACGCCGAAACTCACCCTGACTTACGGCCTTCGTTGGGAATTGAGTCCAGCCCCGTCCTCATCAAATGGAAGGGATGCATTGGCGGTTACTGATGTGAGCGATCCTTCGCAATTCAATCTGGCTTCCGCGGGCTCACGGTTGTGGGCAACGACATATCTTAACTTTGGCCCGCGTGTCGGCATCGCTTATCAACCATTCAAGAACGATGAGTTTGTAGTTCGCGGTGGCTTTGGCATTCTCTACGATTTGGGAAACGGCGCCGCTGGAGACGCCTTTGCTGACTCGTATCCGTTTCTCAACGGAGAGTCGCAATTCAACGTCCCATTTTCCTTCGCATCCGCTTCGTCGTCGTTGGGTTCGGCGCCGCCTGTTACCGTGCCATTCTCAGTGTTCAACTGTCATTTGAAAATTCCGTACTCGCTTCAATGGAGTGTTTCGGTAGAACGCGCCCTCGGCTCGGCGCAAAGCATTTCCGCAGCGTACGTCGGCAACGCAGGGAGCCGGCTGTTGCTTACGCGCACGGTCCTGAATCCAACTTCGGATTTCAGGTTTGTTCGTCTGACCAACAATGGTGGGTCGTCTGACTATCGCTCGCTGCAATTTCAATTCACTCGGCGTTTGTCGAGAAGTCTTGGCGCGATGATCAGTTACACCTGGGCCAAATCCGAGGACACCCTCTCGCAGGATTCCGCCGCCAGGGCGCTTTTCAGAAGCGCCGATCAGCAACTCGAGCGCGGCCCATCGGATTTCGACATTCGTCACACGTTGACCGGGTTCGTCTCTTATCAACTTCCCAATCCATTCTCAAGCGGCGTCGGGAAGATTCTGGTCCGCAACTGGAGCCTTGACTCAGTCTTTAATGTTCACTCAGCGAGCCCTGTCAATGTCGTTTATGGCTTGCCGACGAGCTTTGGGCTTCTCTACCTGCGGCCTGATGTGGTTGTGGGAGCGCCTCTTTATTTGAATGACCCCGCTGCCACCGACGGCCGACGAATCAATCCGAACGCCTTCACCGTGCCGCAAGACTTGCGGCAGGGAACGCTGCCGCGCAACGCATTGCGCGGGTTTCCCTTGGCGCAGTTCAATCTGGCTCTGCGACGACAGTTCGACTTTACCGAGAGCGTCAAACTAGTCCTCGGCTTTGAAGCTCTCAACGTTTTCAATCATCCGAACTTTGCCCCGCCCCTCGGCAACGATGCTAGCTTGGGAACCAGATTCGACCCGACACTCGCGATCCATTTGAATCCAACCTTTGGACAGTCGTTCACCAATGCTGCAAGAAGCCCTTGGGGAATCCCGGGCAGCAGCTTTGGCTCAAGCTATTACCCTGGTGGCCCGCGAACTATGCGCCTGTCGGCAAAATTGGTCTTCTAGTTGACTGGTGGGAGTGTAATCAAACGATCATGTGGATTGAGTTTCACTCGATCTTGAATTCTTCCCGAGCGATCGCATACTGCACTACGTCGATGTCGTAGTAACTCGTGCGCTTTTCGAAGTTCATGCCGAGCTTTTCCATCACATGAATTGAAGCCGCGTTTTCTGGTTTGGCGATCGCCACGATGCGGTCGAAACCACGTGCTTCAAAGCCGTATCTCAGGCTGGCCCGGCCCAGTTCAGTGGCAAATCCTTTGCCCCAGTGATCTGTCGCAAAGTGATAGACGACTTCCGGCATGCCGAACAATGACCTTAGTCCGCCAAACCCGACGAACTCGGCCGTAGCTTTGTCTTCAACGGCCCAACGTCCGAATCCGTGCCGGCGCCAATGTTCAATGATGCTATCCAGAGCTTTGCGGGCTTCTTCACGGCCGGTGGGCTGGCCGTCGGCGACGTATCGCATCACGTTGGGATCGGCAAATAACGCGGCGAGGTCGTCAAGATCCTGCTGACGAAACATTCGCAGGCGCAACCGCGCAGTTTCGATCACAGGCGAATCGTTGGCGCGCGTTTCACCAGCGAGTGCGGTCGGCGTTTTCTCACTCATCAGTCTATAATTACCACGAACACGAAGTAAGTCTTACGAGCGGGCGAGACTAAAGGTTTTGATTCTTAAGAATAATTCATGAGTGAAGCGATCACAAAGAGACCAACGCGGATCAGGTTCAACGGCCGAATTCTCTTTCTGACGGAAGACACGGCGACGATTCGGGCACAGCTGGAAGCAACGGGCGAACAAGCAAAAGCTTTGGAAGGTGAACTCGCGCAACGCCTGATCAAAGACGATTTGCCACTCACAAATAACATTTCGACCGACGAGATCACGCCGGGCTGGGTTTGCTTTTATTACGACGAAACGTTGGGCCAGTACGTTTACGTCGCCCTGCGCGACGGCGCGGTCAAGAAGGACGAAGTGAAGAGCGGTGGCTTTGCGGTAGTTGTTTCCGGCCAATCAAAAGGTTGTGGCTCTTCGCGCGAAACCGCGCCGTATGCCGAGAAATGGGCGGGGATTCAACTGGTGCTCGCGAAGAGCATCGAGAAAATTTACGGTCAGAATTCGCAGAACATCGGGCTGCTGACCTCGACAGACTTTGGACTGATTGAACGCATTCGTCGTGGTGAAGAGATCGCGCTTGCAGAATTCACTAGCGGTCTGGATCCAATTTCGCAATCGATCGTCGGGTATGGCGGTTTGTTTAATTACAACAAGGCGCGCCTGGCGGGTAACGTTGCGCCATCATCCGTCGACACCCAGTCACTAACTCGTCAATTGGTCGAAGTGGGCCAAATCAGCAAAGCCGAGGCTGACAGCGGAATGTTTCAACGCGTAATTCAGAAGGCGGTCGCCACGGGAACCGGCGAACGACGACGTCCGATGAACATCGTCGAGAAGATCATTGCGCGTCATGCGTTCGTCAAAGCCGGAGAGATCGGCGTCGAAGCAGTGAAGCCCGGCGATGCGCTGTTTGCGGTAGCCGACGTGCGCTTCTCGCATGAATATGTTACGCCGATGGCCGCGTCGCTCTTTACCCAGTCGCTGGGTGCGGATGCGAAGGTGACGGAACCTGAATCAGTCTTTGCTTTTCGCGATCACCTGACCTTCCTTAACAAAGTAATGTCGCCAAAGCATCGCGAGATGGGCTTGCTGGAAAAAGCTGACGGTCTGGCAACGACCCAGGAAGGTTTCACTAAAGCGCAGGGCATCAAGCTGTATGGCGAAAATCCTGACGGTGGCTCGGAAGCGATCTGTCACAACGCGGTCGTCGAAGACCTCGCGTTACCGGGACAGATCGTGATCGGCACTGACTCGCACACGTGCATGGCGGGTGTGCTGGGGTGCTTTGCGTTTGGGGTCGGCTCAACCGACATGGCGAACGCGTGGTTCACGAAAGACATTCGCATCCGCGTGCCGGAAACTGTGCGCTATGTTTTGAAAGGAACAAAGCGCGCAGACGTGGCGGCGAAAGATGTGATGCTGCACATCCTCGCGAGCGATTACATGAAGACGAGTCAGGGTATCGGCAAGGTTTTGGAGTTTGCCGGCGACGATCTCGCGAACTGGTCAATGGATGAGCGCGCAACGCTCACGAATATGTCAGTCGAGGCGGGCGGCTTTACCGGCATCATCGAACCTGACGAACACACCCTCGATTACATCGTCAGGATGCGGGGACTCGATCCGGAAACAGTGCGGAAGGGATTCATCTATAGCGACCCGGACGCTGAATACGCGGCCGTCTTCGAAATCGATCTCGATGAGATTCGTCCGATGGTCGCGCTGCCGGGCGATCCACGCAACGGAATTCCGATCGATGAGCTGACTGAAGAGGTGCGGATTGACGCGGCCTATGGCGGCAGTTGCACCGGCGGCAAGATGGCCGACATGGATATGTATGCAGAGGTCTTGCAGCACGCACTGGCGCAAGGCAAGCGCGTCGCGCCGGGCGTGCATCTGTATCTGCAATTCGGCTCGCAGAAAATCAAGCAGTACGCGCGCGAAAAAGGCTACATCGAAATCTTCACCGAGGCCGGCGCGGAATTGATTGACCCAAGCTGTGGAGCCTGCATCAACGCCGGGCCCGGTGCTTCGCCATCCGCCGAGACCGTGACCGTCAGCGCGCAGAACCGAAACTTTCCCGGCCGCAGTGGTCCAGGCAAACTCTATCTCGCTTCACCCTACGTCGTGGCCGCGTCGGCAATCGCGGGCAAGATTGTCGAGCCGGATGAGTTTTTACATGAGTCGGCCAAAGAACTAGTTGGAGCCTAACCTCAAACCGACATGAACAAACTACCAACGTTTGATTCTCTGATGAATCCATTACTAGCAGCTCTAAGGCAACTAGGTGGCTCTGGATCAATTAGTGAAATTTACGAGAAAGTTGTGGAGATCGAGCGAATTCCAGAAACCATTTTGGAGAAGCTGCATGACCCGGACAAAAGCAATCAGAGTGAGGTTGCTTACCGATTAGCCTGGGCCAGGACTTATCTGAAGAAGTACGAGCTCCTTGAGAATTCGAGAGGCGTATGGGCTCTTACGACGAAAGCGCGAGAGCTCAAGAACGTAGATCCTCGGGAGGTGGTGCGCTTCGTCCGAGCCTTGGATAAAGAACAGGCACCGCACAGGCCGCTTCGGAAGAAGAAAGAAAGCGAGGGAGCATTTGAACTGATCCCGGATGTAGAGCAGGAGTGGAAGAACAAGCTCCATCACATACTCACGAAGGAGCTTGATGCAGCCACCTTTGAGCGTCTGACGCAGAGAATTCTAAGAGAGTCGGGCTTTGTATCCGTTGAAATAACCGGCCGATCCGGGGACGGTGGGATTGACGGCAAGGGGATCGCCCGGATCCATGGATTCATGAGCTTCCACGTGATTTTCCAGTGCAAGAAATATCAAGGGTCAGTATCGGCCGGCGCGATCCGCGACTTTAGGGGCGCCATGGTGGGCCGGGCAGATAAAGGACTCTTCATTACGACAGGCACGTTTACGCCAGCCGCCATCAAGGAAGCGACGAGAGACGGCGCGCCCCCCATAGATATGGTTGACGGTGACCAACTCGCCGAAAAGCTAAAGGAGTTGGGGCTTGGCGTAAACCGGGAGATGGTGGAGAAGGTCACGGTTGATGAAGAGTGGTTTAGAAGTCTTTGAATCAATTGACGGAGATACATTTCTGCCCATTGGATCTTTCCGGCAGCCAATCATCCCACCAAACCGGTTAATGGCACTGAATGCAGTGTAATACTTAGCGAGAACGCGCGCAGTCAATTTGGCTATTTCGTTTGATCCTCAACTGGCGTAAGATGCCCCGACCGCTTGTCGTAACGAAATTTTTTAAGAGGGCCTGCTGATGTCTCTTGAGTTGGCACACCAAAGACTGGGCTGGCCGCGACCGGAAGAAATACGAAATCCTTCTGGAGAAGGGGCGCGGATATTTGCTGAGTTGGCCCAAGACAAGATCGGTCGGCCAATTTCGCAACTTCTCGGCCATTCCGATCTAAAGATTGGCGTACTTACTCCAAATTCCCAATCTGACAGGACAGAAGCTCCGCTGGCCATTGTTGCAGAATTTAGTGGGCAGGCAACGGACCAAGCACTGCGCGAACTTCACCGCCTATCATGGAATTTTTCCCACAGCCCTACCGTAGTAACGATCGAGCCTGACCTCCTCAGGGTCTGGACATGCTGTGAACCACCGGACAAAGATCGGCCATTGCAAAACTACGTGGTGCAGGATGTGCCTATCCGTGATCTCAAACAGGGGGAACACGGCGACATCGTAGAAGCAGCGACTCGGGCTCTCCATTGGGTCAACCTTGTTTCAGGTCAGTTCTTTCGCGAACGGACTGAGCGGTTTCGCCGCGATCAGCGAGCAGACCAGTTGCTTTTGGCTAATCTCCACTCTGTCAGACAGCTTCTTCGCGATGAGGAATTAAATGATGATGATGTCTGCCATGATCTTTTGGCGCGGATCATATTTGTCCAATTCCTATTTGATCGCAAAGACCAAAGTGGCCGGTCAGCCTTAAATGAGAGTCGCCTTGTCAGTCTCCAAGAAGCAGGTGTTCTCAAAGGGAGGCACAAGGATTTTCCCGATATCCTTGATGATTACGACGAGACGTACCGCCTTTTTGACTGGCTCAACAGTAAGTTCAACGGTGATCTGTTTCCAGGCAAGGGGAACACTCCCATTGAGCGTGAGCAGGCTTGGCGGCAGGAAAAGGCGAACGTAAAGAGCCGCCATTTGCGATTGCTACGCGAATTTATTAAGGGCGATTTAGAAATGACAACTGGCCAGCGTTGTCTATGGCCACAGTATTCTTTCGACGCCATCCCCCTCGAATTCATTAGCAGCATCTACGAGGCATTCGTTACGGAACGAGCTCGGAGCGAAGGTATTTACTATACACCGCCTCAGCTTGTGGATTTCATCTTGGATCGCGTGCTGCCGTGGAACAGTGAGCAGTGGGATCTGAAGATTCTCGATCCGGCCTGCGGATCCGGCGTATTTCTTGTTAAGGCTTTCCAGCGACTGATTCATCGTTGGAAAAGAGCAAATCCTAAAGAAGACATTCGCGCCGAAACACTGCGAGGATTATTAGAAAGGAACTTGTTTGGCGTGGACAAAGACCCGCACGCTGTCCGCGTTGCTGCGTTTAGCCTTTACCTGGCTATGTGTGACGAGATCGATCCCAAGCACTATTGGACGCAAGTTCACTTTCCTCCCATGCGAGAGCAACGACTGATCAACGCAGACTTTTTCGAGGAAGACAGGGCTGGATTCAGGACGATTGACGACGCGGCCAGTTACGACCTCGTCATTGGCAACGCTCCGTGGGGCGAAGAAATCCTGACTCCTGAGGCCCGCACGTGGTCCAAAGACCCAAATCACACTTGGCCAGTGGCTAATAATGGCATAGGCACCCTCTTCCTTCCCAAAGCTGCTTCACTGACGAAAGCTGGCGGGCAGGTTAGTATGATCCAATCGGCCAGCTCGCTGCTATTCAACCGAAGCAAGCCCCACTGTGCCTTTCGTCAAAAACTCTTCACCACCTTCCGGGTTGAGGAAATCGTCAATTTGTCAGCGCTACGCTTCAAGATTTTCAACCGAAAGACGGGTTCTACGCGAAAGTCGGTCGCGCCATCATGTATTGTTAGGTTTAAGCCTCAGCGTCCGGACGAAGAACGATTTGCTTACGTTAGCCCGAAGCAAACAGACGGGCTAATTGAAGAGTTTGATATCGCAATAGAAGCAGGTGATGTTAAGAGTGTTTATCCAGATCACGCCGCAAACATTCCAGAGATTTGGACAGTCTTGTCGTGGGGAAACCATCGTGACAGGGCTTTGATACAGAGTCTCAGCAGTCTCAGAAGCCTTGAAAAGAATGTCTCACCAGATGGAACCCGGAGGGGGATAGAGTTTGGCGACCTAAAGCAACATCGTCCCGAACTTGACGGTAGACGGATTCTTCTCCAGCCGAATTTTCCTACTGGCGATTTGTTCCTTCTGCGTGCGACCTCGCTTCCAAGTTTCGACGATCCGTACATCCACTCTAAAGACTCGACAGACTTTGGTGCCTTCACACTGCCCCAACTCATTATCAAACGCAGTTGGCGTAAGGCTATCAGCCGATTTCAGGCACGAATTGTTGATGCCAGCGCGAAGGCCGGAGTCTTATGCACTCAGAGCTACGTTACAGTTCATCTTCCCATTGAACGAGAGAACGAGCTTGAGGCGGCATGTCTTAGCTACAACAGCATCCTCGCGGTTTATTATCTGCTATTGACTAGCGGTCGTTTCGCATCGTACCGACCGGAACCGTTAGTTTCTGAACTCTTACGAGTCCCCATCCCAGAACCACGCTCCAATCTGTTGGATGGACTACAAGACAACAAGGACGTCGACCGTCGTGTCCGCGAAGCCTTTGACTTCAAAGACGCCGAATGGGTGTTGATTGAGGACATGTTCGACGTCACGCTACCAGATTTCAAAGGAGCGCAGAACTCCCGAGGCAGACAACGTACACAACGAGTGGTTGGCTTGGTGGATGAACCTGAGCTCCGAATCTACTGCGAGTACTTTACGCGCGTACTGAAAGCCGGGTTTGGCGAAGACAAGCAAATAACGGCGACGGTATTTCAGGAACGAACTGGTAGCAAGCACTTACCTTACCGGTTGGTCGCGTTCGAGTTGAATCACGCCTCTGACGAGCGCTTTCAAGTGCGGTCTCTTGACGTGAGTGACCTACTGACTGAACTGGAAGTTCTGAATCAAACTTGGCTAAGCAGCCCGGGAAAGGCGAGTGGGAGCATTTACTACCAGCGAGTGGCAAGGATTTATGACTACCGCAAAGATGTACCAACGATCTTCATACTAAAGCCTGACGCATACCGGTACTGGACTCGTAGCATGGGCCTACATGATGCGGACGAAGTGGCTGCGGACTTTGCCCGTTGGCAATTGGCCGCGCGGGTTTGATGGTAAGTTGAAACGAGTTAATACAAAGAACTGACCGAAAGATGCCTCCTGCAGACTTCACGCTCCTTGCTTACGAATGGTGCCAAAATCAATCTGCCATTCTTCTTTCTTTTGTCTGGCAGGCTTATGATCAAATGCGTCATGACGATCCGTTTGTGGACGGAAGAGACTTGGAGCGCAGCGTCACACAACTGCTTGAACACCGTATCAATGACTTGATGTCGGGCAACGAACCCTTTTACATCCAGCATGAGCCTAAAGAGCGCGCGGACATGAAATCTCGTGGCCAGCCGTCTGAATACGACATGGCGTTCGTCTTGCGCGCCGACGAACGAATCATGTGGCCGTTGGAGGCGAAGGTTTTGGAGGCACCAGACAAGATCTCCGATTACATAAAGGCAATTGAGGAAAAGTACATCAAATGCGTCTACGCGCCGTTTTCGAGTGAAGGAGCGATGCTTGGCTACCTGCTCTCAGGAAATCCATCAGATGCGTTTGCTAACATCGCAGCGAGGATTTCCTGTGTGCTGGTAGATCACCCGAGCTTTTCGTTGCGACCTCACAAGTGTTCGGCTCATGCTCGGGCTGTTCCCGCAGGAAAGAGCTACCCACCCACCTTTCACTGTCATCATTTGCTGCTTGAGTTTCCCGCCCTGGAGCGCACTCGGCGGTAAGAACCTGAACAAAAAGTCTCTTAAGTAAGAAGTCAGCAACTCGCCCCATAACTTGACTCACGCTTGACCCACGCGGTAAGCTCAAGCGCATGAGTTATCGCCCTGAATTCACCGTCACATCAACCCTGCTCGCGTGTGTTGAGGCTATCGCGGCGGTGCGCGAGCGGATTAACGGGGCTGCCGTGCACGTTCCCTGGATGCCGGCGCTGCAAAAGGATACCCGCGCGCGGAACGCGCATTCATCAACGGCGATTGAGGGCAATCCGCTGACACTGGAAGAGGTGCGCGCGGTTGAGGAAGGGCGAGAACTCGCCGCGATCAGCAAGCGCGCGCGCCGCGAGGTGGTTAACTATTTCGCCGCGTTGCGTCATATAGAAAAGCACGCCGCAAAGAAATCGATCACGCATGATGATATTCTGCGGCTGCACAAAATCATCGCTAGCGAGGTGATGGATCAGGGCACGGCTGGACGCTATCGGAATATTCGCGTTCGCGTCGGCCGTTACTTGCCCCCACCGCCCGAACAGGTGTCGGGACTCATGCGCGAATTGCTGGAGTGGTGGAACTCGGAGTCGAAGGCACTTTCGCCGGTGTTGAGTTCGGCGATCGTACATTATCGGTTCGAGGGTATCCACCCCTTCGCCGATGGCAATGGACGCACGGGACGAGCGCTGGCCTTGTGGGATCTTTACCGGCGCGGGTTTGACTCGCATCACATCTTTTCGATTGATGAATACTACTGGGAAGACCGGCCACGCTACTATGCGGCGCTCGACCAGGTGCGGAGCGAAGGCGAGGATTTAACAGCTTGGCTTGAGTACAGCGCTGAAGGATTGTTGCTCACGCTCGAAAGTGTCTGGAAACGAATCCAGCATTTTTCGGCGGCGACAAAGGGCAAGAAACTCGTGCTGCGGGCGAAGCAGGAGCAGCTACTGGCGCTCCTGCGTCACCACGGGAGCATGAGTCCGCGTGAAATCTGGGACGGACTCGGGGTTTCGAAACAGGGCGCAATGGATCTCCTGCGACCGTTAATCGAGGCAGGACTTGTCAAACGCGAAGGCTCGCAGAAATCGGGGCGATATATGCTGGGCTGACTTCGGAGCCGAGTGTAAGGCTAAGGCTACAGACTGACATTGCCCATCTCTTATTTCAGAAAACGACCTTAAGCTATAATAACGCTCCGTCAGTCATAGTTGACTACAATAACGCTTCGTTTACACTGATGCCTCTTTCAATCCCGTCAAGGTAAGGTATCCCATCTCATCGGACGAGCGTCCGGTCGAAGAGATTCCGTAGAGTTGACGGCGGAAACAAATAAATTGGCGGAGCGTAGTACAGTCAAAATCAAATCATCAGGAGAGTCAATGAGTAAATCACTGAGAGTCTTCGTCGCCGGCGTGCTCGTCATGACGTTCGGCTTGACGGCCATGTTCGGCCAGGCCAATCGCGCTTTCGATCCCGCCAACATGGATCCGAGCACCGCAGCATGCGCCGATTTCTATCAGTACGCGAACGGCGGCTGGCTCAAAGCCAATCCGATTCCAGCGGCTTATCCGGCCTGGGGAATCGCGAACGCTTTGGTTGAAAAGAATCGCGACGTGCTGCGCCAGATTCTCGAAGCCTCGGCCAGTAACGCAAAGGCACGTAAGGGCAGCAACGAACAGAAGGTCGGTGATTATTACGCCAGTTGCATTGACGAGGCGAAGATCGAGGCTGACGGGCTCAAACCGATTCAGGCAGAACTCGATTTGATCAAGAAGGTCAAAGATCAGAAATCGTTGCAAGCTGAAATCGCGCACCTGCACACGTTCGGTTACAACGCTTTATTTGGCTCCGGCTCGAACCGGGATTTCAAGAACGCTGCCGACGTAATCATCGGAATTCAACAGGGCGGGCTCGGTCTGCCGACGCGGGATTACTATTTCAAAGACGATCCCCGCTCAAAGACGATTCGCGATGAGTACGTCAAGCACGTCGCGAAGATGTTCGAGTTGATGGGCGATGATGCGAGTACGGCGTCCAACGAAGCCCAGGCGGTGATGAATCTCGAAACCAAACTCGCCGAAGCTTCCAAGGCGCCGGTGGACCTGCGCGAACCTGAAAAGCTTTATCACCGCATGCCAGTCACCGCGATCAAAGATTTGGCGCCGACGTTTGATTGGGTGAGGTACGCGCGGAACGTGGCGCACTCGAAAGCTGATGTGAACGTAGCGACGCCGGACTTTTTCAAAGCGATGGAGACGCAGTTGACTTCGAGGTCGATGGTCGACTGGCAAGCTTACCTCCGTTGGAACATCATCAATCGCGCGGCTTCGGGACTGTCGTCGAAATTTGTCGACGAAGACTTTCACTTTAAGGGCACGATTCTGTCGGGCACCAAAGAGAACCTGCCGCGCTGGAAGCGTTGCGCGGCTGGAACTGACGGCGCCCTGGGTGAAGCCCTGGGGGCCGTGTACGTGCAGAAGGCTTTCCCGCCCGCGGCCAAAGCGCGAGCGCTGACGATGGTCCGCAACCTGGAAGCTGCGCTCAAGAGCGATATCTCAACCCTCAGTTGGATGGGAGATGCTACCCGCAAGCAGGCGATCGTCAAGCTCGATGCTTTTCTCAACAAGATCGGCTACCCCGACAAGTGGCGTGATTACTCGACGCTCACCATCGATCGTAGCTCATACCAGACGAATCGCCTCCGCGTGGGCGTCTTCAATGAAGATCGCGACTGGGCCAAAGTCGGGAAGCCCGTCGATCGAATGGAATGGGGCATGAGTCCGCCGACGGTGAATGCTTACTACAATCCGCAAAACAACGAGATCGTTTTTCCGGCGGGCATTCTGCAACCGCCTTTCTTTGATCCGGACGCTGACGATGCGTTGAATTACGGCAGCATGGGTTCGGTGATCGGCCACGAAATGACCCACGGCTTTGACGATCAGGGTTCGAAGTTTGATCCCAACGGTAACCTCGCCAACTGGTGGACCGACGCGGATCTGAAAGCCTTCAAGGACCGGGCGCAATGCATTGTCAATCAGTTCAACGGCTTTGAAGCTGAAAAAGGCCTGAACCTGAATGGCAGTTTGGTGCAGGGTGAATCGATCGCCGATCTCGGCGGCCTGGTCGTGGCTTATGCGGCGTTCCAAAAAGCGCTGGCGGGCAAGCCGCGACCGGCGAATATCGATGGCTTTACGCCCGAGCAGAGGTTCTTTCTCGGTTATGCGCGTGGCTGGGCGACCAACATCCGTCCGGAATTTGTTCGCTTGCTGGTCCTGCAGGATCCGCATCCGCTGAACAAGTTTCGCGTGAATGGTCCACTCTCGAACACGCCGCAGTTCGCCGCCGCATTTCAGTGCAAGGAAGGCGACGCGATGGTCCGGCCGGCAAAGGATCGTTGCGTGATTTGGTAACTGCTCTCGGGGCCTTAGTCCGACCGTCAGGAAGGGCAACTATAGAATGAGCAGAGTTAGAATCAATCGTGGAAGCGCGAGCATCGGGTTGCTCGCGCTTTCCATTGTTTCAATTGCGCTGGTGGCTACTTCTTGTGCGCAGCCCTCTCCGAAAATTGACGCGGCTGCTTATGCGAATGAGATCGAACAGTACCGTACTGCACGGCTTGCAGAGCTGAAGAGTGAGAGCGGATATCTCTCGCTGATCGGGCTGTTCTGGCTTAAGGAAGGTGAGAACAAATTCGGCAGCGACCCAGGAAACGAAATCGTCCTACCGAAAGAAAAGGTCAGTAGCGGTGTCGGTATTTTTGTTCTAAAGAATGGCGTCGTCAGATTAGAAGCTCCGGCAAACTCGAACATCACACTTGCGGACAAATTAGTTACATCACTCGAACTGAAATCCGATGCCGACGACAAACCTACTGTTCTGCATCTCGGTTCGTTGAGTCTGCAAATCATCAAACGCAGCGACAAACTCGGCGTTCGCGTCAAAGACAAAGACAATCCCGCTCGATCCAATTTCGCAGGCATCGAGTCTTATCCTGCCGATCAGAAGTGGCGACTGGAAGCACGCTTCGAGCCTTACAGCCCGCCGAAGCGGATGCCGATCATTAACGTGCTCGACATGGAGAGTAGCGAAGAATCACCGGGCGCGGTCGCGTTTGAAGTTGAGGGCACAGCCTACCGGCTGGATGCGATCAAGGAAAAGGGTGAGCCAAAGCTGTTCATGATCTTCGCGGACAGCACCAGCGGCAAGGAAACCTATCCCGCCGGGCGATACTTGTACGTTGATCCACCGGACGCTGACGGTAGAATGGTCATAGACTTCAACAAGGCCTACAGTCCGCCCTGCGCTTTCACGAAATTTGCGACCTGCCCGCTGCCGCCTAAGCAAAACCGCCTGCCTTTCGCGGTCGCAGCGGGCGAGAAATACCGCAGGCACTAGGCAGTGATGAGGTCAGTACCGGGAGCGGTAGCGACCGGGTTATTGTTTTTGGCAAACTCGACTCTCGCGGGAATTGAGACCCCGTCGCTATCGCTCCCGGTACTGACCTCATTCCCCAAACTAACACCCGCGGGGTTTGTAAAAAGTTGTAAACTTTGCCGAAAACAACCCGCTTACTCCTTGCCGATGTAAGGCGGCGCGATACATAATGCGCCAAATTCAACGACGAGGAGTGCCAAGATGATTTCCCTGAAACGACTTTCGCTTTTCACTTTCGCAATTCTGTTTGCGATCACGTGCGCAGCGCCGTTTGCGTCCGCGCAGCAGCCGCCACTCGCAGTCAAGCCAATCCGGCCCAGCCAAAAGGCAAGCGTGATGCAGACCGTCGGGGTCACCGACATCACCATCACCTACAGCCGCCCGCCCGTGAAGGGGCGCACAATTTTCGCTGACGCTCCGGCCGCGATGGCGGGGCGCGCGCAAGGTCAAGCCACTCTCGACGATCAAAACAAGCGACAAGCGGGCGAACCGATTACACCCTATGGCCACGTCTGGCGTGCGGGTGCAAATGAAGCAACGATGTTTCAAGTAACTGACGATGTCCTGATCAATGGCCAGCCGCTGAAGGCCGGCACCTACAGTCTGGAAGCCATACCCGGCAAGGACGATTGGACGATCATCTTCAACACCGATCCCGGCCAGTGGGGCGCCTTTAGTTATGACGAGAAGAAGGATGCGCTGCGGGTGAAGACAAAGCCGCAGAGTGCCAGCGATAACCAGGAGTGGTTGCTGTACACATTTGATCCGGTTACCGACAATTCCGCCACCGTCAATCTTCGCTGGGAGAAGGTTCGTGTTCCATTTACTGTGGAAGTGAAAGACGTCAAGGCCGCCTGGCGCGCGCACGCAGACGCGCTGATCGCCGCCAATCCAACGAACGAAGTGCTGCCGCTACAGGTGGCGAACACTTACGCCCGCGACAAGAACTGGGATGAAGCACTGAAGTTCATCGATCAATCAATTAAAGTCAAAGAGACATTTGCCAATCTCTCTGCGAAAACAAATATTCTTTGGGGCGCGGGCAAGAAGGAAGAAGCGCTGAAAGTCGCCGACGCCGCGATCGCGAAAGGTAAGGCTGACAAAGCAAATACTGCCGCCTTTGAAAAGCGCGTTGCCGACATGAAAGCTGGGAAGATGTAGGTCGGAATTGACCGATCGTGCTTCGCCGCATCGCGGCGAAACGTTTATAGCTAATCAGATTACGTTTCTCAGTCTCAAGCATGGCGAAACGCGTTCGCGTTTCGCCATGCTTGTAAATGGACTTCGGGAGACCGACGTTCTATGAACATTTCGTGCCTACGGCACTTTCCCGGTCAACCTAAAATCGAATAGATGACACACTCGAACAAATGAAAACCAAACAACTTCGTTCCGCAGGTTTCGTCCTCTGCGTGATGTCTCTGCTTGCTCCGCAGTTCCTTCTTGCGCAGAAGCCGCCAACGCCTTCGCCGAAACCGTTCGAGTTGACGGTGGACAGCATCATGCGCGGACCGAGGCTGGTTGGTTATCCGCCGACTGGCGTCTATTGGTCGCAGGACAGCCAGCGGGTCTACTTTCGCTGGAAGCAGGCCGATGAACTACGATTGAAAGAGGCGAGTCTGTACGTCGTCAATCGCGATGGCTCTGGTCTGCGGCGCTTAACTGATGACGAAGCGAAGCAGGCGCCACCCGCCAACGGCGAATTGTCGAAAGACAAGACGATGACCGTCTTTACCGACGAAGGCGACATCTTCATTTACGATCACGCGAAGAACGCGCGCCGGCAGATCACGCGCACCGTTGATGCTGAGACGAACGCGCATTTCACTTTCGATCAGAAGCACATTTACTTCACGCGACAGAATAATCTTTACGTAACGGCGCTGGATGGTGGATTGCTGGAGCAGCTTACGGACATCCGCATTGGGGGCGCCGGGCCCGCGCCTACAGTTGGCGGCGGCGGTGGTGCCGGTGGGCAGCGTCAGAGTGGCCAGGGACAGGCGCAAGCAAGCGCCGAACAGCGTGGCACCGACAGTCAGGAGAATCTGAAAAAGGAAGAGCGCGCTCTCCTTGACGCCGTACGCGAGCGCGCCGAGCAACGCGAGGAGCAGGAAAAGAAACGCAAAGAACGCGAGACGCGCAAACCAGTGAACGTGCCGACGGGACAGAATGTGATTAACCTCAACCTTTCGCCGGATGGCAAGTACGTCATCGCCGTAATCAGCGAGCCGGCCCCGGCTGCCAAGAACACGATCGTCCCGAACTTTGTTACCGAATCGGGATACACCGAAGACATTTCTGGTCGGACAAAAGTTGGCGACACACAGAACCGTACGCGACTGACGATCATCAACGTGACGACCGGTGAGACCAAGAACGTTGACCATCCCTTTATCATGCCGGCCAAGTTAGAAGGCGATAATCGGCCGCATCCACCGGCCCGCGACGTGCAGTTCTCGCAAGTTCAATGGTCAGAAGATGGCAAGAGCGTTGTTCTGATGGCCCGCGCGACTGATAACAAAGACCGCTGGGTGATGCGACTTGATCCGGTGAGGGCCTGGACGACACCACTGGCAAACATTCACGACGACGCGTGGATCGACGGCCCTGGCGCGAACACTCTCGGTTGGCTGCCCGACAACACTCACGTTTATTTCGAGTCAGAGCGCGACGGCTTCGCACATCTCTATTCAGTTTCAATCAATGGTAGCGAGCCGACTCAGCTAACGTCTGGCCAGTTCGAAGTTTCAAACGTGCGCCTGTCGCAGGACAAGACGAAGTTCTATTTCACCTCAAGCGAGGGCAGCTTCTTTGAACGCCATCTTTATTCGATGCCCACCGCCGGCGGCACTCGCACGCGTCTGACGTCGTTGAAGGGTGAGAACAACGTTGACGTTTCTCCCGACGAAACGATGCTCGCCGACGTGCGCTCGTACAGTAACCAGCCGCCAGAGCTTTACCTTCAGCCGAGCAAACCGATGGACGAGAAAGCATCGGCTGCAATTAAGCCGGTGACGACTTCACCTATTCCGGAATTCTTTACTCGTAGCTGGATCGATCCGCCGATTGCCAGTTTCAAAGCGCGCGACGGCGCGACGGTCTACGGCCGCATCTATCTGCCGGCGAATTACAAAGGCGGCGGGCCGGCAGTGCTGTTCGTGCACGGCGCCGGCTATTTGCAGAACGTGCACAAATGGTGGAGTCAGTACTATCGCGAATACATGTTTCATCACCTGTTGATTGAGCGCGGCTTTGTCGTGTTCGACATAGACTATCGCGGTAGCGCTGGTTACGGCCGCGACTGGCGCACGGGAATTTATCGTCACATGGGTGGAAAAGATTTAACCGATCACGTCGATGCGGTGAATTATCTGGTGAAGGAGCACGGCGTCGATCCGAAACGCATAGGCCTTTACGGCGGCAGTTATGGCGGTTTCATCACGCTGATGGCGATGTTCACCGAGCCAAATGTCTTTGCGGCGGGTGCGGCGCTGCGGCCGGTGACTGACTGGGCGCACTACAACAACCCTTACACGGCGAACATTCTCAACCTGCCACAGAGCGACGCCGAGGCGTACAAGCAAAGCTCGCCGATCTATTTCGCCGGCGGATTGAAAGGTGCGTTGTTGATTTGCCACGGCATGGTCGACACGAACGTGAACTTCCAGGACACAGTGCGTCTGGTTGAGAAGCTGATCGAGTTGCGTAAAGAGAATTGGTCCGTCGCTCCTTACCCGGTCGAAGACCACGGCTTTGAACGCGAAGCGAGTTGGGCGGATGAATACAAACGGATTCTCAAATTATTTGTGGATAATTTGAAGCCCGATGTGCGGGTGCAGCAAAAGCGCGTTAGATAGTCCCCCGGCTAAATTTTGATGCAACCATCGGAAACATCCTTGCGCCTCACGTTAATTGGGCTGGTGGTCCTGGGATTGTCAGCAGCATTTGAAGCGCAGATCCGCGCACAGGAGTGTCCGACTGTAGCGGTAGCTTGTCCCGACGAAGCCAATATCTCCACTAAGGTTTGGTTTACGGCGAATGTGCCTATCTGGTCGGCGGAGAAGCCTGCTTACCGATGGAGCGTCTCTCAAGGACGAATCGTAAGCGGACAAGGCACGCCTTCCATCGAAGTTGATATCTCTAATGTACATGTTGCAACTGTTACAGTTACGGTCGAGATCACAAACCTCCCGACACCGTGTTCGAATCGAGCCTTTTGCTCAGTGGGAATATTAAATCCTCGGAATCCTCGCTACCCCGCGTACTGGTGGACTCCCATCATCGATCCGAAAAAGCCTGATTGGGAAATCCTGCCGCAGGAAGCTGGACCCGGCGAAGTGATTCTTTCCAAGCGCAACGAACTCGGTCTGCTTTCGAATTTCGCGGCGACGCCATTTACGTTTCAAGGTAAACGCTACGCGAGCTTGGAAGGCTTTTGGCAGATGATGAAATATCCCGAAGGCCCCGACGATCCGCGTGCGAAATTTCCCGGTCTCGAATGGAAGTACACGCGCGCACAGGTCGCGCAGATGGTTGCGTTCGACGCGAACCACGCGGGTGCTTTGGCGAGCGACAACATGACGAAGATGGGCATCACCTGGGTCAGCTTTGAAGGAAGACGCTTTGAATACAAACCTGCCGTTCCCGGCGAGCACTACAAACTGATCGTTGCGGCGACCTGGGCGAAGGTGAAACAGAATCCGGAGGTGAAGAAGATGCTTCTCTCAACTGGCGACCTGATCCTGAAACCCGATCATCATCGGGAACCAAACTCGGCGGCGGCGTGGCGTTACTTTGAAATACTTATGGAGATACGAAGTGAGTTACAGAACCAAAGGAATTAGCTGGACTCGTCGTCGACGAGGTCAGTACCATCCGCGTCAGCGGATGGGTCAAACACGCGACTGAGACTTGAATCATGAACCCACCCGCTTACGCAGGTGGTACCGACTCTTAGCGGACTCCGACCTTCTCAAACGTCACATTCCCGATCCGATACTTCTGCCAATCCTTATAGTCGAAATGCCACCACTCAGCAGCGTACACGGTAAAACCCTCTGCCTCCATCGCCTCGCGCAGTAATCTTCGATGCCAACGTTGAAGCGAAGTGCCGCCGGGATAATCCGGGTAAGCGCGGTCAGTCGTCTCGTCATAGGTGCTGACCATCTCAACCGGCTTTTTCGTTTTCAGATCATAAAGCGTCAGATCAACGGCGCAACCGCGGTTGTGCCGCGAGCCTTTCGCTGGATCGGCGACGAAAACCTTCTTGTCGTCAGGCGTCGCGTCCCAGAACACTTTGGTCACGTACCAGGGCCGGTAAGCGTCGTGGATGAGCAAGCCGTACCCGAGCGCTTTCAACTTGCGGTTGGCGCGCACGACTGCTTCCGCGGCCGGGCGTTGCATGAACGCGCGAGCCTGGGAATAGAAAACGGTGCCGAGAAAATTGTTGGTGGTCGCATAGCGGATTTCAAGTCTGATGGTCGGATCTAGTTTGGTTAGTTCGACCAGATCCGCTTCGCGAAACTCTCCGGCTTCTTTTGGCGGTTGTGCCGCCCGAGCTTCTTTCATCAATTCAGAAACTGGATGCAGAGGTTTGACGCGCAGTTGGTTTCCAGATTCCGGTTCGATCTGCCGGCGCTTTAGAGCTGGGCCGTTGATCTCAACCTGCGTCGCGCGTCCACGCGCATCGCGACTGAAGATGAGTAGTTGCGCCCCCAGCTCCGGGGACCTAAAAATATCCTCTGTCATTTCATCGAGTGGCGCTAATTCGCCTTTCTTGAAACGAGCACAGAGTCTTCCGCCGGACTCGAGAATGTAGAGGATGTCTTTGTCCGGACCGTACTCGCCGATCAATCCGCGCCAGCGCGCGGGAGCCGGCAAGGGCTTGGCTTGGGCGGGCACAGTGGATTGCGCGGTGCCGACCGTTGAAGACTGCGGCGTCTCCGTTGATGCTGTTGAAATGACGACTAGGGACAGACAAGCGAGCAGCGTTGTCGCAAGTGAGAGCAGTCCGCGTTGCTTGATTTTAGATAGTCGCATGTTGCGATTATGCGAATTAGCGGGCGAAAGGTACAGAACCGCGACCGGTAGGGAGCGGAATAAGGATCCAATCTTCTGCGCAGGTTGCGCCTTTGTCCCGCTCGCTACCGCTCGCGGTTCAGTATCAAGTTGGCTTTGACCGCGCAATGAGCCGCGGAGCGGCGACAGAGTTTAGCCCTGGGGTGAGCGAGCGGAACCCTGGGATCGCCCCCGAAAATGATTCAGAACCTGCGAAGCGGGCGAGAGAAATCCAACTCGATTCTTCTGTCGCCCGCTTCGCGGGCTCGCAAATTGTCGGCATCGGGTTCCTGGGGTTCGCTTCGCTTCACCCCAGGCTTTATGCTGCCGCCTGCTTCGCAGGCTCGTTGACCGGTTCAAGAGCGCAGGCGACGCGTCATCTCAACAAGCGGAACAGAAAAGCTCGGATCGGCGTGATGCTCAGCCAGCCGCGATTCAACCAGCCCTTCATCGGCTGCCGACAAAGGCAGATCGTCCAACTCCAGCGCTCGGCGAATCAGAATTTGCCGCTCCTCAAAAGTGAGACGTGGAAGCTCTGCGATGACTTCGTTGAAACTCATGGGTGAAGCTTAACCGCGCAGCGCGAAAGTTTCAATACGAATGCCTTTGACCTCGCGTTGCCAGCTCGCGATTACCTTTAGCGACAAACCATCTATTGCCGATAAACCACTCCATTCTTCATCACGAACACGACTCTCTCCATGTTGTGAATGTCCTTCAATGGATCGCCACTGACGGCGACGATGTCGGCCCACTTGCCAACCGTAATTGAACCAAGGTTCTTATCCCAGCCGAGCAGCTTCGCACCGTTCATCGTGCCGGCCATGATCGATTCCATCGGAGTCATGCCGCCCCATTCGACCATCAATACAAATTCGCGCGCATTCGTGCCGTGCGGGACCACGCCGGCGTCCGTCCCCAAAGCAATCTGAACCTTATTGGCTACGGCGATCTTAATGCCACGGCGCATTGCTGCCGCCGCCGCTAAAGCCTTCTCAGCTCGCAGTCCTTTCAGCACGCCGTTCTTCGCGGCTCTTTCAACTGCCTCAGACGCAGATAACGTCGGCACCATAAAAGTTCCGCGCTCTTTCATCATGCGCGCGCCTTCTTCATCCAGAAACGATCCGTGCTCGATTGAAGAAACACCAGCGCGGACCGCGAGCTTGATGCCTTCCGTGCCGTGCGCATGGGCGGCGACTTTGCGTTCCAGCTTGTTCGCTTCTTCGACCATCGCTTTCAATTCTTCAAAGCTGTATTGCGTAGCCCCGACCGCGTCGCCTTCCGACAGCACGCCTCCCGTCGCACAGGTCTTGATCACGTCCGCGCCGTACTTGATTTGATAACGCACGGCGGCGCGAATCTCTTCCGGGCCGTTAGCGATGCCGTCCGCAATTCCACGATCCATCAACCCGGGCCGAAAGCCGTTCTCGTCACAGTGGCCGCCGGTGATTCCGAGCGCGTGGCCGGCCGTTTCCATGCGCGGCCCGGGCGTCCAACCTTCATTGATGGCTTTGCGCAAGGCCATGTCGTCGAAGCGTCCAGACGCGCCAACGTTTCGCACGCTGGTGAAGCCGGCCATCAACGTATCGCGCGCATTCCGCACGCTCAGGATCGCGGCGAACGATTCATAGTCTCTGACCGCAGCCATGTCGCCATCGGGATCACCAAGCACGCGGCCGATCAGGTGCGTGTGCGCATCGATGAATCCGGGAAGCAGCGTGACATCGCCAAGATCGATGACCCTTGCGCCCGACGGAATCCGCACCGAGTTCGCATCGCCGACGGCGGTGATCTTGTTGTCGGTAACGATGAGGACGGCGTCTTTGATCGGCGCCGCACCCGTGCCGTCAATCAGACGCGCAGCGCGCAGGGCAACGACGCCTTTGCCGACCGGCGGCTCAGGCCGGATTCCGATCGGAGCTTGAGTTTGTGGTGCGGCGGAAACGTAAAGGCCGCAGACCAGCGTGACGGCGGTTAGAAATGTTTTGTAGCTTCTCAACAGGTGACTCCTCTTAATTCTTTTGATTGACGAACCGAAGGCGATTGCCGACGCATTCTAGTAGAGATCGTGCCGGTGCGCCAGCAATTGAGCGACGAAGTTCGCGGTCTTTCGTGCAAACGGGTTTATGGGACGAATTGGACTATACTAACGCCGGAGCAGACAAATGGGAGTTGCCAAACTCACGGATCAAAACACCGTCGTGCCAGAGAGCAAGTACGCGCGCGTCGAGCGCGAGCGGCGTTATCTGTTGCAGGATTTGCCGGAGGGATTGAGCCGCGCCGACCATCACATGCAGATAACCGACAACTACCTTACCGGCACGCGGCTGCGTCTGCGCAAGGTGCGCGACCCGAGGACGAATAAGTGGATCGTAAAGTTCACCCAGAAATTTGCGCCGAATCCACTCGATGTTTCACACACGATTATCACGAACACGTATCTCAATGCGACCGAGGCCGAAATGCTAGCGGTGTTCGAAGCGAACGAGATTCGCAAGAATCGTTACGCGTTTGAATTTGAAGGACGAAAGTTTTCCGTCGATATGTTTTTGGGCGACCTGTTCGGGCTCGTGTTGGCTGAAGTCAGTTTTGAAAACGATGAAGAACTCGACGCTTTCGCAAAGCCTCCGTGGGCGCTTTCCGACGTAACGAACGTTGAGGTATTTACCGGTGGCAGGCTGTGCGAATTGACGTTCGAAGACGTTCGAAGCGAGATTGCGCGCGGCGGCGTTGCTGAGCTAACCAGAACGGCCACAGAGTCACAGAGACACGGAGCCGAAGACGGAGGGCCAAGATGAAAGACCGCAACCTATTCCTACTTTTCCTTCTTATGATCGCCGTCAGCGGTTTCGGCGCTTGTCGCAAGCCCGCGCGCAGCCAACAAAATGCGAACAGCGCTCCCACGCCGACAACGCAGGACGTGCCGGCCAGCGGCGCCGCCACCAACGGGCAGAAGTTCTATTTTCGCGGGACCATCGCGGGTAACCTCAAGATCGAGATGACGCTCCTGCGCGACGGCGAGCGTCTGACCGGAAGTTATTTCTATCCAAAGGTCGGCAAGAACATCGCGCTCAGTGGCACGATCGACAAGGACGGGGGCGTCTCGATTAGCGAGTCTGACGACAGTGGGAAACAAACTGGCGTGTTCAAGGGCAAATGGAAACCGGCGACTGATTCGCCGGATGCAAGCCTGAGCGAGATTGATGGTAAGTGGTCGCGGCCCGACGGCTCGAAAGAAACTGCGTTTCTGGTGTCGCAGCAGCCAATTGAATTCACCGCCGCCGTGCGCGTCACTCCGAAGGTAATCAAGGAAAAGAACAAAGAAAAACTTTATGCCGTCGACGCTGAGTATCCGCAAATCGAAGGCGATCCACGCTTTGACAGGTTCAATAAGGAAGCGCGCGGCTTGATCATGAAAGACGTTGCCGCGTTTAAGACCGCCGAGACCGCCGAACCGGCGACGCCGGAAAACGTTCTGGCCGATGAAGCGCGAGAATCGAGTTTGGATATCGGCTATGAGATTCGCTTCGCGACCGACGATTTGATCAGCGTGGAATTCACTGAAAGCACGTACGAGGCTGGAGCGGCGCATCCCAATAGCTCGACGACGGTCCTTAATTATGACGTCAAGAGCGGAAAGAAACTTTTACTTGGTGATCTCTTTGGCCCGAAAGCGAATTACCTAAAGACGATCTCGGACTATTGCATCAAGGACTTCAAAGACCGGTCAAAGAAAGACAAAGAGTCGATGTTGGACGACGACATGATGAAGTCCGGCGCCTCACCGCGGGCGGATAACTACAAAGCCTGGGCGGTCACCAGGAAGGGTTTGTGGATCACCTTCGATCCTTACCAGGTGGCAGCCTACGCTGCCGGACCACAGTACGTTTTGGTGCCTTACTCGGCTTTGAAGGATATGATCAAGTCAGATGGACCAGTCGGTTCTTTGGCGAGGTAACGCGCCCACGGTGTTAGCTCCGCGGTTTCTTGTGCGCCACCATTAGGCGATAGGCCTCGGCGCGCTTCATCCCCAACTCGCGCGCGGCTTTCTTGAGGGCCGCTTTCGAATCCAATCCTTCGCTTTCAAGTTCCGTAACGCGCTTAGCGAGACGCGCGGGCGCGTCTTCTGATTTGTCTCGCGCGAGCATTTCAGTTTCACTTGCGCCGCTGATTAGCAGGACCATCTCGCCGCGCGCCCGCGCCTTGTCAGCGAACCGCTGCGCCAGTTCGTCCAAACTTCCGCGCGCGATTTCTTCATGAAGTTTTGTTAGTTCGCGCGCGACGACGGCCAGGCGATTGCCGAGCACGCTACGCGCGTTCTTCAGTGTTGCAGCGATCCGGTGAGGCGCTTCGTAAAAAATCAACGTCGCCGGAATCGCGCTCAACTCTTCGAGCATTGCTCGTCTTGCGTTCGCGCGCGCCGGCAGAAAGCCGGCAAAGAAAAACTGATCACTGGGAAGGCCTGACGCTGCGAGGGCTGCAACGAACGCAGTTGCGCCGGGAATTGGAACAATCGAGATGCCGAGTTGAATCGCGGCGTTAACGATGCGAAAACCCGGATCGCTAATCACAGGGGTGCCGGCGTCGGAAACTAAGGCAACATTCTTTCCCGACTCCAACGCTCGACAAAGTTCTTCAGAGCGTTCGCGTTCGTTGTGTTCGTGATAGCTGATGGTCTTTGTCTTGATGCCAAAGCGACTGAGTAACAGACGCGTGTGGCGCGTGTCTTCGCAGGCGATCAGATCGACTTCGCGCAGCACGCGCAGCGCGCGCTCAGTGATATCTTCCAAATTGCCGATCGGCGTGGCGACAATGAAGAGCGTGCCGGGCATGTTTAGTTCTCAGCGAGCAAAAGCGAGATATGAGTGCGCAGATGATCTTCTGAAAGAGCCGTGCGCGTGTCCGTTCTTTCCACGATCAGCCACCGCGGAACGCCGTCGGACGAGCGCGCCAGCAGCAACCTGGCGTTTGCGCGCGGTCGCCCAAAGTGTTTCAGGTTGGCGCAGGCCAGTCCATTGCCCCGCACGATTCCATCGCGCGGCGTTCGCGGCCAGCCGCCTTCGATCGACAATGCACGCACGCCGTGGCGCAAGGTAAGCCTTGTGCCAACCATTGTCGCGCTTCCGATGCGAAAGTTATGCGCGTCCTCGAACTCGATTTGAATCGCAGCGCCACGGCGGTTGGCATCGGCGGCCAGGGCCGTCACGGTGTTTGTCAGCCACTCGATCGCCGTGCGTCGCAATAGATCGTTTTCGGCGCGCACTGCCAGATACCGGGCGATATCCGCGCGACCGGCCGCGTGCGCGCGCCGCTTTGCTTGGGCCAGCGCCAGTTCCCATGCTTCGTCTAATTCACTCATCGCGCGTTCCGTTTAGAGTTCAACCTTTAGGTTGCTGATTTCCGGACCGAGCTAAAGCTTGAACTCTGAACAGATTCGCTCAAGGCTTTTTCGTTTGGCGGACGGATGATGTTATCATGCCCGGCCAATTGGTCTCTCCTTGTCACTAATGTTAACTGATCATTTCCCAGGCTGAGTATTCTGAAGTGAACCGCTCTTGTTCCAGAGTCGTTTTGTCGCCGGTTCTGGCCCTCCTTCTGGCGTTGGCCGGCGGGCTGCCGGTTTCGTTTGCGCAAGCGCGCCAGCGAACCCAAGCGCGTCGCGCGATCACCAAAGCCAGCCAAAGCTCGCGTCCGCGCTTGGTCCTGCTCATCGTCGTCGATCAATTTCGCTACGACTACTTGAGCCGCTTTGGTGATCTGTTCGGATCGCGCGGCCTTGGCCGGCTGATGCGTGAAGGCGCTTCCTGGACCGAAGCGAATTTCGATCACGTGCCGACTCACACCGCGCCGGGCCACGCGGTGTTTATGACCGGCGCTTCGCCCTCCCAAACCGGAATTGTCGCCAACGAATGGTACGAGCGCGAAACGGGAAGGAGAGTCAAATCGATAACTGATGACAGCACCATGATGCTCGCCGGCAAACCCAACGAGAAAGGTAAAGGCCCGCGCAGATTATTGTGCTCAACCGTGGGGGACGAGTTGAGGCTTGCTGATCGAGATCGATCGAAAGTAATTGGCATCTCGACCAAGGATCGTTCCGCGATTTTGCCGGCCGGCCGGCGCGCGAACGGCGCTTACTGGTTCAGCACCGATACTGGGAACATGGTTTCCAGCACTTATTACTTTGATCGTTTGCCCGATTGGGTCGCGCGTTTCAACGATCGACACATGGCCGATGCATTGTTCGGCGCAAGATGGGATCGCCTGTTGCCGACCGAACAGGAATATCTGCGACGGGCGGGCAAGGACGATGTACCGTGGGAAAATCAGGACAAGTCCTCAGCCGATACAAGCTGTTTTCCGCACGTGATTACGGGCGGCTCGATGGCGCCGGACAAGCCGTTCTATCGCGCGCTGGATTACTCGCCGTTTTCAAACGATCTGCTGGTCACGTTCGCCGAAGAAGCAATCACAAACGAGAAACTAGGCGCAGGCGACGACACTGACGTTTTATCGGTGAGCTTTTCCGCAAACGATTACGTGGGTCATCGCTTTGGACCATACAGTCAGGAAGCGATGGACATGACGCTGCGTGTTGACCAGCAAATCGGGAAGCTTCTGGATTTTGTCGATGCGCGCGTGGGTTTAGGGAACTCGATTGTGGTCTTTACCGCCGATCACGGCGCGTCACCGATTCCCGAGCAAGCCGCGCAGATGAATTTTCCCGGCCGGCGTTATCAGAAAACTGACTTACTCAAAGTCGCGGATGAAGCTTTGCGGGCGCGATATGCGCGCGCCGATCGTCCGGCGAATGATTACATTCAGACCTTCAGCAACAAGGGCGAAACTGAGCAGGGCTTGCTGAATTCCAATTTCTATCTTAGCCGCGCGGCTTTGCAGCGCGACGGAATCGACCTGGACGAAGCGGAGCGCGTAATTGGCGAGGCGGTGATGAAAGTGCCGGGGGTGGCGCGCTATTTCACCCGCGCTCAACTCGAGAACAAGGCTGTCTCTTCTGCGGATCCCGTAGCTCGGCGCGTGCTGCACGGTTTTTATTCGCAGCGGAGCGGCGACGTGATTATCGTTTACGAGCCTTACAGCATTCAGTTTGATCCTCCGGATGATCCGACCGATCCGCACTCGTCGGCGACTCATAGTTCGCCTTACAGTTATGACACGCACGTGCCATTGATTATCATGGGACGCGGCTTTGCCGCCGGCCGATACACGCAGGCCGCGGCGCCCACGGACATCGCGCCGACGCTGGCCCAAGTATTGAGCATCGAAGCGCCCAGTTGTTCAGTCGGTCGCGTGTTGGCGGAAGCGTTGACCACGGCGCGGAGCAAAGTCAGGTAAACTTCTAAAGAACGAGAGAACGAGTTAGCGGATGAGATTTATCGGAAACAAGCGGGCAATCGTCTTCACGGCCATCCTGGCTGCATTGTTTGTTGGGTGGTCGGGCGCGAACTGGAACAGTCAGGCTCAGAACACGCAACTCCCGAAACCCAGCGGTTACGTTAATGACTTTGCCGAAGTTGTCGATGCCGCGACCAAAGCACGTCTCGAGAATATTCTCGCTAACCTGAAACAGCGCACCGGCATTGAGTTTTTCGTCGCGACCGTTAAGAGCGTCGGCGCTGAAGAAATCTATGACTATTCGTTGCGTGTCGCTGACCAGTGGGACGTTGGTTCAAAGAGTTCGCGCAAAGCTTTGCTGTTGGTGATCGCAACGGACAGCGGAAAGTCTTTTACGCAAATCAGCGGCGGGGTTCAGACTGATCTGCCAGATGGCTTGACCGGCCAGATGGATCGACGCATGCGTCCGAAAATTGAGAGCTCCGGCTACAGTCAGGGACTGCTGACCGGAATAGAAACTGTCGTTAACATTCTCGGAGAGCGAAGCAATTTCACTTTCGAATCGCTTGACCAGAAGCCTGCGGACAATTTGATTGCGGAAACGCGTCCGCGCGTGGTCGAGAGTCCTGGGCCGCCGCCAACCGAGACACCTTCGCCGCAGCCGGGCGAGACAGCATCTCCGCAACCCGCCGTGACACAGACTCCGGCGCCGAGCGAGACACCAGTTGCGCAACCCACGCCCAGCGCCGCGCCGACTACTCCGGCTGTAGAGACGTCGCAGCCCTCGCCCTCGGCAACGTCGACGGCGCAGCCATCGGAGACTCCAGCGGCCGCAACTCCGACTCCGGATGCGTCGCCGCAACCAACAGAAAGTCCGGCTGGTGAAGTAAAGACTCCGTCGCCGGTTAGGAGGTCCAGCGCACGGCCTTCACCGCGCGATCGGTCCGCGAGCGACGCGCCGGCAAGTCAATCGCCTGTAAAGCCTGACGTCGCGTTTGCGCCCGATGATGACGAGTTGGAGAAAGTTGATCGGCAAGCGCTCGTTTTGCCGGTGGACAAGAGGATTGAATTTCTCAAAGGATTCATCGCCGCGAATCCGAAGTCGGTGGCCCTGCCACACGCGACTGAATTGCTGGTGGCGGCGCGTGCGACGCTCGGCGATCAGAAGCTGCAAGCGGGCGACTTGAGCGTCGGTCTGGAACAATTCCGTCTGGCTTTCTCAGAGGCGCCTGCGGACATACCGGATCGATTGTTTGTCGAAGTGCTGGCGCGGATTCCGTTGAATCTCTTCGTTCGCGGTCAGCGCGACGCTGCCGTTGAGGCCGCGCATCGAGCTGAGGCGCTGGCCAAGTTGAATCCGAAACGACTGGTTGCGGTCGTCCAGTTTTATCTGGCAGTCGAAGATGCCGGCGAAGCCAGTCGGATCGCGGAGTTGGCTGTCCAAGCCGCGCCTGACTTGGCGGCCGCGCACTATGCGCTGGGCGCGGCCCGACACATTGCTCTCAGGCTGGACGATGCTGAAAGCGAATACGCGCGCGCGCTGGCGCTCGATCCGAAATTGACGACGGCCAAAGCTGCGCTCGCAGATTTGAAACGCTCCGCGAGCAAGTTTGACGAAGCGCTCGCGTTGTATCGCGAACTCTTGCAAACCGATCCAAAGAGCAACGCCGCGCGCGCGGGCCTGGTGTTGAGTTTGCTCGAAGCCGGCAAGAAAGATGAAGCCGAAACTGAGCTAAACAGCGCGCTGCAAGATAAGGATCAAGCGCGAAATCTTCCTTTGCTGGTGGGCGCGGCGTATTGGTTTCTGGCGCATGACAACGCCGAGCGCGGACTGGACTTAGCGCAGAAGGCTGTAGCGATGGAACCGCGTTACACTTGGGGACAAATTTCGCGATCTCGCGCGATGTTGGCTGTCCGAAAGCCTTTGGAAGCCGAACGCAGTCTGCGTTTCGTGCGGCAGTTCGGACAATTTCCGACGCTGGATTACGAATTGGCCACTGTGCTGGCGGCGATGGGTTTGTACGACGAAGCGGTCGCGGAACTCGCACGTTCGTTCACTTTGAAAGAGGGACAGATTGAAACGAAACTCGCCGGTCGCAACGCCGCGCGCGCGGCGAGCTTTACGGAATTGCTCGCGCCTGAGCGTCGGGCCGCGATCTTTCAAGCCACGCCCGCGGATTCAGACGCGAACGCGAAGATGATCAAAGGGCTGCTGGCTTTCACGTCGGCGATCGAATCGCCCGATGGCCGTTCAGTGAAGGAAGACGACGTGCTTGCCGCCGCGCAGGACTTTATGGCCGGCGACGACGCTATGCGCACTTATCGTCAGCTCTATGTGGCCGGCAAGCTCTTGAAGAAAGGCGTCGCGTTGCAGAGTGTCGTCGAGTTGATGGACAAAGCTACGACTGGTGTCGAAGCCGCGCTGAGCGCTCCGGCCGCAACGATCGCGGTGCAGGCCGAAGAACTCGGCGACGTGCGGGCGCGCGCGCTGGCCCAGGGCGGCACGCCCGACATCCCCGAAGCCCCACGCTCTGCGCTTTCAGGTTTGCTGCGTGGCCGGATCGAAGACACTGCAGGCGTGGCGCTCTTTAATCTTGATCAATCCAGCGAAGCGGTCTCGCGTCTGCGGCGGGCGATCAGCGTCTTGCCACAAGGCACGCCGCTGTGGCGCACGTCGCTGTGGCATCTCGGTTCGGCGCTCGAAGCCAACGGCAAGAGCGATCAGGCGTTGCTCTATTACATCAAGAGTTACGTCGCGGGCACTCCCGACGTCGCTCGACGCTCAGTGATCGAAAATGTTTACAAGAAAGTGAACGGCACCCTCGACGGGCTGGATGAAAAAATTGGTCCCGTGGCCGTGACCACCACGTCGACGCCCGCGCCGACACCGGCTGCGAGTCCAGTGGCGACGCCGTTGCCTCGTTAGTATAAGAAGAAATCCCTCTCATCATCCCACTTAGAAGAACTTGACATAGCCTCTCTTGCTCGTATACTTGCTTCGTTAACTGGCTCCCTACCCACATCAGCGGACTGTCTCTCGGTAGTCGACCTTGCGACGATTCAGTTTAGCTCGATGAGGTTCCTTTACAATGACCTCCTCTTCACCGCTCGGCGACCGCGTCTGGTGCTTGCTCTGTAACGATCACGTTCGATTCGTCAGCATTCACCACGCGACGCAGTTTGCGGACGTTAGTCGGAGGAGCATTTACCGCTACATCGAAGCAGGTAAGATTCAATTCTTCAAACTTGCTCGCACCGGCCAGTATCGCGTGTGCAGCGGCTGTCTGTTGAGTCAGGGCAAGCCGGCGGACGATTGAAGAGTTGAAAAGAAAGCGTGACAAACGATGACAACTGCACCTTGACCAGTCTGAAGTCCGGCGTATAGTGACGAACATTGGCAGGCTCTGCCGCCCACATCAAAGGATGTCTCCGGTAGTTATAGTTAGCTTCGAGGGTCTCGGTTCAGTAAAAGAAAGATGGCCTCGTGATGCTCACGTTCCAGAATCAAAATTTATGCTGGCAGTTCGGTGTTAGAAGTGTAAACGGAGGTTAAGGTTGTGGCTAAATCAAACACGCGAATATTTGTTCTCAGTTTAGGCGTTCTTATTGTCTTAATGGGTCTGGTTCTGTTTTCAGCGGGCGCTTCACGTTCTAGTAGACGTACTTTGGCGCAGCGTAACCAATCAAATGCATCGTTGCCTCAGCAGCCGGACAAACCCAAACGAGGAACCCTACAAGAAATAGCCCGCAAGCGCCAGGAACTTGAAGCACGATTACCCACGATTGATTATGATTCGCCTGAACCCACGAATCCGGAAGAGAAGGCAAAGCGAAGAAATAGAAATAGACACTACGACGGAAAACATCTGGTGACGAGTAATCCGTACGCCTCCACGTCAGGTGTCACTGAGGTTTCTGAAGTTTTCCTCGACCTTCCCGCGCTTCCGGTAGTCCAGAGTGATGTGATCTTGACTGCCGACGTATTGAACTCAGAGGGCCACCTCTCCAACAATAAGAGCGCCGTCTATTCAGAATTCAATGTTCAGGTTGATGCAGTGCTCAAAGGCACCATCCCCACCCTGTCACAAACTAATTTGATTAGCGTATCCAGACTCGGCGGAATGGTCCGCTATCCTTCGGGACAGAAGGTGTTTTATTCGATAGCCAACCAAAATATGCCCGCCATTGGCAAACGATATCTGTTTTTCCTAAGAGCAACTGATGATCCGCAGGCCTATGAAATCGTAACGGGATACGAAATCGGTCCCGAGCGTGTTCTGCCACTTGATTCCGGAGGGAATTTTGAAGGTCTTAGCGGCACGGACTCGGCCGTATTTCTGAATAGAGTCCGCGATGCCATAGCCAACAAAACCTAAGACCGCACAGGAGCTGTCGTGAAACCTCAATTTACGCGCGCCGTCGTTACCATACTTTTGCTGATCGGTAGCTATGCTGTCAGCGCCGACAAATTCAATGTGTCAGCTCAGAGTTGTGATTTTCCGAACCTTGTTCCTTGGTATAGCATCTTTTTCTATAGTTGGAGGCCTGGTGCCACGGTACAAGTGTTCATTGATGACCGCTTTAGTGGGACCGAAAGAGAGCAGTTGATCCATGGAATTCAAAATTGGGGTCTTTATAGTGATTTTGACTGTTCAGGCGTGACATTTTATGGGTTTGAAACCATGGGTTTTTCAGGAGTGCCGGATGGTCAGATGCCTCCGGATGACACTGTTTGGGTCGTACGCGAAACACCGGACGATGGTGCATCTGCATCTGGTCAAATGCGTCAGGGCGGCGTCTTTCCACTTCAGCGCGTTGTCGCGCAAAAGATTAGGGTTAACCCGGCGGTCTGCAATAACCCGGGCCTTGCAAGCATTGCAATGGTACTCCTATGCCGCCAGCCATGAAACAGGGCACGCTTTTGCTTTAAACCATCCCACGGAGACTGAAAGCAATTCCAACCCCACAAATTCAGTGATGTCTGGTCCGCACGATAATGCTGCTTGGAATGCGAGTCTTCCAACTCTGTGCGATGTTGTCGTTGTTGCGGTTCTCTATTGTTGCACACCGACTGCCTGTCCCGAGGACTGGTCCTGGAACTACTTTTTGTGTAATTGCCAACCGAATACACAAGACAGTTGCGAGGCCACGGGAGCCTATTGGAACTTTTCTAGTGGTACTTGTAACGAGACGCGGCAAACCTGTGCAGAAGACTGTCACCCTTACTCTGGAAATCCCCCTCAATTCCAGGAGGGAACTATTGTTTGCGCCGCAGACTATTGTCGTTGGGAATATGGTTGTCCAGCAGGCAGCTCAGATGCCGACGGTTGCTGCATCGCCCCCACTCCAATAGTCATAGATGTTGCCGGCAATGGCTTTTCCCTAACCGATGCCATTAACGGAGTCCACTTTGACATGGGCAGAGACGGTCATAAAGAACTTATTGCATGGACTTCAGCCGACAGTGACAACGCGTGTCTAGTGCTTGATCGTAACGGCAACGGTTTGATCGATGACGGCACCGAGATGTTCGGCAACTTCACGCCACAGCCAGCGCCGCCAGCCGGCGTTCAGCGCAACGGGTTTCTAGCTCTTGCAGGATATGACAAGCCTGAGAACGGCGGCAATGGCGATGGCGTGATCGATCGCAGAGACGCGATCTTCTCCCGCTTGCGATTGTGGCAGGACACCAATCACAACGGCATTTCCGAATCGTCGGAATTACACACGTTGCCTGAACTGGGCGTTGATTCGATCTCTTTCGATTACAAACTGTCCAAGCGTACTGACCAATACGGCAATCAGTTTCGCTATCGGGCGAAGGTGGATGATGCAAGGCACGCGCACGTTGGGCGCTGGGCGTGGGATGTCTTCCTGGTAAGCCACTGACGGCTGAACAACCGGACTCACTGCACACTCAAACACCCGCAGACTCTTCCGAGCTTGCGGGTGTTTTGTTGGTGCGCCCGGCAGGGCGCTCTTACTAGGGAGTGAAAGTCTCCTACGAACCCGACAGGGGGAATCGTTAGCTGGACGGCAAGGGTGTCCATCGCGAGGTGGAATCTGAAGGAA
>Ga0209514_10000494_pt1 | contig 79915 bp, 79 predicted proteins | sample Subgrocontami58m_FD_187452 | JGI IMG/M metagenome (GOLD analysis project Ga0209514, IMG submission 187452) | Subsurface groundwater microbial communities from S. Glens Falls, New York, USA - GMW37 contaminated, 5.8 m (SPAdes) (version 3) | ecosystem: Environmental > Aquatic > Deep subsurface >... | reverse complement strand
ATACTTTCTTCCATGATGCCTCCTTGGGGCGATTATTTTGGAGGGCATCATGACACGGCGGGACTGCTATGAAAAGATGTGGTTGATTAAGCGCTTACTTATATAGGGCAATGGCCTCTTCGACTATGCGGCAAAGATGATCGAATACTTCTTTCTCATTGTTGCCATGGCACCCACCATAAATTAAGCCAGGAGCGCTGCCGACGTAGCATTGATCCTCCTCAGACCATTCAACTATTTTGGCATACCGTGCGCTATCCTTCATTTCTTTGCCTCCTGTAATGTACTAAAGGTGTCAGGTCTTGACATATGACTTTAACTTCTCCGCCTGCTTCCCACACATTGTCACATGTCAAGACCTGACACCTTTATCCCGTTAGCGTTCATCATTCCACCCCTGCTTCCTAGCTTCAGATAGGCATTCTTTCGCCCGCCTATATCCCAATTCAATCATCTCGGATGCCCGGTCAAACTCTAATGTATGACACGCGTTCCTGGCGATTTCTATGACTATGTCCGGTGGGTAAGCGGCAAGCTTTTGGCGCGCGATGGTACTCTGCATAGTCTCAAACGCCTGAATGGCAATATCGTACGCCCCCCAATCTCCACTGCCCCTGCTTGTCATGGATTGTTGGAGTTGGTTTATGAAGCGATTGATCTTATCCCGCAACGGAGATGAAGGGGTCACTGGGGCAGCACTCAAGGTGCTCCGCTCTTCCCGATTCTCTACGGGGCCCCCCAGATTTACGGCAACAGTAATGTCGGTTTCATCACCAAACGTTGGCGCAATAGGCACAGGATTTAAAACCCCTCCATCAACAAGATCTCCCCCTTTGTACTTGAAGGGAGTAAAGAGAAGCGGTATTGCGAAAGACGCTCTCATAGCATCAAAGAGACTACCCGACTTTATCCATATTTCCTTCTGGCCTATTATATCGGTCGCAACAGCCGTATATGCAAAGGGAAGATCTTCGATTAATTGCTCTCCTACAAGCTTGATAAGGGTGTTGATGAGTTTGTCGCCTCTCACCAGTCCGCTCTTTTCCCAGGAAAGATCCAGTAGAGTGACTATGTCAACTTTCGTGATAGAACGCACCCATTGCTCATATACATCAAGTTTTCCGGCAGCATATATTCCCCCTATGACTGCACCGATTGAGCAACCGACTATTGATCGTATTTCATAATTGTTTTCTTCAAGCCAATGAATTACGCCAATATGTGCTAAACCTCGAGCGCCGCCACTCCCAAGAACTAGAGATACAGTTTTCATATCCGTTATTCCCATAATCTCAGCGAATGCCTTTCCTGAGATGCTAACGAAAAAATCACCGGCCCGCGGTATGATGGTCCGGTGGATTGGCTGGTTGGGCTTGGCCTGTTTTGCCTCCCTGTACCATGGACGTTGGGAAGTTTATATTGTTCCTTTGGTGTACTAAAGGTGTCAGGTCTTGACATATGACTTTTACTTCTCCGCCTGCTTCCCACACATTGTCACATGTCAAGACCTGACACCTTTATACCTCTGCACTGAGGAAGCCACGATAAACCGCTTTTTGGGCGATCCGGTTCAGCGACTGGTTCGCTGGCCTTTTTCACCGGTATTTACCCAAGTCTGAAAAAGGAATTTCCTTTAGAAATCCATCCTTTCCATAGAACCCGAAAAGTGTTTCTTTTGGTAGTGTCTCCCGAATTTCGATAAAGTGTTTTAGGGCGCGGTGGTATGTTCTGCCGTTATCTTCGAAGTCTTTACAAAACCATTCGCCCTCCATGTATCCCCTTGCGCCCAACTCCACCGCCAAGGATACGTCATGCAAAGCGCACTTGTAGTCACGCTTTATGTTGGGCCATTCCTTATCGTTGGCCTGGTGCAGGCAGAAGGCGCAGGAAAGCCCCACGCTGTCCCAACGATCTTCATACTTAAATGTGTCCTTTATCGGCATCTCAATCCTTCAGCGAACGCCAGGGCTAAGCGGTTGCAATGGAGCGCAGCGGAATTGCAATCCGACTTCAGCCGATTGTTAGCCCTTTTGTTTCAATTATCGCCAAAAGCATGCCAGAATACTCTGCCTTTTTATCTATCATTCTTCTAATCTTCTGTTTCATTAATGTCTTTACAGCGATGCTTTCTTCCTTGACATACCTTTCTATGACATTATTTAGCTCTTCGATTTTTTCAATTTTCCTCGAAATCAACGGGAATCTGGCAACTGTGTCCAGCTCAAGCGTTTTTACCGTAATTTCTGCGCGTTCATTACCGTTGCTCCAACCTAAAACTGGCCCATAGTGTTGGATTGCCTCTTCAACATCTTCATTATATGGATCAAGAAATTCCTCGCCTTCTTCGTAGTAGTCATTTTTCCTCCTGTTGCATTCAGTGCACGCAACAGTAAGATTTTCCCATGCAAAATGGAGATGTTCTGCTTTTGATGAAGGAATCTTATGCTCTATATCACCGGGAGTGTTGTGGCCTATTTTGCTTTCGCAATACACACATTTCCATCCTGTTTCCTCCTTAAGAGTTGTTTTGATTTCAGTGTCTCGATAGCGATACTTTTTGGTAGCGTTATTTTTGTCAGCGACATAAGCGGTAGACCACTCAACGTGATTGACTAATAACACCTCAGGACATGCGAGCTTTTGTATATTTCTCATTTGTATTAATCGATCTTGATGTTTGAAATATGATCTGATAAACCGAGTTCGTCCAAAGCGTCAAGAATTTTATTAGCCTTCTCTTCACCTTCCAGTTGTTCAAGAGATATCAGGACGTCTTTGATTTTATTTTCTACCCATACGGGCATAGTGCTTGAAACATCCAATATCTCGCGTAATATTTTATTCGGTGAACCCGCTAGATCTGCTTGCTTAATGTGCTTTGAAACTACTTTCTTGTTTTCAAATATGAGCCCATATACCTTAGCGAAAGGGTCTGATGAAACGATAAAAGGGCTATGGGTAGAAACGATAAATTTATATTTTGGAAATGCATCCCTTAGCAAAACGAGAAATTCTCTTTGCATGCTTGGGTGTAAATGATTTTCTGGTTCATCAATAACCACCGTGCAGCCGTCCTTCTCTGCTCCGAAGGTATGAATTTGCCACGCCATTAAGAATACAGCACTTACTCCACCCGACATTGCATCAAGTGGGAAATCACCTGTTTCAGTAATTAGAACAATATCTGGTATACGTACAACCAATTTCTTGAATCCCAGTTCCCTTGGAAGTATCTTCCTTAAGATTTCTTGGAATTGGTCAAACAGGAGCTTGTACTCCGCATTGGGTTGGACAAACTCATTGCCATACCCGAATAAAGCCAACGATACTAAAGACTCCTTCAATACTACGCCAGGATTCCTGACGTGATCTGAGCCATAAGTTTGAAATAATAACTGTTGAAATTCTTGATGCCTCTGCTGATTAGTTTTGGGATTTGTTGGTATATTTTGAATTTGGAAGTAACTAACGATTGGTCTGTGCGAAGGGATGTTTAGGCCCGTAATACCCAACTGCCCCTTATATGTAAGGCTATATTGCGCTTGCGTTTGCTTAGGTACGATCAACTTGCATACTTGGCCGTTTGTATATTCAATGCTTCCTACTTCAGTAGCGCCCATGGGTTCTTCAAAATCACTTTCTATAGCTTTCTTTATGTCTGACCAAAATTTTTCTTTGTTCCCAGAGCCATAAAACGGTGTGGATATAAAATTAATATTCCAACCAAAGTGGCGAGCTAATACGTTAAGGATAGTGGTTTTCCCGCATCCGTTTGCGCCAGTGAGCACAGTGACATTCGAATCAAACTCAATATCTATGTGTTCAAATTGGCGCCAGCCATCAAGCTTGATGTTTTTGAATGATTCCATATTAATCTCTTATTGGGTTTATGGGCTAATTAGTGTTTATCTGTATCCTTTATAATATTCCAAACGCCGACACGCTTTTCCTTTTAATACACCAGTGAAAAACCGTACTTCTTGGCCGTAACATCAATAAATAACAATGTTTTTACCTTTATAAGACAGTCTTTAATAGGAGTATTACGCGGATCAGCATAATACTCTCGGAAATGACCGAGCCACGATAAAACCCTCTGCTATTTTTAAAGAAACGGGGGGCTATCAGCCAATCCATATCCCCTCCGGCATGTCATATTTTTCAATCGCCTTTTCCACTGGTACCGCATCAGTATCATAATTATCATCTGAAATCTATACGCCATCATCAAGTACCATGGCGTAGGGACGTTCCGGGTGGAAAATTCGCAGGCTTCAACATTGATGGTCTCGTAAAAAACCCCCATGCCCCGTGGGGCACCACGAAGCATGAAAATAGGCAGGTTGTCATTCCGGACCCCGATCCAGAATCCAGGTTTAAAGGACTGGATACCGGCCTGCGCCGGTATGACGATCTATTTTCGTAGTAAGTCGAATTTTCCTCTTCTTCGTCATTCCCTCGGAGGCGGGAATCTAGTTATTGTCCTGGTTCCCCACCGGAGTTTACCCCCGCGGAGGCGGAGGCGGGGACGACGTCTGGACTCCCGCCTTTAGGCCCTGTGGGTCTCCGCGGGAGTGACAGTTTTTTGACTTTTTACGGGTTCGTCAACATTAAATGCAGAAGAGGTCGATCGGCACATCCGTAACCCTCTCCAGACAGTCCTTTCTCACGATGAAATCAACCTCGATGCCGACAGCGCCAACTCCCGGAAAACTAAACTTCGGTTCAAACGCAAACACCATTCCTGCCTGAAGAACTCGGCGATGCCGTGCGGTAATGACAGGCAGTTCATTGATCTCCAGTCCCAGGCCGTGGCCGATGAAGGATACCTGCCCTTCTCCCTGGCCCATGAAGTAGTCCTCCAAACCTGCCTGCTTCACTTTCCGGCAGGCTCTCTGAAAAAGTTCCGTGGTATTAACGCCGGCCCTGCCGAAGCTTGCCGCGTCCAGCACTATTTCCTTCGCCACCTCATAGGGTTTTTTGAAGATTTCCGGCAAGTTTCCGATGACGAAGACTCTGGTCTCATCGGTGATGTAGCCATTATAGCCGCCGCCGTAATCCACATAAACGGGCATACCGCTTCTTACCTTAAGAAAAGACGAGCCCTGGGCAATGGCCGGAGTAACGCCGACACCGGCAATGGGAAGATCGGCATAAGAGGCGATACTGCTGGTATAGCCGGCGGAGACATAGGTGTTCATCATCTCTTGATTCAAGCCCCGCATCCTCAGAAACCCCTGATGGCCCCGATTCCTGCCCTCGGCCACGAGGAGAGCATCAATTTCCAACTCCGTGCGACCCTCCCGGATTACCTCCGTTGCTCGCTGGAAGACATGGGAAACGATTGCCCCCGACTTCTTCAGTTGTGACAGCTCATAAGGGCTCTTGACCATCCGCAGTTCTTTGATTAAGGGTGATATATCCACGATATTGTCGAACCCGAGGATTTTCTTGAGGCGCCTGAACAGCATAACCGGAACCACGTCCAGCTCCATCCCCCCCTTGCCTTTCAGGACATGCTTGTCCTCGAGTGTTTTTCTTACCTCCTGGTCGCTTTTTATGGGAATAATGTCCAGAGGCGTCTCCCGCCTGGCCCGGCTGCAGCTCTTTTCGATGAAAAGCAGCGGCTCCTGATCAAGGGCAATGACCAGAATGCCTTTCTGGATGGTGCCGGTAAAATAGAACATATCCACGTTCTGCATGATCAGGGCAAAGCAGATACCCCGTTGCGCCAGCATCGTCTTCAGCCCCGCGATTCTCCCGAGGAGTTCCTCCTTCGTGACGGCTTCGTAAGCACCGATCTGCTGCAACATTTTCCCTCCCCTTCCTCCATCTGTCCTTCCCGCGCAACCCCTATCATATTTTTGGTTAGAGTTCTGTCGTTTTTTCTCATCATGAACAACGGCCGGCGCATCAATGGATAAGCTATTGTAATCAATTTTTATTTTTCTTGTCTTTTGGAAAAGTCACTGGTTAGGGTTGAAAAAAGATGATAACTGGCATATAACACCCTCCACGCTGAACGGTTATTCCCTTGGCGACCGCGGGCGCTGCATCGGAAGAAACAAACAAGACTTCAAGGAGCAGGGAAATGTTCGATAACCTTCAGAACCTCATCGCTTTTCTTAAAGGGACAGGGGAGCTGCTGACGATAAACAGGTCCGTCAGCTCCGAGTTTGAGGCCGCAGCCGTCCAGTCGAAGATCCTGAACGAGACCGGGAAGGCCGTCCTCTTCACCAACATCGACGGCCAGGGCAAGAAGCTGCTCGGCAACATCTATACGTCCCGAAAAGTGCTGAGCTACATGTTCGATGTGCCGCCGGAAGCGCTTGTGGAGAAGGTGCTCTCCTTCAAGGACGCCAAAAGGTTCCCCGTCAAGTTCGTCAAGGACGCCCCCTGCCAGGAGGTCGTCCAAAAAGATTTCTCAGATATTCTGGATATCGTTCCCATCCCCTGGAATTACGACAAAGACGGCAATCGCTACGTGACGGCCGGCATCGTCGTCGCCAAGGACCCGGAAAACGGAGCGATCAACACAGCCATTCAGCGGATCATGTACCGGGGGGGACGGGAGCTGAACATATTTTTTGCCCCCATGCAGCGCAACTGGGGTATCTTCAATAAATACAAGGCCATGAAGAAAGATATGCCCGTGGCTGTCGTCATCGGCGCCGACCCCGTCATGATGTTTGCCGCCGAGTCTTCGGGGATCCCCTATGAAAAAACCAAGTTCGAGTACGCCGGCGCCATGATGGGCCGGCCGATCGAGGTCGTGAAGTGCAAGAGCGTTGCCCACTACGTCCCGGCCCAGGCCGAGTACGTTATCGAGGGGACCATTCCCTACGATAAACTGACCCTGGAAGGTCCGATGGGAGAAAATCAACGGGTCTATGGACAGCCGGAAATGAATCCGGTGATCGAAGTCTCTTTAATCACCCACCGGAAAGACCCGGTCTATCAGAATATCCTGCCGGGAACGGCGGAAGAACATGCCCTGCTCGCCGTTCCCATGGAGGCCAAGGTCCTCGAAAGGCTGCGCCAGATCTCGCCACGCGTGATCACCCTGAATCTCCTGCCGAACTTCATGAATTGCTTCATCAAGCTGGACGACTACCCGCCCGTCCAGAGGGGCCTGGGTAAGAATATCCTCCTGGCGGCCCTGGCCGACCCCTGGATCAAGTATGCCGTCGTGGTCAACAAGGACGTCAACGTCGATGATCCCAGCGAGGTCAACTGGGCCATTGCCACCCGGGCCGACCTGGCGAAGGATCTGCTGCTGATTGAAAAATCCTGGGGCTTCGTGATGGACCCGAGCAGGAAAGACAGGACCCAGCCCGTCGCGAAGCTGGGCATCGATACGACCGCCGATCCACTGGAAATGGAGCGGTTTATCAAAGCGGACGTCCGCGGCTATGAGAAAGTGAAACTACAAGACTATCTATGCTGATAAAGGGATCCACAGGAGAAAATAGATACCGCGTAAGCCCTGCGGGAACCAACCGGCCGGAGAGGGGGACATTCATCTGGCCGGACGGTAGTCGCTACGACGGCGAGTTTTACCAGGGGCACCCCGTGGGTCATGGCACCTTCACTTGGCCCGATGGGAGCAGTTACGAGGGGGAATGGCAAAACTACCTGCCCCACGGGCGAGGCGTCTTTACCTGGCCGGACGGAAGTCAATATGAAGGAGAATGGGAAGAGGGCAAGGTCAAGGAACAGGCCCGCATCAAAGCGGGAGATGAGGCCCGGAGCGAAACTGAGGAACAGGCCAAACTCTTAGCGGAAGAAATGACCCGGAGGGCGGCGGAGGAACAAGCGCGCCTCCTGGCGGAAGAAAAGGCCCGGAGGGAAGCTGAGGAATACGTCCGGAGTCTGGCGGAAGAGAAGGCCAGAACCAAAGCTGAGGAACAAGCCAGGATCAGGGCGGAAAAAGAGGTCCAGAGAAAGGCCGAGGAGCAGGCCCGGATCCTGGCAGAGGAAAAGGCCCGGCGCAAGGCCGAGGAACAAGCCAGACTCTCAGCGGAAGAACAAATCAGGAGGCTGGCCCTAGAGCATAGCCGGAGCCTGGCGGAAGAACAGGCCAGAACCAAAGCTGAAGAACTGGCTAAAATCAAAGCGGAAGAAGAGGCCGGGAAACTGGCGGAAGAACAAGCCAGGATCTTAGCAGAAGAAAGGACCCAGAGGAAAGCCGCGGAACAGGCCCGCATCTTGGCGGAAGAGGAGGTCAGGAGGCAGGCTGAGGAATATGCCAAAATCTTGGCCGAAGAAAAGGTCCAGCGGGAGGCGGAAGAGCAGGCCCGCGTCCTGGCGGAGGAAAAGGCCCGGAGAGAGGCCGAGGAACAGGCCCGCATCTTGGCGGAAGAAAGAATCAGGAGACAGGCCGAGCAGCATAGCCGGAGCCTCGCGGAAGAAAAGGCCCGCACCTGGGCCGAGGAACAGGCCAGGATACTGGCGGAAGAAGAGGCCGGGAAGCAGGCCGCGGAACAAGCCAGAATCTTAGAGGAAGAAAGAGCCCGGCGCAAGGCCGAGGAACAGGCCCGCATCTTGGCAGAGGAAAAGATCAGGAGGCAGGCTGAAGAGCATAGCCGCAGTCTCGCGGAAGAAAAGGCCCGCACCAAAGCTGAGGAACTGGCCCGCATCAACGCCGAAAAGGAGGCCGAAAAACAGACGGCGGAGCTATCCGGCATCCTCGCGGAAGAAAAGGCCCGAACCAGGGCCGAGGAACAGGCCCGCATCTTGGTGGAAGAAAAAGTGCGGCGGCAGGCCGAAGAACAGGCCCGCATCTTGGCGGAAGAAAAGGCCTGGCGGCAGGTTGAGGAACAGGCCAGACTTAAGGCAGAAGAAGAATCACGGAGAGAAGCCCAGGAACAGACCCGCATCTTGGCGGAAGAAGAGGCGCGGCGCAAGGCCGAGAAAGGGCGCAACAAGATCGAAGAGGCGTTGCGGCTTGAGGTTGATAATACCAGACTTCAGGCTGAAACTGGGGTAAAAGCGCATGAAAAGGCACCGCAACCCTCCCCGGAAGCAGCTCCGGGATACACATCCTTGGTTTTACCCGACGGCAGCACATACGTGGGTGAATTACAAGATGAGAAACCGCACGGCCAGGGGACGATGCGCTACAGCGACGGGAGAGAATACGTCGGAGAATTCAAAGCGGGCATTATCGAAGGACAGGGCAGCATGACTTCCCCCGATGGGTCAAAGTATATCGGCCAATGGCAGGAAGGCAAGAAAGACGGCCATGGAACCTTTACCACGGCCAATGGGCTAAAATATATCGGCGACTGGAAGAATGACCTCTTCGAAGGCGAGGGGACCCTGATCCTGCCCGATAAACGGAAATACACCGGTGCGTTCCAGAAGGGCGTGTCCCACGGCCGGGGAATCATGACCTTCCCTAACGGTGACCGTTATGAAGGCGAATTTAAAGACAACAAGTACCACGGCCAGGGGACATTGACCCTGACGGATGGCCGTAAATACACGGGCCAACTGGAAAACGGGCTGCCGCACGGCAAGGGCATCATGACCCTTTCCTATGGCAGGACATACGCAGGTGAATTTCTTGCCGGCAGATTTATCGGTAATCCCAATGATTAACAAAATCTCTCTCATACCCAAGGTTTCGCAAGACGCAAATGGCAAGCCGGTCGTCGAATTCCTGCGCCAGGAAGCACTGAAGGAAGGCCAGGTGACCTGCACCTATCAGGATGGGTCAGGATACAGAGGCTTCTTCAAGGACGATCACTTTCACGGCCCCGGGATCTTTACCTGGCCGGACGGCAGCCGCTACGAAGGCGAGTGGGACCATGACCTGCCCCAGGGACGAGGAACGATGCTGCTGTCCGATGGGTATATATACGAGGGCGAGTGGCGAAACGGCGTTGCGGAAGGCAAAGGCCGGGAGATGCTGCCCGATGGCGGCCGCTATACAGGTCAATGGTTAAACGGTCTGAAGCAGGGTCAGGGGGAAATGATCTACAGCGACGGCAAAAAATATAGTGGCCAGTGGAAAGAAAACAAGCAACACGGCAAGGGGACCCTGACCTTTACCGACGGCTCCCGCTACGAAGGGGAATGGGTGGAAGACAGTATCTTCGGCACCGGCACCCTGATCTTCTGGGACGGCAAAAGTTACCGGGGAGAGTGGAAGAAGGGCAAGTTCAACGTCCTTGAAGTCCTTTGAAGCTAACAAGATGTATTGGCGAAAACCAGATTCTTCACTACCACCGGCACGGTTCGGGAGGACTGGATTTCCGTGCCGATGTCCACATAGTCCAAATCGCCCACATCGATCCCGTCCACGCAGAGGATGTCTTTGCAATGTCCTGATTTCTCGGCTAAAATACTCCCGACAAGATTGGCGATGTCAACATCGAAGATGAGGACGAGGGGATGAGCTGCTGCAAAACTGTCCGCCACGGCCGTGAGTATCCCCTCCGTCAGGTTTCTCAGGAGTGCCGGGCCAAAGGCGGTTTCCGGCGAAAAGTTGATGGCCAGGGCCACCTGGCCGGCCGCGGCGAAGCTGCCCAGGTCATAGCGGCGCAGGGCCTCCTGCACCGCGCCCGTTACCGAGGCGGCCGTCGGTACTTTATGCTCCAGGCAGACCTTCACGACCTGGAGGTTGCGCTGCGGCAGCACGGCGCTGCCGGAAAGAAAGATCGTGTTGCCGCTGACCTGGAGGCTATACTGCGCCGCCCCCATCACCGTGGCCCGGATCCGTTCTTCCGGTTCCTCAAGCTGCATGCCGAAGCCGGGCGCCAGCACGCGCTGCCTGATTTTCTCCCCCAGGTAAGGCCCGAGATCGCCGAAATCCTCTTTTTCATGAGCATAGATATATTCGGCCACGCCCCCGGAAAACATGACGATATCCACCTCCCCCCGATAGCGCGGGGGAGCGGTCTCCATGAGGAGCCGGGTAAAGGGCGACAGCTCCTTCCTCTCAACAAGTTCGAAGAGGGAGTCCGTCATTTTCTCCGCCATCGCCTGCTGCACACCGACCGTCAGGGGCGCGCCGATAGCCAGGTCGATCCCGAGTTCCCGGGCCGTGAGGCAGCCTGACTCTTCCGTCCGCACCACACGGCCCGCTTCGTCCCGGGCGGCAACCCTCGATCCCACAAAGAGGGAAGAGGTGGCGACGATCACCCCCTCCTTGATAATGACGAGCTTGGAGGTACCGCCACCCATGTCGATGTTCATAACTGTTTTCCCCGTCTCTTTGGACCGCAGCACCGCTCCCGAGCCATAGGCCGCGAGCATCGCCTCCAAGTTCGGACCGGCCGTCGCACAGACAAACTTTCCCGCCCACCGGGAAAAGAGATTGACGATCGCCCCGGCATTTTCCTTGCGTGCGGCATAGCCGGTGATGATGACGGCGCCCGTGTCGATAGCATCGGGAGTGATACCCGCATCCTCGTAGACCTGCAGGAAGAAGGCTTGCAGCTTTTCCGTGTCCACGCTCACGCCGGCGATATAAGGCGTAAAGAGAATGGGGCTGCGATAGAGCACCTCCCGCTCGACAACGGCAAACCGGCTCACACGCGAATCGGGCCTGCGTACCGTGAGTTGGGAAAACATGAGGTGGGAGGTCGACGAACCGATCGTGATGCCCACACTCTTCAGACGAAAGCTTTCCAGGCCAAACACTTCCGTCATGTCCGCAATACTTATGTACTCATGCTCTTCATGCATGGAGCCCTCACCCCTTTGTAAAAAGTCAAAAAATCGCAAAAATGGACGGCTTTGTAAAAAGAGCCGCAGGCAAGGCGCGCGAATCACGAGGAGTGAGGCGTACTTTTGACGTACGCCGCAACGACGCAGGGTGAAGCGCAACGCAGCATCCGGGCTTTTTACGAAGCCCTCACCCCTTCCACTTGAAATTTCTGTTGGTATAACATTCCGGCGGCATCCGGCTTTTTACCCCCGACTTGGCCAGTTCGCTTTCGAAGATCTTCCTGACCTCGGGATCTTCATCCACGTATTCCAGTTCGATGTGCTTGTCTCCCAGCGTCGGGGACTTGGTATGGAGCACCAGATAACGCGCCGGTTCGGTCCCGGTGTTGAAATGCTGATGGAACCAGCATTCACCCTGCATGTCCGTGAGGCCCACCCCGAAGAGGCTGCCGGGCTTCCAGTCGATCTTTCTTCGCTCCTTTTCCTTGCCCGGCTCCCAGAGGAGCGAGAATCCCTGGCCGCTGATCAGGATGATGGAGCGTCCGGGAGGATGGGCATGGGCCTTTTTATAGGTTGCCACGGGAAAGTCCGATTGGTGGGAATGCAGACGGACACAGGCGGGCAGGTGGAACCGGACGCTGCTGCCGCCGGCGCCCCGGCTCTCGCTGTAGGTCATTTTGTCGAAGGCCCGCACGTCGGGAATGAAATTCGCCACCCAGACGATGTAGTTCCAGGGGGGCTTTTCCCGGTAGATCTTGGCCTCGGCGGAATAAAAATCCTTGCCCACATCTTCGAAGACAAAATCGTTTTCGAAGATGAACTTCTTGCTCTTGAAATACTGGAGTACGCCGGGCATGGTCGTCTTGGCAAACATCCGGGTCGGTTTGGTTTCATCGCCGTTGAAGTGCTGGTAGCCTATATTGGCGGGCAGAGCAAAAAAGGACTGCTCTTTCCATTCAAAGGTGTGCTTGGGGCCGCCCTCCTGGGTCCAATAGGTGGTGGCCCCGCGGCCCGAGAGGACATAAACCAGTTCCTCGTACATATGCCTTTGGGGCTTGAGGCTCTCCCCTGGAGGTATCTCGCAGAGGTAGTTGCCGCCCAGGGTTTCTTCACCCAGGAGATTCACGAAGGCCCCCAAACCGCCCATCCGGGCCCAGGGCTTTACTTCGAGGGCCCTTAAATCCTCAAAATAAAACCCCTGGTAGACCGGGATGCCCTCTTCCTTCTGAAACTCAGGATAGTATTCCCGTTGCACGTCATCCAGCAACACCGCATTTTGCAGACTTTTTTCCACTGATATATCGCTCATAAACTCGCTCCTTCCTGGGGATTATTGAATATTTTCATGTCAGCAGGTTAAATGTATCCGTCGAGCGGCAATAGACGCCGTCACTCATCCGACCGACGGCTCGCAAGGCGGCCGGATCGATCTTGCCCGAGGCCCAGACTCCGTCTTGGACATGCACCAGGACGACTTCACCGAAGATGATCCACCGGGTGTTCTCGCCTTCCCCCAGGACGATTTCCTGGGAAAGGCGGCACTCGATGCTGACCTGGGCTTCTTTGATCAGGGGAGATTTTACCTTATCGGCGGCCGTAGCGGTCAGGCCCACTTTCTGAATTTCATCCACCTCCCGGGGGTAGTTGCCCGCGGTTTTAATGGTGGGCTTGATCGCCTCCTCACCCATGATGTTGAGGACGAAATCCTTGGAGAATTCAATGTTCACCAGGGTATCCTTTTTCCCGCCTGCCCTGGCGCCGATGGCGACACAGACGAGCGGCGGCTTCCAGCTGATCGGAATGACGAGGCTAAAAGGTGCGGCGTTCATCACCCCATCCTCACCGACCGTAGAAATCAGGGCAATCGGCAGCGGCGCGATGGAACCGGTCAACAGATCATGGGTTTGCCTGGCATCCAAACTATCCATCTCAATCTTCATCTTCCCCTATCTCCTTCAATTGATTTTTAAAAATAACACCTCTCCAGGCCATGGGTCGCGGAAAACGACTCAGCTCAGGTATTTCTTGAAGATCGGATCCATCTTCTGGTAATACTGGATATACTTCTTCGCAAACGCTATGGCATCCTGTCCATAGACGGGTTCAAAGGGAAAATCGGCCTTCTTGGCCCAGGTCATGAAATCCTTGTCGGCCAGGGTTTTCTTCAGCGCGGCGATGAGGAGGGCTGCGATCTCTTTGGGGAGATTGGGCGGGGCGATGACAAAACGGTGGGAAGATCCATACTCCGCCGTCTCCGGATGCCCGAGTTCCTTCATGGAAACGGCCCCCGGGTGATCTTCCGTGTCCTTGAACGTCAAGAGGACGCGGACTTCCTTGTTTTGCAGCAGGGTGCTGATGGAATCGGAGGAAGCGACCGAGGCCTGGACGTCCCCCCGGATCAGCATGCTCATGCTGCCCGCTGTACTCTGAGCATTGATGAACTTGGCATTAAGGTCCAGGGCCTCTTTCAGGACGATCCCCGCAATGTGGTTCGTCCGGCCGTGCTGGCCCACGCTGATCTTCAAGGGGGCTTTCTTGGCCGCCTCCACCGCCTCGGCCCAGGACTTGAGCCCGTTTTTATGGGCAATCAGGACCTTGTTGGTGGATTGCAGCTTGGCCAGATAGGTGAACTTCATCATGTCAAACTCTACCTTGCCGGTCAGCACATCGGTGATAAAGGAGATATCCAACCCGCCGATGGTATAGCCGTTGGGTGCGGCGTGGAAGATACCGCTGTAGGCAAGAAGCCCCGCCCCGGCCGGGATGTTTTTCATGATGATGTCCCCGCCCTTGCAGCCCGGCGCCAGCAACTTCAAATGCTTCGTGAGATAGGGCGACAGGCCCCGGGGAAGGATGTCAAAGCCGCTGCCCGGCTGGGTATGGGATATCCAGGCGATTTTGGTGGCTGGATAAATCTCCTTGGCCTGGAGGAACCCTGCTCCGGCACCCCAATCGAGCGCCGTCGCGCCCCCGCAGATGGTCGCCAAGCGTAGAAAATCTCTTCTTCTCATATCCCCATGCTCCTTTCCTCATACTCCCGGGAGTATGACTGCTTGTTTGCCGGTCCCCGCGCCTCGGGACCATCTCAAACCGGTTGTCCCTCCTTCAGGCGCCTCTTGAGATAAGCGACCGGGTCCGGAGCATAATCGCGACGATAATCCCCCTCGCAATTGATGCCCGGCAGGGGCGGCACCCAGTCAAAGCTGAGCAGTTCCTCGGGGTTCCCGTATTGCACCGCCAGAGCCCTGACTTCCGGGTCATCCATCGCCGTGGGGCGCCCTTTATCAATGATCTTGTACCAATAATCCGTCCCCCGCAATTTTATCTCGAAGGTGGCAAAATAAAGATGGACATGGATGTGCCCCATGGGCAAATGATGCTCTCCGGCATACTTCAGGTAATCTTTGCCGTGCCTCCGGGAGCCGAACCCCATATGGAAGATCCCCGCCCTGTTCCGTTCCGTAATATTGGGAAGGCGCCAGTAACTCTGGAACATGTCGGAAGTGCGCCGGAAAGCCTTCACCACCGTACAGAGGGCGCTGTCACAATACCAGAAGAAGCCTTTGTCGGGATAGCCGGGCCAGTGGACATCCCGGTACTTATCCATCAGCTCCCTGATGATGTCGCCATACTGACCGCCCCCTTCCACCTTGACCAGCCTTCCCCTGGCAAAATACAATTGGATCCGCGGGGTATAGCCCATATGGTTGGCTGTCCCCGCCAGCACGCCGTTGATATCGAGGAAGACCGGGGCGACTTCCGGGGCGACCGGTCGGCGGGCACATTCTTCCGTCGTCGCCTGAAAGGGATCCATGAGGAGGTGCCCCGGGTCCCAGGCATTGGCCTCCCAGCGCCCGGCCTCATCGGCGGACAGGGGGAATTCCAGATGCGTGCCTTCGGGATCCGTTATTCGCACGGCGGCGGCCTTCCCCATGGCGGCGATAATCCGGCGTTCTATCTCCACTTCGAGTTCATCGGGAAATACCCAGGTGCGGGAGAGGAATTCCTCCCAATTGTTAAACAGCCAGCACCCTCGGAATTTATCCCGGTATTCCCTGAGCTGGTAGCGCAGGTTTTGCCTCCCTCCCAGGCCGTAAAAGACCCCGGTGTACTCCGGGTGCTCCTGCAGAAATTTGTAGAGATTCCCGCTTAAATCCGTATAAAAGAGGGAACCCGACATGTCCCAGGGGGCGTTCTCGATGGTATCCGCTTCTTTCCACCCCTGGGCAACATCGAATAAGCGTGGTTCTCCACCGCTTAGCTGGTGTTCGTAAAGGAAATCGACCTGCTGCGCTCCTTCTTCCTTAAGCGCCTGCGTGATCGCCTCCCGGACATATTTGTCCTGATCGTCAAGGCTCACGATAAGAAGCTTGTCTCCTTTTCTCACCGGTCCCATGGCGATGCGGCCGTGTTCTTTCCTGGCCAGAATTCTTGCCTGGGGAAGGCAATCCTCAACACTGGCCGGCTGCTGATAACTTGGACATCTGGGTTCCGGATAATTGTAGATAGACATGGTCATTCATCCTCCCTCTGTCGTTCTCTTGCTGCCGCAGCACGTTTATTGTAATAAACCCGCCCGGCTGTCAAGGCAAATTTTAGGCGCTTTTCCTGCTTGACACAGGCTCCCGGTTTTAGGTACCTTCCCGTTATGTTTTCCCTACATTTCCGCCGGTCTCTTTATCAGATCTATCTGCCTTCGCTGCTGATGGCCTTTGGCATCGGCATGATCGTCCCGGCGGTGCCGCTCCTGGGAAAAACATTCGGTGTTTCCATTGGCCTGGCCGCGCAGGTGGTCACGGCCCAGGTCCTCGGCCGCGCCCTGACCATGATCCCCGCCGGTCTGCTGATCGACAGGCTCGGCCTGCGCCTGGGCATGATCATCGGCGCCGCCATTGGCCTCTTGAGCGCCCTGCTGACAGCCCTGTCAACCAGCTTTTGGTTGATACTGGTGGCACAGTTTTTGTGGGGTTTCGGCTTGACGCTCTGGAAACTGGGCCGGGAGTTGGCCGCCATCGACGTGGTGGCGATTGAACAGCGGGGACGCCTGATCAGCGCCCTCTTCGGCATCCAGGCGACCGGCGAGGCGCTCGGTCCCGCCATCGGCGGGATTGTGCTGGATACCCTGGGTTTTCGCAGCCTCTTCCTGATTTTTGCCGTCATTACGGCCATTGTCCTGGCCATTTCCTCGACAATCAGGGACACTCGCAGGCCCTCGCCACGGGCCCAGGGCTCGATCTTCGCCTTTACCGGACTGTCCCAGATAGACGCTTACTTCCGCGGCACCTATGTGGTGTTGCTGATTGCGACTTTCTGCGCCATGCTCCGCTCCGAGGCCCTCAAGAGCATGCTCCCCATTTATGCCGTAAGCGAACTGGGATACTCGGCAACAAACGTGGGCCTCCTGTTTTTTGTCGTCGGTTTGGTCACCTTTGCCATGATTATTCCCGCCGGGTTTATCTCGGACAAGCTCGGCAGAAAATGGGCCACGGCTCCGCCGGCCTTGCTGGCCGGACTCGCCTTTATCTTCTATCCCCTGGTCCAGGGCATGCCCGGCTTGGTGCTCCTTTCCGCGATGCAGGGGATTGCCAACGGGATGGCGCTCGGGTCGTTGACGACCTATACTTACGACATCGTCCCCCATAGCACACGGGCCCAACATCAGGCCATGCGCCGGACCATCGGTGAGTTGGGGTCCTTTACAGGGCCGCTCCTCGGGGGTGTGATCGCCAACGCCTTCAGCGCCGGGCTTTCCTTCATGTTTTTTGCCCCTTTGCACCTGCTGGCGGCTGTCCTGATAACCTTTACGGCCAAGGAATCCCTCCCCCGCCGTGATAAATAGCTCACCCCAAATTACCTTGACTTACGGAAACGTCCTTGCCTATACTCCGCGCCCGAACATTTTAGTAAGTTATAAAATGTTTTTCGGTGAAAAGCATTTTCGTCAACGCACTTATCCCGTTTACCTGTGACCTTTAGGTGATCGGGGTTATGAAACGAGTGACCGATGAACCATCCGCATGAGCAAACAGCAGTCGCTTCGACCGACAGCAATAAAAGCCAGGCCGGCATAGAAACCGGCCTTATAAGCCTCCCGGCGATTTTCAGCCTCTTTTTCCAGATCGGCAGTATGAGCTTCGGCGGCGGTTTAGCAGCCTGGCTTTATCGGGAAGTCGTAGAACGCCGGGGCTGGCTCAACCCGACCGATTTTTTGAGCGGGCTCGCGCTCAGCCAGGTTTTGCCAGGCATCAACACGGCCAACCTTTCCATCTACATCGGCCAACGCCTGCGCGGGGTTCCGGGCGCTATCATTGCCTTGCTCGGTCTGCTTTTCGCTCCTTTCTTCATCATCATCGGCCTGGCGGCGGTCTATGCGCAGATCGATTCCATCTCCTGGGCGCATAACTTCCTCTGCGGAGTCGCCACGGCGGCTGTCGGACTGGTCCTGTCCGTGGCCCTGAAGGCGATCCGTCATACGATGCGGGGCATTGCCCCGATGGCAATTCTGGCGGTCATCGTCGTCACCGTCGGGATGCTGCACTGGCCCATGGTGCCGGTGGTTCTCTGTGCGGTGCCCGTGAGCGTGGCGCTTGCCTGGTACGAGGGGAGCTGACCATGCAAGGCAATCTGCTCTGGACGCTGTTTCTGGTTGTCGTGCCGCTGTCCTTTCTTTCCATCGGCGGGGGTGCGAGCATCCTGGCGCCCCTGAATCATCAGGCCGTGGCGGTCCATCATTGGCTGACACAGCGTGAGTTTGTGGACCTCTTTGCGATCTCACGGGCAGCGCCGGGGCCGGGAGCTCTGCTGGTGGCGCTGGTCGGCTGGAAAATTGCGGGCTGGCCGGGGGCGTTCGTCGGCGCTCTCGGGATATTCCTCCCCTCGTCGCTCCTCTGCTACGGCGTAGCGCGTATTTGGAATCATTACCGTGGCAGTGCGCTGCACGAAGCCATGGAAAAGGGCCTTGCGCCCATCGGCACCGGACTGATTATGGCCGGCGCATTGGCGATCTTGCACGCATCCGAAACGGGCCCAGGCGGCTGGGCGATTGCCCTGGCGGCCACGGCGGTTCTGGCATGGCGCAATTTTCATCCGCTCCTGATCTTGCTCGCCGGCGGCGTAGCCTATGCCCTGTCCGCAGGACTCATGGGCTAGGAACACGCTGCGCTGTTGCGGTTCCTTCGCCACTAATCAGGCCTTTTAGCGGTAATAGCCCGTACCGATAACCCAGCCGAAGGGCTTAAAAGGCAACACATAGGATCTCTTGGCCTGTGCTTTTTTTTCGCCCTGTTTCGGGAACCAGTACTCCACGTAGCCTCCGCCTTTTTTGGCTTCAGCCAGGAATTTCTTTATATAAAAGGTGCCGTTTTGGTCCTTGTCCTCAAGCCGGTTTCTCCCCTCAACATCACGGCGCCCGTAAAGGACCACGTTGACGCCTTCCTCCGTATCCGCCCAGAAGTATCCATCCGTGCCGTAGCGAATTTCCCGCAACAGATCGGCGCCCAGCTTCTTCGTCTGCCCAAGGGTCATTTCCCCCTGCTGATGCTTTTTGAAAATAGCCTGAAGTACACTGACGGCGGTTTCCACTTCACTCTTGATCAACAGGTCCTGGGCCGGTGAATTTTGCCCCGCTCCGGCCTGACCAATGGTAGGGATGTTCCAAAGGGTGAGTAAAAGAATCGTCATTGCTACCAATGCTGCTCTTTTCATAATCTTCCTCCTGTTGCCGTTAGGTCGGTGTTGCCAGCTTGAGGCCGATGATGCCGGCTATAATGAGTACCACGCTGATCAGCCGCAGGGCGTTCACCGGCTCCCCCAGCAGCACGATCCCCAGGATTACGGTGCCCACCGTTCCCACGCCCACCCAGATGCTGTAAGCAGTGCCCACGGGTATGGACTGCATAGCGATACCCAGCAGCCAAAGACTGACGATCATCGCCAAAACCGTCCATATTGTGGGCCAGAAGCGCGTAAAGCCTTCCGTGTACTTCAAGCCGATGGCCCAGCCAACCTCACCCAGTCCCGCCAGAACAAGAATGATCCAAGCCATACGTTTTCCTTTCCAAGTCGCGGGGGCGCCCCTGATCGCTGTGGAAGCGGTAAGAGCGTCTCACTACCGCTTAAGCGTTTGCCGAACTAAACCCCTTTGTTCTCAGGATAAACTATCCCCTCACCTTATTCAATCTTGTTTTTTATAGGCCCTTGTTGCTTGCCGAGCAATGCAAGCCTCCCTGTGTGACGAGCATCACAAATTAAGCGTTAATTAGTTCACATACTTACGTGCAATTAGCCTTTACATTACAATAATCTCTTCCTATACTTACGCTGAAAAAAATTTCCAGCCAACCATCAGAAAAAGAACACTTTAATTAGTGTCCATCCGGAAACTCCGGATGAGACACTATTGGTTTCCCATTCGGAAACGAGGGATTTTGCGTCCTGGCTAGGAAATCAAGGGGTTGTGCGGAGGCGTACACGTAGTACGCCGCACAAGCAAGCCCGCAGATTGACACCGCCAGGGCACAAAAGAACCGTTTCCGGATGGAAACTAATTAACTGGCTCACCATTCGTTATGCAACCTGTTCTGTAGTTTTTATTATGTCTCGAAGGGTGGCACGATGCTTACGGAACTCCAGAAAAAAACAGCCCAGGCAATAGTCAACATATTTGAATCCGGAAGGCCGCTTGGCGATTACGGATGCGTTACCGTCTTGCAAGGGGATACGGGGCATCTCACCTACGGCCGGAGCCAAACAACTCTGGGAAGTGGAAATCTGGCCCTCCTGCTTCATGCCTATTGCGATGCTTCTGGGGCGCTCTCGGATATGCTGAGGCCTTATTTACCTGCCTTTGACCGGAAAGACTTCAAGCTCGATTACAACGAAAAATTAAAGACTCTGCTGCGCGAGGCCGGGAATGACCCGACCATGGCAAGAGTCCAGGATGAATTTTTTGACAGGGTGTACTGGACGCCGGCCTTGGCATCGGCCGATTATATCGGCATCGGCCTGCCACTCGGCATGGCGGTGATCTACGATGGCAGGATACAGGGAGCATATCAGCGCCTGCGGGACATAACTAATCGGCAATACGGTCATCCCGATGGGGTCGGTGAAGAGGAATGGATTAAAGCCTATGTGTCCGTCAGGCGAAACTGGCTTGCCAACAATGCCAATAAATCCCTTCACCCCACTGTCTATCGCATGGATGCCTTCCAGAGCCTGATCCAGCATGGCAAATGGAAGCTGACCCTTCCCCTAACAGTGCGCAATGTCGTCATCAGCGCCGACATTTTCGAGAACACCTACCAGCCGCCGGTTATCGCGTCGGCAGCAGATACGACCGAGCGTGTTCTGTTTCTTGCTAAACCCAGGATGCGCGGAGATGACGTGAAGAGACTTCAGAAGGCCCTTGGCTTTAGGAATGGCGAGACGGACGGGATTTTCGGGGCAGATACCGATGCTGCGGTGCGGGACTTTCAGAATGCTCATGGGTTGAAGGTGGATGGCAGGGTGGGGCCGGCAACATGGTCTGAATTGGGATTTCATCATTGAGGAGGGGAACATGATACAGGTCGATATACCCGGCGCATTCGCCGCCGGTCAGATCTTCGCTTTTTTGAGTAAAGAATATTTAAAAAATGAAGAACATAAGCTCACCCACCGCCTGATGGGACCGGTGGGCTGGTATTTTTCCCTCATGTATGCGCCGGTGGGGCTTTTCCTGCTCATCGGCTGGCCGGCCTGGGAAGGCATGTTCTGGTGGAAATGGGTTGAAGAGCCGGCATTTCATCCGCCGACAGCCTTTTTCTATATCGGCTTCTATTTTGCGATGATCCTGATAGGACATGCCAGTTATGTCTTCGCGCATAGCTTGTACAGGAAAGGGGAAGATAAAACAGTCAAGATATTGGTGATCGTCGGCGTGGTCTTGACCCTGCTTCCCTTCGTGCTCTGGCCCTTCACCTGGTCTCACGTGGGCACTTACGATCAGTACCACAGCGTTCCCAAAGCGACAACGCCAATGTTCTCTACGCCGTCGTTTTTATATTCCTGGATGGCCGTCATGGGTTACTTCGTGATGGCCAGCATCGTTTTCGGTATCGGATTACGGAAATTTTCTCTGAAACTGAGCCAGCATTCATAAGGGGGGATACCATGTTGTTAATTGACATTCCTGTCGGAATAGTAGCCGGACAGGTTATCGCCGATGCGGGGAGAAGGGCTCTGCAAACCGGCAACAAGGAACTGACTTCCTCTGTACGGCACATCGCCCTCACCTTTGCCTACTTGATCACCACCCCCGTGATAATTTACTTCTTCATGGGCTGGCCGGCCTGGGAAACGAATTATTTCTGGAAATGGGTGGATAACATCAAGGGCATGCCCCATCTGGCAATGTCGGCATTTATGATTATTGCCATGTCCTTCATCCCGACGATGCTTGGCTTTGAATCGGGAAGACTGCTGATCAGAAAGAACCAGGTGAAGGCGCTCAGGATATCATATATCTGCATGTTTCTGCTTATTCTGGTCATCGTTTACTTTTCTCGCGAGATGACCTTTAACATCGCAGCACTGTATGCAGACTACGAAAACAAAATTTTCGTTTCTTTCTGGAATAATCCTTTCTTCATCTACTGGCTGATTCTGACGGTATTTTTTTGGGGAACTTTAATCGGCTGCTATTTCTATGTCTATAATAAATTTAAGTACTTGTGAATAATTTACCCTGCAAGCCCCAAACAGAAGATGGTGTGACCATGACTGCTTTCCATAATATCCGTTACGAAGAATATACGCTGGATAACCTGGATCTCATTGGGGAACTCAGGAAAAACCAGATAAAACTGAAACCTGCCGTTTGCGTCGAGCGGGCCCGGCATATTACCCATTATTTAAAGAACCTGTCTTCCGATGACGAGCCGATGGAAATCCGTTATGCCAAGGCGGTGAATTATTTCTTATCCCAGAAAGAACCGTTATTTTTTGATGATAATCTCCTTGCCGGTACAACCACCGCCAAGCCTTTCGGAGCGCCCGTTTACCCCGAGCTCACGGGTATGGCAATTTGGCCCGAACTCGATACGATTAGCGCACGGGAAAAGAATCCTCTGTCGCTCTCGCAGGAGGAAGCGGAAGAATTGAATTTCGCCATCTTCCCTTATTGGCTGGACCGCAATATTCTGGAGTATACACGCCGGAAATACAACAATCCGCAATGCATGGGGCTCTTTGAGAAGTTCGTATTTTTCATCGCCAGCAAAGCGGGCACGGTCTCGCATACGATACCCTCTTACAAAGTCGCACTGGATAAGGGTTTAGAATACATTTGCGAGGATGCTGCCTCCAGGGAAGCACAGATCCGACAAGGCAACGGGAGTCTTTCGGGAGAAAACAGACAGCAGGCGGAATTCTATCAGGCAATCCAGATAGCGATGCAGGGAATAATTGCCTACGCCGAGAAGCTTCGCAAAAAGGCGGCTGAACTCGGAGCGCAAGAAACCAACTTTTTCAGAAGAAACAATCTGTTGACGCAATCCGAAATATTGGGGCAAGTTCCCGCGAAACCGGCCCGCACTTTCCGGGAGGCGGTCAATTCCCTCTGGCTGGTGCAGGTTGCCATCCATGCCGAGAACATAAACATGGCCATGAGCCCCGGACGGCTCGACCAGATACTGTACAAGTATTATGAAAGGGACATTGATCGGGGAATACTGACGGATAAAAAAGCAATGGAAATCTTGAGCTGTCTCTGGCTTAAGCTGAACGACAACACCAATCTGGTGCCTGAAACCGCCGAAGAGCTCTTCGGCGGCGCAGGCACTGTCCCGGCGGTAACGGTGGGAGGCATTGATGAAAATGGTGAGGACGCCGTCAATGAACTCACCTATATCATGCTCCGGATCACCGAATTGCTCAAACTGAGAGATCCGAGCCTGAATGCCCGCTACCACTATGCAAAGAATTCTCATGCATACCGAAACAGGGTTGCCGAGGTAATTGTGAGCACCGGGGCCGTTCCCGCCTTTCATAATGATGTGGTTGATATTAAAACGCTCCAGAATCAGGGGGTGAAGACGGAACACGCCCGTGACTATGCCGTTATCGGCTGCGTGGAGATGGGCATCCCGGGCCGGAGTTACGACGCTTCAAGTTCGATCATGTTCAATCTCGTCTCGGCACTTGAATTGGCTCTTTACAACGGCAAAAGGCCTGTCACCGGTGATGAACAGGTCGGACTTGCGAGCGGTGACCCGGCGACATTCAAGAGTTTTGCAGAGTTCTGGGAGGCCTTTAAAAGCCAGTTACAATGGTTGATCGGTGAGGCTATCCAGTTGAATGAATATTTTGGACATGCCCATCAGGAGATGCTGCCCACGCCCCTTCTCTCGGCTTTTTTTGAAGGACCGATGGAGACAGGCAAAGATCTTATCTTCGGCGGGGCGTTGTATAATGCCTCCGGCGCAACGCACATCGGATTTGCCGATACCGTAGATTCTCTCAATGCGATTGAGAAGGCAGTCTTCATCGATAAAAAATGCTCCTTCCAAGAACTCATTGATGCCATCCAAGCTAACTTTATCGGTTCAGAAAAGCTGCATGCCTACCTTGTCCATAAGACTCCCAAGTACGGTACGGATGATCATATCGCAAGAAAGAATTCCCAGAACCTTATCCGCTTCTTGTTCGATTTTTATCAGGGTCATACAAATTACCGCGGCGGCAAGTACAAACCCGCTTACTGGACGATGACCAATCACGCCGGACAGGGAAAACTCTCCGGCGCGCTTCCGAACGGAAGAAAGGCAAATAAGGTGTTTGCCAGCGGCATCACTCCCGTATCGCAGGCCGCAAGCAATCTTACCGCCTGCCTGAGGAACGTAGGAGGGCTGGACGGCCGCTGTATAGCCGGCGGCGAGGCATTTAACCTGAAGTATCCCGCAATAGAAGGCCAAGAGGATTTGCATAAATTTGCGCAGGCCGTTGAATCATACTTTATAAGCGGAGGGCTGCACATTCAGTTCAATATCCTATCCTATCAAATGTTGCTCGATGCAAAAAAACACCCGGAGAAATATCCCGAACTTCTGGTGAGAGTATCGGGATATTCGGCTTATTTTAAGGACCTGAATGAGGCGATGAAAGAGGAGATTATCACGAGGACGGAATATAACCTGAGAAGCCAAACACGCAATCCGTTCCCGGCAGAGTATGAATCAATGCTGCCATGGGAATAAAAATAATCGGGATCAGAAATTTTCCGCGGAGGTGTTGGTAGTGGATTCTGTTTTAATCGAAATACTCATGAACAGGTGGCTAAAAAGCATGGAGTCGGAATTCGCAGAGGAATTTCTCGAAATTCTGCTGAAAATGATGAGTTTGGTATTCCTCATCAATTACAGAGAGTTCCGGAGGAACATCGACGGCTTCAACGGGAGGTATCTTTTCAAAAGCAAAGACGATGCAATAACTGTGTCCGTTGTTTTCCGGAACAATAAAATGGTGGTTTCCGAAAGACCGATCGATGATACAAACGTTACGGTAATCTTCCGGGACGGCAAGGCACTCATGAACTACATCCTCTCGCCGAAGCCGGACATCATCGGCTCCATCTTGAGACAGGATGTAACGTTTGACGGCAACCTCAACTACCTTTCCAAGTTCGCCTATATGGCGAAACGGCTCCAATTAATGGCAACGGGAGCAATATGAGCCGGAAAGTGCAGAAGCCGTTCATCTTCGACATCCATCATGGCGCCCTTGACGACGGACCAGGCATCAGGACAACGGTGTTTTTCAAAGGTTGTCCCCTCTCCTGCATCTGGTGCCATAATCCGGAATCCATGAACTGCCATCGCGAAATAGCTTTTCACTCTAAGTTCTGCATGAAGTGCGGTGACTGTCTGGATGTCTGCCCTGCCGGGGCTGTTGATCTTGACAGTGAACAGAGAATCCGCAGAGATAAGTGCACGTTCTGCGGCAAATGTGCGGAAATATGTCCGACAACGGCACTCCGTTTTGTCGGTGCCTTTTATTCTGCTACGGAATTAGTAGAGATCCTCTTAAAAGACCGCATCTTTTACAAAACATCAAAGGGTGGTGTCACCTTTTCCGGCGGTGAACCTTTGCTTTATCCGGATTATCTGGCGTCAGTTGCCAAAGCCTTGAAAAGAAAGGGTGTCGATATAGCAATTCAGACCTCAGGGATGTTCGACCTGCCGGAAGTTCAGACATCAATTTTTCCTTATATCAATTCAATTTACTACGACATTAAGCTTTTCAGCAATGAAGAACATATAAAATATACAGGCAGTCCTAATGGCCGAATATTGGAAAATTTTATTCGTCTGGCAGGATCACGTGATGTCGAGATTATACCGCGGGTGCCTCTGGTCCCGCACATTACGGCAACCAGAGATAACCTGGCGCAGATAGCCGGTTTCCTTGGCAGCGAAGGTTGCCGGAATTATGAGTTATTGCCCTATAATTCCGGTGGCATCGAGAAGAGGCGCCTGATAGGGGTGCCAATTCCTAAGGAAGTAACGGATCTGCTTCTTGACATGGGGGAAGAAAAAAAATGGCAGGACTTTTTCCACGAACAGTTCCTCGCCTGCCATAAAAGATAACAAAACCCGTTAAACAAAGAAAGGAGGGGACACATGTTAATTGCCATGCAAGGGAACTGGAAAGTCACCGTCAAATCGAAAAACGCCGCTTTTGATCAACGATTCATTATTAGCGGGGCAATGAGCGGAAACGGTACGCACCCGGGAATCCCGGGAACCTCGGTAAATGTGACGGGGAAACAATGGACAGTTGCCATTCAAAACAATCCCGGCACGGGCTTTCAACTATCTGACACGATACTCAAATTCCCCCATCAGGTTGGCGGTAATTATGAATTTGAAATCTGGTCAAATGATGCAGGCCCGGACAAGGACTTCAATGATCTTATCCTGACTTGTTCTACTGCGGCAAACATAAATGATTTTATCGTTTATGGAAACGTGTCGCTGTACAGTGGCAGCTGCGTGTTTAATCCCTGCCGCAAAGGGCCTTATGTTATTGACACCAGAAATTCTTTACTGGAAGCGATAAAAAATCCCAAAATAAAGGATCTCATCAAGAAGCTTTATCCGGAAATAATTGAAGAAATCGAGTACCCCTATCCGCCCGTCCCCCCCAATCCGCCCGACCCCTTTAAACCAATTGTGCTAGATCTGTTCAACGAAGCCACACAGCCAAAAACCGCGCTGGTATATCAGCGGAAAGAGCCCGAATTAAAAACCAACACGAAAGCCAGGAAGGAGCTTGCGGCTTCTGATATTGCCATGAACAATTTCAATCTGCTGAAAACTATCAGCAGTAAAAACTCGCTGGCTGCGGCTGTGGATAATTTCGATAGATTAGAGGTCTTAAAAGTTATTGACAAATTACATTATCGTCTCTGTAACGTTTATGCCGCCCCCAACATTACACTTACTTTTGAAGAATATGACCGCAGCGCTGCGGAATTAGCCGGAGGGGCTTATACCGGAACAGGCGATCGGCGGCTGCTTGGCGATACCATAACCGATATGCAGGGCAACTACATTTTCCGGTTCTCCTTTGATATGACTTTCCCTTATCTCGAAGACGCGGCCGATGTTGCTCCGGGAGAAAATGTTAACGTAGTTCCCTATCCTGATATCATTGTGAAGGTCATCGACGCCTCGCCATTTAATGTGTTGTATGAAAGCGCCCCTTATTACAACATTTCCAACCTGAAACGGATTAATCTCTGCCTGCCAAAATCCCAGATAAAACCCACCTCGGCGTGTTTCAACGGGAATTTGATCGGCAGCCTGGGCAACATCTTTATTGGTGGCAATCAAAACTCAACAGCCTCGGGTGCTGACGCGGATTTGCAACGTTGGGGATATAACAACTACCTGGAAGCAGACGGTAAAATCTCCGTTGACAGTTCCCTGGCCGGTTTTAAAATTCAATGTGCCGCCTGGCGCGGGGTAATCGATATGAAAGGCTGTATGTACGATACGGCAAAACCAGCAGATCAGAATACAATCAAATGGTATACCATCCGCATTAAGCGCGCCGGGACGGGGAATTGGGAATTTGTCAGTCAGAACTATAAGCATCCGAGGTTTTCCAAGCGTCACTTGCCGAATTATACAGGGGATGACGTGGGGCCCTTCACCACCTCTCTGCACGTTGACGGCGGCGGCGCTGTAAACGTGCCGGCTTATAAGAATATTCAGCGGGAAATCTTTGTCGACGGGATTGATTGGGAATTCTCAAATTCGGATCGCTATATGCGACTAAATACCGCCTTATATGACTTACTGGCGGGAGTAAGATCTCCGGGGACGTTCCTTGTCAGAGTGGATTGTTATAATGCTGCGGGAAATCCCGTCGCTAACGGTACGGACATGATCGCGCTGTATATTCAAAACTTACCGCTTAACTTCCAGTTAAAGGTGCCCACCATAACAGACCCTGCCGTGGTAAATGCCGGCTGCGGCTTGTATCGTCTGACGAATGCCCAGTTGAATACGCCTATAGGGTTATCATTCAAAGCTAACGACCCTTATGGCTTTGTGCATTCCTATGAGCTGAGCATGGGTAGATGTCCCGCGCCGATGATAGCTTTAAAGGTGAACAGCCCTAAACCGCCATTGTCGGACACGGCTTCGGGGGCAAGTATCCTGGCACATGGCGAGGCTTCCGGCAATACCCCTCATGATTGTCCGGGCTACAGCGGCACCATTCAGGATTTTAGCGAGACAGGCTTGGTTGCCGTTGAGTTTCAGCCGGCACCGGCAGAAGGCGGCTGGATTAAAGCAGGGGAATATTTTACGGTTATCGGCTTTGAATTAAGAGCATATCAACGGGTGACCAACGGATACAATACAGGGTTAAGCGATCTGTACTACGCAGCTACCCACATTAACTTGGAGCTCCTCAATCCTTGAGCAGGGTAAGCGTCTTTGGGTTTATCCTCTGCTTGTTGGCAGTGTGGCGGGTATCTTATCTCCTGTCACAGGAGGACGGCCCTTTTGATTTGATAGTGAGATTAAGAAAGCGAATCGGGCAGGGTTTCTTCGGAAACCTGCTCGATTGCTTTCATTGTCTCAGTATGTGGGTATCAATCCCCTTTGCTTTTTACCTTTGTGATGAATGGCAAGGGGGCCTTATTGTCTGGTTAGCCTTATCCGGTGGTGCCTGCTTGCTTTTCGGATTAATTGACAAAAACGAACCTGCCCCCTAGGAACGAGGTTATTGCGGCATAAGATATGGGTTGTTGTGGGAAAAAAAGAGCGCAGTGGTTAAAGGAAAGCAAAATGTCAGCAACTAACACTGCCCCTGCGCCCGAGGTAAGCGAAGTTCTGGAAGAAAGAAAGCCAAAGGTATTCAGATACATGGGTAATAACAGTCTTGTTTTAAAGGGTATTAATTCAGGTAGGGTTTACCATTTTCGCTTCCCGGGCGATACCGTAGAAGTGGTTTATGAAGATTCCTTTGCCTTGATGGCGGAAAGAGATTTAATACCTAACCCTGATAACCTAACCCGATAACCTAAAGGTCACAGGTAAACAGGATAAGTAGGTTTACGAAATTATTTTTTTCAGGCCGGGGACCTTCTCACCGGCGGAAAGTGCGAAGTGTTTTACTCCGGTGCGGTGCCAGCGCCAAAGTAACGACAAGCCCGCGCCGAAACCATGCTATAATTTTTCAAACATCGCCTGAAGTTCCTTAATCAAAGCAACCTCCATTTCGATGAATCTATCATCGGTGAGCATGAATTCTATCTCGTAATACGTTTGGTATTCCACCGCACTGGTGGCATGCTCGACGACCTGAGTAATGGCAATGTCCTTGATCCCTTCAAAGTCTTTAGTTCCGGATACCTCTGTCTTGCGGAGGATGAGACGCATGGCTTTTTTGGCATCTTCGACATTTTTAAGAATAATATCAATCCCCTCCAGCTTTTTAATAGCCTTGGTGATCTTTTCATCACGTACTTTAATTCTCATGATTCCTCCATACCATTGGCAAACACTTATTCGCCTTACAGGTTCCTGATTTCCGACCCCGCGGGATCGTCTCAATCCTTATCGGTTCGACGAAAAGCCCAGTGGCAGCGATTTAGCTGTCCACTGCAGCGTCATGTTCGGCGAGCCGCTCTCTTGAATCTTTTATAGCCTCAAGGATATCCTCGGTGGTCGCTTTGGTTTTTATGCCGGGAATGTCAAAGGGGGATTTAGGAGCTTTCTTAAAGACAATTGTAAAAGTCTCTCCCCCTCGCCTTTTTATAATTACTTCTTCCTTTCGCGCGATATTAAGAACCTCGGCAAGCCGTTGTCTTGCTTCGGAATATGTATAGACTTTCATAATGCTTGCTCCATAACTTGAAGGCCGATCTTTTGTGCAACTGCTTTCATCTGCCGATCAAGCGTCAATAATGGGCTGTGCAAGTTAAAGGCACATTCCAGAAAATAAGATTGCTTATAAATCTCTTGAGATGCATTATGCAATCATTTTTTTACTTCCCGATAGCATGTCGAAATTAAAATTATAATGAAAGGGGAAGTGAGGGGGCGCTGCCGGTGGCGGGGTCATGGAGAGGCAAAGTGACCTGGAAGACCGTACCGCCATTGGGACGGTTTTCCGCCCTGATTTCCCCGCCGTGCATCTCCACGATCTTGTGAACGATGGCGAGGCCCAGGCCGGTGCCTTTGCTCTTGGTGCTGAAAAAAGGCTCGAAGATCCTTTCCCGGTCCTCCGGAGGAATACCTCGACCATTGTCCGCCAGGGTAATGTTGATCCTGTCGCGGCGCGGATCACGGCTCAGCCCGATCACGATCTTTCCGTCTTCAGCGACGGCCTCCAGGGAGTTCAGTAAGAGATTAAGGAAGGCCTGGGAAAGCTGTTCCTGATCCGCCGGGACGAGAGGCAGTCCATCCTCGTAGAGTTTTTCCACAACAACCTTTTTTTTCTCCAGTTCGAGAGAGAGCACCTTCAGGGCGTAATCCATCACTTCGGCCAGGGAACAGGGTTCCCGCCGGAGCTGCCGAGGGTTGGCAAAATCGAGCAGCTCCGTAATCACCCGGTTCAGGCGATCCACCTCCTTGACCATGACGGCGGCATATTCCTCTTCTTCCTTCTGCCCCCGGAAACGGTTCAGGAAAAATTGGGCAAAGCCCCTGATGGAACTCAAGGGATTGCGGATCTCGTGGGCCACACCAGCCGCCAATCTTCCCAAAGAGGCAAGATGCTCGCTCCGGCGGACCTTTTCCTTGAGCTCCCGTATTTCTCGCAAATCCCGCAAGAGGAGCACCCGGCCCATCTCGTGGCCCGCCTCGTCCCGCAAGGGGGCAGCGCTGATGCTGAGGGGAAGGCTCCCACCCTTTTGTCCGGCGACCTCTATTTCTCGGTCCCGGATGAGATGTCCCTTGGCGAGCCCCGCGAGTAATTCCGCATCTCCGTCCAAGACAGTGGCAATCGCCTTTCCCTTCAGTTCCTCTGCCGCCACATCCAAGATATCCGCCGCCTGCCTGTTCAGGGTGACGATAAGGCCGGTCTTGTCCAGAGAAATGAGACCGTCGGCCATGCTGTCCACGACATTTTCCGTGTAGGTTCTAATTTGACCGAGGGTCCGGTCCACCAGGTAGTAATTCTGCACGATGAAAATGAAATAGAGGGTGCCGGTCCCCAGGATGATGAGAATCGCCCCCATGAGCAGGGCATGGCGCAGGTCTTCCCGGTGGGCCATCTCGAAGACCCGCAGCCGGAAACTCAGGGCGATGATCTTGTCCTGGGACCATTTCACAAGCGGCTCCCCATCCCAGGTTCTGACGTTTCTCTTTCCCTGATATTGCAGAGGATCGGGCAGAAAAAAGGGCGCTAAGGGTTGAATGATCTCGAAGGTCCTCTCCCCGGACCGATCATGGCTGTAACGGGTAACCAGGCCTTTTTCACCGAGAAGCAGTTTGAGGGATGCGCCACCGCGGAGCGTGTGCTCCTGTTCGCTCCGGGAACCATGGGCCACCAGGCCCCCGGCCGCGTCGAGGAGTGCGAGGCCAGCGATGTCGGGATTCCGCGAGAGGGATTCCAGGAGCTTATTGAGGCGCTGGCCATCGGGAGGTTTTGGAGAAGGGTCCTCTTTCAGGACTGCGGCCAAAGCATAGATGATGACCCGGGCCTCCCGGAGCAGGGCCTCTTCTATCCGGGTACGCTCCCGATCCATGTTGTGGTAGGTGGAAAAGGCAATCACGAAAAGGAGAATGAGGACGGTGGCGACGATGGTGAAGGCAGGCCAATAAAGAGACTTGTAACGTTTCGGCGTCAGGGTCATCCTACCCGGCAGGCCTCCAACTGTTCACTGGGGAATTTTTGTTCTACAGAAAAGAACGTAATATCGCCACTAAACGCCTGTTTCTTAATCTGATAGGTTAGCTTTTCCTCCTGGCTGTACCTGGCGATGATGGCGCCCACGGTTGCGTCAGCCCCGGCGTCAGGACCGACTTCCCTGACCAGGGCGGTAGGACCACGGAAATCCTCGGGCAGAAAGAGGGTGGAGCCGGCAGCGGCCAAGAGGGCGAGTCTGTCATTTTCTTCCTCATTCCGTCCCAGGATGACCCGCAGCTGCGTGCCGAGACGAAAATGCCTGCCGAATTTTATCAGCTGCAAGTCGTTCATTGTGTAATCGGGCACATGGGCAAAGAGGTCTTTCAGGCGCAGGGCGATGAGCGGATCGGTGAGCAGGCAACCGCCCGCCGGGCAGGGATAATCAGCGATGCCCAGTTCCCGGGCCAGCCCGATCTGTTCCTTTCTGGATCTTCCGGAGATGGCCAGCAGCTTCTCCCTGTCCACGAGGCCCTCCTGTTCCGGTATGGTGGGCGGGAAGTTCTGTGCCGACAAGGGGCGGAGGATCAAGCCTGCCAGCCCGCTTTCCTTCTCGATGAGCTCGATCTGCTGGCGGCGCTGCGACATGGGCCTTTGCCCCAGCACCTCCCCGGTTACTACGAAGTCCGCCCCCAGTTCTGGCAGCATTTCCTTAACCTTTTTCAGCATATAGATACGGCAATCGATGCAAGGATTCAGACCCCGTCCATGACCGTGCGGCGGATTTTCCACCAGGCGCATGTAATCCATGCCTTTGGCCACGACCCGGATGGGGATGCCGAATTCCGCAGCCACCTTGCTAGCCTGGTGTTCGCAACCGGCATTTTTCGGAGTGCAGTTGCAGAAGGGACTCCGGAAGTTGACCGCCGTGACCTCAATTCCCTGCTCGATCATCATCTTCACGGCAAGCGTGCTGTCGAGGCCCCCGGAAAGCAGGGCCAGGGCTTTTCTTTTTCTTTCCATCAGATTCCCGCTCCTGTGTCGAATTCTTCCGTTATGGAGAACATATCCTTGATCTCACGCTTCTTTTCCTCCACATAGCGGTCTATTTCCACCTTGACTCCCTGTACCTGTTCCACCGACGCCAGCCTCTCTTCGAGGCTGTCGATCTGTCTCCCCAGGAATTTAAAGGCATCGGCTATCGGGTCGGGCAGGCGGTTATGGCCGAAGTCATTGATATCCTTTGCCGAGTAGCCGACCCCGATGCGGGCCGGCACACCGACGGCCACCGAGTTCGGCGGCACATCCTTCACCACCAGAGAGGCGGCCCCCACCTTGGCGCCGTTGCCGATTGTGACCGGACCGAGCACAATGGTCCCGGCGCCGATCATGACGTTATTACCGAGGGTGGGATGGCGTTTCTCCTTCTTCAGGCTCACCCCTCCCAGGACGACCCCTTGATAGAGCAGGACATCGTCGCCGATTTCCGCTGTCTCGCCGACCACCACGCCGGCGCCGTGATCGATAAAAAAGCGCCGGCCGATTTTCGCGCCGGGATGGATCTCGATACCCGTGAAGAAACGGCCCCAGTGAGAGGTCAAGCGCGCCAGGAGGTAGAAGGAGTGCTGCCAGAAGTAATGGGCCATCCGGTACATCCAGAGGGCGTGCAAACCGGGGTAGCAGAAAAGCACCTCCAGGACGCTGCGCGCCGCCGGGTCCTTCTCAAAGACCGTCGCAATATCTTCTTTCATCATCAATAAGAAACCCATTACCTATTACCTATCACCCTTTGTCAAAACAAAAAGTGCGTTCAAAGCCAGGAGGTTCGGCCAGAAAGTTACCAGCCGATTCTCCCCCAGATAATAAGCTCTCAACACCCGCAGGTTTTTCTCCCGGCAAAATTCCTTGAAATCGTCGATGCTGAGAGAACGCACGTTGGGCGTCTCATACCAGCGGTAAGGCAGGGCCTTGGTCATCGGCGACCTCCCCTGGAAGAAGAGCCGCCACCGGGCCGCGAAATGGGCAAAATTGGGGAACCCGACGATGACCTTTCCCCCCACCCGCAAGGCCTCCTGGATGATGAAATCGACCTTCGTCACCTCCTGCATGCTCTGATTCAGCATGACGTAATCGAAAGACTGATCGGGATACTCCACCAGGCCGCTTTCGATATCGCTGTTGAAGACGCTCAGGCCCTTTTTCACACATTGATAAATGGCCTCATCGCTTAATTCAATCCCTTGCACCTTGGCGCTTTTGTCCCGGGCCAGGAGGTAGAGCAGATCGCCGTTTCCGCAGCCCAGGTCGAGGACCCGGGAACCGGGTTCGACAATCTCATAGATAATCTTATAATCAAGACGCAGAGATGGTTCAACCCTCATAAGCCCTCCGCACCTCGTAGCCGTTGAAGGTCTTGTCCAGGAAATGCCTCACAAAATCGCTCATCTCATCCAATTCCACCAGGAAGGCATCGTGCCCGTAGGTGGAGCGCAATTCACAATAGGTGGCATCCACATGCCGCATCTTCAATTGCCGGACAATGTCCTGGGACTGGTAAGAGGGGTAGAGCCAGTCGGATTTGAAGGAGATAACGAGAAAGCGCGTCTCCACCGTCTTGCCGGGAGGGATCATTTTTCCTCCCGAGAGGTCGAAATAATCCAGGGCCTTCGTGATGTAGAGGTAGGAGTTGGCGTCGAAACGCTTGACAAAGGCGTCTCCCTTGTAGCGCAGATACCCCTCCACTTCGAAGTCCGCGGCAAAATTGAAACTGAAGTTACCGTTTTTCAGCCTCCGGGAAAATTTATCCTCCATGGATTTATCGCTCATGAAGGTGATATGGCCGATCATGCGGGCCAGGGCCAGCCCTTTTTCGGGCTGACCATAGTCATAATAATCACCGTCGCGCCAGGAGGGATCGGCCATGATGGATTGCCGGACCACCTCGTTGAAGGCAATCTGCTGGGGCGAATGTTTCAGGCTGGTAGCGATGGGAATGGCCGAGCGCACCCTTTCCGGGTAAGCGGCCACCCATTGGAGGACCTGCATCCCGCCCATGGAACCGCCGGCCACGCAGAGCAATTTTTCTATGCCCAGGTGATCGATCAACCGACGCTGGGCATGGACCATGTCGGGGATCGTGATGCCGGGAAAATTCAGGGCATAGGGTTTACCGGTCCGCGGATCGGGGGAGGAAGGACCGGTGCTTCCCTTGCAGCCACCGATGACGTTGGAACAGATGACAAAATATTTATCCGTGTCAAAGGCCTTACCGGGACCGATCATCGCATCCCACCAGCCCGGATCCTTTTCCCCTTTATGAAAGCCGGCGGCATGAGCGTCGGCGGAAAGGGCATGGAGAACCAAAATGGCATTGCTCTGATCGGCGTTCAATTCCCCATAGGTTTCATAGGCCAGGGTAATCGGCCCCAGCTTCCCCCCGAATTCCAGAGGCATCTCCTCCGGCGGTTCCGCGAAGGTAAAATATTTCGTCTCAATTATTCCCAAACTGCCTTCTTTCTTGCTCATATGCCGATGCAACCTTTTCCCACTATCGTCACTTTTGGAAGAGCCAGGTCGATAAATACCTCTCTCCCGTATCGGGCAGGATGGCGACGATCGTTTTGCCCTCCGCCTCTTTTCTCTTGGCCACCTGCAAGGCCGCCCACAGGGCCGCGCCGCTGGAAATCCCCACCAGGATGCCTTCTTCGCTTGCCAGTTGGCGCGCCATCTCGCCCGAATCCTCATGGGATACCAGCATCACTTCATCGATGACGCTCCGGTTCAAGATGCCGGGCACAAATCCGGCGCCGATCCCCTGGATCTTGTGGAAACCTGGTTTGCCGCCCGATAAGACGGGCGAATCGGTAGGTTCGAGGCCGATGATCTTAACAGAAGGCCGCCTAGCTTTCAAGATCTCTCCCACACCGGTGATCGTACCGCCCGTACCGATGCCGGAGATAAAATAGTCAACCTCTCCGTCCGTATCATTCCAGATCTCCTCGGCCGTTGTCTGGCGATGGATCTCCGGATTGGCCGGGTTGTCAAACTGCTGGGGAATAAAGCTGTTCTTTGTGCTCGCCGCCAGTTCGTTTGCCTTCTCCACGGCCCCTTTCATGCCCCGCATACCTTCCGTCAGCACGAGTTCCGCGCCGAGGATCTTCAGCAGGTGCCGCCGTTCCAGACTCATCGTATCGGGCATCGTCAGAATCAGCTTGTAACCCCTGGCGGCGCAGACAAAGGCCAAAGCCACGCCCGTATTGCCGCTCGTGGGTTCGATGATGACCGAATCCTTCGTAAGCTGCCCGGCTTTTTCCGCGGCTTCGATCATGGCCACGCCGATCCTGTCCTTCACGCTGGAATGGGGATTGAAGGACTCCATCTTTACCAGGATCTGGGCATTCAGGCCCGCTGCCATCTTGTTTATCCGCACCAAAGGGGTATTGCCGATTGTTTTCGTAATGTCACTGTATATTTTTGCCATTTTTTTCGCCTCCTTACTTCAACTTATGCCTGCGATTTCTTCAGTGCCTGCCCGAGATCCTCCAGGATGTCGTCGATATGTTCAATGCCGATGGAGAGTCTGATGAAATCAGGCGTTACCCCCGTGGAGAGCTGTTCTTCCGGGGAGAGCTGCTGATGCGTCGTGGTGGCCGGATGGATCGCCAGGGTCTTGGCATCGCCCACATTGGCCAGGTGGGAGACCAGTTCCAGAGAATTGATAAACTTCTTGCCCGCTTCCGCCCCGCCCTTGATGCCGAAGCCGATGATCGCCCCTGCCCCCTTGGCCAGATACCTGTCGGCCCGCTTTTTCTCCGGACTGGAGGCGAGGCCCGGGTAGCTCACCCAACTTACCAGGGGATGTTTCTCCAGGTACCCGGCCACGGCCAGGGCGTTTTCGGAATGGCGCGGCATCCGCAGATGGAGCGTCTCCACCCCTTGCAGGAAGAGGAAGGCATTGAAAGGCGACATGGCCGGACCCAGGTCCCGGAGGAGGCCTGTCCTCGCCTTGATGATATAGGCGATGTTGCCCATGGGCTGCAACGCCTCGACGAATGCGAGGCCGTGATAACTGGGATCGGGATCGGTAATCAACGGGAACTTGCCCCCTGTCCAAGCGAACTTTCCCGAATCGACGATCAGGCCGCCCAGAGAAGTGCCGTGGCCACCGAGGAATTTCGTCGCCGAATAGACGATGATATCCACTCCAAAATCGAAGGGCCGCAGGAGATAGGGAGAGACCGTGTTGTCCAGAATAAAGGGAATGCCATTTTTGTGGGCAACCCCGGCAATGCCTTCCAGATCAGCCACATCCAGTTTGGGATTCCCGATGGATTCGGCATAGACGGCCTTTGTCTTGCCGGTGATCGCCTTTTGCAGGGCTTCAAGATCGTTCGATTTTACGAATTTTACCTTAATACCGAGGCGGGGAAAGGTGTAATGGAAAAGGTTGTAGGTCCCCCCGTAGAGATTGTCCGCGGAAACAATTTCGTCACCGGCCTGGGCGATGTTCAGGATCGCCAGGGTGATGGCGGACTGACCGCTCGCCACAGCCAAGGCCCCCACGCCACCTTCGAGCAGGGCCAGACGTTTTTCCAGGACGTCGTTTGTGGGATTCATCAGCCGGGTGTAGATGTTCCCGAATTCCTTCAGGGCAAAAAGGTTCGCCGCCTGATCAGTATCCCGGAACTGATAGGATGTGGTCTGATATATCGGCACGGCCCGCGACCCCGTCGTCGGATCGGCTTCCTGGCCGCCGTGCAGGGCCAGTGATTCCACTTTTAATTTATTGTCTACCTTGCTCATTCTCTCCTCCTTTTTATGCAAAAATAGAATTATTCACTCAGTCTCCGAGCAGCCTATCCTTTCCGCACCGCTATACACCGTCATGCGTTGCCCCCGCACAAAGCCGAGCAGGGTCAAATTGGCCTCCCGGGCGATCTTCACGGCCTGGTTCGTGGGAGCCCCGGCAGAGACAAGCAGGGGGGCTCCGCACCGCAGGACCTTGGAAATGATTTCCGAAGAAATCCGGCCGCTTGTCAAGACCATCCGCTCCTGAAAATTAAGCTTCTGTTGCAGCCCGGCGCCGATGATCTTATCCAGGGCATTGTGCCGGCCGAGATCGTCTTTGACCAGCATCTCCTCAGCGCTCGCCAGGGCGCAGCTGTGCACGCCCCCCGTCTGCCGGTATTCGCCGGAACTGGTAAGAAATTTTCTCATGAGGGCACTGATTTTTTCCGCCTCGACGGTAAAACCATCGGGAATCTTGATCCGCTGTATCAAATCCATAGGGTTGTGAAACAGGATTCCCTTTCCGCAACCGGAAGTGTAGATCCGCTTAAAAAGCATCTCCGGCGGAAAGTTGACCTCGACATCGACATAGGCCTTCCAGCGCTCCTCATCGACGGCCAGCGATTTGACCGTCATGACATCCTCGATAAAGCCCGAGGTAAAGAGAAAGCCCAGCACCAGATTTTTCAAGTCCTGGGGGCTGCAAAGCAAGGTGGCCAATTCCTGGCCGTTGACCTCAATGGTAAGCGGCACCTCTTCCGTGACCCAATCGTTTTTTTTCTCCCCGCGGCCGCGGTTGATGGATAGTATTTCAAAATTTTCCATGCAGCCCCCTCCTTCAATAGGCAAGCATTTTTACAATGCTCTCTCTGGCCTTGGCCATGATTGCTTCCGGTACCTCGATCTCAAAGGTCATCTCCTCCAGAGACCAGAGGACCTTTTCCAGGGTCGTCCGTTTCATGTTCGGACAGATGGCCAGCTCCGAGGCCGGATAAAATGTTTTATCGGGATTTTCCCGCCGCATGCGATGGAGGATGCCGATTTCCGTGCCGACGATGAATTCTTTTGCCTCATCGGCAGCGGCGAATTTACTCATCCCGCCCGTGGAGAGGACCTGATCGGCCAGGGCAATCACTTCGGGCCGATTTTCCGGATGCACGATGACCTTGGCCTGGGGATGGAGCCGTTTTTGTTCCTCTATCGCCTCGGGCAGGATGCGCGCATGGGTCGGGCAAAACCCCTTGCCCACGATAAATTCACGGCCGGTCTGGTCGCCGACATAATGGGCAAGATACTTATCGGGAACGAAGATTACCTCTTCGTCGTCCCGAAAGGCCCCTTGGACAATTTCGATGGCATTCGAGGAGGTACAGCACATATCACACTCCGCCTTTACCTCGGCCGACGTATTCACATAGCAGAGCACCTTGGCCCGGGGGTGCAGGGCCTTGAGCTTGCGCAGTTGCTCGGCATTGATCATATCTGCCATGGGACAACCTGCGTCCTTGTCCGTAAGGAGCACCCTTTTTTGCGGCGAAAGGATCTTCGCCGTCTCGGCCATGAAATGCACGCCGCAAAAAACGATCACCTCGGCATCGGTCTTCGCGGCCTGCACGCTTAAGCCCAGAGAATCGCCCACATAATCGGCAATATCCTGAACCTCCGGAACCTGGTAGTTATGCGCCAGGATTACGGCATGCCGTTCTTTTTTCAGTTTCTTAATCTTTTCCACAAGATTCATATTTAATCACTCACCATACTTCGCTATTTGTAACCACACCATACAGATGTTTAGGCTGTAGGCTGTTAGCCGGCGCTTACCTACAGTCTAAAAGCCTACCGTCTATCTGCCTAAGCTGTCAGAGCACGGCGGCGATCGTCCCCCCGCCCAGGACATAATCACCATGGTAGTAAACCACCGCCTGCCCCGGCGTGATCGCCTCCTCTTCCTCTTTAAAGAGTGTTGTTATCTTGCCCTGTGCAAAGACGACGTCGCAAGGAGCGGCCTTTCTCCGGTACCGTATCTTGGCAGAAACCTCGGGGGGCCAATCCTCCACCAGCCGATGGACATCCTCCGCCACCAGACCCCGTGCCTTGAGTGCCCCTTTTTCACCTACCACGACACGATTCGCCGCGGCATCCAGGGAAAGCACATAAAGAGGAACAGGGTGCGCTATGCCCAGACCGCTCCGCTTGCCAATCGTGTAATGCGCAATGCCCCGGTGGGTCCCCAACTGTTTCCCCTGCCGGTCGACGATCGGTCCCGGCTTACTGCCAGGGATCCGCCGGGCCATGAAGTCGGCATGGTTATGCTTGTCCACGAAGCAGAGGTCCTGGCTTTCCCGCTTTTCGGCAACAGGTAACCCCGCCTTGCCTGCGATGGCCCGGACCTCGTCCTTGGTCAGGGAAGCCAGGGGAAAGAGGATCTTTTCCAGGGCTGCCGGCGCCAGGGCATAGAGAAAGTAAGTTTGATCCTTTACCCGGTCCCGCGGCCTCTTCAGAAAGAAACCTTCTTCCCGCACGATCTGTGCGTAATGTCCCGTTGCCAGATAATCGAAGCCGAGGGCCTCGGCCTGCGCCAGGAGAGTGCCGAATTTCAGGTAGCGGTTGCAGTCGACACAGGGATTCGGGGTCCTCCCCCTCCCATATTCCGTCACATATTTGCCGATAACCTTATCCTCGAACTCCCGGGCATAGTCGAATACAAAATGGGAAATCTGGAGTTTCTCGCAGACGCGCCGGGCATCGGCGATGGCATCGGCGCCGCAGCACCTCGCCGCACCCCCGCCTTCCGAGCCTAGGCACATGGTCAAGCCGGTAACTTCCTCCCCCTGTTCTTTCAGCAGATAAGCGGCCACGGACGAATCAACGCCGCCACTCATCGCCACCAAGACTTTTTTGCTCATCGCTCCCCATTCTTCTTGTAAAGGGGCGAGATAGACCGTAATTTTTCCACAATCCCGGGCAGTATCTCCAAGACCGCGTCGATATCCTCCTCGGTCGTGTATCTGCCCAGGGAAAAGCGCAGGGCGCCGTGGGCCGCCTCATGGGGCAGGCCGATGGCCGTCAGGACATGGGAAGGCTCCAGACTGGAAGAAGAACAGGCGGAACCGGAAGAGCAGGCAATGCCCATCATGTCGAGCCTCAGGATCATCGCCTCGCCTTCGATGTAACTCACACAGACACTGACATTATTGGGAAGGCGCTGCACGGGATGACCATTTAACCCCGTTTGTTCTATCCTGCTGAGGACACCGTGGATAAATTTGTCCCGAAGCCGGCTTAATCCTTCCCGTTCCTCCTGGAGAGACTGGGCCGCCAACTCCACCGCCTTTCCCAGACCAACAATACCCGGCACATTGTGGGTGGAGGCCCTCCGTCCCCGCTCCTGCTCTCCCCCGTGCATGATGGGCTTGATCTTCGTGCCTTTGCGGATATACAGGATACCCACCCCCTTGGGTCCATAGAGTTTATGGGCTGAAGCACTTAACAGAGAAACATTCAGTTCGTCAACACTAATCGGCAGATGGCCAAAGGTCTGAACGGCATCGGTGTGCAAGGGGATACCTCGTTCGGCGGCAATGGCTCCGATCTCCCCGATCGGCTGGATGCTGCCGATCTCGTTATTGGCATGCATCACGGAGATCAGGATGGTCTTGTCCGTAATGGCTTTTTTCACGCTCTCGGGATCGACGATCCCGAGGTCATCCACGGCTAGATAAGTCACCCGGAAACCTTCTTTTTCCAGGTAGTGGCAGGTTTCCAGAACAGCGTGATGCTCCACGACCGTGGTAATGATATGATCGCCTCTGCCCCGCCCGGCCAAGGCCACCCCCTTCAGGGCAAGATTATCGCTCTCCGTGCCGCCGCTGGTAAAGACGATCTCCTCGGGAGAAGCGCCTATAAAAGAGGCGATGCGATCCCGCTCCTCTTCGATGGCCCGTTTGGCTTCCTGCCCAAAGGTATGCAGACTGGAGGGATTCCCGAAGTTTACACTAAAATAGGGAAGCATCGCCTTCACCACTTCCGGGTCTGTCGGTGTTGTTGCCGCATTATCAAGGTAGATCCGTTTCATAATCCTGTCCTCGGTAAAAGAATCGGCCGGAGGCCGTCGTCGTTAATCAGTTTAAATATCGTGCAAAACAACCGTCGCTGTCTTCTCCTGATTGCGCCTGACCAGTTGTTCCAGGGTAAAAGAGCGGAGCGTCTCATCGATCTTTCCTCCCAGAAAGACCCAGATATCCCGGCTTGCGCAAATAGGGGCGCGCGGACAGGCGGAAACATCCTTCACGCACTCCACCAGACAGGAATCTCCTTCCAAGGCACTAACGATCTCCTTGATATTGATCTCCGCCGGCGGTCGGGCCAGGGCATAGCCCCCTTTTGCTCCCCGGTTCGCATTTATCAGACCGACGCCTTTCAGAGGGATGGTAATCAGGCTCAAATATTTCTCCGAGATACTCTCGCTCTTGGCAATGTGTTTCAAGTACATATAACCATTACCATAATTCTGTGCTAAGGCCAGCATCAACCTGACGCCATACTGTGATCTCGTGGAAAGTCTCATAAAAATCTCTTCTGCATAATTACTACTATTAATAGTATGTTAGTAGTAATTAACGCAGGAAGGAACCGGTGTCAAGAAAAATTTGACGACTTCGTAAAAAACCCCTGTTCCTTGGAGCGCCACGCTCCCGGCTCCTGGCTCCTGGCTCCTGGCTCCTGGCTCCTGGCTCCTGGCTCCTGGCTCCTGGCTCCTAAGATAGGTATTGACTTTTCCCATAGTCAACGGTTAATTAGAGGAATATATGTTTCGAGGTGAAGGCAAATGGCAACGGATATATCAACAGAGGGGAAAGGCACCGTTCTTTCCGTAAATATCAGTGAAAAAAAAGGCACCAAGAAGAAGCAGATCGGCGCTTGCCGGCTGCTCAAGGACTGGGGCGTGGCGGAAGACGCCCATGCCGGTAAGTGGCATCGACAGTTGAGCCTCCTCACCGAAAAAAGCATCGACAAGATACGCGCCAAGGGGCTGGCCGTAGATTATGGAGATTTTGCGGAGAATCTCTCCATCGAGGGCATCGATCTCCATCTCCTGCCCGTCGGCACGGAGCTCACTATCGGAACAGAGGTGCTCATCAGGATCACCCAGATAGGAAAGGAATGCCACGAACGGTGCAACATCTTTTATCAGGTGGGAGATTGCGTCATGCCACGGGAAGGCGTTTTTGCCGAAGTCCTCACCGAAGGAGAGGTAAAGGTCGGCGATAATATCAGCGTCGTCACAGACAAAACACTTGCATAATAAAAGGCGGTGGTATAGAAGGCAAAACCATTTTTTTTTAAGAAGCACCCCTTACCCGAATCATGAGTATTCGGGATTTAAAGCCGAGAGGAGGTAGTAATTTGAGAAGGTACGAAACAATATTCATTAGTTACCACGATTTACCGGAAGACGAGATCACCGCTTTAATCGAACGCTACTGTGGGATCATCAAAGACAGAAAAGGCACAGTCATCAAGGCAGAAAAGTGGGGCAAACGGAAACTGGCCTACGAAATCAAAAAACAGTCCCGTGGTTTTTATGTACTGATTGATTTCGCCGGCAGCACCGATGTTGTCACCGAACTGGAAAGAAATTTAAAAATCGGCGACAAAATCGTAAAATTCATGACCGTTAAAACCAGGGACAGCATCACAGCGGAGGAGATTGAAAAAGAGATGGCCCCTCCCCCGCCCCCGGTCGTTGAGGAAAAGGCGGAGGCAGCGCCACCCGCGGATCAGGAAAAACCGTTACCCCAGGAAAATATCGAGCCGGCAAAAGAGGAAATCGTGGCAACACCTGCAAGCGAGACACCCTCACCTGCGCCTGCCAACAAGGAGGAGGAATAAAAGATGGCTGTACCGGAAAGAACTTCTAGAGAACAAAGACCCCAGAAAAAATTCTTCCATAAGAGAAAATTTTGTAAATTCTGCAACGACTCCAGTTTAAAAATAGAGTACAAGCAACCTGGATTTTTGAAGGATTTTCTGACGGAACGCGGGAAGATCATGCCCCGGCGGATTACGGGCACCTGTGCCGGACATCAAAGGGAACTGACCGTAGCGATCAAGAAAGCCCGGATGATCGCGCTGCTGCCTTACGTGACGGCCGAAGGCAAGTGAATTTGAGAGAGTGTTATAGCTTGGAAAACCAAAGGGGTGATTTTTTTCGCAGCAGTTTTTTCAAGGACATCCTCCTTGCCTCCCTGGCTCTATTTCTCATGGCGCTGGCGCCGCACTTAGGTGCGGTGTTCCTCACCTTCATGCCGCTGCCCATTATTTATTATTACGCGAAGTATGGCCGGAGAAAGGGGCTCGGCATCGCCGTCCTCTCTCTGGCGGCCGTCCTTGTCTCTCTGCAGGCGCTCACCCCTTCCCCCAACCTTCTGTTAACGGCCTATTTGGCCTTAGCTGGGTTTATCATCGCAGAATTACTGGAAAAAAAATATTCCATTGAAAGAACTGTCTGTTCTGCGGCCCTGGCTATTTTTACCATCGGGATTCTCTTTTTGCTGTACCAGGCATACTACCTGGGAAAAGCCCCCTGGGACCTGATTGCCTCCTCCCTGGAAAAAAAGATCCGGTACAGCCTGCAGCTGTCCGCCTCCCTTAACATTTCGTCGGAACAGTTAGACATGATCAAGGAGAACCTCCCCGGGATCATCTCCATCCTGACCAATATATTTCCGGCGCTCTTTCTGGTTAGCCTGATCTTCATGGTCTGGGTCAATCTGCTGGCCGGGCGCAGTCTCAGCAGAAAATTCGCCTTACCCTTCCCCGAGTTCGGCGACTTGAGCTCCTGGAAGGCGCCGGAAAAGATGGTCTGGTATTTAATAGCGGCCGGCGCTATGCTTCTGATACCCGATGCCCGGACGGAACTTGTGGGCGGCAACACGCTCATCGTGATCTTGTTCTTCTACCTGCTGGCGGGACTGGCGATCATCAGCTTCTACCTTAAAAAGAGCCATCTTCCCGCTGTCTTTCGGTATTTACTTTACTTTTTGATTTTTGCTCAACAAATAGTCACCCTGCTGGTCATCGCGGCAGGCATCTTCGATCTGTGGGCTGATTTTCGCAGGTTAAATACCCCTCTCGAAGAAGACTCGACCGTCTAAATGGGGAAATAAAAGTCCCTCTTCATTATATAACTCAAGGAGTGCGCATCATGAATGTTATTTTGAGAGAAAACGTGGCATCGCTGGGAAAGGCAGGAGACACGATCAAGGTTTCGGACGGTTATGCAAGGAATTTCCTGATTCCCAAGGGTTTGGCACTGGAAGCGAATATCAAGAATCTCAAGACGCAGGAACACGCCAGGAAGCATATCCTCCAGGTCCAGGAAAAAGAGAAGAAACATGCCGATACCCTGATCCAAAAACTGGCGGGCATCACCTGCACGATTGCCCGGCGGGTGGGCGAACAGGATAAACTGTTCGGCTCCGTAGGCACCAAAGACATAGAAAAGGCCCTGGCCGATCAGGGCGTGGAAATCGACAGGAAGAACATCCTCCTTGAGGAACCCTTCAAAGCCCTGGGCGAGTTTCCCGTAAAGATTAAACTGCCCGCCGGCGCGGTCGGGGAAGTCAAGGTCCAGATCGTCGCCGAGGTCTGAGATCCGCGTCTCGGGTCTGTGAAAAAGTATGAAAGACGATGCCTCTTTGCATAAAGTGCCTCCCCAAAACAATGAGGCGGAACAATCGATCCTGGGCGCTATTCTCCTTGACAATCAGGCCCTGAATAATGTCATAGAGATCCTGGGGGCTAAGGACTTCTACAGCGAGGCCCACCGCCGGATCTTTGCCGCCATCGTCGAACTGGCCGAGCGGAACGAACCGGCCGATCTCATCACTCTGACCAATATTCTCAAAAACAAGAAACAACTCGATGGGGTGGGTGGCATGGCCTACCTGGCATCGCTCGTGGACAACGTCCCCTCGGCAGCCAACGTCGCGCACTATGCAAAAATCGTCAAGGAAAAATCCGTCTTGCGGCTGCTCATCGGCACAGCGACGGATATCCTGAAGAACAGCTATGATACGGCCAACAATGTCGATCAGGTCCTCGACGAAGCGGAACATGCCATCTTCGATATTTCGGAAAACAAGATCCGGCCCGCCTTCTTTCCCATGAAAACGATCATCAAGGAAAGCTTCCGAACCATTGAAAGTCTCTACGAACGCAAGGCCTTAATCACGGGCGTTCCCACGGGTTTTGACAAGATCGACGACTTGACCTCGGGTCTGCAGAACTCCGATCTGATCATCATTGCCGGCCGACCTAGCATGGGCAAGACCGCCTTTGCCCTGAACATTGCCCGCAATGCGGCCGTAGATGCGGGCTTACCCGTGGCTGTCTTTTCCCTGGAAATGGCAAAGGAACAGCTCGCCCTGCGTATGCTGGCCTCGGAAGCCAAGGTCGACTCCCAGCGTCTCAGACGCGGCTTGCTCGGGGAGACGGACTGGCCGAAACTTACCACGGCCGCCGGACGGCTATCGGAAGCGCCCATCTTCATCGATGATACGCCGGCGATCGTGGTCCTGGAAATGAAGGCCAAAGCACGGCGCTTGAAGGCGGAAAACGGTCTGGCGCTGATTGTCATTGATTACCTCCAGTTGATGAGGGTCGGCGGCCAGAAGGATTCACGAGAGCAGGAAATATCGGAAATAAGCCGTTCCTTGAAAGCCCTGGCCAAAGAGTTGAGCGTACCGGTCATCGCCCTTTCCCAGCTGAATCGCAAGGTGGAGGACCGGACCAACCGGCGTCCCCAAATGGCCGACCTGCGCGAGTCCGGCGCCATCGAGCAGGATGCGGATGTGATTGCCTTTATCTACCGGGATGAGGTGTATAATAAATCGGAAGACAATCCGGAAAAGGGCATCGCCGAGATCATCATCGGCAAACAGCGCAACGGCCCCGTGGGCACCGTGAAACTTGCCTTTCTCGAAAAATATACCTCCTTCGAACCCCTGGCCCGGGGGGAGGATGTCGTTTATACCTGACAGAGACACCGGAAATCTTCTTGACACCTACAATCCTTCTTCCTATACTCCCTCATCCCGTCGCCAGGCGCTTCATAATATAGTTATTGTTGACCAAGCCGGGTTTTCCAACAAGCGTATATCACATGTGATTGAGGGGGGGCATAGAGATGACGCAAGGCAGCTTATCCATTGTAGCGAAGCGGTCCGTAATTATCTTATTTTTCACTTTGTTGACAGTTTTGGCCGTTACCCAGCCATCCATCGGTGCACCTGAAGAAGAGAGGGTTGCCAAGCTGCTGGAGGGTGCCAGGCAAGAAGCCAGGCTGGTGCTCTATACCACCCAGTCCATCCGGGATAGTTCCAGCATGGTAAAAAAATTCGAAGATAAATACCCCTTTATCAAGGTCGACTTGTATCGGGCGCCTTCGAATACCCTGATGAACAAGGTCGCCGGTGAGGCCGTGGCCAAGCGATATCTGGCGGATGTTATTGAAATACCGGGATTTAACGCGCACCTTCTCAAGAAACAACATCATACAGCCAGCTATTTTTCACCCGAGGCCAAGGCCTTTACGGAGGGCTTCAAAGATCAGGATGGATACTGGACCAGCACCTACATCCTGCATTATATTGTCGCCTATAATACAAAATTAGTTTCCCGCAAGGATATGCCTGATACCTACGAAGGTTTTCTCAGTCCCCGGTGGAAGGGAAAGAAAATAGGGTTGTTTGACTTAAAGGAAGCGGAGTGGTTTGCCAATATGCTGAGAATCATGGGAGAAGAGAAAGGACTGGATTTTTTTAGAAGATTGGCTGCCCAGGAGTTGGCCTACCGTGGTGGTTCTTCTCTCATGACCGATTTGGTTACGGCCGGCGAGTTCCCCGTAGCCACGGTATTTCCCCAAGCCGTGGAAGACAGGAAGAAAAAAGGGGCGAAAGTCGATTGGGTAGGCGTGGCCCCCGTTGTTGCCAAACTGGGCACCATCGGACTGACAGCTCATCCCCCGCATCCTAATGCAGCGCGGTTATACATAGATTTCTGCCTGTCGAAAGAAGGACAGATGGTGCTTGTGGAGTGTGAGCGGTATCCGGCCAGAGCGGATATGGATGTAGAAAAATTTAAGACCCTCAAGGCGTTAAAAATATATCCGAGTGATTTCTCCATGGCCGATAAATTCAATGCTTATACTAAACAATTTGCCGAGGTGCTTAAAGTGAGCAAAAGCAGGTAAGGACAAGACGCCAGGAAGCCATTTCCTCTTGCGACGGCAGTTGGCGCAATGCTTTTTTAGTTTGGTCAAGCGGTAGGTCTACGCCAACTGTATTCATGTCAGGTTCCTTTCTCATTTGTGTAAATTCTCATCAAAAAAATCTTTCTTGATTATATTACGGTTAACATATACGGTTATCGTAATAAAGGAGAAGTTATGGCAAATAAAAATATGAAAGCCCTTCAACGCGAGATCCTTCTCAGCTTCTGGAAGATACACATCCTCCATCATGCTGCCCAAGGCCAGGTTGTAGGCCAATGGATGCTGAATGAGCTGAGGCACCATGGATATGATGTCAGTCCCGGCACTCTTTACCCCATCCTTCACAGAATGGAGCGTTTAGGGTGGCTCAGGAGTGAAACCGACGCCTCTGGAGGCCCTCGGGCCAAACGTTTGTTCTACACCACCGGGATTGGACGAGAGGTTCTTGCCGTTGCGTTACGGCAGATGAAGCAATTGACAGGAGAAACAATGACAGATGGAAAAAGTGAATGAGGGACCATGGATGACGCAAAAATTGAATCACGATCAAAATCCACTGACAGTTTTTTTCATTTTTCTGCGTTTGGGCCTGACATCTTTCGGCGGTCCTATCGCACACCTCGGATATTTCAGAGAAGAGTTCGTTTCGCACCGCAATTGGCTCTCTGAGAGGAGTTATGCTGATTTGGTTGCTCTCTGCCAGTTTCTGCCGGGGCCTGCCAGCAGTCAGGTCGGTCTGGCGCTGGGACTCTCGCGGGCCGGTTACCGAGGGGCATTGGCTGCCTGGGCAGGATTCACGTTACCTTCCGCCATCGCGTTGATGCTGTTTGCATTGGGAATTTCGAACTATGGGGAGATGCTCCCTTCCGGAGCTCTCCAGGGATTGAAAATAGTTGCCGTTGCCGTTGTGGCGCAAGCAGTTTGGGGCATGGCCAAAAGTCTGTGTACCGACGTACTGCGCGTTACGATAATGGCAGCGGCAACCTGCGCCGTTCTGATGTTCTCAACTGCTCTGGGGCAGATTTCCGTGATCGTGGTCGCGGCTGTTCTTGGCGTTCTCATGTTCAAACCCGCTCAGGTTATCGATCATGAGCCGTTGCCGCTCAAGGTCCGTCGACGAACCGGTGCGGTATTCCTGGCCGTATTCTTCATTTTATTGAGTGGTCTTCCCATTCTTGTCGAACTCGAAACCGGTCAAACGATAGCACTGGTTGACTCCTTCTATCGTGCGGGATCTCTGGTCTTCGGAGGTGGGCACGTTGTTCTGCCATTGCTCCAGGCGGAAGTCGTGCCATCTGGTTGGATTACCGAGGAAACATTTCTCGCAGGCTACGGCGCAACCCAAGCCGTCCCTGGCCCCTTACTCACCTTTGCGGCCTTTCTTGGTGCGTCAATGAAGAGCACACCATCCGGTATAATTGGTGGAGTGATCTGTCTGCTCTCGATCTTCGCTCCTTCCTTTTTCCTGGTTGTTGGAGCATTGCCTTTTTGGGAGCAATTACGTCGTAATGCGCGGATGCAGACGGCACTGGCCGGGATTAATGCCGCTGTAGTGGGCCTGTTGCTGGCAGCTCTTTTTACTCCTGTCTGGACCAGTGCGATTCATAAACCACAGGATTTTGGTCTTGGCTTAGTGGCCCTTATCGCTTTGCTCTTCTGGAAGCTGCCGCCTTGGCTGGTTGTAGCTGGAACCGGCGCCGCAGGATGGTTGATGAGCACCTTGATCTGAATGAGAAACTATCCTTACTTACTATCTTTACTATCCTTGGCCTCTGACGATCCCTCCAGGAGGTTATCCTTGGCTAGGTAGGGTATGGCCTGCTGGAGTTTTTTAATGGCCTGGCTTTCTATCTGCCGGGCCCGTTCCCGGGTAAAGTTATACCGCTCGCCTATCTCCTGGAGAGTCATGGGGTTGTCCGCCATGAGCCGATTTTTGACGATGAAACTCTCTTTTTCCGTCAGATTCGCCAGGGCCCCGGCGATACTTCTCTGGACGATGGACATTTCTTCTTTTTTGATCAGGAGGGCCTCCTGATCCTCGCCTTCATAAACGAGATTTTCCAGATAGGTAGAGTCGCTTCCTTCGCTCAGGGAAGAATCCAGGGAAACGTCGCTTACCATCCGCCCGTCCATTTCCGCAACTTCCCATTCCTTGACGCCCAGTGAGGCCGCGATCTCGCCGAATTCCGGATTTTTTCGCGAGATATGCTCCAGATCCTTCTTGGTCTGGCTCATCTTGAAAAACAGCTTCCGTTGCGCCTGGGTCGTCCCTATCTTCACGATACTCCAGGTCTTGATGATGTAATTTTGAATATAGGCCCTGATCCACCAAACAGCATAGGAAATGAGACGGTAGCCTTTGTAAGGGTCGAATTTCTTGACCGCATGCATCAAGCCGATGTTCCCCTCTTGGATGAGGTCTGCCAGCTTAAAGCGGTAATTTTTGTACTCATGGGCAACCTTGACGACAAACCTGAGGTTGGAGACAACCAGTTTCTCGGCGGCTTTCAGGTCGTTTTCCTTCTTCCACTGGACGGCCAATTTAAATTCTTCTTCCGCCGTCAGGATGGGAAAACGGTTGATCTCCGCTATATAAATGTCAAGTGTTGCTGTAACGGCAGGAACTTCCAAACAGATTTCTCCCTTGTTTCCAAATTATCTATTCATTACATAACGGTGTTTGTCGCCAAGAGTCAAGATTTTTCTCTTTCCGGCCCGGCCCTCTCCCCTGGTTGGGGATGTTTCTTTGTCCCTTTGACCTGTCTTGACATACCTGTTTCATATGTTTAACTTATTGCCATTAAAGACAAATAGACAATCAATAACATCGGAAAGAAAATGACTTCCCTTAATAAAATCATCCTGGAGGCTGCCTTCCGCATCACCAAAGAGATCGGCGCCAAGGCCCTTTTACTCTATGCCGATATGGCCGTTGATCTCCCCGGGGAGGAAGACCCAAAGCGGGATTTCGAGCTTGTCCTGGTAAAAAGAAGCGCGGCCCGCTCTGAAGATCAGCAGGTCCATGCTGGTATCACGCTGGAGGTGCCCGATGTCAACCTGACCAGGGTGGGACAGGTAAAGATCGCCGTTACAAAAGGCATTGCCACGGGTCTTTTTAAGAGGGGCGACAAGATTGTCTGTCTCAGCGGCATTCCCAAATTCGGCTACGCCGACAGTATTTTCGTCATCGATGTGGGAAAGGAATTTGAAATCCTCACCCTGGAAGATATCACCGATGTCATGGAAGGCTTGCAACCGGAAGTATTTGGAGAAGTGCTTAATATAACGTTGGAATTAGCATCCCAGGGGCGAGAGGGCCGCAAGGTGGGAGCGATCTTCGTCCTCGGCGATCATGAGATGGTATTGCAGCTTTCCCGGCAGATGATCATCAACCCCTTTATGGGATACTCGGAAGAGGAAAGGAATATTTTAAATCCGGAGCTGACCAAGACGATCAAAGAATTCTCCGCCCTCGACGGCGCCTTCATCGTCAAAGACAACGGCGCCATCGTGACGGCGGGAAGGCATTTGAGCGCGGCTCTGGAAAGCAAGGATTTTCCTAAGGGACTGGGCAGCCGGCACATCGCGGCCGCGGGCATCACCAGCATCACCCATGCCATTGCCGTGGTCTTGTCCGAATCTTCCGGTGCCGTCAGCGTATTCAAAAAAGGGAAGATGCTGGTCAGCATAGAAAAGCCTTTGGAATAAGGCTGGAGACAAAAAGCAAATATATCGGAGGAATTATGAGATTTGACAAATTTACCCTAAAGGTTCAGGAGGCCTTGCAGGAGGCACAGACCCTAGCCAATAAATACCGCCATCCGGGCATCGACGTGGAGCACCTTCTTCTTGCCCTGCTCCAGCAACCGGAAGGGATTGTGGGTGCGATCTTGAAGAAACTGGGCGCCGAGCCCGCCCAGGTCGGCAAAGAACTGGAAAAGGCCCTGGCTAAGCTGCCGCAGGTGGAAGGAGGCCAGGTAGGCATTACCCCGCGCCTCAATAAGCTACTCGATGGCGCGCTAGCCGAGGCAGCCCGTCTGACCGATGAATATGTGAGTGCCGAGCACATCTTGGTTGCCGTCATGGACGAAAAAGAAGGCGCTGCGGCTGCCATCCTCCACAACGCCGGCGCGACCAAGGACAAGATCTTTCAGACCCTCGTGGAAATCCGCGGCAATCAGCGGATTACAGACCCCAATCCAGAGGAAAAATACCAGGCCCTGAAAAAGTATGCCCGGGACTTCAACGAACTGGCCCGGAAAGGGGCCTTCGACCCCGTCATCGGCCGCGACGAGGAGATAAGGCGGATCATGCAGGTGCTCTCCCGCCGGACCAAAAACAATCCCGTGCTCATCGGTGAACCCGGGGTCGGCAAGACAGCCATCGTGGAGGGACTGGCACAGCGCATCGTCAATGGCGATGTCCCGGAGAACCTGAAGGGCAAAACGGTCATCGGCCTCGATATCGGCGCCCTGATTGCCGGCGCTAAATACCGGGGAGAATTTGAAGAAAGACTGAAGGCCGTCCTCAAGGAGGTGACAGCCGCCCAGGGCGAGATCATCCTGTTTATCGACGAAATCCATACCGTGGTGGGGGCCGGTGCGGCCGAGGGCGCCATGGATGCCTCCAACATGCTGAAACCCGCCCTGGCCCGGGGAGAACTCCGTTGCGTGGGCGCGACCACCCTGAACGAATACCGCAAACACATAGAAAAGGACCCGGCCCTGGAACGCCGTTTCCAGCCGATCTTTGTCAAAGAACCGACGGTGGAAGACACGATCGCCATCCTGCGGGGTCTCAAGGAACGCTACGAGGTGCACCACGGCGTGCGGATCAAGGATCCGGCCATCATCGCCGCGGCCACCCTCTCCCACCGCTACATCAGCGACCGCTTTCTGCCCGATAAGGCGGTCGACCTGATCGATGAGGCCGCCTCGCGCCTCAGGATCGCCCTGGACAGCCTGCCCCAGGAAATCGATGTCCTGGAGAGGAAGAAGATCCAGTTGGAGATCGAACGGCAATCCCTGAAAGAGGAAACGGAGCGGACATCCGTCGAAAGGCGGGACAAGATCGACAGGGAACTGGCCGAGATCAAGGAAGCCATGGACACCATGAAGTTGCAGTGGAACCGGGAAAAGGAAACGATCAAGGCCATCCAGGAGATCAGGAGCAGGATCGAGACCCTGAAGACGGAGGAAGCCAACGCCCAGCGGGCAGGAGACCTGGCCAAGGCGGCGGAAATCCGTTACGGCAAATTGGTCGAGCTGAACAAAGAGCTGGAAAAGGAACAGGAAAAGCTCGCGGAGATACAAAAAGACAAAAAGATGCTCAAGGAAGATGTGGAGGCGGAAGACGTGGCCGAGGTCGTGGCCAACTGGACGGGCATTCCCGTAACGCGCATGCTGGAAAGCGATGTCCAGAAGCTCATCCAGATGGAGGAAAGGCTGAAGCTCCGGGTCATCGGCCAGGAAGAGGGGATTGCGGCCGTATCCAGCGCCTTGCGGCGCTCACGCTCCGGTCTTCAGGACCCGAACCGGCCGATCGGCTCCTTTATCTTCCTGGGCCCCACGGGCGTGGGAAAAACCGAGCTTGCCCGGGCCCTGGCGGAATTCATGTTTGACAATGAGCAGGCCATGATCAGGATCGACATGTCCGAATACATGGAAAAGCACTCCGTGGCCCGGATGATCGGGGCACCTCCCGGTTATGTGGGCTACGAAGAAGGCGGCGCCCTCACCGAGGCGGTCCGGCGGAGACCCTACGCGGTGCTCCTCTTCGATGAAATCGAAAAGGCCCATCCCGACGTCTTCAACATCCTCTTGCAGATCCTCGACGACGGCCGGTTGACGGACGGTCATGGCCGCACGGTGGACTTCAAGAACACGATTGCGATCATGACCTCCAATGTCGGGGGCCAGCTGATCCAGGATGCCCTCCTGACGGACGAAGAGAAGAGCAGCCGGACCATGGAAGTCATGCGCGCCACCTTCAAGCCGGAATTCCTGAACAGGATCGACGACATTATCATCTTCCACTCCCTGAGCATGGAGGATATCACCAAGATCGTCAATATCCAGATGAGCCTGATCCAAAAAAGGCTCGCGGAACGGAAGTTAACCATTGAATTGACAGAAAAGGCAAAAAATTATATAGCGGAACACGGCTTCAGCCCTGTATATGGAGCACGGCCGCTCAAGAGGACACTGCAGAAGCTGATCCTCGACAATCTTGCCTTGCATCTTCTGGAGGGAAAGTTTGGAGAAGGTGACAAAATCGTCGTGGATTTACAGGAAGGAAACATTATCTTAAGGAAGTAACATCTTGTTTTAACCCCGATAACCTAAAGGTCACAGGTAAACGGGATAAGTAAGTTAACGAGATTGCCTTTCACGGGAAAGCAATCTCTAACTTACTAAGAGGAGAGAAAATGAACACCATGAAAACGACACTATTACTGGGGGGGTTGACGGGGCTTTTAATGCTCATCGGCGGCTATTTCGGCGGACAGTCCGGGGTAGTGCTCGCCTTTATCTTCGCGCTGGTGATGAATTTCGGAAGCTACTGGTTTTCCGACAAGATCATCTTGCGCATGTATCATGCCCAGGAAGTCTCCGAAACCCAGGCCCGGGAGCTCTTTGCCCTGGTCAAAAACCTGGCCTTGAAGGCGAATCTGCCCATGCCGCGGGTCTATATCATTCCGGAAGACACTCCCAATGCCTTTGCCACGGGACGGGACGAGCACCATGCCGTGGTCGCCGTGACGGAAGGCATCCTGCGGATACTGGACCGCGAGGAGTTGGAAGGGGTCATTGCCCATGAATTGGCCCACATCAGGAACAAAGATATGCTCATCAGCTCCATTGCCGCCACCCTGGCAGGGGCCATCGTCATGCTGGCCAATATGGCGCAATGGGCGGCTATTTTCGGAGGGGGAAGCCGTGACCGGGAGGATGACGGCGGCGGCACGATCGGCCTGATCGCCATGGCCATCCTGGCGCCGATTGCGGCCACGATCATTCAGATGGCCATTTCCCGCTCCCGGGAATATGACGCCGATGCCAGCGGGGCGAGCATCTCCGGCAAGCCTTACGGACTGGCCAGCGCCCTGGAGAAGCTCTCCCGGGCCTCCCAGGCCGTGCCGCTGGCTGCCAGTCCCGCCACGGCCCATCTGTTTATCGTTAACCCGCTGACGGGCAAATCGCTGATGAATCTTTTCAGCACCCACCCGCCCCTGGAGGAAAGGGTGGCCCGGTTAAGAACCATGAAACCCCGGTAGCAAGCCCGCCCCGACGAAAGCCGGGGTAAACAGCAGCAAGCACAAACAGGAGAAACCGTTCATGGATGAAGAAAAAAAGGGCTTTGTAGTCAAAGACAAACGACTTTTTGATGAGAGCGGCCAGACACGGGAAGAAGAAGGGGCCAAGCCCAAGGAAGAACCAGGGGAAAAACCCACGGCCCGGTCAGCTGCCGAGATAGAAAGGGAAAGCAGGGAAGAAGAATATTTTCCGGAGGTTAATTTTTCCAGTTTTGTTCTTTCCTTAAGCACCACGGCCCTTTTCCACTTTGGCGACTTCCCTGATCCGCTCACGAACCAGGCGGAAAAAAACCTGGCGGCGGCAAAACAACTCATCGATACGCTTTCCATGCTTGAACAGAAAACCAGCGGGAATCTCGATGCCAATGAAAAAAACCTGATCGAAGGGGTGTTGTTTGAATTGCGGATGCGTTATGTGAAAGAAACAACCTGAGATGATAAAAAGATTTTCGCCGGCCAAGGTAAATCTCCATCTCACCGTCTTCGGAAAGCGCCCGGACGGTTACCACGACATTGCCACGTTGATGCAGCAGATCGGTCTTTACGATGAACTGACTTTTTCCTTGCAGGAACAAGGCATAGCACTGGCCTGCCCCGGCAGCCCGCTGCCCGAGGATGACAACAACATCGTCTACCGGGCCGCGGAAGCCTTCTTGGCGCACATCTCCTACACCGGGGGGGTGGCGATTACCCTCAGAAAAAATATCCCCCTGGCAGCGGGTTTGGGCGGGGGCAGTTCGAACGCCGCCACGACCCTGATCGCCCTGAACGAAATGACCGGCGGGTGTTGCGCCAGGGTTGAGTTGCTGGAAATAGGCCGAAAATTGGGGGCGGATGTCCCCTTTTTTATTTATGGGCCGAGGGCCTGGGCCTTGGGCGTCGGCGACCGCCTCCAGGAGGCAGACCCGCTCCCGCCGCTCTGGTTTGTCCTTGTCAACCCCGGTTTTCCCGTGTCTACCAAGATGGTTTATGAAAAACTCAATTTAGGATTGACAAAAGAGAAGATAAATTATAGCATTCCTCGTTTTCGGATAGGATCGCCTAGTGGCCCGGCGGAGGGGCTCAAAAATGATTTGGAAGCGGTCACCTTGCATCTCTATCCCCTTTTGCAGCAGATAAAAAAGCTCTTGCTGAGCTGCGGCGCCCTGGGCGCCCTGATGTCGGGCAGCGGACCGACCGTTTTTGGAATTTTCGCCACCGAGAAAAGGGCACAGGAGGCAAAAGAGAGGTTGGCGAGGGGCGGAGCGGATGACTGGATGATATACGTTGCCCGTTCCCTCTGATTCCTCGGCAGATTTTTTCCTTTTTAAAAAATGGGGCGTCGTCAAGCGGTAAGACACAGGAATTTGGATCCTGCATTCGGAGGTTCGAATCCTCCCGCCCCAGCCAGATCTAGTTACAGGGGTAGAGATGTTGAATAATAAAATTAAAGTTTTTTCCGGCAATGCCAATGTTCCCTTGGCGAAAAAAATGGTGGAAAACCTGGGCGTGCCCTTGGGAATGGCCAACGTCTCAACCTTCAGTGACGGCGAAACGCGGGTGGAAATTGACGAAAACGTGCGGGGGATGGATGTTTTCATCATCCAGCCCACCTGTTCGCCCGTGAATGTAACCTCCATGGAGTTGCTCATCATGATCGATGCCATGAAGAGAGCCTCCGCCAATCGCATCACCGCCGTGATACCCTATTACGGATATGCCAGACAGGACAGAAAGGTGGCTCCCCGGGCGCCGATTACGGCCAAACTGATGGCCGACCTCATCACTACGGCGGGCGCCAACCGTGTGCTGGCCATGGACCTCCATGCCGGACAGATCCAGGGTTTTTTCAACATCCCCGTGGACAACCTCTTTGCCACGCCGATACTCCTGGAATACCTGAAATCCAACTATCAGGACAACCTGATTATTGTTTCACCCGACACGGGCGGCGTGGCGCGGGCCCGCGCCTTTGGCTCGAGACTGGGGGCAAACCTCGCCATCATCGACAAGCGCCGGGAAGGGCCGAATGAGGCCCAGGTCATGAACATCATCGGCAAGGTAAGCGGCTGCAAGGTCATTATCCTCGATGATATGATCGACACGGCCGGCACGGTGATTCAGGCAGCCAAAGCCCTGGAGGCGGCAGGCGCCCTGGAGGTTTCCGTTTGCAGCACCCATGCCGTGCTTTCCGGTCCCGCCATCGAACGGCTCGAAAGCTCAAATATCAAAGAGGTGGTGGTCACGGATACGATCCCCCTACAGGACAACGCGAAGGCCTGTAAACGCATTACGGTGCTTTCCGTTGCGGGACTGCTCAGCGAGGCGGTAAAACGCATCTATTATAATGAATCGGTAAGTTCACTTTTTGTTTAGGAGGCAAGAATGGAGATAAATGAACTAAATGCCCAGATACGTAACGTGTCAGGTAAAGGATTTGCCAGGAGATTAAGAATGAAGGGACTGATACCGGCGGTATGCTACGGGCCGGGAAAGGACACGCTCCTCTTGGCGGTGAACGCGGCCGACCTGGCGGTTTTGCGTAAAAAACAGGAAAATGCCTTCATCAAACTGGTCATAGACAACCAGGGTGCGAAGGTCGAGAAGCTTTCCATGCTCAAGGAACTCCAGGTCGAACCCTTGACCAGGAGTTTCGTCCATGCCGATTTTTATGAAATTACCATGGACCATGCCTTGACCTTTGACATCCCCGTCCATTTTTCCGGAAAGCCCAAGGGCGTCATCGATGGCGGCGAACTCCATCTCCTGAAAAGGGAATTGCGGGTATCCTGTCTGCCCGCCATGCGTCCCGAAGCGATCAATGTGGACTTGAGCGGGCTGTCCATTGGGGGTTCTTTCAAAGTGGAGGACATCGCCCCCATGGATAATGTAACCATTGAAGACCAGGGAGACGACGTGCTGGCCACCGTAACGGCCATCAAGGCCGCCGCACGCACCGCCGAAGAGACGGCCGCGGCCGCCGCCGGCACGGCAGAAACGCCGGCCAAATAAGCCTGGCAAAAGGGAAAAACCCCGGTGAAGTTGATAGTCGGTTTGGGCAATCCAGGGGAGCAATATAAAGCAACCAGGCACAACGTTGGCTTCCTGGCCATTGACCAATTGGCAAGACAGCAGGATATCTTGCTGCAGAAACAAGGATTCGAGGCTTGCTTCGGTAAGGGAAAGATCGGGGACGAAGCTGTTATCCTCGCGAAGCCTCAAACCTATATGAACTTGAGCGGCGTCGCTCTGGAAAGGCTTTTTTCCTATTTCAAGTTGGACATAAGAGACTTGATCGTCCTGCATGATGATCTGGATTTACCTTTTCCGACGATCCGCTTGAAGGCAGGCGGCGGCGCAGGGGGTCATAAGGGCTTGCTTTCCATAATCTCCCATCTGGGAAGTCCCGACTTTATCAGAGTAAGAATAGGGATTGGCAAACCTGTGCGCAAAACAATGGTCGAAAGGTACGTCCTGTCGCCTTTCTCCGAGGAAGAACAAAAAGTCCTGCCCGACGTCGTCGCCAGAGCATGCGAAGCCTTACAGGAGATTGTCTTAAGGGGCCTCCAGCCGGCCATGCGCCTCTACCATGGCAAGGCCAACGTAGAACAGGCCGAACAAGGCCGCAACTAACTCGCTGTCGTTAAACAAGTGTCATTAAGCGGTGGTTTTTTAACGTCATCACTTATTAATCTTACGGCACCCGGAGTCAGGCAACCGGCTCCGGCCTGCAAACAGTAATTAATTTAGGGAGGTAAGCTATGGTTACGCGTCGTCTATTGACTTTTATTACCGCGCTCAGTGCCTTCATGTCAAACTCGGCAGCTTTCGCCGGGGAGGCGGACATCAAGTTACCCGATCTGACCAATGTGGTCTTTACCATTGCCGGGAGCCCTATGTCCGGTTTGGCCATCCTTTACTGGGGCCTCGTGATTTGCGCCATCGGCATGGCCTTTGGGATACTCCAATACCAACAAACGAAAAGCCTGCCGGCCCATCGGTCCATGCTCAATGTTTCGGCCATTATCTGGGAAACATGCAAGACCTACTTGACCCAGCAGGGGAAATTCCTCGCCGGTCTCTGGGCCCTGATCGCCCTTTGCATCATCTATTATTTCGGCGGTCTGCAGCATGCGCCCGTCATGAACGTCCTGATTATCCTGTTCGCCTCGATACTGGGCATCCTCGGCTCCTACGGGGTGGCCTGGTTCGGCATCCGGATCAATACAGTGGCCAACTCCCGCACAGCCTTTGCTTCCCTGCGCGGCAATCCCCTGAATATCGTGAACATCTGCCTGCGTTCCGGCATGAGTGTCGGGCTCCTGCTGGTCAGCGTGGAACTGTTTTTCATGATCTGCATTCTGGTCTTCGTGCCGAAGGACCTGGCCGGGCCCTGCTTTGTGGGCTTTGCCATCGGCGAATCTCTCGGGGCAAGCGCCCTGCGCATCTGCGGCGGCATCTTCACCAAGATTGCCGACATCGGATCCGACCTGATGAAGATCGTCTTTCACCTCCCCGAGGATGACCCCAAGAATCCCGGCGTCATCGCCGACTGCACGGGCGACAATGCGGGCGACAGCGTGGGGCCGACGGCGGATGGTTTTGAAACTTACGGTGTGACCGGCGTGGCCCTCATTGCCTTCCTGGCTTTGGCCCTGACGGCCAACCCCTATATGGCGGGCACGCTCATCGTCTGGATCTTCGCCATGCGTATCCTGATGATTTTGACCTCACTGGCCTCCTATTTCATTAATGAGGCCATCAGCGCCACACTGTACGGCGATAAGAAGGAATTTGATCTGGAACAGCCCCTCACGAATCTCGTCTGGCTGACCTCAGCGGTCTCGATTCTGGTCACCTTCATCGCCAGCTATGTCCTGCTTTCGGACCTGAAACCGGTGGAAACCTTCGCCTCCCTCTGGTGGGCACTCGCCCTGATCATCAGTTGCGGCACCATTGCCGGCGCTCTGATACCCGAGTTCACGAAGGTCTTCACGAGCACAAAATCCCGCCATTGCCAGGAAGTGGTCAACTCGGCGCGGCAGGGCGGAGCATCCTTAACCATCCTGTCGGGCTTCGTGGCCGGTAATTTCTCCGCTTTCTGGGAAGGGCTGGTGATCCTGTTCCTGATGATGGTCGCCTATCTCGTCTCGACTACCCCGTCGATCATCGCCATCATGCCCGAGGCCTTCAAGTTTGCCGCCCCGGTCTTTGCCTTCGGTCTGGTGGCCTTCGGTTTTCTCGGCATGGGGCCCGTCACCATCGCCGTGGATAGTTTCGGTCCCGTATCGGACAACGCCCAATCGATCTATGAACTCTCCATGATCGAGCAGATCCCGAACATCAAACAGGAAATTAAAAAGGACTTCGGCTTCGACCCCGATTTTGAGCTCTCCAAAGACTATCTGGAAGCGGCCGACGGTGCGGGAAATACCTTCAAGGCCACGGCCAAACCGGTGCTCATCGGCACGGCCGTAGTCGGCGCCACCACCATGGTCTTCGGCATCATCATGCTCTTGGAGAGCGTCTTCGGCAATGTGGTTGCCAAACTGAGCCTGGTGCAGCCGGAGATCATCCTCGGGCTCCTCATGGGCGGCTGCGTGGTCTACTGGTTTACCGGCGCCTCCACCCAGGCGGTGGTGACCGGCGCCTACCGGGCCGTTGTCTTCATTAAGGAAAACATAAAGTTGACCGACAAGTCGGCCTCCATCGAGGACAGCAAGGAAGTGGTGAAGATTTGCACGATCTACGCGCAAAAAGGGATGATCAATATCTTCGTGGTCATCTTCTTCATGACCCTGGCCCTTTCCTTCTTCAACCCCTATTTCTTCATCGGTTATCTCATTGCCATTGCCTTCTTCGGTCTCTTCCAGGCCATCTTCATGGCCAATGCCGGCGGCTGCTGGGACAATGCGAAAAAAATCGTCGAGGTCGATCTGAAGCAGAAGAATACCCCGCTCCACGAGGCAACCGTTGTGGGCGATACCGTGGGCGACCCCTTCAAAGACACCTCTTCCGTGGCCTTGAACCCTGTCATCAAGTTCACAACACTCTTCGGGCTTTTATCCATGGAAATTGCCGTGGAAATGCAGCGGGCCGGCTTTACGACCATGAAAACGGCCCTGGGGTCAATCTTCTTCCTCATCGCCCTCGTCTTCGTCTACCGTTCCTTCTACGGGATGAGGATCACGGGAGAACAGCTATAAGAGCGGCGCTCTTTTAGGGCCTGTTAGAAAATAATCCGATCTTTTGTTTTATTTTCTTACAGGCCCTTAGGCCCGATGAGAAAGGAAAGTGTGACAGTTATTTCCTGACAGGGCCTTAGCCTGAAAATAATGCCGAGAAACGCGCCTTCCCGAGGGAGGGCGCGTTTCTTCGTTAAACAGATTATTTCTACTACTTTATCTGCCCGTTTCCCATGATCTCCAGTAAGGCAGCAAAGTCGCCCTCCGTAAGGCGCACCGGTGTCATGCGGGCATTGGCCTTGATGTTACGCGGGTTTTCCAGCCACTTCTTAAGCTTCTCCGGGCTCCAGGATTCGGCATCGCGATATGTCCTGGGGTAAAAGGGGGAGAAAAGACCGGAGAGATTCGGTCCGACAGAACCGCTTCCCAGACCGCCGAATCTTTCGCTCAGAACTTTGTGACAAGGGCCGCAGTGCCGGACAAAGATGTTTTCCCGGCTCCTTTTCTCGTCCTCGAAATGGACTACCTGGGGCGTTTCCCCTGCCTTGCCGTCTCTTTCCGCCGCCGCCAGGATAGCATTCACGAGAGCGTTGAGCTGTGCCTCATCGAGATGGAAATCGGGCATGAAGAGCACGGGTGACTTTAGGGCCTCAAAAAGTGCTTGGGGAGCCGTGTTGGCCGCCAGGCGGTCGAGGTTGGTCGCCAAAGGGTTCCCCTGCCTTTCATAAATATGGCAGCGGCGGCAAGCCAAGGCCAGGATAAGCTTTTTCCCTTGTTCCACGACCGGTCTGCCTTTGATGGTAAAGTGTGCAAACCGGCCGTCGATGATGTCCTGGTGGGCGATTCCCTTGCGGTCGGTGTGGTCGTTTCCCCGGTGGCAGCTGACGCAACTCCCCAGCTCGGCATAATGCGACCCGTGGCAAGCCAGACAGGCACTGCGCCGGGACGGGACGGCGGTGCCGGGGAGGAGGAGGGACAGCCCCAAGACTAGCAAAAGGGAGTGATAAAAGCCCAATTTTTTCCCCTGAAGAACATGGCAATAACCGTCAGTGCGATAATGATACCCAAAGTTAGAAGCGTCACAAGATTCACCCAAAGCTGGTCCCGAGGAAACCAGCGTGCCTTTTCCGCAGCCCCGTTGGGCGGCAGCCAGGGAAGCGCCAGGAAGAGACCGGCCAGGACAGCCACCAGATAGGCAAGGTATTTAGAATAGCTGACCAGTTCTTGAATCCAGAGGAGAAACCAGGCCGACTTCACGGGATTCGGCACGCGGCTGATATCGGCCGGCGCCTGGAGCGGCGCGGTAAGGAAGACCGCCAGCAGGAGGATGGCGCTACCGAAGAGGGCCATCGCCAGCTTTATCAGGCGGAAAAAATGCGGGGAACTCTTGACAAAATCACTCATAATCTCACCTCCCCTGCTGAAACAGGGTAAAAGATGCCGCTCATAGGTATGGCAAAACCCCCTTGTCTTTGCGGATGCGATAGAAATGCAGCGAGGTCAAAAGCAAAACCGACAACGGCACCAGGAGGATGTGGAGGATGTAGAAGCGCAGCAGCGACATGGGCTGGCCTACGCCATCGGGCACGAGAATGCCCAGGGCGATCGTGCCGAAGAAGGTGCTGCCCACCAGTTCCATGCCCGTCTGTGTTGCCCAGAGGCTGAGCTGGTCCATGGGCAGGAGGTAACCGGTGTAGGCGGAAAAAATGGCCAGGCAGAGCAGGGCAAAGCCGATCAGCCAGTTCAGCTCGCGGGGTTTACGGTAGGCCCCGGTGAGAATGACCCGCAGGGTATGGAGAAAAATCAGCACCAGGAAAAAGTGCGAGGCGAGCCGGTGCAGGCTCCTCAGGTAGCGCCCCCCCCAGACGGATGATTCCAGAAAGAGGATGGAAGGGAAGGCCTTTTCCGGCGAGGGCTGGTAATAAAAAAGCAGGAGGAGCCCGGAAGCTGCCAGCAGCATGAAGGAGGTAAAGGCCAGCCCTCCCAGGCAGAAGGTATAGGTTATCCTCAGATTGCCCTTTGGCACTACCCGGGGAAAAAGGTGTTTCAAGAATTCCTTGAACAAACACAGACTCCCTGGCCATCGGCGAAGGGTCAAGGAAAAATCTGCCTTCCCCTTGGTACGTTCGCCTTTAACCGGCTTATTTGTGACTACTCACGTAGTCAGTCTGAAGCTGTTTAGGCTTTAGGCTGTAGGGCGCCATATCCCCTTTTTTCCCTAACAGTCTTCAGCCTACAGCCTATCTACCTGAGTAGTTACGATTATTTTACATTAAAACCGCGATCTGCTCGCCCCGGTCTTCCACCTCATATCTGGCCAGGGGCCGGTCCGCCGGTCCCCGGACGGTTTTGCCCTGCCGGTCGAAAACGGTGCCGTGGCAAGGGCAGACCAACTCCCGGGGCGTCACCGCGACCGTGCACCCCAGATGTGTGCAGACCAAACCGAGGGCGTATATCTCCCCGGCTTCTCTGATGACCGCCAGCCGCGCTTCCTGATACACCAGGGCGCCGTGGACCGGTATATCAGCCTTGGCCACGGTGAGCAACGTCTTCTTCTTCCGGAAAGTGGGACGGAGGAACTTGTCCAGGAAAAATACTCCGGCCAGTGCGGATATCAGGGCGCCGAAGAATTTTCGACGCGGGTAAGCAAGCTTTGCCATTTTTCTATGTATGCCTTCCAATAGGCCGGGCCTTTTTTCGACATCTGCCGGTAACGCGAAAGAGGGAGAAAATCACCATTTACGACCTTTTGACCGGTTCTTTCCAAAAAAGACGGCAGTGCCAGGCCATCGGCCTGCAAATAGTATATCCGATCCTCTTTTTTTTCCATGAGAAAACGCCGGGGCTCGTTGTGACAGCCGTCGCACATGACGGTGCCGCGGCGTACCGTATGGGGGAAAAAAGCCTTCCACTCCGCCGCCAGCAGGCGGTTTTCCTTCCCCCGGGGTCGATTGTTGCGGATATCGGAAAAAAAGAGGATAAACTCCGGCCGGATGGGGCTGACCTTGCCAGCGGCATTCACTCCCAGAGGCGGGGCATCCTGTTTTCGGAGATAGGCGCTTTTCACGTAATCGCCGCTGTTTTTCCTGACCTGATAATCTTTCTGCGACGGGCTTTCGAAAAAGCGGAGATAGAAGGTTCCGTACTCCTGCGGGGCCCAGGCGGAATGGCAGGCAAAACATTCCATTTTTTCCAGGTGGGCGCTGATGCGGTGCTCGATGACATTTTTCTTCACCCCATGACAGTCCAGGCATTCCTTGGCCGACTTCGCGCCCGCCACCAGGCTCTTCATGGAGTGGCAGTCCCCGCAGGTCATACCTGCCTCGGCATGCACATCCGGTATCATCTTCAGGTACTTTTCGCCATAGACAGCCTCTCCCCGCTGGTAGCGGAGGCTGTCCTCCCGGGGCGCCAGGCCGTAATAATCAGTCCCGACAAAATACCCCTGGTGGCAGGTAAGACAACTCTTGTCCGTGGCCTTGGCGACGGCATGTCCCGCTCCCCCGTGGCAGTCGGTGCAGCTGCGCAGGTGGCAAGAGTTACAGTTTTTCCGGAAGAAGTCCGGATCGATCCTGCCGACCGTGCGCTCCGCGAAACTTTTTTCCCTGCTCCTGGTACCCATGGCATGATCGAACAACGCGCCGTACCCCTGGTGGCATTCCGTGCAGCCCGCGGCACGATGTCCGGCCGCCGCGGGATTGGCAATGGCTTGCACCTTATCCCCATGGCAGGAGGTGCAGGTCAAGGAGGCGTGGATACCCTTCAGGGCGACCTGGTGACAGAGGAGGCAGTTTTCCCCGGCAACGCCGCTTGTCGCGTTAAGGGACAGCAAGCAGACGGCGATGCAGAGCATCATCGAGCGCATGATAATCGAGTTCCTTTCGATAAATTGGATCCTTTGCCTTCTCGTGACAGACGATGCAGAGGTTGACCGCCAAGGTCCGGCGCACCTCCGCGCCGTTCAGGGGCCGGGAACTTTCCCTGGTGATGGCGGAGAAGGCCTTTACCCTCCCCTGCTCCATGGTAAGATAGCCGTCCAGAGGCTTATCGGCCGATTTTTCGCAGATCAGCGTCGCACTTATGCTGTCGCCTGCCACCACATGCTGGCCGAAACCCAGGAAGGCCGGATTGCCGTGACATTCGCCGCACCCAATGGCTTTCGTACCCGTATTGTGGGAATAAAAGGGGGCAAACCGCAGCTGTTGCCTGCCTTTGTACGTGGCCACATACTCCTTTTTAGAAGCGCTCCCGTCTGCCTCAATGACGGTAATAAAGGTCTGACAACCGGGAGTGACGGGAGAAATCTTCCCCCGCTGGTTCAGGGCCAGGGGGAAGGGATAGAGCATCCGGTAATCCTCCGTTTCGCTGAAGCTTCCGGGAGTGACCATTTCCTTGATGAAATCCATCCCCATTTTCGTTTTATCATAGGTGGTGTGACAGCCGTAACATTGGGCCACGGTGCGTGAATGGCAGGCATAGCATTCCATCCGTTCGTGACCGACCACGGTATGTTCAGGCGTGCCGGTGATGACCTTGCTCTTGAAGAGTTTGCCGCTGCGCTTACCCAGGACATAGACGAATCCGTCCCGGTAAAAAACGTTGGAATAGGTGCGGCCCTTGGCGGTCAGCAGCATATTCATACCCGGCCGCATCGGTATTTTATAACTCCGCGACTCCCGGAGCGCCTCGTCGCTTTCCCTGGTTATTTCCCGGTAACGGGGAACCTCGGCCCCGCCATGGCAGTCTACGCAGCTGATCTCCGTCTGCTGGTACATGTTCTCATAGGCGTAGCCGTCCCCCATGACGTCCCGGGAGGTATGGCAGTCGATGCAATCCATGCCCGCGGCAAAGTGAACGTCCGGGGCGATGTGCGTGGCGTTGCGGAGACCGCTGATCAGTTTCGGTCCCGGCAGGCCGTTCTTTGTAGGCACCAGGGAGTTGTTGCCGTCATTCAGCCCCTCGTAGGAAAGGGCGATCCTGCCGCTGCGATTGTGGCACCGGAAGCAAACCTGATTGTCCGGAAGCTTCTCCATCTTGTGGCTTGCGGAATAAAAGAATTTACCTTTGACCGTCGGGTCCTTTCCTTCGTAAGTCGCCCTGTCGTTGTAAGGGAAATGGCAGGCCGCACAGCCCGAGGCATGGCTGGCGCTGTAAACGCCCGCCGCCTCGATCCCCACATGACACTGGGAACAGAACTTGCGATACAGCTCACCGGAGATATGGTCCAGATCGCCCACACCATCCAGCCGGAGTTCCCGGCCCTGAGCATCGAATAACCTGTCAGCGCGCCCCGCATAGAGACGCCCGTTTTCTCCCTCCCAGGTCAGCTGGATGTTCTTGATCATACCGGTGGTGGTGTACATCAGGTTGGCGCGCATGCGCCCCAGTTGGTAGAAGTGACAGGCCCCGCAGCTCTTTTCCCAACTGTAGGGATCTGCTGGATTCTTCGGACCGAACATCTGGTGGTGGCTGATCGTCTTATCGGTCGCCCGGTCGTCGCCGCCATGACAGGAAACGCAGGAAGAATGGGTGGCAGAGACGTGCTCAAGGCCCCGATGGCAAACTTCGCAGGTCGTTTTCTTCCCCTGCCCGGAGGAACAACCCGCCAGAAGAAGCAGCACAAGTATCGGCAGTGCAAATAGATGGCAACGCATTATTTCCTGTAGGGCAAAGATCCCTGTCCACAGAGGTATACTTCTTGTCCACCCCACCCCTATAACAAATATACACGTTTGACAACCTGTTTAGCAGGATCGCCTTGAAAAAAAATGACCGGCGTGCTGTTCCCGCCGGTCATGACCTGAATATTGAAGCATCAACTCGTGCCGAGGTTTACTTCCCCTCTTTGCTGATACTGACCGTTTTGCTGAACTCCTGCCAAACAAAGGGATCCGTGTTCATGGATCCAAAGGGCAGGTACCAGAGTTTAACCTCGATGACGAGGTCATAGGCCAGTATTTTACTGACGGTTTTTCCTTTTTCTTCCACTTCCCCCAGGGGGTAGAAGATATCGAAACGTTCACGCACCGACTTGCCGGGCGGAAGCCCCGTGTCTTCGATGATACCGCTCTTCTCATAGGGACCCCGTCCCATCCGGTCGCCCCGGGCAAGCTGCTGCGGTACGGGCATGTAGATCTTCTCCTGGTTGAACACTTCATTGCCGTCCTTCGTTTTTGCAATTACCGACAGAACCAGTCGGTTAGGGGTCGGTCACCCATCGGGGATAGAATGTCCGGACCGGTTGATCATTTCCACCTTGACCACCGCCTTGGGCATAATATCCGTATTATCCCGCCAGTGGTAGCCGAAGGCTTCGACCTTGAAATCGACGGCCCCTTTAGTCATCGCCGGATCACGGTAGCCCTGGATATTGTGGCCGAGCTTGCTCTTTTTCATGTGGCAATCCTGGCATGATTCCTGGCCAACCTCGGACTTGTAAGCCCAGAGATAGCTTCCGTAGGAGGTGCAGCACTGGGTCGGCTCATCAAGCTCCAGATTCGGCCCCAACCCGTGGCACTGCCCGCACTGGATCGCTTCTCTCATGATGGGGCTGACGGCCATCTTGGAAAAGTTCTCCGCAGGATGGTCTCCCGCCTTGGTGCCGTAAACAACCCCTGCCTTGGGGTAGCCGTCCTGCCACTTGTGGGTGATGGCATTGCGGTTATGGCAGATGAGGCAGTTGATGCTGATGCTTTTGAGTTTGTTCTCTTCTTGCTTGGCCATTGCCTTGTCTTTCTTCTTCAGGGCTTCCTTCCAAGTGTAAAGGGAAGTTACGATTTCCTGGGCCACCGAGTCCTCGGCATCGGCCAGTTGCGGCAGATGACACTTGGCGCACCCCATCAGGTGCTCCACCCGCACGTCTTGCGGACTTTTCACCCCGGAATAGGGCTCCTCCATCAGGCCGTTTTCGATGGCACTCATCAAAGTCATGGCTGTCCGCCCCGTCCCAAAGAGGGAGCGGGCATGGATGGATTTCTGGGCTTCGTCATGTTTGTCCTGATGACAGGCGATGCAGGAACTGGCGTCATACATCTTCGCCAGTTCGGCGATGGTCTTGGCCTTGCCCGCTTTGACGGCAATGGTTTCTTTCCAGCCAATCCCCGCTTTTTCGGCTAAAGAGGGCGATGCCAGGAGGAAAGAAAAAAGGGCCAGGGCAAACAAGGCTCTCATTACTGATTTTATCATGAATCACCTCGATAGTGTTTTCTAAAGGCACAACGGGGCGCACGGCACACCGCCGGGGCCCCGTTGTGCCCTGCTCCCGGGTCAGCAACCCTGCAACTCGTCGCCCGTAAATTCACTCAAGGAAAGGGTCGCGTCGACTTTGATCTTGGCGGCCTTGGCCCTGCTGAATCTCAGGACCACTTCATTTCCCTTCACGGCCAGGACCTTCGGTGCGCCGCCTCCCGCGGTGACGGTTGCCCCGGATTTGATCCAGGCCGGCAGGGCCCCTTCAATCACCACGGTGACTTTATCGCTTTCCACCTTGGTTACCTTGCCCTTGGTGTCGGCCGCCAGGGCTGACACCGCCATACTTGCCACCAGCAGGGTGGCCATGATCATCAGACTGATTTTTTTTAACATTGTTTTCTCCTTTAACCATCAAAAAACAACCTGAAGTTGGGTGACATAGGTGACAAAATCTTTAGTACCGTCGAGACTGGTCCCGGTACCTTTGTCGAAGCTTGTGCGGCTTGCTTCAAAGGTGAGCTTCAGATTCTGGCCCCTGATATAGTAATTGGCGCCTCCGCCGTACCAGGTGACATCCTGATCGATGATGCCGCCGAGATTGGCAAATGCCCAATTTTCATATCTGACGAAGAACTGGAGCGGCAACTTCGGCAGCATGTAGCCGGCTTTCAGGTAAAAGCCATTCTTCTCGCCGTTCAGACCCACGACATCAGGGTCGGGGTTAAGCCCTTGAAAGGCATCGTCCAGGTCGATGTCTTCGTAAGCGGCCGAAGCAGTCACGGTACCCATGTTCTTTATCGGATATTCGAAGAACAGGTCGGCCGTCCAGGCCTGGTAATCCTTAGCCCCGGTGCCGGCAACCGTATCGGCAAAAGCGATCTTCGGCTCATATTGATAGGCGCCGCCAATCGTCAACACCTTCTTTTGCCCCAGGTAGGTTCCCTTATAGCCGTAATCCTTTTCCGGATCGAGCAGGGTGACATGGGCACGGGCCGAATAGCGGAAATTCGATTCCGGCTGGGGAGCCGCCACCGTGGTCGCGTCTCTGCCGGCCATGATGTCGGCACGGTACTGAAAGACGTTATTGAAGAGATTCCCCCAGACCGCGATGCCTCTGTCCCTGGTGGTCACGAAGGGTGCGCGGATGAAGAGCGACCGGTCGAGGGTAAGCGGGTTTTCACAGGCTTCCAGATTTTCGCGGGAGAGGTTGTACTTGAATTTACCCACATTCACCTTGAACTTGTCTCCGAAGTTGAAGCGGATAACTGCATCGAGCATCTGAAAATCCGAGCCGCTGTTGTCGTCCCGCACCGTAAGTGGCCCGATATTCTGGTGTTCGCTGAACTCCGTTTGTACATAGATGCTCATGATGTCGCCATATTTGCCCATAAAAGCCAGGCGGTTGCGGCGGAAATTGAAATCGCTGGTATCCTCATCCTTGGCCGGACCGGAGCCGGTATCGCGCGCCGTCATCTGGAACTGCCCTTTGTAGTCGAGTTGCAGGACCCCTTCATCATTCGGTCCGAAGGTCATCTGCGGACCGGCATAGGCCGTTCCGGCCAGCATTGCCAAACCAAGGACACAGGCTGTTAGTTTGGCTGTTAATTTACTCTTTGGCATAGGTCACTCCTTTTATCAGTGTCGTTTTTTCGCTTCCTGACCCCTCTTAAGCGGGATTAAAGCAATGCAGCTCCCTTAGATTAGCAACCGCCGCCGGCGTTGCCCGAGACAGCAGAGCCGCCGGAAGAATTGGTAACCGGGCTAATATAGGCCTTGTCCGCTTTTTCCACCTGGTTTGCCGCCGGATCGGTAACGGAGGTAAAGGTATCCAAGTTCTGGAAATAGGGCAAAGGCTGGATCTTGTAAGCCGCGGGCGCGGGAGCCGCCACGGTCGCCAGCGGCGTGTTATCGATATTGTACGTCACGCCGTCCGTCGCATCCCTGACATATTTGGGCTGGAGTGTATCGGTCGTGTTCGGTACGGCGTCGGAAACACTGAGGCCGTAGGTTGACCAGATCGAGCCCGCCTTCAGCTTGCCGCCCTTCTTGTCAGCCATGAGGCCCCACTGGCCCCAGGAACCGTCATACCACGCGGCATTCCAATTCAGGATGCCATCGAGGGCAAAAAACACCACGGAGGCCGCATTGCCGGCGCGGCAATAGACATAGGCGGTCTTGGTGGCATCCATACCCACTGCCGCAAATTTACTTTTGAGACTCGCGGCCGTGCCGTCGTCGGCCGGGAAGAAGACGTTGCTGGCATAGAGACTGGCCTGGTATAAATTAACAGCATTCTTCATGTGTCCCTCGAACACGACATATTCCGTGGCAGTGCTCACGGCGTAGGGCAACAAACCCGAGGTCGAGCCGGGAAAGCCTTTGTACATGTTCGAAGGTCTTGTTGAGGGGAGCACGGCAGGGACGGCAGTCACATCACCGGCGGTCACCGGTTGCCCCAAGACACTGGCGGGATTGCTCAGGTCGTCGATGATGACCTGTTTCGTGCCGTCATAATTCTGGACCACGCTCATCATTTCCCCCAAGGAGGCGCGCAGCTGCGCCTGAACGCGGTTGACGCCGTTGGGCGTTACGCAATAGTCCGATGGCTTGATCGTGGGGGTGATGGTGCTCATGGTAAAGGCCGCCGTCTTCCAGCCGGGCGTTGCCCCGTCGAGCACCTTCAGCCTGTTTTTCGGGAATCCCCAGTACCGGAAAGTGGAATAGAGCCTGGTTGCCGTGACGAGGCCGGTGCTTGTGAAGACAAGCGTGGTATTGGCATCGATGCCCGCCCTCTTAATGATGGCATCCATATGGGGGCCATCGGTCACCAGTTGCGCCATTTCAGCAACGCCTTCCAGACGGGTTTGCATTACCTCGGTGCCATCCACCCGGACGGCGCCGGGAATGTGGCCAATGTCATAGCTGGCTTGGTCCGTATAATCGAGAATGACGACTTTTTCTCCCGAGGTGGCGTTGACCAGCCCCTGATCCATCCATCCTTTTAAGGTTGCCGCACTGACTAGGGCGGTGTCCGTCTTCGTCAACAATTGCGCCGGGGGAGCGTTATTGGGCGCGTCATAGCCCGTTGTTCCGCATCCCCACATGATCAGAAAAACAACCGCCAGCGTAGCTAGCGATGCCGCAAACACTTTGTTTTTTTTCAAAATCCCTTTCGACATACTACCTCCTGCAGAATGAATAAATTTTTTATCCCTATAAATGCTGATATAAGACCCCTTCCCTCCTTTCCCTGATATGTTTCACTCATCGTCCACCCACGTGTATATGAGATATAGCTATCGGTATTTTGTTACTTTTTCGCCTCAAGTTTATTCAACCTTTCCTCAAGATAGTCCAGGCGGGCCTTCATGCCGGAGATATCTTTCACACCGGCGACAACGGGCCGCAAATTTATGTAATGCTCATCTTCAATAGGCGTATCGGGTCTGGCCCCGTAGACGATCCAACTGTCCTCGTAGATGCGGACATTCTTGTACCCCAGCCATTCAAGGGCGAAATAGGAAAAAGCGGTCCGGCAACCCCGGTGGCAATACACGATCACCATGTTATCCTTGGGTATTCCCTTGTAGACCGCCGCCAGGGCTTCCAGGGAGAGCATCTTTTTTGTGTCCTTATCGAGATTTTTCTCAAAGGGAACACTGATGGCGCCGGGAATTCTTCCCTGCCGCAGGGTGCTGTTCTCCGTGGCCTTGTATTCTTCGGGAGACCGCGTATCGATGATCGTCACATTCTTGGGCTTCTTCTTGGCAATGGCGATCATTTCTTCCGTCGACACATAAAACTCGTATTTGGGTTTGACCTGCTTGGCCTTGAAGACGGCCGGAACAGGGGTCACGGCATCGGTCTGGACCTGCTTCCCGCTTTTCACCCAGGCTTCATAGCCGCCGTCCAGGTAGTAGTATTGCTTAACACCCAGCCAGATCGGCATCTGTTCGCAGGTAACGTGGTAATCGCCTTTTGTTCCGTAAATGATCAGCCCTTTGGTGTTATCGAGACCGATCTGTCCCAGGAGCTTTTCCGCGTCCTTAACAGGAGCGACCCGGCCGGAAACGGGATGTTTTAAAACGACGACGGCCGGTTTCCCGTAATTGACCGCTCCCGGGATGTGGCCGGCCTCATAATCCGCTCCACTTCTCGCATCCAGGATGACCCACTTAGCGTCACCCACCTTTTCCGCGACAAAATCCACATCGGCGACATGCCCCTGTGTTTTCACAAAAGCCTGGGCATAGGGTAGGGAATTAAACAGTGCTACAGACAGGACCAAGAACATGATTCTGATAAACATTGATGACCTCCTTAAATTTGAATTTCCCCTTTTCCTCTGAACAAGAGTTGCGGGCATCTATTACTCACCGTGGTTATAAATCCTAAAGATTTTGCAATCTTTACATTCCCATTCAAAATTGAGCATCTGCCTGCAGCGAGTAGATGCTTGTTCCCAACAGGGCTTTTCCCTGTTTTGATAGGCGGGACAGTGGGAGTAGACGCACTCTGTGCAACCCAATAAGTCCCAGCAGGGAGTTTTTTCGTTCCAGAAATCTGCCATTTTCTTTTCCTATCTTCGCCTCATCGCCGATAAAAAAAGGAGTTTCAGATTTGATATTCCTTTCGCAACTCCGTTTCTTCCGGAATTCCCAAATAATTCTGCTCGAAATGGATGTACTCCCGGGTTAAAGATCCCAAGAGGCAATAAAAGGTCAAACGACTTTGTTCCATTACCTTTTCACAAAATGATTCGATCCAGGGAAGGATGAAACGTGCTAAAAATTGCAGTTGCACTTCCTCCAACCGGATCCTTTCCCGACCGGAAACTTTATTTTCTTTCTTTGCCAGGAGGCCCATAAAGGCAAACGCGCAGGCGAGGTGATCAGGATGCTCGGTCCAATCTCCCGTGAGGGGAAAGGCCTCCTCATGATAGCAGCGCAGCATCTCGGCAATCGTTTTTCCTGGACCCAGCCCGTTCTTTTCCAGACAAACCGCACAATATGGGAGGGCAATCGCCGCGGGAGAGGCGTTTATAAAAAGCCTCGTGTATTCCTGTGCCATCGCGATGCGGCTCTGCTCCCCTTTTTGCGCCAGCAGCTCGGCAAAAGATTGCAAAAGGTGAGCGATAACCTTTTCCGTCAGGATAGCCTGGGAACCCTTTATCTGCTCGAGCCACTTGCCTTCTCCTATCCGGGCGTAAACCTCGGCATCGGGAAAGGAATAGCAAAGCGAAAGACTGCCATAGATTACATTCCAAGCCAGTGATCGATCCATTTCCTCTATCCTGTAATCCCTTCCGACTTACCTATGCCTTTTCCCTCGTTGAGGTCGGCGTCTCGGCTAATTCTGCATCAGGAATGAGCAATGTTAGTGCCAAAGGGGTATATTAGATAATACTTTAGATAAATTGAGTAGTTACGGAAAGGCCGCTTAAGCAGGAAATGTTACTGAATTGTAACTATAGGGCAGTATTATTTTAACTTATTGATAAAATTAATGAATTTATATGTTACCATATGGTAGCATAAGCTACCGAAGCGACACGTTTGCGGGAAACTGGCTCTCCTCAAGCATGCCTTGAGGGATGAGCCGGCATTATAGATGACGGTCTCGTAAAAAGTCGAAAACGACATTTTACGAGACGTGTTACGTTTTAAGTTTTATGTTTTAAGTATCTAAATAGACTTGACATTCCAAAAGCGTAACACTTAACACATAACACCTAAAACGTGATGAATTCGACTTTTTACGAATTCATCATAGATCGATCTCCAGATTTTTAATCTTCTCCCAAAGACTCTTTCGCGAAATCCCCAGGACTTCCGCGGCCTGGCCTTTCTTGCCCTGCGTATGTTCCAGGACACTTTGGATATACTCTTTTTCAAAGAGGCTGACGGCCTGATGAAGGGGGTGCGCGGCCCCGATTCTTTCCCGGATCGCCTGCGCCATGGTGGTGTTGACGCCGATCTCCTCGGGGAGATCAGCGGCCTGGATGACCTTGCCCTTTAACAGGGCCACGGCCCGTTCCAGCATGTTTTCCAGTTCCCGGATGTTTCCGGGAAAGGGGTACTTCAGCAGGAGAGACTTTGCCTCTTCCGAGAGTCCGGAAACTTCTTTGCCCATTTTCCGGACAAATTTTTTCAGGAAATGGTCGGCCAAAAGAAGAATGTCTTCCCGCCGTTCTCTCAGCGGGGGAAGGACAAGGGGGATGACATTCAAGCGGTAATAGAGGTCTTCTCGAAAGGTACCCCTTTGTATGCCCTCTTTCAGATCCTTCTGCGTTGCGCAGATCAGGCGTACGTCCACGGAGATCGTCCCGTTGCCCCCTACCCTTTCGAACTGTCTTTCCTGGAGGACACGCAGCAGCTTGATCTGCACCGATAAAGGGATATCGCCGATCTCATCCAGGAAAAGCGTGCCCATGTCCGCCGCTTCAAACCGCCCTTTTCTTTGTCGCAAAGCCCCCGTGAAAGCACCCTTTTCATGACCGAAGAGTTCCGACTCCAGCAATGTCTCCGGCAGGGCGGCGCAATTGACTTTGATAAAAGGGGCGTTTTTTCTTGGACTCCGGAAATGAACGGCGTTGGCCACAAGTTCCTTGCCTGTCCCACTCTCGCCGTTGATGAGCACCGTGGCATCCGTTTGGGCAACCGTTTCAATCAATTCATAGATCTTCAGCATCGGGGGACTCTTGCCCACCAGTCCTTCCAGAGCGTAGCGCTTTTCAACTTTCTTCCGGAGAAAGATATTTTCCTCCTCCAGCTGCCGCATGCGGAGCAGCCGTTTCACCATGAGGAGCAGTTCATCCATGGAGAAGGGCTTGGTGAGATAATCGCTTGCCCCCTCTTTCATGGCAATCACCGCCGAGTCGATGGAGCCATAGGCCGTCATCAGAATAACCTGCGTTTCCGGATTTATTGCTTTAACCTCTTTCAGAATTTGGATCCCATCGATATCGGGCAGTCTCAAGTCCGTAATAAGGATATCGGTCCGGTTTCCCGCCAGGCAATCCAACCCCGCTTTTCCGGTCTCCGCGGTCAGAACATCGTATCCTTCCGCTTTCAGGGCATCGCGCACGGTGATCCTCATCAATGGTTCATCGTCGATCACCATGATCTTTATCTTATTGTTCATAAAACTCCTTTCGCCGTCAAAGGGAGGTTAATCATGACGGTGGCGCCTTCCCCCTCCTTGCTGGTTATCTGCAGAGTTCCTCCGTGCCGTTCCACAATCTTCTGGCTGAGCCAGAGTCCGAGGCCGGTCCCCGTGCCTTCGGGCTTCGTGGTAAAAAAAGGATCGCATACTTTCGACAGCAGCTCCTCCGGTATTCCCGGCCCTGTATCGGACACCGTTACGAAAAGCCGGCTCTCGACAGCGGACACACTGAACTTCAGGACGCCGCCCTCGGGCATGGCCTGAATGGCATTCAAAAAAACATTGACCAGCACCTGGCCCATCTGGTCCCTGTCCACTTCCACCAGGGGGAGGTCCCCGGGAAGCATCCGTTCCACTTTGATCCTGTTTCTTTGCATCTGGTAATCGAGGAGGGATAGGCTCCTCTCCAGTAAGGAGCGGAAATCCGTGGTCTGCCTTTCCAGGGCCGGATTGCGGGCATATTCGAGTAGGTTGGTGACCCGCTTTTGAATCCGCCGGACCCCCTCTTCCATGAGATCAAGATACTCCTGCCTCTGCTCCAAGGACAGCCCGCCTTTTTTAAAGTTATAAATGCAGTTCAGGATGCCCCCGAGGGGATTGTTTATTTCATGGGCGAGCCCGGCGGTTAATTTCCCGATGGCGGCCATTTTTTCCGTAAGAAAAAGATTCCGCTGGGTCCGCTCCCGTTCCTCTTCATCGGCCTTGATATTTTTTACCATGCGGTAAAAGCTCTCATGCAGGACGGCGATTTCATCCCGGCGTTTTAAAGGCGGGGCGGATATGTCGCTCCGAATCGCTACCCTGTCCATTTCTTCGGAAAGCGATTTCAAGGGCTTGGTTATCAGTCCGAACAGCATGCCGTTCACGGTAATGGCGATCAGAATGAAGCCGGCCGTAAAGAGAACATACCTCAAGACCAGCAGGGATATTTCGTGCCGCAGTTTTTCCAGGGAGATGCCGATCCTCAGGGTACCCCACCGCTTCGTTGAAATGGCTAGGGGCGTCGAGATATCGAGCAGTGCGGCAGAGGGGTATTGCAGAAGCGTGTCCTTTGCGGAAAGGGCCTGGCGGCTAACCGGATCGCCGTAGACCTGGCCCACCTCCCCAGCGGAACTATGGGCGAGCACCTGGCCGCGGCGATCGAGGATCATGGCGTAACGGACAGAGAGCCTTTTTTTTTGCATCAGATCGGCGAGGTAATTGTCAAGTAGGCCCCTTTCGTCAACGAGTCCGATCTCTTCATAGAGCATGGTATTGGTGCAGGGGATGGCCAGGGACTCCACCAGCGCCTTTCCTTCCCGGATGATGGTCTCTTCCATGAGTTTTTTTTCGCGCGAAATTGACCAGAAAGACAGGCCCGTCATGATCAGAATGATGAGTACGGAAAGAGAAAGCGTGAATTTTCCCTGAAGGGTGCGGAGCGGATGGATCGGCATCACTTCCTGGCATCTCCTTTGTCGCCCTTGCCAAGAGGGATAGCATGGAGAATCTTGCGGATGACATCGTAGTCTCCATCGGTCGCCTCGATAAAGCCGTACTTGAATTCCTCATCCCAGGTCCGCATTTTCTGTTGATAAAGCGGATCTTGAGGATTTATTTTGAGAAGAGCGGTCTTGACGGATCTGACCACTTCCCAGGGGGCATCCGCGTGGACAATGATGGGAACCGTAGGAATAGGGTCTGTAGAATGGATGAAGCGCAGCCCTTTACTCTGATACTGATAGGCAATGATGTCTTTAACAGCCCCTGCTGCGAACTGGCCCGTAAGGACGGCCTGCACAACGGAATCATGATGCCGCAGAAAAGAATAATTTTTCAGGTCTTTCCGGCGAACCCCGGCCTTCAAAAGATAATATTCCGGCAGAATGTGGCCGGCTGTCGACCACTCCTGGCCAAAGGCAAAGCTCTTTCCCTTCAGGTCTCCGAGTTTCCGCAGAGGGCTGTCCCGCCGGACGATGATAATGCCCCGGTAATGAAGCCGACCATCCCTGCTCACCGGGCGGAGGATAGGCCAGACCGGGTATTTCTCCCGCGCCCGGATGTAGGAGACAGGGCCGCAGGAGGCGATGACGATCTCTTTCCTTCCGAGTCTGGCGATCGTATCCTGATAGACGCGGGAGAGCTTGAGCTCAAACTGATAAGAGGTATGTTGGTTCAGATAGTCGATGAAGGGCTGATAATACTGGTACATGATCCGAGGGTTATATTTGGGACAAAACCCGAAAGGTATGGGCTGCACGGCATAGGACGAGGACGGCGCAAAAACAGATACAACCGTGCAAAGGCATAAAAGAACAACAATAAATCTTTTCCCCCTGGTCATGCCTTTCCCGGTTAATCTGTCCGGTTCATCCTCTGAGCGAGTTATCATAAACAATTATGCTCATATTCCATCTGTTCGGGATATTTATGCCTCTGGACCAATATTTGTCAAGCTGTATTGTGATCACAGCTTTCCCCTTTCTCAATCCTGTGCGTGTCTGTATAATTTGTGTGCTGGGATAGGCTAATTATTCCTCGCAAGTTATTTTTCAATATCCTCTTTCATCCGCTGAAACTCTTCACCTGTGATTTCACCTTTGGCATAACGGCGCTTCAAGATATCAAGGGGTGATTCGGCGGTGTGACGCTTTTCACGTCCAACAATGAAAAACAGACAGATGACGAAGATGATCATCATGAAGAAAAAAGGCGGAAAAAACCAACCGCCGCCATTCCAGAAATGCATGTATGGCATACTTCCTCCTTTAAAATCCCTGGATGTTCGGATGAACTCCCGGACCGAGTTCGCAGACCGGTCGTCACTGCGCTTCGAGAAATGCGTCCTGACCAGCCTTCTTACAGCAGTTTCTTTATCTCTTCCACCGAGAGCACCTTGCCCACGCTCTTCACTTCTCCGTCGACGGCCAGCGCCGGCGTCATCATGACGCCCAGCTCCATCATCTTGTTGATGTCCGTCACCTTTTCGATTTCATAGGCGACTCCTGCCTCTTCAGCCGCTTTCTTGGCGTTTTCCGTAAATTTGATGCACTTGGGGCATCCCGTACCGAGAATCTGTAGTTTTTTCATTTTTTCCTACCTCCCTGTATTCTTATACTGTTATCCCATGATCCAGCCAAAAAACATCCCCGCCACTGTGGACAGGATAATTACGTATGCTATGAAAACTGTGGCCTTTTTTGTCCCCAGGATGCTCCGGATCACGAGCATGCTCGGCAGCGAAAGCGCCGGCCCCGCCAGCAGCAAAGCAAGAGACGGTCCCTTTCCCATGCCGGAACCCAAAAGTCCCTGGACAATGGGCACTTCCGTCAGCGTGGCGAAGTACATGAAGGCGCCCACTATGGAAGCAAAAAAATTGGCTGTGAAGCTGTTTCCACCTACCAGCGTGGCAATCCAGCGGGAAGGTATGATCCCGTTATCCGAACCCGGCATGCCCAGGAGGAAACCGGCGACAAGGATGCCTCCCAAAAGCAGCGGGGCGATCATGAGCGTATAGGTCCAGGTGGAGTCAAGCCAGCTTTTCGTCTCCTCCGACGAGGTCCCTGTCACCCAGACAAGCCCGGCAATGCCTGAGGAAAAAGCCAGGAGGGGCCATTCCGGAAACATGAACGCCGTTATGAGTACCACGACCCCGGTGATAACCGTCGGCAGTACTGCGGCGCCGAACCAGCGGACAATCACATACCCGAAAAGGAGGCCGAAAAGTCCTGTCAAATACCACTTTGCCGCATAGAGCGCATACCAGACACCTACGGTCTCCTGCGGCTGGCCCCAGTTCGCAAAGACCAGGATGCCCACCATCGAGGCCAGATAAACAGTGTCCTGCCAGAGTTTTCTTTTTGGTTCATCTTCTCCGGGCATGACGAGGGGCTTTTTGTTCCTTTCTTCTTCCCGGAACGTAAAGGCCATCAGAAGCCCGATGATGTAAGCGAAGGCCACGGCGCCGACAGCACGTGCCAAGCCAATCTGCCAGCCCAAGACCTTTGCTGAAAGGACGAT
>Ga0209514_10000493_pt1 | contig 79992 bp, 78 predicted proteins | sample Subgrocontami58m_FD_187452 | JGI IMG/M metagenome (GOLD analysis project Ga0209514, IMG submission 187452) | Subsurface groundwater microbial communities from S. Glens Falls, New York, USA - GMW37 contaminated, 5.8 m (SPAdes) (version 3) | ecosystem: Environmental > Aquatic > Deep subsurface >... | reverse complement strand
GGTGAAAATGAGCTCGGCCACCGTAGCTGTGGACCGCTTGATCCGCCAAAAAATGCTCGCGCGTGACCGGGACGCGGAGGACCGCCGCCGGGTGTGGGTGCGAATCACGCCCAAGGGCCGCACGGTCGTCACGCGAGTTCTCGCGCAGAAGCGGCTCGGTATCGAGCATGTGTTCAGCCGCTTGACCGACCGCGAGCGTGACCAATATTTGTCCGTACTGCTCAAAGTCCGCTCGTTCTTGCAGGAGGACAAAGCGTGAAACGGATCGCGGCTTTTGCTCTCGCGCTTTTTTTTACAATTTCTGCCGCTCCTGCGCAGGCGTTCTGGCCCTTTGACCGTCCAACCGCGCGCAAAGCGGCGGCCCCCGCCCCGCAGACACCGCTTGAAAAGCCGGCGTTCACATTGGCTGAGGCGTACAAGCTGTCGCTGGTCCGGAGCGAGACGGTCGCGATCGAGGAAAATGATCTGGGTCTGGCCCAAGCGCGTTTTTACCGCACGTTCAAATATTTCCTTCCCAATGTGTCCTGGCAGACTACGCGTACCGAACGCGACGTTGAGCGATCCGGCTCGGGCTCAGCCAGTTCCGCAATCTCTGATTCTCAGAGGCGCGTGACACCCGAAGATAAGTTTGTATTCAGCCAGCCGCTTTTCAGCGGGTTCCGCGAGTTTGCGGCGCTTGCCGGTTCCGGCGCGGACAAAGCGCAGCAGCGTCTGGAGTATGAACGCGCGCAAGAGCTCCTGTATGTGGATGTGGTCGATGCTTTTTGCGCGGCCCTCCAGTCTGACCGTGACGTTGAGATCCTCCGTTCCATCCACCGGCTCCTCGCCGAGCGCATGAAGGATCTCTCGGAGCGCGTGAAGCTTGGCCGCTCCCGTGAGAGCGAGGGAAAAACCTCGCTGGCCGATCTCAGGCTGGTCGAGGCCGATCTTGTCAGTGCGCGTTCGGCCGCAAAAGCGGCGCGTAACCTCCTTGAGTTTTATACCGGGGCCGATCTCACCGGCCGCCGTCTGGCCGAGATCACGTCGATCGCCGTGCCCGGAGAGCTCGCGGAGCATCTGCCTAAGGCAGATCGCCGGCGTGACGTGCTCGCCGCAAAAGAAGCCGCCAAGTTCGCTTCCAGCGGCATCACGAACGCACAGGCCGGCTTTTTTCCGTCAGCCTCCGTTGACGGCAATTATTTTACGCGCCGTGCGGGTTACAACGAAGGCAATGACTGGGATGTGACACTCAAGCTCAGCGTGCCGATCTTCGATGCGGGCGAGACGATCGCTGACGTGAAAGAAGCCTGGACGCTTCGCAAGGTTGCGGACCTGCGCTTGCGCCAAGCCCGGAAGACCGCCGAGCTCGAGATCCGAAACGCCTTTGAAGACTACCGGTCAGCGATCGCCGAACGCGAAGCGCTCGCGTCGGCCGCGGGCGCATCGCGCGATAATTATGACCTTTTGACCAAAGAGTATTCTTACAGCCTCGTCAACAACCTTGAAGTGCTTGATGCGCTGCGTCGTTACGAGGACATTGAGCGCCGCCGGAACATTTCCGAGTACGAGACCCAGCGTGCTTATGCGCGTTTTCGGGCCGCAACGGGCGAGGCGCTCACATGAGTCTGTCCGATATATCGATCAAAAACCCCGTTTTCGCCTGGATGCTCATGGCTGCAGCGATCATCTTCGGCGGTATTTCCTATAGAGAACTCGGCGTCAGTCAGATGCCCGAGATCGATTTCCCGGTGCTCTCCGTCTCGGTGACGTGGGAAGGCGCCGCGCCCGAGGTCATGGAGAGCGACGTCGCGGATGTGATCGAGGATTCGGTGATGAGCTGTCAGGGGTTGAAAGAAGTCACGTCCACCACGCGCCAGGGGCAGACCGACGTGAAGCTCGAGTTCGCGCTTGAGCGCGACATCGACGTGGCGCTGCAGGAGGTCCAATCGCGCGTGGCTCAAGCGCAGTTCCGCCTGCCAAAGAATATCGACCCGCCGATCGTTTCCAAGCAGAACCCGACCGACCAGCCGATCATGTGGCTGGCCGTCTCCGGCGACAAGCCGCTGCGCGAGATGATCTCGTACGTGCAGGATCACCTGAAAGACCGCTTCCAGACGATCCCGGGCGTCGGTGAGATCATTTTGAGCGGTTTTGTCGATCGGAACCTCCGCGTCTGGGTCTCCGACAAGAAGCTCGAGGAATACCAGCTCACCGTCGGGGACATCATCGACGCCATCGATGCCAATCACGTCGAGATGCCGGCCGGGCGCATTGAGACGTCGGAAAAGGAAATGAACGTCCGTGCGATGGGCGAGGCGCTTACCGTGGAAGAATTCGGCAACATCCTTATTTCGACCCGCGGCGGCCAGCCGGTCTACAAACCCATCTTCCTCAAAGATGTCGCCCGCATCGAAGATGCGCTCGCGGACCAGAGGCGTCTCTCGCGCGTGCTGGGGCAGCCGGCCATCGGTCTGGGCATCCGCAAGCAGATCGGCGCCAATTCCGTCGAAGTGGCGCATGGGGTCAAAAAGAAACTTGCCGAAGTGCAGAAGGACCTGCCCGAGGGCATGAAGCTCGGCGTCAATTTCGATTCGACGACGTTCGTCGAGGATGCGATCCATGAACTGCTCTTCGCGCTCGTTCTTTCGGCGCTCCTGACGGCTATGGTGTGCTGGTTTTTTCTCGGGTCGTGGAGCTCTACGTTCAACATCCTGCTCGCCATCCCGACCTCCATCGTCGGGAGTTTCCTCGTGTTCCGCTTCATGGGCTTTACGCTGAATACGTTCACGGTGCTGGCGCTGTCGCTCGCGATCGGCATTGTCGTCGATGACGCGATCATGGTGCTTGAAAATATCTTCCGCTATCACGAAAAAGGCCTGGGCCGAGTCGAAGCCGCACAACAGGGCGCGAAGCAGATCACATTTGCGGCCGTCGCGGCGACGCTGGCGTTGGTCGCAATTTTTCTTCCCGTGGCATTTATGAAGGGCGTCATCGGACGGTTTTTCTTTCAGTTCGGCGTCGCCATCTCCGCGGCGGTCCTGTTTTCGCTGCTCGAGGCGCTCACGCTGACGCCGATGCGCGCGTCGCAGTTTCTCGACGCGGGGGAGCGGAGGTCGTCTTTCGGCAAGACCGTCGAGAAGTGGTTTGCGGATCTTTCGGCGTTGTATGCGCGCACGCTCAGACTTGCGCTCAGCGTCCCCTGGATCGTGGTGGGCGCTTCGGTCGCATTTTTTGCTTTCTCCATCATGCTCTTTGGTCCGCTGCGCAAAGAATTTGTGCCGGCGCAGGACCAGGGCTATTTTCTCCTGCGGCTGCAGACGCCCGTCGGATCGTCCTTGCCTTTTACGGACGAACGTTTCAAAAAAGCGGAGGCGTTCGTCCAGGGCATTCCTGAGGTGCGGCGCTATTTCGCGGCCATCGGCGGGTTCGGCGGCGGTGAAGTCAACACCGGCATGCTTTTCGTTTCACTGAAGCAGAAGGGCCAGCGGGGTGTGAGGCCCGCCAAGGGGCACGAAATGTCGCAGGCGGAGCTTATGGATGAGTTTCGCGCCGAACTCAACAAGATCCCCGACACCAAAGTGTACGTGCAGGACCTTTCGATGCGAGGTTTTACGGCACAACGCGGATATCCCGTGGAGTTTTCCATACAAGGCAAGAATTGGGAAAAGCTTGCCGAATATTCCCATAAAATGATGGAGAGGATGCGCCAGACGGGTCTCATGACCGACGTCGATACTGATTATTTGCTCGGCGTGACAGAAGTGCAGATCCGCCCCAACCGCCAAAAGGCTCAGGAGCGCGGGATCGAGATGGACAGGATCGGCAACGCCGTCAACGCGCTCATCGGCGGCCAGCGCGTGGGCAAGTACACGCAGGACGGGAGGCGTTACGACGTGCGCGTGCGCCTGGTTGCCGAAGACCGTACGAAGCCGGAAGATGTTGAGAAAATTTTTGTGTGGAATAATCGCGGTGAGCGCGTGAGGCTCTCCGAGGTCGTCGACATCACCCTCAAGCCGTCGCTTTTGAGCATCACACGCCGGAATCGTGAGCGTGCCATCGGCGTGTTCGCCAATATGGTCCCCGGGAAATCTCAGGCCACCGCGCTGGACGCCGTCAAAAAGATCGCCGATGAAGTATTGCCGGACGGGTACCGCATCGAGTTGACAGGCGGCGCCAAGAGCATGCAGGAATCTTTCGGCAGCCTCGGATTTGCGTTCATCCTCGGCGTCGTCGTGGCCTACATGATCCTTGCATCACAGTTCAACAGCTACATCCATCCGGTCACGGTGCTTTTGGCGATGCCTTTCGCGATCTCCGGCGCGGTGATCGCGCTTATCATGACCAACCAATCCCTCAATCTTTACAGCATGATTGCGTTTATTCTGCTCATGGGGATCGTGAAAAAGAATTCCATCCTGCTCGTTGAATTCACAAACCACGTGCGGCGTGACGAGGGAATGCCGATCCGCGAGGCGCTGCTCAAGGCTTGTCCGATCCGTCTGCGTCCGATCCTCATGACGTCCGTGTCCACGATCGCCGCGGCGGTGCCCCCGGCCCTGGCGCTCGGACCCGGCGCCGAGACGCGCGTGCCCATGGCTGTGGCGGTCATCGGCGGAGTGCTCGTGTCGACGCTGCTCACGCTGCTTGTCGTTCCCTGCGCGTACCTGCTCTTCTCGCGCATCGAGCGCCGCGAGGCACATGCGCGGTAAGCGCGTTCTTCTTTTTCTGCTTTTTATCACGCTTGCGTATCCCGTGCACGCTCTTCCTGAAACTTCGTTTGAATTGGCCTCACCCGGTTCCCGCCAGGTCGTCGATTACACCCAGTACGGTGAATTTAAGAACGTCGATACTGAAAACTATGTTTATGAAGTCCGCGACGCGGATGGTTTGGCGCGCGCGTCCGGCGAAGGTGTCCCTCCAGATGCATCTATCCTTGAAGACCTCGCTTTTAAGATTTATTACTCGGAACATCCCCATGAAGATCCCTGGAAACACCGGAATGGTTCTCCGCAGGAGGATCTTTTCGCCTGGTCCCAGGCATCCGGTATGGATGATGGTGCGAGGCTTTTTTATACAGCCGAAGCCCTGCGCCGCGGCGGCCATATCGTTCAGGCGCTCAAGGCTTACCACGCCATCGTCGTGCTTTATCCGAAGGCGATCGTGTGGGCCGCGGACCACGGCTTTTATTGGTACGTGGCACCCGAAGCGATCTCCCGCGCGCGCAAGCTTTGCGCGACGTATCCCGAGCTGGGCTTTCAACTCGAAGGCGCGTTTGTGGACGTGCGCCGCGGGATCGACGGAAAACCGGGATCGGACCGCGTTCGTACGCGGCCCGGGGCATTCGTCAAAACCCCTGTCCACAAAGCCGGCCCGGCGGAATTCGACATCGTCGAAGAAAGAGGGAAGGGCAAAGTGCGCCTGGCGCGTTATAAGAATGGAGACTGGCGGATGCTCGTCGACGGCAAACCCTTTGTCGTAAAGGGTGTCACGTACAGCTGCACGACCGTCGGAGAATCCGCGCATGCGCTTAATCTCCGCCCGTGGTTTAAGCTCGATGATAATAAAAATGGAAAAAACGACGGCATGTTCGATTCCTGGATCGACGAAAATCGTGACGGTGTTCAGCAGAATGCGGTTGAGCCGGTAGTGGGCGATGCCGCGCTGCTCCAGAGGATGGGCGCCAACGCGATCCGCGTCTATCACGGCGTCGACGCGTGGGGAAAATACCAGCCTGAAGAATACGACAAAGAACTCATGCGGACGCTCCAAAAGGAATACGGGGTCTATTTTATTCTGGGCGATTTCGTCGGCGCATACACGGTGGGGTCGCAGGCGCGTTGGGACATCGGCACGGATTACACCGATGCGGCCGAGATAAGATCCATGCTCGACTCCGTGCGCGCGATGGTCATGGACCATAAAGACGAGCCTTACGTGCTCATGTGGCTCTTGGGCAACGAGAACCAGCATCCGAATACGCACACGCAGGCTTACGAGGATCCGGAAGCCTATGCGCGTTTTCTGAACGAGGCCGCAAAGATGATCCACCAGATCGACCCCGACCATCCGGTGGCCGTCTGCAACCTCAATTTTCAAAATCTCGCGGAGCTCGGGAAGTTGGCCCCCCAGATCGATATCTACGGAGCTAATATTTATTCCGGCGCCTACGCGATGGGCAGCGTGTGGCACCTCGCGAAGGAGTATTATGGCCGCCCGGTGCTGATCACTGAGTTCGGCTGCGACGCCTACGCCCAGGGAAGGGGCCCCGACGAAGAAGCACAAGCCGATTATTTCCGCCAAAATTGGGAAGACATCGCGCTCAACATGTCCGGCAACCGCGGAGAGGGCAATGCCATCGGGGGTGTGGTGTTCGAATGGATGGATGAATGGTGGAAATCCGCACGCGGCGATGCGTGGGGCGATCCGTTCGTCCACAACGCCGAGTCTGACACGATGAATCCGTTCCCTGATTCGTGGGCCAATGAAGAATGGCTCGGGGTCATGGGGCAGGGCGACGGGAAAGAGAGTCATTTCCTCCGCGAAAAGCGCAAGGTGTATGACGAGATCGCGCGGATGTGGAACGGCCGGGATTTCGATTGAAGTTTACAGCCTCGAATGCAATAATTGCCGCATGACCCCACCACCTACTCGTAATGATCGCTTCGCGATCGGTCGCATGCGCGGTCGAGCAGGTGGTGGGGTGAAAATCATCACCTGTCTTGACCTGGAAGGCGTGCTCGTTCCTGAGATCTGGATCGCGGTCGCCGAAAAGACGCGTATCGCGGAGCTGCGCCTCACCACGCGGGATCTGCCGGACTACGACGAGCTCATGCGCCGCCGTATCAAGATCCTCCGCGAAAACGGCATCCGGCTCAAGGACGTCCAGAACGTCATCGCCGGTGTCCGTCCGCTTCCGGGCGCCCGCGTATTTCTGGATTCGCTCCGCGCCCTGCATCAAGTCATCATCCTGTCCGATACGTATTACGAATTTGCAGGGCCGCTCATGGAGAAGCTGGGTTTCCCGACGCTCTTCTGCAACTGGCTCGAGACCGGTCGGGACGGTTTTATCTCCGGGTACTGTCTCCGCCAGAAAGACGGAAAGAAAAGATCCGTACTGGCGCTGAAAGATCTGAATTTCCATGTTCACGCCGCTGGCGATTCTTACAACGACGTCACGATGCTTCAAGCCGCCCACCGCGGCGTCTTCTTCAATCCGCCGGCCAAGATCGCCCGGCAATTCCCGAAGCTTCCTGTCACTAAGTCGTATCCCGCGCTGCTCAAGGCGCTCACCGCGCGCTCCCGGTAACTCATGGCCCGACCAGTCACGCTCCTTTCCTGGAACGTGAACGGTGTCCGCGCCGTTTTTAAAGTAGATTTCATGGCGTGGCTCAAAAAGACGTCCCCGGACGTTCTTTGCATACAGGAGACCAAATGCAAGGTCGAGCAGCTCGTTCCCGAACTCCTGAACCCCGAGGGCTATCATGCGGAGTGGAACAGCGCCGAACGCCCCGGTTACAGCGGGGTCGCAACGTTTTCGAAGATTAAACCGGCCGCCGTGACTCGAGGTTTCGGCGTGAACCGGTTCGATACGGAAGGGCGCGTGCTCGAGACCGACCACGGCGATTTCATCCTCGTCAACGTCTACTTTCCAAACGGCGGCAACGGGCCGGAGAGGCTTCAGTATAAACGTGAATTTTACGAGCACGCCCGCTCATATTTCGCGCGTCTTCGAAAAGCAGGGAAGGGCGTGATCGTGTGCGGGGATTTCAACATCGCGCATAATCCCGTCGATGTTTACAGCCCCGGGAAGTGCGCGAAAGTATCCGGTTTTCTCCCTGAGGAGCGCGTCTGGCTGGACCGTCTGCTCGAGGACGGGTTTATTGATGCGTTCCGCGAATTCGATCCAAGCCCCGAACGGTATACCTGGTGGGACCAGCGCACGTTCGCGCGTTCACGCAACGACGGCTGGCGGATCGATCTTCATCTGGTCTCCAAGGATCTGCGTCCCCGTATGAAAGATGCTTTTATTTTGCCGGACGTCCTCGGCTCAGATCATTGCCCGGTGGGGCTCAAGTTGAGCATTTAAAGCCACTTCTGTCGTAACATGTTCTTAACATTACTGAAAATAACCTGTCATATGCGGCATGTAAGCTGACGGGGTCAACACGCGGGTTGTTTTGTGCCTCCTTTTTTTAAGGGTTTCAACCTTGACACTCCGCTCCGGTTGAAGTACTTTAAATCGCATCGTGAACGGATCTGCAAGACCGTTCATTCATGACAACGCACCAAAAAAACAGGGGAACGTCAATGGCCATACAGGACATCGCTAAACTTGTGGTTTCCAACGGAGACAGGACTATGAAGTCGTCCAAAGAATATAGCCTCACGAAAATTTTCGGTTCCAACGTATTCAACGACCGGACGATGAAGGAGCGCCTCCCGAAGGATACTTACCGCGCGCTCAAGCAGACCATCGACAGCGGCGCGCCGCTCACGCTCGAGGTCGCCAACGTGGTCGCCAACGCGATGAAGGACTGGGCCATCGAAAAAGGCGCCACGCATTACACGCACTGGTTCCAGCCGCTCACCGGCCGCACGGCCGAGAAGCACGATTCCTTTATTTCCCCGACATCCGATGGCGGCGTCGTCATGGAATTTTCGGGCAAGCAGTTGATCCAGGGCGAGCCAGACGCGTCGTCGTTTCCCTCAGGAGGTTTGCGTGCGACGTTCGAAGCGCGCGGCTACACTGCGTGGGACTGCACATCGCCGGCTTTCCTTAAAGAAGACGGCCACGGCAACGTGACGCTCACCATCCCGACGGCGTTTTGCTCTTACACCGGTGAGGCGCTCGACAAGAAGGCCCCGCTTCTGCGTTCCATGGAAGCTGTTTCCAAACAGGCGGTCCGTGTGCTCCGTGCCCTCGGCAATAAGACGGCCAAGACCGTTACGGCGACGGTCGGGCCCGAGCAGGAGTACTTCCTGATCGACAAGAATTACTACGATCAGCGTCTAGACCTCATCACGTCCGGACGCACGCTCTTCGGCGCTCCCGCTCCCAAGGGGCAGGAACTCGAGGACCAGTACTTCGGAGCGATCAAGGACAGGATCTCGGCGTTCATGAGGGATCTTGACCTCGAGCTCTGGAAGATGGGAGTGCTCGCCAAGACCAAGCACAATGAAGTCGCCCCCGCGCAATATGAGATGGCGCCGATCTTTACGACGACCAACATCGCGGCCGATCACAACCAGCTCGTCATGGAGACTATGCAGCGTGTGGCGCTCCGTCACGGTCTCGTTTGTCTTTTGCACGAGAAGCCGTTCCAGGGCGTGAACGGTTCAGGCAAGCATAACAACTGGTCGCTCGCCACAGACGACGGGCACAACCTGCTCGAGCCGGGTAAGACCCCGCATGACAACGAGCAGTTCCTTGTTTTTCTCGCCGCAACGGTCATGGCCGTGGACAAGCACGCAGACAAGCTCCGCGCCAGCGCTGCCAATACCGGCAACGACCTGCGTTTAGGGGCCAATGAAGCGCCCCCCGCGATCATCTCTATGTTCATGGGCGATGAACTCTCGGATATCCTGACCGCGCTCGGCAAGGGGAAAGCCGCCTCCTCGAAAGGCCAGCACCATCTCGAGATCGGCGTCGATTCACTGCCCAGGCTCCCCAAGGACAACACGGACCGCAATCGCACGTCGCCGTTTGCGTTCACCGGCAACAAGTTCGAGTTCCGCATGGTCCCGTCTTCCATGTCGATTTCGGGCGCCAACACGGTGCTCAACACCGTCGCCGCCGAAGCGCTCGACATTATCGCGACGCGCCTTGAGAAGGCCAAGGACGTCAACAAGGAAGCCGCGGCTATCATCAAGGAAGTCGTGATCAAGCACGGCCGGATCATTTTCAACGGCAACAACTACTCGGCGGATTGGGTGAAGGAAGCCAAGAAGCGCGGACTTCCCAATATTACCAACACCGTCGACGCGCTTGCCGCGATGGCGACTCCGGAAGCGGCGAAGCTGTTCGAGAAATACGGCGTGCTGTCGGGAAGCGAAATCCACTCGCGTTATGAGATCTATCTTGAGAAATACGCGAAAGAGATCAACATCGAAGCGCAGACTTCAGTGGCGATGGTCAAGAACCTGTTCATCCCGGCTGTCGTGAAGTATACGGGTGAGCTTGCTTCGGTGGTCGCGTCGCTCAAGTCGGCGTCCGCGCCGGTGAGCGTGCAGAAAGATCTTCTGACGAAGATCTCCGTACTGCTCGACACCGCCAGCAATAAGCTCCAGGATCTCGAGGGCGCCCTTAAGAAGGCACAGGGGGTCCATGAGGCGAAGGCCCGCGGGATCGCGTACCGCGATAAGGTGGTGCCCGCGATGAACGACCTGCGCATAGACATCGACACCCTCGAGACCTTGCTTCCCTCGGGCGAGTGGCCGGTGCCGTCCTACGCCGACATGCTGTTCAAGCTATAAAGAGAACATCGAATTGAAAAGGAGCTCTCCGCCGGAAGGCGGGGAGCTTTCTTTTGCCCGCTTTAAAAATGAGTTTTTTAGCTCTTTAGGTTCATTTGTAATAAGTATTGTTTAAAAAAGTTTTTCTTTTTACTTTCCTTCTTGCTGTGTTATGGGTTATAATTCAAATTCGTATCGCTTAACAATGAAAGGATCCAATGGCTTACCGGTCACTTTATAAGAACGATTACCTCACGGATCGCGAGCGCAAGAACATCATTCTTCTCGACGTCATCCGCAGAAACGGGCCCATCGCCAAGACGGACATCTCCCGCATCACCCAATTTAATATCGTGACGGTTTCCAATTATGTCGAACATTACATCGACCAAAAGCTCGTGGTCGAAAAGGGTCTTGATATCTCCAGCGGCGGACGCCGTCCGGAGCTCGTGGAGCTCAACTCCGAATGGGGGAACCTCGTCGGCGTCGAGATAGGTCCGACCCACATCCTCGCGATGGTGTCCAATCTCAGTCCGTCTATTCTCCATAAAGTCCGCGTGAAGCGTCCCGAAGGCCACATGGAAGTGGTCATCGCCGAGGCTGTCAAGCTTGTGCGCCGCGTCATCGAAGAATCCAAGATCCCTCAGGAAAAGATCAAAGGCATCGGTCTCGGTATCTCGGGTGTCATCGACCGCTCGGCCGGCACGATCCGTGACACCGACATCCAGCGCGGCAAGACCGTCGGCAGTTTTTCGACCGCAAAGGCGATCCTTGAGAAGGAGTTCCGCGTGCCGGTTTCCGTCGGCAACGACGCATCGCTCGCCGCTCTCGCCGAAAAAAAACTCAGCCTTCGCATCGACGATGAGAACGTCCTTTATTTTTACGCCGATGTCGGCAGCGGCATCATCGCCAACAACGACCTCTTCTGGGGGTCCAGCTGGTCGGCGGGCGAAATTCAGCTCAACCTCGATAACACCGAAGGCCTCATGCTCGAGCCCTGGGTCGCCAAGAGCGATTTTTTCCGTTCTGAAGGGCTGGATCTGGGTATCGTCCGGCGCTTCAAGGAAGCGCACAAGAAAGACAGCAGCCGGTCGCGTCATATCGAGACCAAGGACCTGGAGAAGCTCGAGCTCAACACGGTGCTGGAGGCCTGTAAGAAGGGCGATCCGCTGGCGGCTCAGATCGTCGAAGAAGCCGCCAACCGCATGGGCCTTAAAGTCGCTTATCTCTGTAATTTTTTCAATCCTGAGGTGATCGTGTTGGGAGGCGGTGTGGAAAAGGGCGGAGAGCTCATGCTCAACGTCGTGCGCCGCGTCGTCAAACAGCTTGTCATGGAAGAGGCTTCAGGGATCGTCAAGATCATCCTGTCGCGTCTGGGCGAGGACGCCGTCGCGTACGGCGCCGTCTGTCTCGTCACCCAAGAACTTTTTGCGGAGGTCTGATCCTGTGCCGCCCCTGATCAAACGCCGCCTGCTCGACCAGATCGAACTGAACGACCACGAAAAGAAGAATCTGCAGATCCTCGATACGATCCGGAAGAAGGGTCCGATCGCGCGCGCCGAGATCTCGCGCCTGATCGGCCTCAACATCGTCACCGTCACGAGCTATATCGACCAGTACATTAAGAAGGGCGTCATCAAAGAAGTCGGCATCGACGTCTCTTCGGGCGGCCGGAAGCCCACACTGGTGGACCTGAACCCCTCGGCCATTTATCTGATCGGAGTGGGCCTCAACGTCGTCGACATGATCGCCGTTCTCTGCAACTTGAAAGGCGAGATCGTTTTCAGCGTCAAGAAGGAACGTCCGCTCAAGGCCGGCGAGGCGCTCGTCCAGTCGATGGCCGTGCTCGTCCAGGACCTTCTCGATAAATCGAAGGTCGACACGGCGAGGGTGCACGGGATCGGTATCGGCATGCCCGGTATTTTCAATCGCGACACCTCGACGATCCGCTGGCCGGTAGGTCTTCTTGAGTGCGATCTTTCCATCACCGTTTCGATCCACGGTATGTTCGAGGAAATGTTCGGCATTCCTACGTTCGTGGACAACGATGCCAACGCCGCCGTGTTCGGCGAAGAGTGGTACGGCCGCGGTCTCGGCGTCCAGCATGCGATCTACCTTTATTCAGGCAACGGCTGCGGTTTCATGATCAACGGGCAGATCTACCGCGGCGCCAACGGCTGCGCGGGGGAGTGGCTCTTCGACATCACCAACGACAACCCGCTGCCGGCTCTCGTTGAAGCGTACAAATCGGGCGTTTGGAGCATGGACATGGGCATTGCGCTCCTGGCGCAGGCGCTTCAGAAAGAGAATGCCGGATCAAAGATCTACGAGATTTCAAGCGACACGAAAAAGATCACGCTGCAGACCGTCGCCAAAGCCGCCGAAGAAGGCGACGCGTTCGCGATCACACTGCTCAAGGACGCGGGTTCACGGCTGGGCCGCAAGGCGGCTTTTCTGGTGAACCTGTTCAATCCCGAGATATTGATCGTCGGCGGCGGTATCGAGATCGCAGGCGCCTTGTTCATGGATGCGCTCCGCGACACCGTCAAGCAGTCGTCGGTCCCCGAGGCCACCGAAAAGCTCCGTATCATTCCGTCCCAGCTCGGCGAGAACGGCGTGCCGCTCGGTGCGGCCGCGCTCGTCGCGCAGAACTACTTCATCAGCGTTTAGCGAGGACCATGGAACCGCGAACCTGTTCCTATTGCAAGGCGATGTTCGTACCCAATAAGTATTCGCCCCGGCAGACCGTTTGCTCCGCACGTGAATGCCAGAAGCGCCGCCAGCTCGAGAGCATGAAGCTCTGGCGCGATCGCAACCCCAACTATTTCAAGTATGACGAGTCCAAGAGCGTCGTGTGGCTGGAAGCCCAGCGCAAACGGTCGAAGCTCTGGCGCGAGAAGAACCCCGACAAGGTCCGTCTTTACCGCAGCGTGCATAGCGAGGAATACCGTTTGTATATGCGCGAATACATGCGCGCCTACCGCGACAAGAAGCGCAAAGACGGCGGTGCCGCTCCCGAAGCGCCCGTCGACACGGCTCCGCAGGGCCCCGCCTCGACCAGCTGATTGTAAACCACCGGAGCTCATGGTGGTTGACAGTGCTGAAATCCACGAAGTATACTGTTGCGCATGCTTGATCTCATCCTGAAAGTCCGCCGTGAAGTCCTGGCCGGTCAATCGATTTCCCGCGAAGACGCGCTGACGCTCACCGAAACGCCCTTTCTCGAGATCCCGTATCTGGCCGCCGCCGCGAATGAGATCCGCGAACGATTTGTCGGCAAGGGCATCGAATCCTGCGTGCTTTCCAATATCAAAAGCGGCAATTGCAGCGAAGACTGTAAGTTTTGCACGCAGTCCGGACATTACAAGACCGACAGCCCTGTCTATCCCCAGATCACCGTCGAAGAGATCGTGCAGCAGGCGAAGACCGCCGAGAAGATGGGCGCTACGGAGTTCTGCCTGGTTTCGAGCGGGTGGGGCGCGACGAACGAGAAGGAATTTGCGGTGATCCTAGAAGCGGTGCGGCGGATCACGGCCGAAACGAAGATCTTCGCGGACGCCTCGCTTGGCTTCCTGACACCCGAGCAGATGCAGGCGCTCAGTGACGCGGGTCTCCACCGCAACAATCACAATCTCGAATCCTCGAAAGGTTTTTTCGAAAAGATCTGCACCACGCACAAGCACGAGGAACGCGTGAACCACGTGGAGATGGTCCGTCACTACGGCATCCATCCGTGCTCCGGCGGCATCCTCGGCATGGGCGAATCCCCGAAGGACAGGGTCGATCTGGCGTTCGAGCTGGCGAGGCTCGGCGCCGACTGTGTGCCGATCAATATCCTTAACGCGCGCGAAGGCACGCCGCTCGGCAAAGTGAAGCAGCTGAAACCTCTCGAGATCATTCTTTATATCGCGCTTTTCCGTTTGATCCTCCCGAAGGCGACGATCAAGATCGCCGGCGGCCGTGAAGTGAATCTGCGTGACCTGCAGTCTTTGGCCATGCAGGCCGGCGCCAACGGACTTATCCTCGGAAACTACCTCACGACGATGGGGCGCAGCCCCAAGCAGGATATCCAGATGCTTGAAGACCTGGGTTTTGAAGTGACGATCACGCCTTCGCCGCAGGGCGAGCACGCGCCCGCCGCGGCTCGCGAGGGTTGCTGCTCGCATTGAACGGCCTGGGCGCGGAGCTCGAAGCGCTCGGATCAAAAGGGCTTCGGCGTTCTCTCACCGAAATTCAAGCCCGGCGGGGTCCTTTTCTCACCGTCGGCCGCAAATCCGTCCTCAACTTCGCTTCCAATGATTATCTCGGCCTCGCCTCACATCCCTCACTGAAAGCCGCAGCCGCCCGTGCGGTGCGGCGCTGGGGGACCGGGAGCGGCGCCTCGCGTCTTTTGTCCGGAAGCCTCGGCGTTCACACGGACCTTGAGAGAAAGATCGCGGCTTTCAAAAAAGAAGAGGCCGCGCTTATTTTTTCGTCCGGGTATCTTGCCAACCTCGGCGCCGTCACGGCTCTCGTGGGCGAGCAGGACGTCGTGCTCTGCGACCGGTTGAACCATGCAAGCCTGGTCGACGCTGCGCGGCTTTCGAAAGCCAAGCTCTGGGTCTATCCCCACCGTGACACCGCGGAGCTCGCCCGGCTCCTGGGCCGGGCCTCCTCGTTTCGCCGCAGGCTGGTGGTGACCGACGCCTATTTCAGCATGGACGGCACCGTGGCTCCTCTCGACCGAATTTTAACGCAGTGCCGCGAACATGGCGCGTGGCTTCTGGTCGATGAAGCGCATTCGACGGGCGTTTATGGCGAGTCCGGGGCGGGACTGACCGAACACTTCGGCCTTTCAGGGAAAGTCGACGTCGTGATGGGCACGTTCTCGAAAGCGCTCGGCTCGGTCGGCGGTTTCATCGCAGGGAGCCGTACGCTGAGGGACTATCTGGTGAACCGCTCACGAGAGTTCATCTACACGACCGCACCCGCACCGGCCGCTTCGGCCGCCGCTTCGGCGGCCATCGACGTGGTCCGGCGCGCTCCTGTTCTCCGGAAAAAACTTTGGTCCAACACGGAATATTTGCGTCGCGCGCTTGCGGCCGAGGGTTTTGATCTGATGGGTTCCGAAGGTCCGGTGATCCCGGTACGCATGGGCAGCACCGCCTTATCCGTTGCCTTTCGCGATTTTCTGGTAAAGAATGCGATCTTTGCGCCGGCGATCCGGCCGCCGACCGTGCCCAAGGGCACCGATCGGATCCGTCTGTCGGTTTCCGCAGCGCACGAAACCAAACACCTGGACGCGCTCGTCGCGGCGTTCCGCAAAGCGAGGAAAAAGATCCTATGAACAGAGCCGACCAACTCGACGCGCTGGACAAGAAATACGTCTGGCATCCGTTCACGCAGATGAAAGAATGGAACGAAGATCCGATCGTCATGATCGAAAAGGGCCGCGGCAACACGCTGATCGACACGCGCGGCCGCCGGTATCTCGACGGCGTCTCGTCGCTCTGGTGCAATGTGCACGGCCATCGCGCCAAAAAAATAGACGATGCCATCAAGCGTCAGCTTGCCCAGGTCGCGCATTCCACGTTTCTTGGCGTCTCGAACGTCCCCGCCGTTCTTCTGGCGAAAGAACTCATCGCACTCGCGCCGGAGGGTCTCTCGAAGGTCTTCTATTCTGACTCGGGCTCCGCGAGTGTGGAAGTCGCGCTCAAGATGGCCTATCAATACTGGCGTTCGAAGGGGAAGGAATCAAAGAAGACTTTTCTTAAGCTCAAGAGCGCTTATCATGGCGACACGCTGGGTTCCGCGAGCGTCGGGGGCATCGGGATCTTTCACGAGATATTCCATCCGCTCTTTTTTAAGACGTACACCGTAGATGCGCCCTACCGCTACCGCGATGCGTTCGAAGGCACCGAAGCCGAATACGCCCAGCACTGCGCCGGCAAGGTCGAGGCCGTCCTCAAGGCGCACCACGCGGAAATTTGCGCGGTCGTGATGGAACCGCTCATACAAGGCGCTGCCGGAATGCTCAAACAGCCTCATGGATATCTGGCGCGCGTGCGCGAACTGACCAAGAAATACGGCGTTCTTTTGATCGCCGATGAGGTCGCCACGGGCTTCGGGCGCACGGGGACGATGTTCGCATGCGAACAGGAGGGGGTGACCCCGGACTTACTCTGTATGGCAAAAGGGATCACAGGAGGATATCTGCCGCTATCGGCGACGCTGGCGACGGAGGCGGTATACGAGGCCTTTCTCGGTGATTATGCTGAGTTTAAGGCTTTTTTCCATGGGCATACATATTCGGCAAACCCGCTGGCAGCCGCAGCCGCGCTCGCCAATCTTGAGATATTCAAGGAAGAGGGTACGCTTAAAAAGCTTCCAGACAAGATCGCGCAGCTTTCTGAAGGCCTGGATAAAATTTCAGGCCTCACACATGTGGGTGATATCCGTCAATGCGGCATGATGATCGGTATCGAATTGGTCAAAGACCGCACCACCAAGGAGCCGTACCCGATGGACGAGAAGCGCGGCATTCGCGTCGGTCTCAAAGCGCGCGAAAAAGGCGTGCTCATCCGGCCCCTCGGCAACACAGTGGTGCTCATGCCGCCTCTGTCGATAACGTCTGCAGAAATAACTAAGCTGTGCCGGGTTGTGCGCGAATGCATCAAAAAAGTAACGGAATGATCGTTTATAAGCACCGAATCTGTATTCTTCTCCGGACCGGACGGATTGGCCCTCCGAGTCAATCCGTCCTGCGGAAATGCGCTCGCTCGTCGTCACTGCGTGACGACACCGTGGCCGCTCGCGCATTTTAGCTCCTCCGAAGAATACAGATTTGATGCCTTTAGTATTTGGGGAGCCGGTTTCCCGATCATTATGTTGGAGAGACAGTTCCGATTTTTGCGTAGGGCGGTGCGACGCGCTTGACGTGGATAGGAAGACTAGCCGTGGGTGACGCGGCGCGGTTCGTTAAGATGCTCCGACGCATCAGTCCTCGGGAAAGGTTTGTGATATTGCCCTCGGCTGAGCGGTCCACACGAGGCGGCAGTCAGCCTCAAAGTGCGAAGCGCTTTGGGGACTGATCCGATAGTTTTTAAATGGCCGGAGACCCGCGGCCCCACGAACGATTACAAATAGCCATGGATGACGCGGCGCGTTCCGTTAAGATACTCCGACGCATCAGTCCTTGGGCAAAATTTAAGACACTGCCCTCGGCTGACGGTCCCGGAGCGAAAATTGGAACGGTTTCTCCGGAATTAAGATCGTGTGCGTTGCGGGTCGGCGGAGGACAATTAGAACCGGCGCCTATTTATGAGGTAGATTATGAAAACAATATTTATCGCAGGTACGGACACAGGAGTGGGTAAGACGTACATCGCCGGAGGTCTTGCTGCCGCCCTGCGCATGGATGGTGTGCGTGTGGGTGTGATGAAGCCCGTCTCGTGCGGTGGAAGGGAAGACGCGGAGTTTTTGATGAAATGCGCGGGTGTCGATGACTCGATCGATCTCGTGAACCCTATTTGTCTGCGTGAACCTCTTTCTCCAAACGTTGCTGCCGCTCGTCAGAAGACACGCCTTGATGTGAAGGCGATCACCGCTGCCCATAACATCCTGTCGAAGAAATATGATGTTCTGGTCGTGGAGGGTTGCGGCGGGCTCCTCGTGCCGCTCACGGACCGCTTTTTCGTGGTCGATCTGATCTCTTTGCTCAAGGCCCGCACGGTGCTCGTGTCGCGCTCGGCGCTCGGGGCGATCAACCACACTCTCCTTAGCCTGGAGGCGCTCAAGGCCCGCAAAATTCGTCCGGTAGGGGTTATTTATAACCGGCTGACCGGCGGAGCGCTCTCTGTCCCTGAGCAAACCAACCCCGGCGTCATCGAAAAGTTGACGGGCGTGCGTTCGCTCGGTCGGTTTCCGTATATGCGTTCGTGCGCGCCCGACTGCTCAGGAAAAGCGGTCCGAAAACATATAGATTATAAAATTATTTTGTGTTAAATTAACTCGGTTCAAAGTATTTTTCTGGTGTTTTTAAAGTTCAACGGTCTTTAACAGCGAAAATTTTGACGTGACCCTTTTGCAAGAACCTGCAGCCCTCAAAAAAACTCCTCTCTACGATCGTCACGTCGCTCTCGGCGGAAAGATCGTCAATTTCGGCGGTTGGGCGCTTCCCGTTTACTACGAGAGCCTTCTGACCGAGCACCGCTGGACCCGGGAACATTGCGGTCTTTTTGATGTCTCGCATCTCGGCGAGATCCTCGTGGAAGGCCCCGGCGCGTTCCAATTTCTCCAGTATCGCCTTACGAACGACCTCCGCAAACTGGAAGAGGGCAAGATCATCTACAGCCTTCTTCTCGACGAACGCGGTCGTACGCTCGACGACATCCTTATCTACGGCAGCCGTCCCGGAAGCTATTACCTTATAGTCAACGCCTCAAATATAGCGCGCGACATGGAAGCGCTGAAAAAATACGCGCCCGAAGACGCCCGGTTGGTGGATCTCAGCGATCAGATGGCCTGCATCGCGGTCCAAGGGCCCAAGGCGGAAACGGTACTCGAAAAGCTTTTTGGTTTCACGCTGCAGGCGTTGCCTTATTACCATTGGAAGGAAGAGCGCTTTCAAGGCGAGACCGTATGGGTTTCGCGCAGCGGCTACACCGGCGAAGACGGCTTTGAAATTTTCTCGAAAAACGAGCTCGCCCCGGCGATCTGGGACCGGCTCAACACGGACGGCCGCGCCGAAGGCGTGAAGCCTGCGGGTTTGGGCGCGCGCAACACGCTGCGCCTGGAGGCCGGCAACGTCCTCTACGGCAACGAGCTCGATGAGACGACCACGCCGCTTGAGGCGGGTCTTAAGTTCGCGGTTTCGTTTGAGAAGGGCGGTTTTGTCGGCCGCGACCTTTTGATGGTGCAGAATGAGCGCGGTCCGGCGCGCCTCCTCGTCGGTTTCAAGGTGCTCGACAAGGCGATCGCGCGCGAGCATTATCCTATTTACGGCGGAGGCCACAAGATCGGTTCGGTCACCAGCGGATCATTCGGGCCCACCGCCAACGCCAATATCGGCATGGGTTACGTCGAGCGGAAATTCGCCGTGCCGGGCACGACCATTGAAATTGAGATCCACGGCCGCCGCATCCCTGCGGAGGTCGTCAAGCGGCCGTTCGTCACCAAGAACCATAAGAAAGGATTATAAACAATGGAACCATCAAAGCTGCGCTACACCGCCACGCACGAATGGGTGAGCCTCGAAGGATCGAAGGCGCGCATCGGAATCACTGACCATGCGCAAAAGGAAATTTCTGACATTGTGTTCGTCGAGCTGCCGCAGGAAGGGAAAGTCGTCAAGCAGAAGGACAGCGCGATGGTGATCGAATCCGTGAAAGCCGCGTTCGATATTTATTCGCCGGTGAGCGGTAAGATCGTGAAGGTCAATTCGACGCTCAAGGAAAAACCCGAGACGATCAACCGCGCGCCGTTCGGCGAAGGCTGGCTTTTTGAGGTCGAATGCTCCGATCCGAAAGAAATTGGATCATTGATGACCGAGGATCAGTACAACGCGGTCAAGCACGAAGCTCATTAAAGAGAGAGACACGTAATGCAGTACATTTCCAACACCGCCAAGGACAAGGCGGACATGCTCAAGGTGATCGGCGCGCCCTCGTTCGAGGCTCTCGTCGCCAACATCCCTAAGCGTCTGCGTGAATTCGCTCTGGCTCTCCCCGAGGGCATCTCTGAGCTGGAGCTCGACCGCGAGCTTGACGAGACGGGCCATGCCAACCGGAATTTCAAATATTCCGTCACGTACCTCGGCGCCGGCAATTATGATCATTTCGTGCCGGCCGTCGTCGATCGCCTGTCCCAGCGCGGCGAATTCATCACCGCTTACACGCCGTACCAGGGCGAGGCCAGCCAGGGAACGCTCCAGGCGACGTACGAATACCAAAGCCTGATCTGCGAACTGACGGCGATGGATTATTCCAACGCGTCCATGTACGACGGCGCGTCCAGCCTCGCCGAAGCCGCGCTTCTGGCGGTCCGTTCCACGGGCAAACACCGTATTCTCATGCCGGCCACCATTCACCCCGAATACCGGCAGGTGGTGGGGACATATCTTTCACATATTGACGTCGATATCGTGGATGTGGCCATGAAGGACGGGGCGCTTGATCTTGAAGCGTTTGAACGCGCGTTGACGACCGACACGGCAGCCGTGATCGTCCAGCAGCCCAATTTTTTCGGCGTTCTCGAGGATACAAAGAAGATCGGCGAACTGACGCATCGCGCGGGCGCACTATACATCGCGTGTGTGAATCCTCTTTCTCTCGGGCTTATCGAGCCGCCCGGCGAATACGGCGCGGACATCGCGGTGGGCGAGGGGCAGCCCCTCGGCAACCCCGTTTCTTTCGGCGGACCGCATTTCGGTTTTTTCACCGTGAAAGAACCTCTCCTGCGCAAGATCCCCGGGCGCATCTCGGGAATGACCGTCGATAAAAACGGCAAGCGCGCGTTCGTGCTTACGCTCCAGGCGCGTGAGCAGCACATCCGCCGCGAGAAGGCGACATCCAACATTTGCACCAACCAGGCGCTCTGCGCTCTGAAAGGCGCGATCTATCTCTCCCTTCTCGGCAGGGAGGGCGTCAAAAAACTCGCGCTGCTCAACCTTCGCAATGCTCACAGCGCCTACGACCGTCTGCTCAAGGTCAAGGGTGTGCGCCCGTTCTCCAAGAGCCCGTTCTTCAACGAATTCACTGTTCATATCGACCGGGACCCGAAGAAGTTGCGCGAAAGTCTCCGCAAGCACGGTATTCTCGGGCCGCTCCCTCTGGCGCGTTTTTTTCCGGAACTTTCGTCGGCGTATCTGGTGGCTGTCACGGAGAAACGCACGGCCGGAGATCTAGACCGTCTGGTCAAGGCGATCGAGGAAGCTCGATGACCCCACCACCTCCTCGTTACGATTCGCCGCGCGAATCGGCCGTATCCACGGCCGAGGAGGTGGTGGGGTGAGCGAGCTTATTTTTGAGAAGCACTCGTTCAACCCTGCGTCTTGGCTGCCGGCGCTTGACGGCTCCGAAAAACAATATGTGTCGAGGATCCCGCAAGACCGCCTGAGAAAAAAAGACGCCGACCTGCCGTCCGTGTCCGAGCTCGACGTCGTGCGGCACTTCACGGTCCTCTCCCAGAAAAATTTCTGCACGGACGGTAATTTTTATCCGCTTGGTTCGTGCACCATGAAATACAACCCCAAGGCGCTCGACGCGATCGCGGCTTCCACGTCGTATTCACAGATCCATCCCTACCAGGACGAAGCGGATGTGCAGGGGGCGATGAAGATCTTATATGAAATGCAGGTCATGCTATCCGAGATCACCGGCATGGACGAGTTTACGCTCCAGCCTGCAGCCGGCGCGCACGGCGAATTCTGCGGCCTCCTGATGGCGGCGGCGCACCACAAAGCCAGAGGGGACAAACGCCATAAAGTGCTCATTCCCGATTCTTCGCACGGCACCAATCCGGCCTCGGCGGCGTTGTGCGGCTACGAAGTCGTGACGGTCGCTTCCAACGCCAAAGGCCATGTGGATCTGGCCGACTTGAAATCCAAACTTGGTCCGGACGTGGCGTGCCTGATGATGACCAACCCCAACACGCTCGGTCTCTTTGAAGAGGATATTCTTGAGATCGCACAGGCCGTTCATAAAGCCGGCAGCCTCCTTTATTATGACGGGGCCAACATGAACGCGCTGGTCGGTATCTGCCGCCCGGGCGACATGGGTTTTGACATCGTGCATTTGAATCTTCACAAGACGTTCGCCGTGCCTCATGGCGGGGGCGGCCCCGGGTCAGGTCCCGTGGGCGTGAAAAAGGAGTTGATCCCATATCTGCCCGCGCCGCGCGTGCTGGAGAAAAAGGAGAGTTACACGTTCGAGAAGGACGCACCCGACTCGATCGGCAAGCTCCGCTCGTTCTACGGTAACTTCGGAGCTATCATCCGTTCATATGCCTATATCAAGGCTCTTGGCAAGGACGGCTTGAAAGGCGTTTCCGAAAATGCGATCCTGAACGCCAATTATCTCAAAGCACGCCTGGCGCCGTTCTTCGATGTGCCGCATCGGGGCGCGTGCATGCACGAGTTCGTCATGTCTGCCCGCAAGCAGAAAGCACGCGGCGTGAAGGCGCTCGACATTGCCAAGCGCATGCTGGATTTCGGTGTTTATGCCCCGACGATCTATTTTCCGTTGATCGTCGAGGAGGCGATGATGATCGAGCCCACGGAGACCGAATCCAAAGAGACGCTCGACCGCTTTGTCGCCATCCTCACGGCGATCGATAAAGAAACGTCCGAAGATCCGCAAAAGGTCCTCGACGCGCCGCACACGACACCCGTCGCCCGCATCGACGAGGTCCGCGCCGCGCGGCATCCAGATCTGCGCTACCGCCGGCCCGCCGAGCCGTCCGATGGCTCTGCCGCGTCTTTCGCACGCACTTCAGAACAACCCACCCGCGTTTAAGTTTCTTATGAAAATGCGCCTTATCCGCGACGTCGCCCGCGCCGCCGCGCCCAACATGGCGATAGACGAAGTCCTTCTCCGGGGCCAGGGCCGGCATCTTCCGGTGCTGCGTATCTATTCTTGGTCGTCCGCAGCGTGTTCGATCGGGTATTTTCAGGACACGAGGAAAGTGGCGGCAAAGCTCGGCCCGGGCAAGCAGGGGATGACCGTGGTGCGCCGCATCACGGGCGGCGGGCTGGTCGTGCATGGCTCAGATGTCACGCTATCGCTTGCAGTCCCGGGCTCATGGCTTCCCGGAGACGTCAAATCCTCATATCTCAAAGTCAATGAAGCGCTGCGCACGGGGTTCCAGGGGCTTTGGCCGGCGCTCGATTATGCCGACTGCAAGACGGTGCCTTCCGGCCGCGGCCAGGGCGACCGCATCTGTTTCGAAGCGCCCACTTGTTACGATCTTCTTTTAGGCAGCCGCAAGGTCGTGGGGGCCAGTCAGCGGCGCGTGGACGGCGCGGTGTTGCACCATTCGGCCGTATTTTTGCCGGCCGACGCGAAGACGGTAGCCCGAAAAATTATCGAGGGTTTCGAAAAAAAATGGGGAGCGGTGTTTGAGGAAATTCCGTTGACTGAAGAAGAGCTGCGCGAAGCGGGGGAGATCGAACGGTCGCGCTACGCTTCGGAAGAGTGGATCATTCCAGCGGCTTCTTAGACCCCCGAAGCGCTTCTTTTTTCTCGTAGCAGGCAGGACAGTTGTACATGGCGCGTGCGAGCGTGCGGTCATAGCCCGCATCGATCACGACGCGGCGCACTTCAGACGTTTCTTTGCTGCAGGTGTCGCACCTCATGGCCGTCAGAATAGCAGATGGGTGGCGGCCGAGTCAATCGTCAGGCCGGTTAATGCTTGACATTCGAAAGTAGAAAAGTAAACTAAACGCATCGGGCATGTTTTCGCCGCATATTTTTTCATGGAGGAGTAAGATAAAAGATGGGCGCAAGCAACTCAAGCGGTCCGGTCAATTCTCTCGAAACTCACCTCAGTATGGGCCAGCAGCTTCTGGTCCCCAAGAAGATGTTCTTCACCAAGGGCGTCGGCTCTCATAAGCACGAGTTGCGTTCGTTCGAGCTGGCTCTGCGCGATGCAGGCATCGAGAAGTGCAACATCGTGCATGTGTCGAGCATTTATCCTCCCAACTGCGAGCTTATCTCCAAGAACGAAGGCATGAAGTACATCTACCCCGGCATGATCACGTTCGCCGTCACGGCCCGCACGTCTTCGAATGAAGCCCGCCGCCTCCTCTCCGCTTCCATCGGCTGCGCGATCCCATCCGACCCCAATCGCTACGGCTATCTGAGCGAGTATTACGCATTCGGCCAGACCGAAAAAGAGACGGGCGACACCGCTGAAGACCTCGCTGCTGCCATGCTCGCGTCCACACTCGGCATCGATATCGACGAAGACAAGAGTTGGGATGAAAAGGAAGAGATCTATCGTATCTCCGACGAGATCGTCAAGACCACCAACATTACTCAGTCCGCCATGGTCGAAAAAGGACGATTTACGACAGTGATCGCGGCAGGCGTTTTTATTTTCTAATAGAAACAACCGGGACTTTTTAAAGAGCTTTTTTTGTTGTCTTTAAGCCTCCCAACGCTTATAATTAGGCGTCGAGGTTTTTTTTCTAAAAAAATGGTCAAATCCGGTAAGAAAAAAGACGCATCCGCTTCAAAAAAATCCCCCAAGAAGTCGCTTGGGGGCTTCACAAAGCTTGTAAAAAAAATCAGAAATAAGGTCGCCGGTAACTCCGCTAAGACTAAGAAAAACATCAAGTTAAGAACTAAAAAGGGCTCGAAAATGGACAATCTCCCCTTGATACCCATCGTGCCTGTGACTGGTTCCTTACCGACATCCCCTCCGCTTACCTTTGTCACCCCTGAGCCCCCGCAGGCCTCTTTTGAGCTTCCTGCTTCGTATGGCGATGACAAGATCGCGCTTCTGGTTCGCGACCCCTGGTGGATTCATGCTTACTGGGAAGTGACCCCGGACAGGGAGCATCAGGTCATGCGTCACCTCGAATCGTCCGGCGTTCAGCGGGACAAGCTCGTCCTCAGGGTTTATGATGTTACCGGCGGCAACGTCGATTCAGCGCGCTCCCATTTCGATATCGAGATGACTTTTTTGACGGGCAATTGGTACATCGACGTCGGCATTCCCGATCGCGACTGGGTCGTGGATCTCGGTATCCGCACGCGGGACGGGCGTTTTTTCATGCTCGTGCGTTCCAATGTGGCGCGCACGCCGCGCTTTGGCGTCTCGGATGTGCTGGACGAAGAGTGGATGCTGCCCGACGACGTCTACTGGAAACTTTTCGGTCTTTCCGGCGGGCTCGCGGACCGCAGGAGTTCTCTCGATGTACGCGAGATCCTCGAGAAGTACCTGAAAAATATCGTATCGTCCGCCGGAATTTCAAGTTTCGGCCGCCCCGAACACATGATGCGGGACCTGCATCCCGATAGCGGCGCTAAAATTCTCGAACGTCCCCCCTCGAGTTAAGGAAACTATTTTGGAAAAAGGTTACGTCGCGATCGTCCTGCATGCGCACCTCCCTTATGTCCGTCATCCCGAGCATGAACGTTTTCTCGAGGAAGAATGGTTCTATGAGGCGATCACCGAGACATACATCCCGCTGATAAAGGTTTTTCAGTCGCTCTTGCGCGACAATGTCGATTTCCGGATCACCATGTCGCTGACACCGACGCTATTGTCGATGATGACCGACCCGCTTTTGCAGGACCGGTACGTGAGGCACCTGGACCGCCTCATTGATCTTTCCGGCAAGGAGATCGAGCGCACCAAAGGGGAGGGCGAGTTCGGACGCCTGGCGCACATGTATCACAACCTCTTTAAAGAGGCGCGCTGGATTTTCAATGACCGCTACGGCCGCGATCTCTCGCGTGCATTCCGCGAAGTAGCGGACACCGGTAAGCTCGAGATCATGACATGCGCCGCCACTCACGGATTTCTTCCGCTCATGCAGACGCAGCGCGAAGCGGTGCGCGCGCAGATCCGTGCCGCCGTGCGCACTCATGAGCGCATCCTCGGCCGCCGCCCGCGCGGCATATGGCTGCCCGAATGCGGTTATTATCCCGGCCTCGACGAAATCTTGAAAGAAGAGGGCATCCGCTTCTTCATCGTGGATACCCATGCAGTTCTTTTTGGCAGCCCGCGGCCCAAGTACGGCGTTTTTGCGCCGGTCTACTGCAAATCGGGCGTCGCCGCGTTTGGCCGCGACATCGAGTCGTCGAAGAGTGTTTGGAGCGCGGAAGAGGGCTATCCGGGCGATTACGCGTACCGCGAATTCTACCGCGACATCGGTTTTGATCTCGACTACGAATACATAAAACCATATCTGGACAACGACGGCACGCGTATTCAGACGGGTATCAAATATTACCGTATCACGGGCCCCGGCCAGGAAAAACAGCCGTATAATCCCGACCAGGCGCGCGAGACCGCTGCAGCGCATGCGGGTAATTTTATGTGGAACCGCGAGAGGCAAGTCGAACATCTCGAGGGCCTCATGGGTCATCCTCCGCTGGTCGTGTCGCCGTACGACGCGGAACTTTATGGACACTGGTGGTTCGAGGGCCCGATGTGGCTCGATCTGCTTTTCCGTAAGACGGACCACGATCAGCAGACGTTCAAGATGATCACGCCTATGGAATATCTCGAAAAGTTCCCGAAGAATCAGGTCGTCACGCCGTCCATGTCGAGCTGGGGGTACAACGGCTATGCCGAGGTGTGGCTCAACGGAGCCAACGACTGGATCTACAGGCATCTTCATAAGGCCTCCGAGCGCATGATCGCCGCCGCGCACCGCTACCCATCCGCGGAAGGAACGCAGCGCCGCGCGCTCAACCAGATGGCGCGGGAGCTTTTGCTCGCGCAGTCGAGCGACTGGGCTTTCATTATGAAGACGGGGACCCATACCTCCTATGCGGCCAAGCGGACCAAGGATCACCTTGAGCGGTTCACCTCGATCTGGTCGCAGGTGGAGAATAATTCCGTGGACACTGCATACTTGCAGAGCGTAGAATCGACGGACAATCTTTTCCCCGATATCGATTACCGGGATTACGCTTAAAAACCCTTTTATGGAGGAAATGAATATGCGCAAGAAGATCAGTTTTTGGCTCGGGCTCGGGCTCATGGCCGCGCTCGCCGGTTGTGCGACGACCGAAGCGAGCAAGGTCGGTCAGTCCGACATTGACGCGTTGAACGTCCGTTTGTCCACGTTGCAGGCGCAGCTCTCCGAAAAAGACGCCGAGATGGCGAAGCTTCAGAACCGCATGCGTGACGAGGAAGCCGCCCGCGCTCAAGCCGAAGACGAAAAGCGCACTCTCTCTCAGAAGCTGGATTCCGCACTTTCAGACCTCAAGTCCGCCAAGGCAGCTCCCGCGTCCGCGAACCGCGTTTCGAACGACTCAGACCTCAAGTAGAATCATGGCCGGCACGCGGGAAGAAAAAGACACGCTCGGTGTTCGGCAGATCCCGGAACACGTTTACTACGGCGCCCAGACCGACCGCGCCGTCCATAATTTTCCCATAAGCGGCCTGCACGCGCACCCGCGGTTCATAGACGCGTACCTGTATATCAAAAAAGCCGCCGCACTCGCCAACAAGCGCGCCGGTGAGCTTGATGCTGTATCGGCGGACGCCATCGTGAAAGCCTGTGACGAAATTCTGTCGGGCAAACTTCGCGATCAATTCCCTGTGGATGTTTTTCAGATGGGCGCCGGCACCGCGTTCAACATGAACGTGAACGAAGTGCTGGCCAACCGCGCCAACGAAATTCTCGGCGCACCGAAAGGTTCCTACAAGCCGAACAATCCGAACGATCACGTGAACATGGGGCAGTCCACGAACGACACGTTTCCGTCCGCCGTGCGTATTGCGCTTGCCCTGATCCTCCGCGAATCGCTCCACGGCCCGCTCGAAGCGCTCGAGAGATCTTTTTTTGCGAAAGGCAGGGAGTTTGACGGTATCCTAAAGACCGCTCGCACGCACCTTCAGGACGCTGTGCCTATCCGGCTTGGCCAGGAATTCACAGCGTACGGCGAGGCGATTAAGCGCTCGCGTTTGTCGCTGCTCCAGGCTGAAAAGGCGCTCTTTGAGTTGGGTATCGGCGGCAGCGCGGCGGGCACCGGGCTCAACGTCGCAAAGGGTTACCGCGAAGAGATCATCCGTGAGCTTTCCGTGATGACCGGGTTGCCGCTTGTCCCTGCCGTGGATATGCGCGAGGCCATGCAGAGTCAGCGCCCGATCGCGGAAGTTTCAGGGGCGCTTCGAAATCTCTCGCTTGAGGTGACCCGTATCGTGAACGATCTGCGTCTTCTTTCGTCAGGTCCTACATCAGGTCTTTCTGAGATCAATCTTCCGGCGAGCGCGCCGGGTTCATCGATCATGCCGGGCAAGGTCAATCCTTCGATCCTCGAGATGGTCAACATGGTCGCGTTCCAAGTGATCGGCGCCGACACGACCGTGGCGTATGCCGTGCAGGCGGGTCAGCTGGAGCTCAACGTCATGATGCCCGTCATGGCGTTCAACATGAATTTTGCCGCGATGATCCTCGGTAACGCGCTCGGTATTTTGCGCGACAAGTGCATCGACGGTATCACCGCCAATAAAGACCGTTGCCGTTTCTATGCGGAGGAAAGCATGGGTTTGGCGACGGCGCTCAACGCGTCGATCGGTTATTCCAAGGCGGCCGAAGTGGTCAAGGAGGCCGTGGCTTCGAAAAAAAATATACTCCAGGTCATCCGCGACAAGAAGATCCTGACCGAAGCGGAGATCGCGCGCGTGATGGATCCTGCGCGCATGACCGAGCCCGGAATACCGGGAAAATAATCACCGTATTTCTCATGATCTCGTAAAAGGACGATGACCCCGCTATGGCCGTAGAAGAAACGAAGAACGATCTTTTGCTGAAGCGCGTCCAGGTCACCATCGCCATCCTCGCGGGACTCGCGACGCTTATTATCGGCGCGTACAACGTGAAGAAAACACTTTTCGCTCCGACCGGCCCCGGCACGCTTTCCGTGCGTGTCGTGAGCGAGGCGGGCGGCGCGCTTCAGGGCACACGCATCGAAGTGATCTCCGGCACTGCGCTCGTGAACTCAGGCGAAACCGACCCGCAGGGAGTGTTTTCGCGTGACGGCATCGATGCGGGCGAATATGCATTGAAGGTGCGCCGCCAAGGCTTCGAGCCGGATACGGTCATGGTGCGCGTGAACCCCGGGAAAACCACCAACGCTGAAATTTCCCTTCGTCCGCTTCCGGCCGCTTCATCCCAACAAGCCGGCGCCTCCGCGGGCAATCCGCTGCGTTCTGCGCTGGAAGAGGCGGGAGCGTCTTGGATCAAAAAGATAGGCACAGCCAAAGAAGAGACGGCTAAGTAAACATTCATTGCGGAAGTGGCGGAATTGGCATACGCGCTAGTCTCAGAAGCTAGTGCCGCAAGGCTTGGGGGTTCGAATCCCCCCTTCCGCACCATATCGATCCCCGAGGTTTTTCTCGGGGATTTTTTTATGAATAGGGGATTCGAAGGGAGTTTCGCGCCGACCAGCGGGAGGAAAAGCGCCTTAGCGCGTCAGCGAAACGAGTGCCCGACCCGCAGTGAGCCGCCGAAGGGGCGAGCGGAGGGCGGTGAATCCCCCCTTCCGCACCATATTAAATCCCCGAGGTATTTGCTCGGGGATTTTTTTATGAACAGGGGATTCTCCGCCAAAGGCGGATGCGTCCTCCGGCGGAGAAGGGAGTTTCGCGCCCAGCTGGCTATAATTTATTCTGGTTGTCTTGTGCGATGGGATCTTCGAGGGTATCGCGCATTTCGCTTAAGGCGATGGTGCTGTCGGGATCGGCGATGTTTTTGAGGCCGGCGAGGGCGATGTCGTTGTCGGGATCGATATGAAGCGCGTTAAGGAAAGCGTCTTTTGCGCGCCCTGAGTCGCCGAGCATGAGGTAAGCCTGGCCCATGTTCGTGTAGGCCGCGTCATCATCGGGCTCGATCAAAAGGATGTCGGTATAAATTTTGACGGCTTCGCGCGGGTTCATTTCTTCCATTCGCTTGGCGGCTTCGGCGTGCAGGAGTTCGAGCCGTGTGATCGTGCCGTCGTCTACTTTAAGGACGCTCGTTTCGGGGGCAGCATCCTCCGCGCGTACGATGCCGCAAACGAAGACGGTCAGAAGGGCAATGCCGAAAAACGCGGGAAAAGGTCGCATCCGCGTACTGTAATACGCCGGGCCCTGCGTGTCAAACCTGCGCCACAAGGCTTCGGCGTCCGCCACAGATCATTGGCGGACCCGTCGACGGACCCGCCGAGGTCTTGTGGCGGGGACTCGTCCGTTGCGCGGCGAGCGCCTTATTGCTATAGTGGTCGTCATGAAAGAAGTGCCCCGGCCCAAAGGGAAGAAAGCCCCCGAAAAAGAGAAAGTCATTCCCGCCATCGCCACCCACCACGAGGCGCGTCGGGATTATTTTATTCTCGAGAGCATGGAAGCGGGTATTGTGCTCGTGGGCTGCGAAGTGAAGTCGCTTCGGGAGGGCAAATGCACGCTATCAGGAAGTTTTGCCCGGTTCGAAGGGGACGCGCTTTTTCTTTATAGTCTCCACATCCCGCCATACCTCATGGGCAACCGGGAAAACCCGGAACCTTTGCGCGTCCGGAAGCTCCTCCTGCACAAGTCACAGCTTGTGAAACTCAAGTCCAAGATGCAGGAAAAGGGCCTTGCGATCATACCGCTTAAGCTTTATTTTTCGCATGGCCTGGTCAAAGTCGAGCTTGGAATCGGCAAGGGCAAGAAGCATTGGGACAAGCGCGCTGACATCAAAAAAGACACTACCAAGCGTGATATTGACCGGGCGATGAAAAACAGGAACCGCGGATAGAAAACTTGCACCAAGAACCGTTCAGGTTCGCGTTGCACGAAGCACGCTTGCTGAGAAGGCTGCTATTTGAGTTTTTTAACGAGTATGCTATAATTCCGTTGGGGGCGACAGGTATCGATCTGGCTATTTGATCTGTCAGCCGCACGCAGAGGTGGTCGGGAGGCCTCTTTAAACACCTGACAACAAACCAAACGCCAACAAGCAGAACCTCGTTCGGGTGCCCTTCATGGCCCCGATGGCGCTTCCGCTCGCCGCTTAATAACGGCAGCCGTCAGACCGCCCGCGCCTGCGGGGTGGAACCTGGCGTCGATAGCAGGCTGGTCCAATAGGCGTGTCTCTGGCCTGATGGACGAGATTGACATGGGGCTTACCCGATAGGATCGTGCTGATCCGAGCTTAAAGGGGACATCCAAAGGAACAGCTAAGCGTGTAGTGGCTCCGGGTACAGAAGTCAGAGACGCGAGTTCAATTCTCGCCGCCTCCACTCCTTCGCTCGACTCGGCGCGGTGCGCCTCGTCGAGCTTCGGAGTGCGGGCACTCTATTTTAAGCAGCGCGCTCTCCGTATCCATAGTGAAGCAGGACAGCCTTATATCTAGCGAAGGAGTGTCCTCCGAAGTTCTCCAAAGTTCTGCGCAGCAGAACGTAGGAGAACGTAGGAGGGCCAGTTATTCTTGTCCTTCGCTCGACTTGGCGCATTGCGCCTCGTCGAGCTTCGGAGTGCGGGCACTCTATTTTAAACGACCCGCGCTCCGTATCTTTGGCCAAGGAGGGCAGGCTCAACTCTAGCGAAGGAGTGTCCTCCGAAGTTCTCCGAAGCTGTGCGTAGGAGAACGTAGGAGGGCAAGTTATTCTCGAGAAAAGTACCCAATGTATTTCGTATACATTCTCCGAAGTCTAAAAGATAAAAGTTATTACACAGGATTTACGTCTGATGTAGAAGGCCGACTCAAAGAACACAATTCCGGATCGGTCATTTATACCTCCTCGAAACGTCCTTATCAGCTTGTTTGGCATTGCGCTTTTACCGAGAAAATAAAAGCGATCCAGTTTGAAAAATATCTAAAATCAGGTTCAGGTATTGCGTTCTCTAGAAAAAGGCTGGTTTAAGGCGTACATTAGCTGATAAGAATTGTCAGCCGAACAGCCATCCCTCGCAAGCGATTAATCGCCAAAACTATCCGATTTACGAGTCTCTCAGCGAAGGTTAGAGGCGTATATTTTAATGCATTATAAGTTGGGGGGGGGGTATAATACTAACTCACAATATTCAAGTTTTTACGAGGAGAGTGATTGTCTAACAAGCGTAGCATGAGTCTCGCCAACAATAACCCAAGTCACGTCGTGTGTGTTGGCGCATCCGCCGGTGGGCTGGAAGCGTTGATAGCCCTCTTTAAATCCTTACCAAAAAATACGACCGCGGCATTTGTGGTAATCCAGCATCTGCAACCTCAGCATAAGAGCCAATTATCCGAGATCCTTTCTAGAGAAACTTCTTTAAACGTCCGCGAAGCGAAAAATAATACGAAAGTTGAACCGGCGCATGTCTATGCTATCCCGTCCAATACTGCTATGTCTATTTCTAAAGGGAGATTAAAAATCGGCGGCCGTATAAAAAGTGTGGGCGGTCAATATTTGCCGATCAATTATTTTATGACATCACTAGCGAAAGATCAAAAACAAAAAGCGATCGGCATCATCCTCTCAGGAACGGGTTCGGATGGGACGATCGGCGCAAAAGCGATCAAAGATGAAGGCGGACTCGTATTCGCGCAAAATGAAGATACGGCGCATTATTTTGGGATGCCGGAAAGCGTTATCAATAGTCACGTGGCGAATTATGTTTTGGCGCCAAAACAGATGGGACAAAAACTGACACATCTAACAACTCATGGATATAGCAATCATCCAAAATCCAATACTAAGATTTTCGATAAACAAAGCGATCTTAACCGGATCCTTATTTTGCTGCGGGACCTCACCGGAGTGGATTTTATTCATTATAAGCAAACCACGATCGGACGCCGTATTGCCCGACGGATGATGTTTCATAAAATTAAAAACCACGTCGACTATTACAAATATCTTAAAAAAAATCCAGCCGAAGCCGATATCTTACGTAAGGATATTCTTATTCCTGTTACGTTTTTCTTCCGTGATCCCAAACTATTTGCGGTATTAAGAAAAAAAGCATTCCCGTTTATTATGAATAAACGCTCGTCCCAAAACCCTATACGTTTGTGGGTGCCTGCGTGTTCATCGGGCCAAGAAGCTTATTCCTTTGCTATAGCGCTCTATGAGTTCTTAGAAGAAAGGAAGATGAAGCCGTACATTCAGGTTTTTGGAACAGACTTGAGTGAAGCGCTTATCGAAAAAGCCCGCGCCGGTTTATACACGGATGATATTTCTGCGCAAGTCTCTGCCGAACGGCTCCGACGTTTTTTTGTCAAAACCGAAACAGGCTACAAGATCGTTAAACACATACGAGACCTCTGTATATTTTCAAAGCATGACATCGTAGGCAATCCACCGCTATCCAATATGGACATTGTAAGCTGCCGCAACCTTCTCATCTATCTTGACACATTTTTACAAAATAAAGCATTGTCGATATTGCACTACGCTCTCAAGCCGAAAGGCTTTCTTGTGCTAGGAACCGCCGAATCGATCACAGCTGCGGCGAACCTTTTTACCGCCATAGATAAAAAACAGAAAATTTATTCGAAGAATAGACTCCTTGGAGTCACAACAGCTGCTGCCGAAAGACCTGTGACTGTATTTGCAGCCGCCGAGGCCTATAAAGCGAAGAAAGAAGACCCATCAAAACAAAGCCTGGTCACTCCTCTCATGGCTGCTCTTTTAAAGGAGGCCAAAATCGCTAAGCACTATGATCCAAAGGCAGCCGGATCCGATAAAATAATTATTGGAAATGCTCAAATGGATGTTGCGAGGCTAAGAAAAGAATTTACACGGACGGCGGAAAACCTGAAGGCGCTCAGCGAGGAGAAGGATACTTTTAACGAAGAGCTAAAGGCAGCCAACGAAGAGATCCAATCCAGCAATGAAGAATTGCAGAGCATGAATGAAGAGCTTGAGACATCCAAAGAAGAGATCCAGTCGACCAACGAAGAGCTGCTTACGACCAATGAGGAGCTGCAGAATAAAAATATTGAGTTAACGCACGCGAATGACGACCTGAGCAATGTTTTCTCCAGTACCAACATTCCGATCATCATCGTGGGCAATGATCTGCGTATCAAGCGTTTTACCCCTATGGCACGAAAAGTGATGAACTTGATACCGACGGATGTGGAGCGCCCGATAGGCGATATCAAACTTAACATTGATATCGTAAATTTAGAGGAATTGATCCTGAGTGTGATAGAAGATATGGCCCAGAAGGAATTAGAAGCAAAGGATAAAGATGGGCGATGGTATTCCGTGCGTATAAGGCCTTACCGGACTTTGGATAACAAGATCGATGGCGCGGTGATCACGATGGTCGATATAGACGCGATCAAACGCAGCCGGGAAGAGGTGCAGGGCGCCCTCAATTATAGCCAGGCCATTATTGAGACCATGAAAGAGCCTCTGCTGGTTTTGGATAAAGACGTGCGCATTCTGTCGGCTAATAAAGCTTTTTATGATGCGTTCAAGACAAAAGCATCTGACGTGGAACACAAGTCGTTGTATAAACTTGACCGAAATCAGTGGGACGTGCCGCAGCTGCGGAAATTGCTTGAGCAGGTACTGTCAAAGCAAACCTCTTTTAATGATTTTGAGGCGTTATTTGATGTTCCGAAGGTTGGGCGAAAGACGATGATCCTTAACGGCCGCCCGATCAAAATGTCTGGAGAGAAGCAGCCCATGATCCTTCTCGTCATAGAAGACATAACGATGCGGAAGAAAGCCGACGAGATCTTAAAGCGCGATAGCAAAGATCTAAAAAAAATAGTTAAAAAGAAATCCATGGAATTGCTAGACCTTGGGACAAAAATGGAAAGGGCAAAATACCTTTCCGGCGTAGGAACCTTAGCGGCGACCATTTCTCATGAGTTGCGGAATACCCTAGCCGCTATAAATTTAGCGGCGTATAACATAAGAAAAAAGAATACAAATCCTGAGCTAGAGGGAAGTTTAAGTAATATAGATAAGATGGTTCTTGAAGGTGATCACATCATTAATAATGTTCTATCGTATTCAAAAATTAAAATGGCTCATTTTGAAGAGGTCGAGATCAACGACATCCTTAGATCATGCTTGGATGAGATAGAAGCTCATGTTTTGGATCGAGCAATATCAATTCTTAGCAGCATAGATCTTACAGATAACCTCTTTATTGATGGGGATTTCACGCAGCTAAAAGAGGTGTTTTCCAATATATTAAATAATGCTTTAGATGCAGTTATCAATAAAGACGGTGTCATAGAGGTCGCAAGTGAAATTAAGGATTCCAGAGTTTCCATATTGATAAGAGACAATGGGGAAGGGATACCCAAGGAAGATCTAGGAAAGATCCTAAGCCCCTTTTTTACCACGAAAGCAAAAGGGACGGGCCTCGGACTTGCTGTGTGCAATCAGATCGTCATGCTGCATAACGGATCGATCGACATAGAAAGCTCTATAGGAAAAGGGACAAAGGTAGAGGTGACCTTGCCGATCCATCGAAACAAACATGCCTAAAATCTTACTGATAGATGATAGTGTGGAATTATGCAATGAATTAGCCGAGATCTTCCGTGGAGAAGGGTATCTTGTCGATAATACGTCGGATAGCGGGGAAGGGGCAGTCCTCATTAAAAAAAATAGATACGATGTCGGTATTTTTGATTACAAAATGAAGGGTTTGAATGGGATCGATCTGCTGAGAATGATAAAAGACGTGAATCCGCAATGCCCCGTGTTCATTATTTCCGGTCAGTCATCGATAGGCAGGAGGATCAAAAAGGAAAAAGTTGCCGATCTTTGTGCCGGTATTATTCGTAAGCCATTTAATATAGTCGAGCTGTTGCAAAAGATAAGATCCATCGAACATACCGGAGCAGCTTCGGGAGGTTGAGTTTTATCTATGGAAAAAGTGGAAAACCCAAGAGTAGTTGCAATAGGAGCTTCAGCGGGAGGCCTGGACGCCTTTCAGAAACTCATCGAGAATTTGCCGGTCGATACGGACATGGCCTTTGTTTTACTCTCACATATTTTACGCGGATCCAATAGTTTGCTTCCTGAAATTCTTGCCCGCTCGACAAAAATGCAAGTCATTCAAGTGACGGAAGACACACCTCTTCGCCCCAATCATATCTATGTTCTTCCGCCGGATAAATTTATGGAAATTCGGAAGGGGTCGCTTCATTTGGTGCCGCGTCCAAACAAGCCGGTGAATGATGCCATCAATCATTTCCTTTTTTCATTGTCGAAAGATCATGTCGATGGATCCATAGGAATTATTCTCTCCGGGGAAGGGTCTGACGGCGCCGAGGGAATTAAGACTCTCAAGGAAGAGGGCGGCGGAGTAACCATGGCCCAGCTGCCTGAAACGGCGGGAGCCCGATCGATGCCCATCAGTGCCATTCAAGTCGACCACGTGGACTATATCCTTTCGCCTCAAGATATAGCCAAAAAAATCGGCTGGTTGAGCGGGTCTAGCTCAGATGCGGCGAAAAAACCGTTGAAAGTCCTCTGGATGAAATATCCAACATCGAAGTGAAAGCCGCGCTCTCTTTTATTTGAATTCATCGACCGCCCGCGATAGGATAGGACCATGCAAACCGGCGTTACGAGCGTCAACCCGAACGGCAGTCAACGATGAATTTAAAAGACATCGTGATCCTGGTTGTCGTCGCGATGATGGTCGTATTTACCGTCGTGGTCATACGGAACGAGCGGATACCCGCCGAGATCCTTTCTCCTGTTTCCGTTCCCGCTTTGCCCAAGAGCAACGCCGTCGTTCCTAGCGCTGTTTTCGGCGCATCTGATTTTTCCCCCATCACGATCGGCTATCCTGAAACGCCGTCCGCACCTGCCCGCGTAAGCGCCGAGGCTGTTTCTTCTCCCGGCCCGGAGGATGTGACGACTCCGTCCGAAGAGACTCCGGTTGAAGGGCCGTCTCTGGCGCCTCCTGAAGAAGGATCATTCGGGGCGGAGAGGCAAAGAGCGTCCGGTACCACGGGCGGCGTAGAAAGACAGGCATCGCCGCGCTCCGTGCCGTCGCAGGGCATTGTTTTTACGAGCGAAGAGGTCTCTCCGGCGGACGATCCCCCTGCGCCTTCGCAGAATAATATGTACGGCGGTTCGAGTGTGGTGAAGTTGCGGCAGTCGGGCGGCGGGTATGCGCTGAAGGCTTCCACGGACCCTTCCTCGACGGAAACTGAAAATCAGATTCAGTTTGAAACCAATTCAGGGACCCCTGCTGACGCCCCGTCGAGCGGTGCTGAATGAAGCGCGGCGATAGGGGAGCGGTTCTTTTCCTTGTCGTCGTCATCATCGGATTGGCGGCCGTCCTTGTCGCGAGCACGACTCTCTTTTTTCTTCACAGCGCGCGGCTCATGCAATACCGCATCGAACGGCAAAAAGCATACTATCTCGCCCAAGCCGGCGTGATGAAAGCTATCCAGGATTGGCGCGCGTCGAGCGCCTCCGAAGCCAACCGGCGCTATGGACGCTCAAACCAGGTGGTGACCGGGAACCAGATCTTTAAGACCGGTGCGCAGGCGGATTTTGCGTACTTTACGTTTGACGTCGGTGAGCGGGCGGGATGGAGGACGGTCTCAGGGCGCAGCCGTTTCCAGCAGTTCCGTATCAGGAATATTTCCACGGCCGAAAGCATCACAATGAACGCGGTTTTTGTGAGCTGGACCTCCTTGGATCCCGGCAATCCTATCGGAGTGAATAACCTGAGATCAGTTAATCTGGCGCTGGGCCCCTCGGGCGACTACGTCGGTGGCGTCAATACTTACATTGAATGGACGAACACTTTCAATGCCGGCGCCCCCATTCTTCTGACGATCCAGTGGTGGTTTGCCGACGACAACGGAACCGTTGATTCCAGAACGCACGAGATCATTGCGTGGAACGGTGCGCCCGCCGCACCAGGCGCCGCGTCCGCCGCTCGCCCGCGAACACACACGTTCTGTATTCATTCGACCGGACAGGTGGGCCAGACCGGGGGCAGCGCTTTCAAGGTGCTCGAGCCGGTCAGGGCGGCGATCAGCGGGACACCAGGCGGGGGGCGTGTGGAGATCATTGATTGGGACAAGCTGGACAAGAGCATCCCATGAAAAACAGCCGCGGAGTCACTCTTGTAGAGTTGATCATGACGATCACGATCGCCGCTTTCCTCCTCGGCGGCATCGTCCTGTTTTCGTCTCAACAGATGACGTCCACCGCCAGGGTGAGGGATCAGTTGATCGCGCTTTATTTGGGTCAGAAGGCGATGGCCCAGATCAACAATACGGCCTATACGTCGCTTCCGGTCGGGACGACCACGCTGACCGGCGACCCTCTTTTCACCGGTTTTCAGACACGGAGGGTCATCACCGCCGTGTCCGGCGGGGGTACCGTGACGCTGCGTAAGATAGAGCTCCGGGTTGCGCGGGCCGGCGGTTCTTTCGCCCAAGCGCTTGTCTCGTTGACCACATACCGGCAGAGCAACACGACGTTCGGGAACGGGACATGAGAAAACACCACTCCGGCGTGACGCTCGTCGAGCTTGTCGTTTCCATCGTGATCATCGGCATTCTGGCAAGCGCCTTCATCACGTTCTTTATGACGCAGACGACCCTTTTTTTCTACACACCGGAACGGATCAAGACGCAAATGATGGCAGCCGAACTGATGGACACGATGATCGAAGGGGATAGTGTCGTCAGCGGGATCCGCTTTGCAGGACGGCGTGCCGATGGCACAGGGACCATTGTTCACAACGCGACGCTTCCCACGAACGCTTTCAACCTGACCTATACGTATTCGGGGGGTGATCTGGCCGTTCATACGATCACGCTGAGCTATGATGCGGGGACATCCACCGTGCGCAGGGCCATCGACGGTGGAGCCCTTGCCGTCATACCGCCCTATGGCTCAACTCTTTTTAAAGTGACACCCGCAGAAGTTTCTTTCTTCCGGTATTACAATGCGGCAGGGGTCGAGATAGTACCGCCTTTTACGGTCGCCCAGCTGGCGACGATCTACCGGGTGGACATTTCTTTCCGGGCCAACGTCGCTGCCACGATGGCCGATTTCCTGGTCAAATCGGGCACCGAGATCAAGCGTTACACCTCGTAGGCCAACCGCTCGTCCATAGAGCCCTCGTATCGCCCAAGGCCTCTGTGACTGAATAGAATATAGTAATGCTTACTATTGCTTGATTTTTAATAAAAGCTCATGTATCATTTATGCATAAATAAGCAATACTTATCAGGAGTACACTCATGGCCGAATTTTCATGGAATAGCCGGAAGTTGCTGCGTGTGCTTTTTGAAGCGCAGGCTTCTTTTCGTCTGAATCGTTCCTCTAAAAAAGATATTCATCTTCGTGACAAGACCGTCTCCGCCAAGCTGGTGGACCTGAGCGCCGGAGGGTGCGGGCTCGAGAGCCCGAGTTTTTTGCCTGTCGGCGTGAAGCTCAACGTTTTTATCAACCGCAACCTTCTGACGTCCGACAAGGGAAAACGGCATTCAAAGATCATCGGCGTTATCCGGACCTGCCGGCAGTTGCCCAACCGGAAATATCGTCTCGGTGTCCAGTTTGAAAAAGTCTCCTCTGAGGACGTGAAGCTGATCCGCAGCCTTGTCGAAAACCAGGAGCGCCGCGAGGATAAGCGCATCATTTTCCCGAAATGATCCCTAAAGCCCAATGAAAGCACACGACGAAAAACTCAAAAGCGAGCTTGTGACGCGGGGTCTTATCACCGAGGACCAGTCGCAGAAGGCTGCCATTGAGACGACGAAGTCGAAATCTCCTTTCAAGGATAGCGTCCTCCGTTTGGGCTTTGCCAGAGAGGACGACGTGCTCATGGCTGAAGCGGACGTTTTGGGACTCACGTTCCTGGATCTTGAACAATATCTGATCGACGAGGACATCGTGAAGCTCGTGCCCGAGAAGGTCGCGCGCGCCCGTTTGGTCATGCCTGTTTTCAAGATCGGCAATAGCTTGACCGTGGCCACGTCCGAGCCTACCAACATCCTCTCGCTGGACGAGGTCCGCGCGGCGGCGTTGTGTGAGATCGACGTCGTTCTATGCGCCAAGTCCACGATCAAGAAGGCCATCGACCAATATTACGGTGTGGGTGTGTCTCTTTCGGATGCCGCAAGGTCTTACGACGCGGGCAGCGACGCCGCCAAGAAGGGCAGAAAGGATCCGTCCGAGGCGAATCCATCTGTCGAGGATCTGGGCCGCGCCGCAGAAGAGGCGCCCGTCATCAAGATCGTGAATCTATTGATCATGAAAGCGCTCGACGAAAAGGCGAGCGACATCCACGTCGAGCCCGAAGAGGATATGCTGCGGATCCGCAACCGCGTCGACGGTATGCTCCACGAAACCTCGCAGCTGCCCAAGAAGATGCAGCTCGCCGTTGCTTCGAGGATCAAGATCATGGCCAAGCTCGATATCTCCGAGACCCGCAAGCCGCAGGACGGCAAGATCCGTCTGAAGATCGAGAACCGCGATCTGGACATCCGTGTTTCGACGTTTCCGACGACGCACGGCGAAAATATCGTCATGCGTCTATTGGAGCAATCGAAGCTCGTGCTCGGTCTGTCTGAGCTCGGCCTCGAGGGCCCGATGCTCAAGGGGTTTGAGGTGTTGATCCGAAAGGCATACGGCATGATCCTTGTCACGGGTCCCACCGGCGCGGGCAAAACAACGACGCTTTACTCTGCGCTTACGACGATCAATTCCATGGAAAAAAACATCATCACTATCGAAGACCCGGTCGAGTATCAGATCGCGCTCGTGCGGCAAACGCAGGTGAACGTGAAGGCGGGGCTTACGTTTGCGACGGGGCTTCGCAGCATTCTTCGCCAGGACCCGGATGTCATTCTCGTCGGCGAGATCCGCGACAGCGAGACCGCTGACATCGCGATCCAGGCCGCGCTGACCGGTCACCTGGTTTTTTCCACCATCCACACCAACGACGCTGCGGGCGCCGTCGCGCGTCTTCTCGACATGCAGATCGAACCTTTTCTTATTTCCAGCGCCGTCGTCGGCGTCCTCGCGCAGCGCCTGGTGCGAAGCATCTGTCCGGCCTGCAAGGAAAGCTACAAACTCGAACCCGACACGCTCAAGAAAATGGGTCTTCCCGCTGACGTGACGACCTACTATCGCGGCAAGGGTTGTTCACGCTGCAAAAGCACGGGGTATGATCGCCGGATGGGTATTTATGAACTACTTCTTGTGGATGAGCCGATACGCCGTTTGATCGTCGCCCGTACCTCGGCCAGTGAGATTAAGGCGGCTGCGCAGAAGTGCGGCATGTTGACGATGCGTCAGGATGGTCTGGCGAAGGCGCAAAAAGGGCTGACGACTCTGGAAGAGGTCATGAAAGTGACCTTGGAAGAGGGCTGACATGAGGGAGCCTTATGCCGACGTATCGTTATAAGGTGCGCAACCGCGCGGGGTTCGCGGTGACCGGAGAAATGGAAGGGGATGACGAGCACGGCGTCTCGCGGAGCCTTTCAGCTCAGGGTTACATCCCCATATCCATCGAGGTGGCCGACAAGACCGTGAGCGTGGTGCAGAATTTTTTCTCCAAGAAAATATCTCTCGGAGAACTGACGGTGTTTACGCGCCAGCTCTGGACCATGCAGAAGGCGGGTATGCCGCTTCTGATGAGTTTGACGACGCTGCGCGAACAGATCAAGAGCCCGGCGCTTCGTGACAAGATCATGCACATCATCCGCGACCTTGAATCGGGCGCCTCGCTTTCAGTTGCGCTCTCGCGGCACCCTGAAAATTTCAACGGCATGTATGTGAATATGGTGAAGGCGGGCGAAGCTTCGGGTAAGCTGGACGAAGTGCTGTTGCATCTGGCCGACATGCTCGAATTTGAAACGCAGACCCGAGGCCGCATTAAATCGGCGATGATGTATCCCATGATCACTTTCGGGAGCCTGGTCATCGCGTTTGTCGCTGTCGTGACGCTGGTGATGCCGAAGTTCGTCGGTATTTACGGCCAGTACCACGTGAAGCTCCCGCTTCCCACGCTTTTTCTTCTAGCCATCAACTCCATGGTCCGCAATCACTGGTTCGAGATGCTGGTGGGTTTTTTAGCCGCCATTGCCATTTTTCGTTTCACTGTCGGAACACCGGCCGGACGTTATCAGTGGGACCTGGCGAAGCTTCATATTCCCGTGTTCGGCCCGCTCTTCTTGAACATGACCATGAGCCGTTTTTCGAAGATCCTTGCGGAGCTTCTGGCCGCGGGCGTGCCGGTGCTTCAGGCGCTCCAGCTGGTCTCCGAAACCGTCGGCAACACGGTCATTCGAAAAGCGGTGTTGGAGATACAAAAAAGCGTAAACGAGGGCAGGGGAATGGCCGAACCCATGCGCCAATCGGGTTTTTTTTCGCCGATCACTATTCAGATGATCGTGGTCGGCGAACAGAGCGGCAAGACGGAAGAACTCCTGCAGTATATTTCAGGCTACTATCAAGAGATCGCCGCGAACATGGTGAAAAATCTTTCCACGCTCCTTGAGCCTATCCTGATCGTGGTTATTGGAGCTTGTGTGGTTGTTTTGGCCCTCGGCGTCTTTCTTCCTATGTGGAACCTGATGAATGTGGTTGGAAAGTAAGGGTTTAGAGTATTGACAGTTAATAACGCAGACGTGTATACTTTAACGGTGTATAGTATCATTTGATTTGTTTTTTTATAAAGATGTTAAAATACAGATAAGGGGGCATGCCGTGAAGACAAACAAAGGTTTTACGATCATTGAGCTCATTATCGTCATCGCGATCATCGGCATTCTGGCGACGGTAGCCCTGCCCAAATTTCAAGATCTATCGCAGAGCGCGCGCATCGCAGCCACCAAGGGTTCTCTTGGCGCGGTTCGCTCGGTGCTTGCCATCAAATATGCACAAAGTGCCACGGGCGGCGGTGCAGCTTCCTATCCTGCGTCGATCACTTCTGCGGATTTCGCGGATAATCAGGATCCAAAAAATGCACTCATTGGCGCCACCGCAGGCGTCGCGGCTGTGACGGCTCTCCCTGCGGGTACCGACACTAGCGCGACGGCCGGTTTCTGGTATGTTTCGGGCACCGGCACGGCTGCCGGCCGCGCGGGTGCGTATTCCGGCGGCACGGCAGGAGCGGATAATGGAGTCAACACCTCGACATGGTAGCAGGTTTTTAGAGGGGGGTCTTGTGCGCTCTGGCACGGCCGGCTTTACGATCATCGAACTTATTATTGTTATCGCGGTGATCGGCATCCTTGCGACCGTGGCCCTGCCTAAATTCCAGGATCTGTCACAAGCCGCGCGCATCGCAGCCACCAAGGGTTCTCTCGGCGCGGTCCGATCGGTGCTTTCGATCAAATATGCGCAGAGCGCGACCGGGGGCGGCGCAGCCAGTTATCCATCCTCAATTACTTCCGCAGACTTCGCCGATAACCAGGAACCAAAGAATTCATTGATCGGCGCCACCGCAGGTGTTGCGGCGGTCACCGCAGTGCCTAACGGCACGACGCGCAGCGCGACAGCAGGGTTCTGGTACGTCTCCGGCACCGGCGCTGCGGCTGGCCGCGCCGGGGCTTATTCCGGCGGCACCGTGGATGGTGACACGGATAATATCAACACGGCACCATGGTAACTAATTTACAGGAGGCACAATGAAGCGGCTGTCCACAAAAGGTTTCACGCTTATCGAGCTCATCGTCGTCATTGCGATCATTGGAATCCTTGCGGCCGTCGCTCTCCCTAAATTCCAGGACCTGTCTCAGAGCGCGCGCATCGGGGCTACTCGAGGCACGCTTGGCGCGGTCCGTTCCGTGCTCGCTATTAAATACGCCCAAAGCGCCGTCGGCGGCAGCGTGGCCGTATATCCATCGTCACTGACTTCGGCGGACTTTGCCGATAACCAGGAGCCCAAGAACTCGCTCGTCGGCGCCACCTCAGGCGTGGCGGCCTTGACGGCTCCGGCGGCCGGTACGGACACTAGTGCGACGGCCGGTTTCTGGTATGTTTCCGGGTCCGGCACCGCTTCGGGCCGCGCGGGGGCGTATTCCGGCTCAAGCCCCGACAATATCGACACGAGCGCGTTTTAAGAATTTTCATCCTCTTATCTTTGGCGTGACCGTTCGGGCTAGGGGCCTTGCAGTGTTGGCTCCGTTTTTTCTCTATCTGGCCTTATTCGCGTGGATCTTTAATTCCGTTGTTTTTGGCAGGATGTCCTTCATGCGGCGGGACATCATGCTTTATTATTATCCGATGTGGAAGTTTGCCGCCGCTTCCCTCAGGGCCGGATTTCTTCCATTTTGGAACCCCTTTTCAAGCTACGGCGTCCCATTTTTTGCCAACCCCCAGACCTGTGTGCTGAATCCTTTGGCGTTGCTGCTTTTTCAGATGCCGGATTTCACGCGCATGATCAACATTTATATCGTCCTGCATATCGCATTGGCGGCGTCGTTCACCTATTTATGGATGCGCGGGTTGAATGCGGGGAGGGCAGCCGCGGGCCTCGCGGGCCTCGCGTTCGCGGCAAGCGGGTTCATGATGTCCTCGATCAACCTGACCATTGCGCTTTGTTCGGTGGCCTATTTTCCTCTTTGTCTCTACGCGTTTCGAAGAGCGTTGGGCGAGCGGCGCTTTTTTTGGAAAGGCGTGACGGCTGCGGCGCTTGTATTAGAGTATCTGGCCGGGGATCCGGCCGTTCTTTTTGCCACATTTTTTGTTTTCACACTGGTCGTCGGGTACAAGGCGCTGGACGCTTTGACCAAGAAAGATTTCCAGTCTGCGCTTCTGCCGGTGTGGTCGTTTATTCAGACGGCGCTGGCTTTTCTTGGTCTGGCGGCCTTTCATCTGGCGGTGTTCGTGGAGTTTTTGTTGTTGTCCGTCCGGCGCAACATGACCGACGGGGAATCCGGACTTTGGAGCATGCAGTACAACGATATTTTGGGCGTGTTCGTGCCGTACGTTTCGGACATGACCCTTTACGTGATGAATTACTGGGTACGCCAGAGTTGGCTCGAAAATTATTACGCAGGCGCTGTGATCCTGGTGCTCGCGGCAACTGTGCTCCTGCGCCGCGGGGAGAACGCGAGCCGGCACTTATTGCTCGGTCTTGTAGGGCTCACGCTTGCGCTCGGGCAGTTTTCAGCGGTGCATGGTTTTTTACGTGAATATTATCCTTTTTTCCGCTTTATACGCTATCCGGTCCGCTTTTTCTTTATTTTTTCGTTCGCAACGGCGTGTCTGGCCGGGCTTGGTCTCGACCGTGTTTTGAACCGGAAAGACGCCCTTTTGCCGTCCGGCAGCCCCGGAGCGTGGTGCCGCGCTCTTTTATTTCTTGCGGCGTCGGCCGCCACGGCATTCGTCGTGTTTTACGGTGTTATTGAAACGAATTTGATCGAATTTGCCGTTAGGCGTTACGGGGAGGCGATCAAGCCCCACTATCCGGTTGATAGTCTCAGGGACCTCATCGGATCTCAATTGACGAACGTGCGGCGCGGCGCGGCATTCTTTTTATTTACCGTGATTACGATCATTGCTTCGCGGCGGACCCGGATACCGGCATTATTTATCGGGGTTTGTCTTATCGGCCTGGCGGGGTACGACCTTTTTACGGCCAACCTCTCGGAGCCGGTGGTCAAAAAGCATCTTTGGGAAAGACGCTCGGAGAATATGGACGTTATTGCTAAGAGCGACGGGCTTTTCCGTGTACTCGCTTCACCGAAGACGGTCCATGGGAGGGATGCGCATGTCATGAAGCGGCTTGAGGTCGAGCTTATGGACCAAAAAGACGATCTTATGTCGAATCTCGTGATGCTGCACGGCTTCTATGACGGTTCGGGGTATGATTCGATCTATTTGTCTGACGTCCTCGATGTCCAGAACGGGATAGCCGCGCTTAAATCCCCGGATTCGAAACTCCTGGATGCGATGAACATCAAATTTCTAGTGAGCCCCCTCAAGGATCTGGGCCCCCATCACGCGTTGGTCCATGTGTGCGAGTCGCACAACCTTTTCGAAAACCGACACGTATTGCCGCGGGCATTTCTCGTCCAGCGGGCGGAAACGATCGGCGACCGCCCGAAAATTCTGGAGCGGATGAAGGGACCCGGTTTTGAGCCGCAGCGTGAAGTTTTTTTGGAGGAAGCTGCGGTGTATACGCGCTCTCCCGGCACGGCGTTGTTGCCGCCGGCCGAAGCCGTTCAGTTTCTTGAGTACGCGCCGAACCGCGTTCGGATGAAGGTGTCGGTCGCTGATCATCCGTGGCTTTTTTTCTCGGACACGTTCTTCCCCGGCTGGAAGGCGCTCGTCGATGGCGTGCCGGCTAAAATTTACCGCGCAAATTATGCGTTTCGTGCTGTGCTTTTGCCTGCAGGGGAGCACGAGGTCTTGTGGACGTACGAACCGACGTTCTTTCGCGCAGGGCTTGCGCTCACGGCGCTCACGCTGCTTTTCTTCGCCTTGTATTACGGGGGCCTCTTACGGCGCTTGAAGCGACAGGCCCTGCTCGTTTAGAATAGGAACAGCATGGACAGCGAATCGATCGTTTTTGATTTTGGCCAGACCTCTATCCGCATCCTTCTTCTGGAGGCTGCCGGGAAGTCTGTGCGCGTGCGCAATTTTGCGGTCGCGCCCCACGGACGCCATGCGTCCGACGAAGAGCAGAAGGCCGCACTGCGGTCCGCGATCGGGGCTCTCAGCATCAAGCCCGGTAGCCGTGCCGTGCTGACCTGGGAAAACGGTCTCGTGTTTCGCCAGCTTGCGCTCCCCGACATGCCCGCCGACGATCTTCAGAAAGCGTTCCTCTGGGAAATGAAGGAAAAGTACCTGTTCAGCGGGGAAGAGAGCTTCTACGCTTCTGAGGTCGCCGCCGAAACGGCCAACGAGGACGGCACGCGCGAAATAATCCACAACGTTTTTTACGGGGATCGAAAGTCAGTTTCCGAACGCGTTGCAATGGTGGAAGCGCTCGGTTATCGCGTCACTGCCGTCGTGCCGGGGCAGGCCGCGGTCGCGGCACTGGTTGGCAGCGCCGGCATCGACCCTGCGCGCGATGTGCTTGTTTTCGACGTTGGCGCGCAGTCGGCCCGTGTGCTTGTCGTACGCGACGGCCGGAACACTCTTTCACGCACAGTTTTGCTTGGCGGCCAGGCGCTGACGGACATGATGACCGCGGGGTTTTTTGATCCGCAGGGAAGCCGCGTGCAACTGGGTCCTGCGGAGGCCGAAGCGTTAAAACTCGCCGAGGGCGCTCAGAACCCGCAGGCGGCGCATATCAGCCTTCTTCGGCCCTACCTCGAAAAGGTGGTGTCCGAAATTAAGCGTTCGGTCGATTATTATGAAGGCCAGCGGTATGCGCGGCCCATTGTGAAGGCCGTTTTCACCGGAGGAGGTTCAGGCCTCAAGGGTCTTTCCAACTATATGGGACGATTCCTTGGCCTTGAGGTTGCCGCCCTCGCTCCTCAGAATTACGTAAGTCCATCGATGCCCCCGGAAAAGAGGGAAGACTTTGAGGCGCGTTTCGCGTCACTCGCCGCCGGGATCGGCGCTGGATTTGATACGACCATGAATTTGCTTCCACACCAGCAGGTGTCTTCACGCCGCCGCGTACGAGGCATGTCCGTACGTCTTCTGGTCATTGTGACTGCCATCCTGATCGGATTTTGGGACGCGTTGACATTGATGCAGGTGCGTTTGGCGTCTTCTCAGTTGACCGCGCTTTCCGCCGAGGCCAAGGAGTCGGAACGTATCGGAGCGCTGGTCGCCGATCTTGAAAGCCAGCAGCGTTTTATGCGCGCGGCCTTGAAAGGCGATCTTTCGCACCCGTCGCTGCTGAAGGCGCTCAGCCGCGTGACGCCCGACTCGATGATCATCGATAAAATTATTTTTAACCGGGCAGCCGGCCTTCTGGAGATCCAGGGAACCGTCGAGTCTTCAGGGCACGGAGAGGTGAAGGTGATCGCACAGTTCATCACAGATATTCTCAAGACCCCGTTCTTTAAGGATGCCACGCTGACCAACACGACACCCGAAGAGGCGACGCATCGCTTGCGCTTTCAGGTAAAATGCCTCACCGCGGGGGTGATCTGATGGATCTTAAGATCAAGATGCCCCGGAAGCTCACGGCCGGTCTCGTCGTTGCGCTTATGGCGGCCCTGGTGATCGTGTCGGAGCTGGCCGTTCAACTTCACCTCCACTCGAAATATAGACGGATCGCGGCGGACATCGGATCAAGGCGCCAGGAAGTCGCCCGCGCCAAGAGCAGCGGCCTGAATCTTCTGGCTCCAGAAGAGCTGGCGCGGCTTCAGAAGCGTGTCGCCGCATTCCAGCGCGGCTTCGTCAGTGTGTCGCAGACGGCCGTGATCCTCGATGGGATATCGGATCAGGCTGAGCGCAGCGGTGTAAGAGTGGTGGGTGTCAACTCCGCCCAGCCGGCCGCCTTGAAAGCAGAAGGCGATGTTGATTTTGAAATGGGCGGCGCGAAGTACTACAACCTTCCTATTGTGATCAAGATCGAGGGTTCGAGCCGTTCGATCGCCGATTTTTTACGCTCGATGGCGGTCTCCTCGGAACGTATCTTTGTGGTCGATACGTTCCAGATCAGCAAAACGGTCGGCCGGCCTTCGGGTATTCTGACGTGTGAACTGACCATTAGTTTTTTTTCAAACAATGTCTAGGCGCCTATGACGAAGAAAAACAGAGACCTTGCCGTCGCTCTCGTGCTTGCGGTGCTCTTCATTTTTTCGTTCGCGAAGAACGTCATCAAGCCTGCTGCCGGCGTGCGCGGCGCTTCGACCGATGCCGCGCAGGCGCAGCTGCCTATCGGCACGGAGGCCGCCGTCACGTCGCTTGAGCGGGTGCGCCAAAACGAAATGAATCTCAGCGCTCAAGAGGCCTTCTGGGAGAAGGAGTGGGGACGCGACCCGTTCTTTCCTTCGGGCAGCGAGGCTTCGACCAGCGCCGGCCTTGTGTTGAGCGGCATCGTTTGGGATGAAAAGATGCCTGTCGCGATGATCAATGAAAAGGTGCTCAAGACCGGCGACCAGATCGAAGGGTACCATCTGGTCGCCATCAACCCAAGCTCCGTCACGGTCGTCTCTCCTTCAGGCAAAGAATCCGAAGTCCGGCTATTCGAGTCCATTACAGACCAATGAAAAAGATCATCATCTGTATCGTGGCTTACAATGCGGAATCCACGCTGCGCAAGGTCCTCGACCGTATCCCCGCCGAAGTGAAAGCCAAGGTCTCTGAAGTCGTCGTGTTCGACGACGAAAGTCCAGACTCCACTTACAAGGTCGCGAGTGAATATCGTAAGGATAACCCGCAGTTCGAGAACCTGACGATCTACCGCAACCCCCGCAATCTCGGTTACGGAGGCAACCAGAAGCGTTGTTACCGCTATTGCATCGAGAAGGGTTACGACATCGCGGTCCTGCTTCATGGGGACGGCCAGTATGCCCCCGAGGCGCTGCCTAAGCTCCTGGAACCTCTCGAACGAGGCGAGGCGGACGCCGTTTTCGGATCGCGCATGATGGAAAAGGGGGCGGCGCTGAAGGGGCACATGCCTTTCTACAAGTACGTCGGCAATAAGATCCTCACGGCCTACGAGAATATGATGCTCGGGATGGATCTCACCGAGTTTCATTCCGGGTACCGCCTCTACAGCGTGGATGCGCTCAAGAAAGTGCCCTTCGAGAACAATACAGACGATTTTCATTTTGACACGGAGATCATCGCGCAGTTCCACGCGCGCGGGCTCAAGATCAAGGAGGTCGCGATCCCGACGTATTACGGCGACGAGATCTGCCATGTGAACGGTTTGAAATACGCCTTCAACGTCGCACGCGTTGTCTTGCAGTATAAATTGCACGAATTCGGTTTTCGTCAGTACCCTAAATATGCCGTCGATCGTCCGGTGTACCGTTTTAAGCGTGACTGGCACTCCAGCCATCTGCAAGTCGCCCGCATGATCCCGGACAGCGGCCAGTTCATACTCGACGTAGGCTGCGGTCCGAGCGATCTTTCAAGGCTCCTCAAGAAAAGCGGCAACGAGATCGTCGGAGTGGACCGCATGTGGGAAGACGGGTCCGGTGAGGTCTTGACGCGCATGATCGACCGCGATCTCGAGGAGGGTCTCAAGCTCGACTACGGCAGGGAATTTGACTACGTGCTTCTTCTGGATATTCTCGAACATATGCGCGAACCTGAAAAACTCTTGAACGAGGTACGCGCGTACCTTAAGCCCGGAGGCAAGATCATCGTGTCGATACCCAATGTCGCCCACTGGAGCGTGCGCCTCAGCTTGTTGTTCGGGCGGTTTAATTACGGCGTGCGCGGCATCCTTGACCGGACGCATCTGCACTTCTACACGCTCAAAAGTTTTCGCCAGCTCCTTAAGGACTGTAACTATCGCACGACGCGCGAGGGCGGCACGCCGCTGCCACTCATAGACCTTTTGCCGATATTCGGCTATTTTCCGTTCCGCCTCATACACTGGGTTGACGTGCTGCTTGTGTTTATCCGGAGGCCATTATTTGCGTATCAGCTTCTTTTCGTAGCTGAAGACGCATTCTCCGGCGATTACCGTGCGAACTAACGTTTTTCTTCCTAAGACCATCCGAAAGCGATAATATAAGCGCCTTATGACCCCACCACATCATTCTAACGATACGCAAAGCGAATCGGCCGCATGCGCAGCCAAAGAGGTGGTGGGGTGACAAAAAACCGTAAAGACCTTCTCGTCTGGCTTGACCTTGAAATGACGGGGCTCGATCCAAAAAAATGCACGATCCTCGAGATCGGCGTGCTCATCACGGACAACGAGCTCAATGTTCTCGCGGAAGGTCCGTCCATCGCCGTGCATCATTCCGAGAAAGTGCTTCGCGGGATGGAACCCTGGAGCCGCCACCACCATAAGAAATCGGGGCTTACCGATGAATGCCGCAAGTCCACTGTGTCGCTCAAGAAGGCTGAGACGCTTGTGCTTGATTTTGTGAAGGAATATTGCAAGGAAAAGACGACGCCGCTTTGCGGCAACACGATCTGGCAGGACCGCCGGTTTCTGGTGAAATACATGCCGCGTCTGGAGTCGTATCTGCATTACCGTGTCGTCGACGTGAGCTCGATCAAGGAGCTTGTCCGCCGCTGGTACTCGGACGACATTTTCAAGATGCCCCGCGAAAAGCATCAGACGCACCGCGTGATGGACGATATCCGCGAATCCGTCGATGAACTCCGTTTCTACCGCACTCAAGTGTTCGTCAAGCACCCCAGCCGCTAAAGCTGTTTATGCCGGCTTTCCCCGTTTCCGAACAAAAATCACGCGACCTCGAAGCGCGCATGACGGCGCTTGGACTGAAAGAAGGGGATTTCGACGAGAGCTTCATCCGTTCGCAGGGTCCCGGCGGACAAAACGTCAACAAGGTCTCGAGCTGCGTGGTCCTGCGCCATCGCGCCAGCGGCATCGAAGTGCGCTGTCAGCAGGAGCGGTCTCAGGTTTTAAACCGCTTTTTGGCGCGAAGACTTCTCGTGCAAAAACTCGAAGCCAAAAGAGACGGGCACGCTTCGAAGGAGCGGATGGAGCGGGAAAAAATTAGACGTCAAAAGCGCAAGCGTTCGCGCAACGCCAAACGCAAGATGCTCGACTCCAAACATCTGCACGGCGAAAAGAAGGCGATGCGCGCGAGGCCGCCGCGGGACTCCCAGTAGGAGGCTAGATCCGTTCTTCGGCGATCTCAAGGCCGCGCAGCGCGTCGGCATTGGACGGCCGGATCTGGAGCGCGGAACGGAAGGTTTGCTTAGCCCGCACGAAATCCCCCACGATCAAACACGCATACCCGAGGTTGGAATGGGCGGTGTCGTCCATCGGCGCCTCCAGAACGAGGTTTTCGTAGAAGGGCAGGATCTCGTTGATGTTGGCCTGATCGATGTGCACGGCGTTGAGAAACGCTTCCTCGGCCCGGTCGTACGCCCCTGATAAAAGACGCACATGGCCCAGGATCAGATACGCCTGGTCGTCTTCGGGGTCGGCCAACAGGATCTCTTCGTAGACCGTCGCGGCTTCGGTAAGACGCCGTTCGCTGACCAGTGCAAGCGCTTTTTCATGCAGAGCATCCGTCGGGCGGACGGCGCCGGGCGGGGTGTTGCGTGCGCCCGTCATCGTCACTTTCGCCACGACGTCTTTCATGAACTCGCCCGCCTGATCGTCTTCACTCAGGGCTGAGCTTGCGCGTTTGGTTTCGTCACGGAGCGCCTCTATCTTATATTTCAACCCGGTCAATTCCCGGCGGATCGCCGGCGACTTGTCCCGTTCAAGCTGTTCTAAAAGGGCATATTCGGCTTCGAAGCGCGACAGCATGGCGCGGTTGGTTTCCAGTCGTTTCAGGACGTCTTCTTTTTTGGAAGAGGGGATGCCGCCGGCGGCCGCAAAAGCGACCGGCGGGAATGCCGCCAAGAGGACGGCGATGAGGGCGAGCCGGAGTAGTTCGCGTTTCATGGTGTCCCATGATAACATAAACGCACATTTAAAATCATGATCACCCCTGACGAGATCCAACGGATGATCCTCGACCGTCTGCCGGGCGCCCAAGTGCGCGTGGCCGACATGACCGGCACCGGCGACCACTATGAGATCGAGGTGGTATCGGCCGCATTCGCCGGAAAGTCCTTGATCGAGCAGCACCAGATGCTTCACGCGATCCTGGGCGAGGGGATGGACCGCGGCATTCACGCGGTGAAATTCAGGACCCGCGCGCCGAAAAGCGTATAAATTTCAAACAAGGGAGAGTCTATGTCGAATCCGACGATCGAGCGTATCGAAAAAGAGATCAAGTCTCACAAGGTCGTGCTTTTCGTAAAAGGGACGCCCCAGGTCCCGCAGTGCGGGTTCTCGGCGGCGACGATGGCGCTTTTTACCAAGCTCAGCGTGCCGTTCCACACGATCGACATCATCGCTAACCCCGATGTCCGCGCCGAGTTGCCCGCGTATTCAAACTGGCCCACGTTTCCACAGGTTTTTATCAACGGGAAGCTGATCGGCGGTTGTGACATCGTGCATGAAATGCATGAAAACGGCGAACTGGAACCCCTTCTGAAATAAAAAAGGGGGTTAAATATTTTTTAATTGCCTCTCGGCGTCCACCAGCCCTCGATTGATGAGCCGTGTGGCGTTCTCCGCCGTGTCGCGCAGGCGCTGGCTGACCTGAGGGGCTTGTTTGAGCTGTCTTAACAGCTGGATCACCATCCGGAAGTACCGGATGATCTCACCTTCGTCCACTTCCGTGAAGCGCCCGAGTTCGCCGAAATCCACCGCACCCATCCATGCTTCCAGCGCCGCCGCCAGGTGAAAATGCGGGAGTTTGGTCTGGGGCCACACATGGTGAAGAAGCTCCTTCTCGTGGATCTTGCGGAGATAAAAAAGAGCTTTCTTTTCGATACCGATGACGGCGGGCGTGAGTTTGCCGGGCATCTGGTTGCGGCGAGGCTCGAAAACCAGCGCGCATAAAAGCGCGGAGAGATGGATCTCGTTAAGCGTCTCGAGGTATTGCCCCTCGAGCATTTCCGATAGGATCAGCTCGTAACCGTACATCCACGATGCAAATTCGCCTTTGACCGTCAGCGATTCGCCTTTAAGAAAACCGAGCTCCGCCAGGAGCGCGAGCTTTCTTTCGATCGCCGCCGCGCCCTTCTTGCGGCCTTTTTTGTTGTTCTGATAATAATGGAACGAGCGCGGATAAATATCGAGTAGTTTCGACCCGAACTGGGAATAGAGGTTGAGCAGCGTCGCGTAGCAGGAGTTGAACTGACTGTCGATGGACTCGAGCTCCCCGTAAATGACGCGCATCACCTGGGGATAGGGGATCATGTGCGGGTTCAGGCGCGAATAGACGAATCCCTCGGCGTCCATGCCGCGGCGGCCTGCGCGGCCCGCCATCTGGTAATAATCGCGCGTCCGCAGGTAGGCGAACCCGCTGCCGTAAAATTTGCGCAGTTCATCGAACACGACCGACTTCGCCGGCATGTTGATGCCGATGGCGAATGTTTCAGTGGTGAAGATGAGCTTGATGAGCTTGGACGTGAAGAGCTGCTCAATGACTTCTTTGAGCGTGGGGAGCATGCCCGCATGGTGGAACGCGATGCCCCTGAGCACGAGCCGGCGCATGTCGTTGGCGCTCGCTTCCTTCACGAGGTCCAGTTTCTCGCAGAGGCCCGTGAACATCTCATCGACGCGCGCTCTTTCTTCGGCGGTCAGAAAGTCGAACTTCTCCTGTTCCCAGGCGAGCTCTTCGGCCCGTTTTCTGCCGAAAGCAAAATAGAGGCAGGGAAGCCGCCCTTTTTCGGACAGATGGCGGATCAAGTCCTCGGTCCGGTTGGCCTTGGCCTGCAAATGCCGCTCAAATCCGCCCCGTCGCTGGAAACCGCCGCGCCCTCCGCCTCCGCGGTGATATCCGCCGCCGCTGCTGCCGCGGAAGCCCGACGGCCACGAATCGTGATTGAGATACCCGTCGTTCTTGAGCTGTTTGGCGTCAAAAAGAACGCGGCCGTTGCACTGGAACATGTGCACGAGCGGCACAGGGCGGTGTTTTTCGATGATGACTTCAATGGGATGGTTCAGGATGCTCCGGATCCATTCCGCGAGCTCTTCGATGTTGGGCGCCGTCGCCGAAAGCGCCACAAAGCGCACGTGCTCAGGGGAGAACATGATCGCTTCCTCCCACACCGTTCCGCGTTCGACATCGTCGAGATAATGAACCTCGTCGAAAATGACCCAGGAAGTATTTTTTAGACGCGCAGGGTCCTCGAAAAGCTGGTTGCGGTATATCTCTGTCGTCATGATGACGATGGGGGCGTGCGGGTTGAGAGAGACATCACCCGTGAGAAGGCCCACTTGGTCCGGGTAGCGTGCGGAAAAGTCGCGGTACTTCTGATTGGAGAGCGCTTTGACCGGAGCCGTGTAAATGACGCGTTCCTGGCGGGAAAGCGCTTTGACGATGGCGTATTCGGCGATGGCGGTCTTGCCGGCGCCGGTAGGGGCGGACACGAGGATCGATTTTTCCTGGTCGATGGCCTCGATGGCCTTCTGTTGGAAAGGATCATAACGCATGCAGGCATTATACCTTAAAGAGGGTTAATTTTGTGACTGTTTAACGGCGTTGTGGTATAAAATACACCCATGAAATCAATGACCGTCCGTGCGTTAGCGGCTGCAGGGGCCCTGCTTTTTTTCGGCTCCGTCGCACAGGCGCAAAATGCTTTTGAAGTTCCGCGAAAGATCGTGATCGACGCAGGCCACGGCGGATATGATTCAGGTGCGACCGGTCTGCACCACATCGAAGAAAAGACGGTCGTTCTGGACATCGCGCGCATGTTGACGTTGGAGCTTGAAGCGCGCGGCTTCGAGGTTGTGATGACGCGCGACACGGATGTGTTTATCCCGCTTGCGCGCCGCGCCGGTATCGCCAATCAGGCGCGGGCCGATCTTTTTGTGAGTGTGCACGGCAATGCGTCCACCACGAAGAGCCTGCGTGGTTTTGAAGTCTATTCGCTTTCAGAGGACGTTGACGACGAATCCATCGCGATGCAGCGCGCCGAGATGTCCGAACCGTTTTTTCGAACGGCGGATCCAAGTCCGTCGAACGGTCTTAAGGCTATCTTGTGGGATCTGCGTCAAGCGGAGAACCGCCGCGAATCGATCAGCCTTGCCGCAGAGATCGCGCGCGCAGCCGGGGGGGAGTCGCTCAACGTGACTCAGAGACTTCGGTCGGCGCAGTTTTATGTCTTGAAATGGACCGAATGTCCTGCGGTGCTGGTGGAGACCGGTTATCTGACCAACACGCAGGACGCACGTTTTTTGCGGAGCCCTTATTACCGGAAGCGCATGGCACGGGCCATCGCGCAAGGGATCGTCGATTACCGTTCAAAATTTGAACGCACGGAGGGATTTACGCAATGACATCCAGGAAAGGTTCTCTCCGCGCGAGCGGCGCGTCCGCCGTTCAGGCCAGCCCCATCGGAATTTTCGATTCGGGCATCGGCGGCCTCACGGTCTTCAAGGAAACCCGCCGCGAGCTTCCCGGCGAGGACATCGTTTATTTCGGCGACACCGCTCATCTGCCATACGGAACCAAGTCGAAAGAGACCATCACCAAATTTTCTATCGACAACGTCAATTTTCTGCAGAGTTTTGGTGTGAAGGTCGTCATCGTGGCTTGCAACACCGCGTCCTCGCTCTCTCTCGACGCGCTCAAAGAAAAATTCACTCTGCCGATCATCGGCGTGATCGAGCCCGGGGCGCGCCAAGCGCTCAAGAAAACGCGCAATCACCGCATTGGCGTCATCGGCACGAAGGCGACGATCGGGTCGGGTTCGTACGAATCCTGCCTCAAGAAGCTCGACCCGCGGGTCAAAGTCTACAGCGAGGCATGCCCGCTTTTCGTGCCGCTTGTCGAAGAGGGCTGGCTCGACGGCGATGTGGTGAATAAGGTCGCGCGCGCGTACCTGGATCCCATGAAAAGTTTCGGCATCGACACGCTCATACTGGGCTGCACGCACTATCCGCTTTTGGCGGGCGTGATCCAAAAGATACTCGGGCCCAACGTGCGCCTCATCAACTCTGCCGAAGAGACCGCCAAGGAAGCCAAGCGCCTTCTCGACCGCCTGAAACTGCGTTCGACGAAGAAAAAGTCCCCTGAGCTGCGTTTTTACGTCTCCGATGAGCCTGAGCCGTTCCGAGTGTTGGGCGAACGCTTTCTCGAGCACTCCATCCGCCAGGTCACGAAAGTGGGGGACCACCTCATCAGCGTCGAGAACCAGGACGGCGTCATCGTCGGATCCATGACCCGCCCTTCGGGCACGATGCGGATCAACACCGCCGCCGTTCCCGCAAAGCGAGGTTAGAGATGTTCGAGGTCGTCGTCGAAGGGGAATTTTCCGCCGCGCACTCTTTGAAACTCTACGACGGCACCTGGGAGCCGCGTCATGGCCATGATTTCAAGGTCGCCGTGACTGTCCACTCGGAAAAACTCGACTCGATGGCCGTGGTCGTCGATTTTGAGATGCTGAAACCGGAGCTCAAACGCGTGCTCGGAGAATTCCACGAGATCTTCATCAATAACCACCCGGATTTCAAGGACGGGAAACTGAATCCTTCGACCGAAAATATTGCCATGCGCATCTGCGACAAGCTCTCCGCCCGTTGGAAGAGCCCCACCCGCATCGCCAAAGTCACCGTCTGGGAGACGCCTGACGCCTGCGCGAGCTACGAGCCCAAGCCATGAACATGAAGAGGAAGATCACTGACCGCGCCGTAGAAACCGAGATCAGCGAGATCTTCTCGTCCTTACAGGGCGAAGGCCCGTATCTCGGCGTCAAGCAGGTGTTCGTCCGCTTCGGCCGCTGCAACATGCACTGCCACTATTGCGACGAGATCGTCAAAATGGAGGAGGCGGCGTTCGACGTGCTGACGCTCGACGAGGCCGCCGCCGCGGTCGATACCCTTGAAAAGGAGAAGGGCGCCCACCACTCGATCTCACTCACGGGCGGAGAACCGCTTTTCTACGCGTCTTTCTTAAAGAGTTTCCTGCCGCGCCTGAAAGAAAAAGGCTTCACGACTTATCTCGAAACCAACGGCACGCTCCCGCGCGAGCTTGAACAGGTCATCAAGTGGTGCGACATCATCGCGATGGATATCAAACCGCCGGCGAGCACCAAAGACCGCTCATTCTGGAAGGAACACGAGGCTTTTCTTCGTATCGCTCTCCAGAAAGACGTCTTCGTAAAGACGGTCATCACCCCCGATGTGACTTTAGAAGAAATAGAACAATGCGTCGCGCTTCTAAAGAATACAAACCCCCGTATCCCGTTCATCTTCCAGCCCCTCACCGGCCCCTTCGGCATCGACCAAAAGTCTCTCGATCTCATTGAGAAGAAATTCTTCAATTACGCGAAAGACAATCTATACGACGTCCGCGTGATCGCGCAGATGCACAAAATCTGGGGTGTGCGTTAACGTAAGTCGTTTGTTTGCAAAGGGAAGACTCGAGTTGGAAGGGTCAAAAAAGGGCTCGGGATACCACTGGGATACCACTCGGAACCTCCTAAAAGCGATTATCTGAGAATTTATGTCAGAATATGCCCTGCAAGAAAATTACAAGAGAGCGATAGAAGAAGCCGTTTCATGGCCTACGGTTGTCGTGGATGTGTCCGACACGGCCCCTAACGCGCCCACCTGGGGATCGGGCACGCTCCTTGAGTCGGGCGGCAAAAGATTTGTTTTAACCTGTAAACACGTCGTAAAACCAGATTACGACCCTACCAAAATCACCTTTCTGCCACGCGCCTCTGACGGGTCTCTGGAGTTTACAACCAAAGACACACTTCGCACGATCCCTCTCCACAAAATAGTGAAGAAAAGCGGCCCCCGGCCCTTGCCTGTTAAGAATAGGATTTACTCTGACGATACCGACGACTTGGTGTTATTGGAGCTAGAAAAAGATGCTACGTCTATACAGGATTTGAAGTTCTATAGTCTCAAGGGAGATGAGAGCTCTCCTGCCGTAGGAACACAGGTGTATCTAACAGGTTTCTCTCAAGAGCTCGCCAGAGTTGTCTCTCAGAAGAAAAAACGGGTGGGAATATTTCCTTATTTTGACGCCACCATTGTTGTCGAAAGGCGTCTTACGATCCCGTTCGATGCGACAAGGCATTACCTGATTGATTTTGAAGTAAACGAGTTTTCGGTGGATCCTCTTGGGCTGAGTGGTTGTGGCGTGTGGTATAGCTTGCCTTCAGGGGAAGGTAAGCTATGGTCAGCCAATCTCCGTCTTGGAGGAGTAGAGCACGCTGTTATTACTCCATACAATGAAAAGGCAAAGCTCCTCAAAGTTGCCCGTATAGAAATAATAAATGAACTGTTAAAGCGCGCCTAATTTTGGGCGGAAACGATGTTACCGTTTCCGCCATTTATTTTCTTTTTTCTTATTGCCTAAATAGGAATAATTCCTATATAATAAGTGCCATAAAAGGATTAGTGTATGACTCAAGCGATGTTCCGCGATTGTTGCAGAAAAAAACACGTCAAGGTCACTCCCCAGCGTTTGGCTATTTATGCGGAATTATCCAAGTCGACAGATCACCCTTCGACAGACAGGATATTTCAAAAAATCAGGAAGCGTTATCCCGGCATATCGTTTGACACGGTCAATCGAACATTGTTGATGTTCGTTAATATCGGGCTTGTTCACATTGTCGAAGGCGCGGGTGGGCGGTTATTCGACCCAATTCTTGAAGATCATCACCATCTCAGATGTCTCAAATGTTACTCGGTCATCGATTTTTACAACGAAGCATACGACCGCTTGAAACTGCCAAAAAAAATACCGGGTGATTTTAAGGTCCTGAGCAGGAGAGTCGTCTTAGAAGGAATTTGTCATAACTGTAATACCAAAAAAAGGAAAACTAGCCATGAAAACTCTAAGTATGTTGATTATGACCGCGGGGCTGGTCGCGTTCCCGCTTCTAACGGCGATCGCCGCGGAAAATTCAATGGATAAGGAAACAGCACGGCCCAACCAGTTTTGGTGGCCCACACAATTGGATTTAAGTGCTCTTCGGGCGCACGACATAAAATCAAACCCATACGGCTCGAGTTTCGATTATGCCAAAGAATTCGACAGTCTGGATCTTGACGCATTGAAGAAGGACCTCAACGTGATGATGACCTCCTCCCAAGACTGGTGGCCGGCGGACTACGGCAATTACGGGCCGCTCTTTATCCGCATGGCGTGGCATAGCGCGGGCACTTACCGCACGATCGATGGTCGCGGCGGAGCTGGTGGCGGACAGCAGCGATTTGAACCGCTCAACAGTTGGCCTGACAATGCTAACCTCGATAAGGCACGCCGCTTGCTTTGGCCGATCAAACAAAAATACGGCCGAAAGATCTCATGGGCTGACCTGATGGTGCTGGCCGGTAACGTCGCGATGGAAAATATGGGGTTCAAAACCTTTGGTTTTGCTGGCGGCAGGGTTGACGACTGGCAAGCGGATCTTGTTTATTGGGGCCCTGAAACCAAGTGGTTGGAAGGCAATCGTCGCGATAAAGAAGGAAAGCTTAAGGGGCCTCTTGCTGCGGTTCAAATGGGGTTGATCTATGTCAATCCGGAAGGTCCCGAAGGCAACGGCGATCCTGTTTCAGCTGCCAAGGCCATTCGTGAATCATTCGGTCGTATGGCGATGGACGACGAGGAGACCGTCGCGCTCATCGCGGGCGGCCATAGTTTTGGAAAAGCACACGGGGCTCATAAGCCGGCTGGAAATGTCGGGCCCGAGCCGACTGGAGCTTCCATTGAAAAGCAAGGTTTCGGCTGGGAGAGCAAGGCCGGTAAGGGGAATGCCGAGGATACAGTGACGAGCGGTCTGGAAGGCGCTTGGACGTCTTCCCCGGCCCAATTTACACATCAATTTCTGCATAATCTGTTTACATTCGAATGGAAACAGACCAAAAGCCCGGCTGGCGCCATTCAGTGGATCCCAGCGGACGAATCGGTCGCTCAATCCGTTCCGGATGCACATATTAAGGGTAAGTTTCACGCGCCCATCATGCTGACAACGGATCTAGCGCTCAAGATGGATCCGGAGTATGCCAAGATCTCACGACGCTTCTATGAAAACCCTGATCAATTCCAGGATGCGTTCGCGCGGGCATGGTTCAAACTCACGCATCGCGACATGGGACCCAAGGTTCGCTATATCGGAAAGGACGCGCCTAAGGCTGATCTTATTTGGCAGGATCCGATACCTCCAGTTGACCACAAGCTGGTTGGGGCCTCGGACATCGCGAAGCTCAAGGCGGATATCCTGAAATCGGAGCTGACCGTGTCGGAGCTTGTCCGGACGGCGTGGGCCTCGGCAGCTAGCTTCCGGAGCAGCGATCTGCGCGGCGGCGCCAACGGTGCCCGTATCCGTCTGGAACCACAGAAAAATTGGGAGGTTAATGATCCAAAAGAACTGGTGAAAGTGTTTCCAGTCCTTGAAAAGCTTCAAAAGGACTTCAACGGTTCGCGTGCCGATGGCACAAAGATCTCTCTGGCAGATCTCATCGTGTTGGGCGGTTCTGCCGCTATCGAAAAAGCGGCCAAAGACAACGGTGTTGCTATAGAGGTCCCGTTCACTCCCGGTCGTACGGACGCCACGCAGGAACAGACGGATGTTAATTCCTTCTCTTTTCTTGAACCGACCGCGGACGGATTCCGGAATTACTTTGGCCCAAACAACCGCAGGTCTCCCGCGAACATGCTGGTGGATAAGGCAAGTCTTCTGGAGCTGACCGTGCCCGAGATGACGGTTTTGGTCGGCGGTATGCGCGCACTTGATGCCAACGCCGGAGCCTCGAAAAATGGTGTGTTCACAGCCCGACCTGGTGTACTGACCGGTGACTTTTTCGTGAATTTGCTCGATATGTCCACGAAATGGGAAAAATCCGAAAAAGTCGAAGGTCTCTACGAGGGTCATGACCGGAAAACCGGCGACTTCAAATGGTCGGCGACTTCGGCAGACCTGATCTTCGGCTCGAACTCCGAACTGCGCGCGGTCGCGGAAGTCTACGCATTCGAAGATACCAAAGAGATGTTCGTGAGCGATTTTGCGAGGGCCTGGGTCAAGGTCATGGAGCTGGATCGCTTCGATCTTCGTAAATGACCCCTAGAAGGGGGAACCAATACATAGAGGCCGTTGATTTTTGGCGGCCTCTTTTTTAGCTTTACAATATACAAGAAATAGAATATACTAAAAAAGGATTATAAGAGGCGGCTAAAATGAAAAAAATCGATATTAAGAATATACAGAATGCAGCGCGGGTGCTCCGCGTGATAGGGCATCCGGACCGGCTGAGAATTGTCGAGGCTCTTGAGAGATCATCCAAGAGCGTCAAAGAGCTCATGAGGGAATTGGATCTTTCTCAGGTCAGTGTGTCCAAGCACCTGGCGGCGTTGAAAAAGAGCCGCATTGTTGAGAGTGAGGCCGTATCCAATTTCCGCCATTATTCCATTACCTATCGGAATGTCATCCATGTTTTAAATTGTCTTAGATCCACCGGAGGAAATGCCAAATGAAAAAGATATCAGTAGAACAGTTTGAGAATGAATACAGAGCGAATTCGACAGCACAGTGTTTGGATGTGAGGGAGCCGGCGGAATATGCTCAAACGCGTTTAGAGAACTTTAGTTTATGTTCTTTGAGCGACCTTTCCGAAAAGTCTGTCGCGGCACTCGATAGATCAAAAACGACCTATCTTCTTTGTCGAAGCGGTAATCGTGCTTGTCAGGCGGGGGAGCGTCTCGAAAAGATGAATTTTTCCGATGTCCGTGTGATCGAGGGTGGGTTGGGAGCCTGGGAGTCCGCTGGAAAAAATGTTATCAAGGGAACATCCAAGGTTTGGGCGCTTGAGCGCCAGGTGCGGTTTTCGGCAGGTTTTTTAGTGTTGTTGGGTATCGTGTTGGCAATGTCTATCAATCCAAGCTGGATCTTCCTGTCCGGTTTTGTGGCGGCCGGACTTGTTTTTTCGGCAGTGACGGATACTTGTGGGATGGCGATGGTCTTGGCGCGCATGCCATGGAATAGGTCAAGTCACTAGAGGAGTCGTCGATGGATCCGGGTCTTGTTTTGGCAACAATGCTTTGTGTTTTGGTGGGGTTGTCTCTTGGTCTTTTGGGTGGTGGTGGGTCAGTGTTAATGGTTCCTCTGTTTGTTTATATCGCGAAAGTTCCGGTAAACGAAGCGATCGCCATGTCGCTTTTGATCGTGGGACTGTCGAGCATGGCCGGAGTCTTTAAATATTTTAAACAAGGCTTTGTGAATACGCGGCTCGTGATCCTATTTGTCCTGCCAGGTATGCTTGCCTCATTTTTTGGAGCGCGCGCTGCGAGATCATTTTCCTCGGAACAGCTTCTTTTGATGTTCAGCGTTATGATGATGCTCATCTCACTCATCCTATATAATAAATCTTCAGGCGCCTCTTCTGACGGGCCCGTGGTCTGCAGGCCCAACCTTAGCCTGTCTGTCGCCGCCGGGGGGGTGATCGGTTTTTTGACCGGACTGTTGGGCGTGGGAGGGGGATTTCTCATCGTTCCGGCCATTGCGCTTCTTATGAGATGCTCTCTTTACACCGCTATCGGTACGTCCTTAGCGATCATCGCCGTCAATTCGGCAGCCGGATTTGCAGGGCATCTCTCCACGTCGCACCTGAATATCCCTTTAAGTGCGGTTTTTCTCATAGCAACCGTAAGCGGGGCCGTCGCGGGCACACGCCTGTCTAATAAATTCAGCATGCGTTTCCTTCAAAAAGCATTCGCGGTCTTGATATTCCTCGTCGGCGCGCTGGTCGTAGTGCAGCATTTTCGTTTCACATAAAGGAGTTTTTATGCAGAGAATATTTCGACAGCTTTATGACAATGTTTCATCGACGTACACGTATTTATTGGCAGACACCAATACTCTCGAAGCAGTGATCATCGATCCCGTATTTGAATTGCATCACCGGGATCTGGCGTTGGTCAAAGAGTTGGGGTTAAGCCTCCAGTACGCTCTGGATACACACTGCCATGCGGATCATGTGACGGGATCGTGGTTGATGAAAAAGGCAACGGGCTGCAAAATTGTGCTCTCAAAAAAATACAACGCCTCGCAGGTGGATAAGCCCGTCGATGAGGGCGATGTGATTGATCTTGGGGGGATTCGCTTGCAGGTGTGGGCGACTCCGGGCCACACCAACGGATGTTTGAGTTATGTGATGGACGACCGGAAGATGGCATTCACCGGGGACTGCCTCATGATCCGCGGCGCGGGACGGACGGATTTTCAGCAAGGAGACGCCAAAAAAATGTACCACTCGATCCACGACAAGTTATTTGCGCTTCCGGACGACTGCTTGGTTTATCCCGCGCACGATTATGACGGACGCTGTGTCAGCACGATCCAAGAGGAAAAAAAATTCAATACGCGCATCGGCGGCGAAGCGAGTGAGCAGGATTTTGTAGGGTATATGAAAAACCTGGGGTTGCCGCATCCCAAAAAGATCGCCATTGCTTTGCCCGCCAATCTACGGTCAGGCATGCCAGAAAACGGCATTTACCCTGCCGCCGCAACCTGGGGACCCGCCGAAGAGACTTATGATGGTATTCTCCAGATATCCGCTGATTGGGTGGAGAGTCATTTGAATGAGGTGACCCTTCTAGATGTTCGCGAAGCCGATGAGAGGATGGCAGAGGGCGCCAAAAGTATCCATGGCGCTGTTGCCATCCCGCTCGGCGAGTTGGTCTCAAGTATAAAGGAGATCCCCAGATCAAAGCCGATCATTACTGTTTGCCACTCCGGTAAGCGTTCCGCACAGGCGACAGTGATTCTCAAAAAAAATGGTTTTACTGACGTGGCCAATCTTAAAGGCGGGATGGTGGAATGGGTGCGCGCGGATCGAGGAGTGGCCAAATAGGTGTTTGTAGGGCGTCTTCAAACATAAAGCAGTTGCGAAGTTCGTCCAGTCGAGGGAGCCATTTAAGACTCGTAAACCGGACCTCGTTCCAAGGGGACACGTTAACTTAAATTTTGATTTCGGGATACCACTGGGATACCATCACTGCCTCCATTAGACGCATCTAGACGATACTAGACGCATAAGCACCTCAGAGTTTTATTGCCGCAACCTTCGGCGTTTCGTATACTAGCGCCTAAATAAACGCACCTATATGACACTACACTCTGCTCAAAAAATTCAATTTGATTATGCGCACAAAATCCGGGGCGTGCGGTAAGCTAAGTCGTTTGTTTACAAAGAGAAGAATCGAGTTGGAAGGTCCAAAAAAGGGCCCGGGATACCAGTGGAGACATTTTAGTCTCTGCCTTCTCTTCTACTGAGCACCTCATAGTGGAACTGTCTATACGGCAATAAAAGGCCTATAATGATGAATAATCACATTTAGTTGCTCCAGATAGGCGGTTATGATAAGCATTGAAAGAGAATGGATGGATACTCAGCAAGGGGAAGGTTTTTTGTTTATTTTAGGAGCGTCATGAAGCAGAAAATTAAGAAAAAAGAAGAACTTGTTGAAGAGGTAAAGCTGCTGCAGCGACAGATAGTGACGATTGTTGCGGCAGAAACCGATATTGAACAGCAGCAACTGAGACGGCTCGCGACAGTGGTCCGCGACTCGAACGACGCGATCATGCTGATGGACTTTGATGGTCGGATCACTACCTGGAACGCCGGCGCCAAATTAATGTATGGCTATAGCGAGCAAGAGGCGCTTCAGATGAATATTCAACAGCTGACGCCGCTCGACAAAGAGGCCGAGCACGCGGCGTTTATCCGCCGGCTGACCGCCGGTGAAACGATCCCCTCGTTCGAGACCCAGCGAATCGCGAAGGACGGACGCATTCTCGACGTCTGGATGACGGCGACTAAAGTGCTGGACGAGTTGAAAAAGCCGGTCGGAGTTGCCACGACAGAGCGCGACATCACCTGGCGCAAGGAGATGGAGAAAAAGGTGCTGGCTTCGGAGAAACTAGCGACCATAGGACAGCTTGGCTCGAGCGTCGCGCACGAACTCAGGAATCCCTTAGCGGTAATAAAAAACACTGTTTATTACCTCAATATGCTGGAATCCGTAAAGCATGATCTTGAGATCGCAGAGAATCTGAAACTTATCTCCGGCGAGGTTGAAAAATCAAGCAAGATCATCAATGACCTGCTGGAATTTAGCCGCGTCAAGCCGCCCACTTTGAGGCCGGAAGAGATCAATTCAATCATCAGGGAGGTGTTGAGCGGGATAAAATTCCCCGCGACAATAAAGTTGGTCACGGAATTGAGTGATGATCTGCCGCGCATGCAGGTGGATCAGCTTCAGATGCAGCAGGTTTTTTTTAACCTCGCTTCCAATGCGGTCCAAGCCATGGAAAAGGGAGGGACACTGACTGTTTCATCAAAAATCACGCCAAACAAGACGGTCGCGGTCGTCTTTAAAGACACGGGCTGCGGCATTCCACCCGAAAATATGAGCAAGATCCTCGACCCGCTTTTTACTACAAAGGTCAAGGGCACGGGCCTGGGTCTGACGATAGTCTCATGGTTAGTGGAAGGTCATCTTGGAGAGTTAGAGATAGAGAGCCAAGCGGATCAAGGAAGTGTGTTTACAGTGAAGCTTCCGATCAAAGGGGTATGAAAAATGCCAAATAAAGGCAGTGTTTTAATTGTGGACGATGAACCCGATCTATGTAATATCCTGTCTAAAGTTCTAACAATGAAAGGTTATACAACTTTAATCGCGGACAATGGACAGCGCGCCGTTGATTTGGTCAAAGAAAGAGCCTTTGATGCCATATTGATGGATGTCCGGATGCCGGTCATGGGCGGCGTGGAAGCATTTAAGAAGATAAAACAGATCCGCCCGTCCGCGACGATTATCTTTACTACCGCATTTTCAATAGAGGAAATGGTCAAAGACGTGATGCAGGACGGCGCTTATGCAATGTTAAATAAGCCTTGCGATCTTGATACCATAGTCAATATGATCGAAAAATCCAAGAAGGTTGCTCTATTGGCTATTGTGGATGACGATCCGATCCTGCGCAAGACGATGACGAATGTCCTGCAAAAAAAAGGCTATAGTTTGATTGCCTGCTCAAGCGGCGAGGAGGCGATCGCTTTTGCGAAGACAAAACCATGCGACATATTCTTTCTTGATATGAAACTCCCGGTTTTAAACGGCCTTGAGGTGTATTTGGAGATCAAAAAGGCAAATCCCGCAGCCGTGGTGGTGTTGATGACAGCCTATGGGATTCAGATGAATGAGTTGGTGAGTCAGGCAATAGAGAAAGGCGCCTACTCGTGTCTCCCGAAGCCCTATGAAATAGACGAGGTGGTTCGGATCATTGAGACAGTGATGGACAGGAAGTAAAAAAGAACATCCTTCTTATTAACGTTGACCCACGGTTCCGCAAGACCTGCAAAAGTGGTACCATTGGCTTTGATGAATAGACCTTCCTATCTAATTAGCGCCGAAGGCGTTACCCCTGGTCGCCGTGTACCTCAGCAGAAAACCTTGGCGTTAGCCCTGGCGCAAAATTCGTTGGATACGCGGCAAAAAAGATTGTTCAAGGCTGCGTATGGAAAAGTCGGGGTGGAAACACGTTATTCTGTCTTGAGCCAGGGCAAGGCGGCCGGTCAGACAGCGTTTAATGAATTTTTTTTAGGAAAAGGGCCCGGCACTGAAGAGCGCATGCTGCAGTTTGAAGCTCATGCGCCCAAATTGGCTCACGATGCGTCCAAGAAAGCTATTCAAGCATCCGGGGTTTCTTCAAAGAAGATCGCCCACCTGGTGAGTGTCTCCTGCACAGGTTTTGCCGCGCCAGGGTTTGATATTTCTATTCTAAGGTCTTTGGGTCTCGATCCATCGGCCTCGCGGACTCATATCGGCTTCATGGGTTGTCACGGAGTTTTCAATGCCCTGAGAGTGGCCTCAGCTCTCAACGGACCAGGCCGGGATGTTTTGGTGTGTTCTGTGGAGCTTTGTTCATTGCATTACCGTCACGGAAGGAATATACGCAAAGTATTGGGAAACTCTCTTTTTTCGGACGGCGCCGCCGCCGCGATAATTTCCTCGACAAAAAATTCACCGGACAATTGGCTTATCGCGGCTCAGGGCTCATTCGTTATCCCGGTTACGGAAGAGGCTATTCAATGGCGTATCGGTGATCTGGGATTTGAAATGGGCCTTTCACCCATGATCCCGCAGTTTATAAAAGAGAATTTGCGCGCCTGGCTTGAAGCGTGGCTGGCAAAAGAGAACATGGTTCTTAAAGATATCCGTTCCTGGGCGGTCCATCCGGGCGGCCCCGGAGTTTTGGACGCCGTTGAAGAAAGTATGAGCATGCCTAAAGAATCGTTGAAATATTCAAGAAATATCCTTAAGTCGTTTGGCAACATGTCATCGGCGACTATTCTCTTTATTCTGCACGGGATGATGCGGCGGAAAGCGGCGACTCCCTGCGTTGCGCTGGGCTTCGGTCCCGGCCTGACGATCGAAGCGGTGTTATTTCTTTGAAGCGCATCGTTGTGCCCGAAGCGATGGATGATGAGGCGATCAGTCCAAAGGACCATCTCTGTGCCCTCAAGGGCCTTGCGCGTATCAATATATTTAGCAGGTCCGTTCATAATCTTTGGCCCTCTATCGAGGTGTTGGCCCGTGAAAATCCAGAAAAGCCTCTGCGCGTGCTGGACATAGCGACAGGTTTTGGCGATATTCCCATAGCGCTTTGGAAAATGGCGGGGAAAAAAAAGATCGCGTTGGAGATCGCGGCTTGTGATAGGAGTGCTCAGGCGTTGGACTTCGCCAGAGCGCAAGCCCGGAAAAGTGGAGCGCAAGTACATTTTTTTACACTCAACATCCATGAGGCCGAAATCCCGGGCGGTTACGATATTCTGATCAGCTCTCTTTTTCTTCACCATCTCCAAAATGAAGAAGCTGTTCAGTTTCTTCGGCGCATGGCGAAGCAGGCCAAGCGTTTGGTGCTTGTGAATGATCTGGCTCGCACTGTGCCGGGTCTTGTTCTTGCTTTTTTCGGTACGCGTCTATTGAGCACATCTTCCATTGTTCATATGGATGGCGTCCGGTCCGCGCAAGCGGCATTCAGCATCGCGGAGATAAAAGAGGCCGGTCATAAGGCAGGATTGCGCGAGATACGCGTCAAACGCCGCTGGCCGTCTAGATTTCTTCTGATCAGTAAAAAGAAAGAGATGTAGCATGAAGCCGTTTGTCATCATTAAAGGCAGCGGGATCGCCGGTCAAGTTTTGCAGAAAGAACTCTATTTAAAAGGAATTCTTTCCCGCCTGGATGATCGCAGCTCATTCCCAAGAGATAAGGTCTGCGGAGGTGTTCTTCAGGCGGATAGTTGGGAATATTTAAATTCAGTTTTTAAGATCGAGTGCCCTTCACGAAAGATCGATGCTCTGACACAGTTCTGGGGGAAGAAGAAAGTTTCGACCACACGATTCAGAAACGCGATGGTGTATGTTTCCCGTTTGGAATTGGACAATTCGCTTCACTTACAGAACCCGTCGCAATCTCCCGTCGCCGGACAGGAGATCATTGAGGTCAAGGCCACCGGTGCAGAGGATCCGATGGGGGAGTGGATCGGGTTCCAGACGCAGTATGAACCGGTGGATGACGTCGAGCTGTATTATGGCCGTAATATATATTTGGGTATAACACCCACTCTCGGGCGGACATCGCATGTGGCTTTTATCGTGAAACGTGACTATTTTAAGAGCCCTGAGGATTTAAACAGAAGAATATGCTCCGAATTTGGCCTCCGTTTTGAAATGCCCCTTAAAGGAACGGGCCGCATTCGTTATGGCTATGCCTCGCTGCCCATGGCGATAGGGGACGCAAAACTATCGACGCATCCCTTTTTTGGATTCGGGATGAAGCACGCCATCTTATCCGCTCGACTCATGGCGCAAATGATCGCTGAAAATAGACAGAGCGATTACGACAGGGCTCATCGGAAGATCTTTAAAAAACTGCAAGGAAGCAGCGCGTTTGTTTTCAGGCTAAACGCTTCATTGTTCCGCTTTCTTTGGAGGCTGCTATTAGCGCCGATTATTTTCGAACGTATTTACGAATGGCTGCATAATATTTCGAAAGACCACTGGGATGCTAGTGCTGCCCCGTTAGGCGCACCTAGTCGATCCTAGGCGCTCACAGTGGCGGAAGCGTTTACCTAGGGGACACCTCAGCAAGGTATCCCCGACACAAAATAATGGATTCTCGATGAAAATCATGCTGGTGATGCTGACGTTGTTTAGCCCTGGCGGCTGCAGCGGAGAGTAAGGCGTTCGCCTGCATGGACGAATATGAGAGCAAGTACGGAAAGCAGGCGCGGGTGGATCTGAGCGAGAAGCTGAGCCACGTAGTTTAGCCCTAACATTTAAGCGCCCTAAAGTTTTATTGCCATAAGCCCCGGCGTTTCGTATACTAGCGCCTAAATAAACGCACCTATATGACACTACACTCTGCTCAAAAAATTCAATTTGATTATGCGCACAAAATCCGGGGCGTGCGGTGAATCCGATCATGCCCGCTCTAAGCGAGCCACCGACAAAAAATAGGGCCTTGATCGACTGGGTCAGTCAGATGGCGGAGCTGTGCAGTCCGGATGCGGTCGTCTGGTGTGACGGTTCCGAGGAGGAGAGGGCCAGACTTACGAAAGAAGGGATCGCTAAGGGGAAATTCGAACCTCTGGATCCCGTCAAGTATCCCGGCTGTCTCTACGCCCGCAGCAAGGAAAACGATGTCGCGCGTGTTGAAAAGTTGACCCTGATCTGCACGACCTCCCCGAAAGACGCCGGTCCGACCAACAATTGGATGGCTCCTCAAGAGGCCTACGAGAAGGTGAGCGCGATCATGAAGGGCTCCATGAAAGGCAGGACGATGTACGTCGTTCCGTTCATCATGGGGATTCCCGGCTCCCCGTTCAACAAGATCGGCATCGAATTGACGGACAGCATTTACGTGGTCCTCAACATGCGCATCATGACCCGCGTCGGCAAGGTCGCACTGCAGGAACTGGGCGAATCGACCGATTTCACGCGGGGTCTCCACGGAAAGGCCGATCTGGATGAGAAGAGGCGCTTCATTTGCCATTTTCCTGAAGACAATGCCATCTGGAGCGTCGGCTCCAATTACGGAGGAAACGTGCTTCTCGGCAAGAAATGCCTGGCGCTTCGTCTGGCGTCCTCCATGGGGAAAAAGGAAGGATGGCTTGCCGAGCACATGCTCATCATGGGCGTCGAAAACCCGAAAGGCGAGATCCGCTACATCGCCGCAGCTTTCCCGAGCTCATGCGGTAAGACAAATTTGGCGATGCTCGTGCCCCCGCCGGCGTTCAAGGGATACAAGGTGTGGACGGTCGGGGATGACATCGCGTGGATGCGGATCGGCCCCGACGGCCGGCTCTGGGCGATCAATCCCGAAGCGGGCTTCTTCGGCGTCGCCAGCGGCACGAGCCGCAAGACGAACCCGGCCGCCATTGAAACCATTCAGAAGAATACGATCTTCACGAATGTCGTGATGACCCCCGAAAAAACCGTTTGGTGGGAGGGCTTGGACGGTGATCCGCCCTCCAAGGGGCTCAGCTGGCGCGGGCAGCCCTGGACGCCTTCCTCCGGAGAAAAGGGTGCTCATCCCAACAGCCGTTTCACGGCGCCTGCCGGGCAGTGCCCGTCGATCTCTCCCAAGTGGGATGATCCGCAGGGTGTGCCGATCAGCGCGATTCTTTTCGGCGGCAGAAGAGCGAAAGTCGCTCCTCTGGTCTACCAGTCGTTCAATTGGCAGCACGGCGTTTACGTCGGAGCCGCCATGGCTTCCGAAACGACCGCGGCTGCGACCGGAGAAGTGGGCGTCGTCCGCCGTGATCCGATGGCCATGCTGCCTTTTTGCGGCTACGACATGGGCGAGTATTTCAGGCATTGGCTTGAGATGGGCAAGCGGATGAGCAATCCTCCGGCGATTTTTCACGTGAACTGGTTCCAAAAGGACTCTAGCGGCCGCATCATGTGGCCGGGGTTCGGAGATAACCTGAGGGTCTTGAAATGGGTCCTCGACCGGTCTGAAAAGAAGGTCGAAGCAAGGGAAACTCCGATCGGATACATGCCTTATTCCAGCGATATCGACCTCACCGGTACGGAGCTCACGCGCGAAAAGCTTGAACGGGAACTGTTGAACGTCGACCGTACGGCCTGCGCCGAAGATGTCCAAAGCCAGGATGAATTCTTCGGGAAATTCGGTGAAACGCTTCCTAGCGAGATCCGGCAGGAACAAAAGGCGCTTTTGGAGAGACTTTTACGTTCTTGATCTGTGTTTAATCTTGTCAAGCCCGGCCTCAACCCAAAAGGGGCTTATTAGCCCAATTACGGTTTGTAATAGCATCGCTTTTCCAAACAAGCACATCTAGACGGTACTAGACGCATTTTAGCCTGGGCCGCCCCACCACCCGATATTTAGCTGATAGAATAAAGTAAACGATCCTTGACAATAGTTGACATTGATAACTTGTTACAAGCAAAAAAATTCATGTTTTTTATCCCAACTCTTTTGTTTCTATATGGATAGCCGTAATTGATACCTTAGAAATGACTTGGTTGAATATTGTTTCCATTTTAATCCAAAAGGAATAAAATGTAGGCAGATGGTCGGGGGTGGTCCCGACGAGCGGGTGCGTATGGACACGCATGGCAGGTTAAATTGACCCTACCCCCTAAAACCGTACAGTTGCCAAAGACAGTCTCCGGGTGTAAAACGTGAACAAGGAGACCTTGATATGCCCAAAGGCAAACGACACACGGAAGAACAGATCATCGGCATCTTAAAGCAGCTGGATGCGGGTACGGCAATGATGGACATCTGCCGCCAGAACAATATCTCGAACACCACGATCTACAAGTGGAAGGCGAAGTTCGGCGGGATGGAAGTTTCGGATGCAAGGCGTCTTAGGTCTCTGGAGGATGAGAACCGGAAGCTTAAAACCATCGTCGCGGATCTGACGCTTGACGTCCAAGCGCTGAGGGCCCTCTCCTCAAAAAACTTCTTAAGCCCAAGGTGAAGCGACTGGCGGCAGGCCGCCTGTGCGAGTCCTTTGGGCTTTCGGTAAAAAGAGCGACGGGTCTTGTGTCATTAAGACGCGCGAGCTTTTATTACAAGCCTAAGGCCTTAAGGAATGACTCAGGCATTATCGTGCGCATGAAAGAGCTCATTGAAAAGCAAAGATCGATCGGGCTGCCCATGATGCACGACATCCTGCGCCGGGAAGGCTTGGTGAAGAACCACAAGCGCACCGGAAGGATCTACAAGGAGCAGGGGCTCGCTATTAAGCTCCGTAAGAGTCGTAAACGGGCGGCTACCACAAGACTCATACTGCCTGTGGCTACGCGTCCCAATGAACGCTGGTCGATGGACTTTGTTCAGTGTGCTCTCTGGGGAGGCAGGAGATTTAGGATGCTGACGGTCGTGGATCAGTTCACAAAGGAATGTCCCGTGATCGAGGTGGATACGTCGATCAATGGGCTTCGTGTCTCAAGAGTCCTTGAGTGGCTTCAGGTGACGAGAGGACTTCCTGAGTCGGTCACGGTGGACAATGGACCGGAGTTTGCAGGCATGACGCTTGATCGGTGGGCTTACACTAAAAGCGTTAAGCTCAACTTCATCCGGCCGGGCAAGCCTACTGAGAACGCTTTCATCGAATCGTTCAACGGCAGGCTCCGGCAGGAATGCTTAAATCAACACCACTTCTTGGATCTCGAAGAAGCCCGGAAGACGATCGAAGAATGGCGTATAAGCTATAATGACTTCAGGCCTCATGGTTCACTGGACGGCATGACACCTGAGGCTTTTGCAGTGCAGTGGCAGGATAAAAACAACAACCAAAGCATCCCAAAACTGTCTTTAAAACCTGTACGCTTAGAGGGGTAGGGTCAAACTGTTCAAACCCTTCGTTCAAAAAGGAAATGATAAGACCGGGATGGGCCTGGGTCTGTCGATCAGCCTGAAAGCGATCGAATTAAATAAAGGCAAGCTGACTGTCCATAATTCCCCCGGACAAGGGTGCGTCTTCACGATCGACTTTCCCCAAAATAAAGAATAGCCCCGGAACGATCCATAAAATTTATTTGCCCCCTGTAACATAAGTATTTTCTCTTATAAAGATTGAGTGCTTCCCCTGATTTCCATTTGAAGGCCATTGATTTATCCTACGGTAGTGGACGTCATAAAAGAAGGAATGCAAATATGCTCAACGCTTTGATCGTAGACGACGAAAAGATCATCCGGGAATACAATGGCAGCTTATTGAGAGAAAAAGGCTATGAAACATCGGAAGCTGAAAATGGCTATGAAGCCAGTCAGATGCTGACTGCCCAAACCGACGTCAATCTTGTGTTGCTGGATGTCCGAATGCCTGTGGTCGATGGCACTGATCTAGTGGAGATCATTAAAATGCGCAGCCCCAAAACAAAAATTGTCGTAAGCAGCGTCTATCCTTTGGATGACCAGAAAAGGCTGATCAGCAATGCCGACGCTTACCACCAAAAATCTGAGGGCCAGGAGATACTGCTATTAAGGATCGACAGCATTATGTCGAAGGAACCCTGAGATGAAACTCCAGCACGCGGCCGTCAAAAATAACGTCCCGGGCATGGATCTTTCGTTTTAGCCGGATCCCCTCCAGCTTCGTGCACCGGCTCAGCGCCACATAGATCTGCCCGTGCGCGAACGCGCCGCCTCCCACGTCGATCACCACGTCGTCGAACGTCTGTCCCTGGCTTTTGTGGATCGTGATGGCCCAGGCTAGCTTCAGGGGGAATTGGTCGAACGTGCCGATGACATTGGGTTCGATGCGGTCGGCCGCTTCGCTGTAGACGTACTGTATCTTTTCCCACTTATGTTGCGGGACGTCGTAAACGTTCCCGCCGATGTTGACCTGTATCAGGGACTCGCTGAGCTGCTCCACAAAGCCGATGGAGCCGTTGACCCAGCGCCTTTTCTCGACGTCGTTCTTGATCATCATGATCTGAGCGCCCTTCTTAAGCGTGAGTGAATACTCGTTGGGATATTCCCGCTCGTCAAATTTATCGGTGACTCGGGCCTGGTACCGGTACGGTTCGTCTTCGATCTTGGAAAGGTTGTACGCGTTGATCCGGGCGGCGGCGTCGTTGGTCGCGGTCAGGACGACGAACGCCTCCTCTTCGTCGACGTAATCGTCCTCCCCGATGAGCCGCGAGTTAAGAAGCGCCATGTCGGTCTCGGTGTGCTTATTCTCACGGATGTTGTTAAGGAGCGCTATGAACTTAGGCTCCGACTGGCGGAAGATATGGGTGAGCTCGAAACAGCGGATGTCCACTTTGTCGAACACGCGCGCGCTGAAAAAGAAGGGGCTTTGGTATTTCTTCTCGAAGAATTCGTTCATGTCCTGACCCACGACGGGCGGCAACTGAAAGAGGTCGCCTATCAAAATGATCTTCACCCCGCCGAAGGGCTTGTTGCTCGAGCGATTGATCCTGAGGGACATGTCTATCCCGTCCATCACGTCCGCCCGGACCATCGACGCTTCGTCGATGATGATCGTATCAATTTTTTGTATGAGCGCCCTCGTCTTGCCGAGTAAATTGACTTCGCTCTCCTGAATGAACCGCGGCGGCAGCTGAAAGAACGAATGGATGGTCTGCCCGCCGACGTTGATGGCGGCGATCCCCGTCGGCGCCAGGACGACCACGTTCTGACGGGTGGTGTCCCGGAAGTAGCGCAGGAGCGTGGACTTCCCCGTTCCCGCGCGGCCCGTGATGAACTGGCACGCATCGCCATTTCGCATGAGCTCCACCGCCGCATGGAAATCGGCGGTCAGCTGGATGTCTTCGATGCCTATATTGGCTTTGGGAGAGAATGCTTTTTTGCGGCGGGGGGATTTCATCGAATCAAACTACCCTCGAACAGGGGAAGTGTCAAAGGGTATTGCAGAGAAAAACGTTTACAGCTTGGATTCCGCCACCCGGTGAAGAATCTCGGAAATGAACGTCTGGTACTTCACCCCCAGCTTTTTTGCTTTCTCTTTGATATGGCGCAGATCCTGGGAATTCACCCGGATATTGAGCACGGCGTCCTTTTTGTAAGCCGCGATCATCCGGGCGATCCGGTCGAACTCTTCCTTGGGGACATCCACGTATTCGCCGCGGACCAATGCGTCCTCAATAGCCTTCTCCTGGCGGGTCAACTTGATCTTTCTCATAGTCCTCCTCAAACGAAGCTCCCCGCACCTTCTTTAACCGGACATTCTTGACCGGATCCCAATACACATTCTCCATAAATGTACCTTTTGTATATACAATTGTCAATACTTCTGATAGCCAGGAATAGGTGTCTCCACATAAAGAGACGACGCAGGGCGGGGTTTTCGTTCAGATTATTTTGGGGGGCGTGGAAATATCTTAACGACGCGGGGCGATATTGAATTCAGATAAGAAGTTCATAAGACCGCTTTTATAAGTCTCGAAGTCATCCAGAAAAGCCGTATTGTGTCCGCCTCGAAGCCGCACGAATTTTTTGGGTTCAGCCGCCGCGTCAAAGAGCGCCCTGCCCATCTCGAAGGGGACCATCTCGTCATCAGCGCTATGCACGATCAGTTTAGGGGCATTTACTTTTGAGATCTTAGACAATGAATCAAGCTGTGTCGCGAGAACAAACGTGGGAATAAGAGGCATCGTCCTGCGGACCATTGCGCGCACGGATGTGAAGGTGTCCTCGACGACGAGCGCTTGAACGGATGTTCTAGCCGCGAGATCTATCGCGAAAGCCCCGCCGATAGACTCACCGTACACTATGACCTTTTCCGGCGCAAGACCGCGCTTGGCAAGATACGCACAAGCGGCGTCCGTGTCCTTATAGATCCCGGCTTCGGAGGGCTCGCCTTCGCTTTGGCCGTAACCGCGATAGTCGAATATGAAAACAGAAACCCCAAGATCATGAAGGATACGGATCTTCTCCCAACGATGACCGATATTGCCTGCGTTCCCGTGCAAAAAAAGAACGACCGGAGCGCCACTAGTTTCGGCGGGAACGAACCACCCGTGCAATTTCTTGCCGTCAGCGGTTTCAAAAAAAACGTCTTCATGCGGCGCCGCATTTTCTGTGACGACCGGTATCCCCTTTATCGGGAAAAATATCATGCGGCCTTCCATCTGGCGGATGACCAGAATGACCGTGATGGCCGCGAGGATAAAAAATAGGGTTAGTTTAAACATTGGAGGATTAATGTTTTGGATTTGAGGTAAGCTTAGTGATCGCCGCCAGGAGCTCTTTGACTTCGAACGGCTTGGCAAATATATAATTACATTTGCCCAGCGATCCCTCTTCTTTTTCCTCATGTTTGTCCACAAGCCCCGTCAGGAAGATGACCGGGATGTGTTTTGTTTTCTCGCCGTTCTTGAGCTCACTGGCCACTTCCGTCCCGTCCTTGCCCGGCAGGGTGATGTCCAGAATGATCACGTCGGGGTTGTCCGTTTTGGCGTCCCTCAAACACTCCTCGCCGGTGTGTGCGGTGAGGATCTCAAAGTTTTCGGTCATGAGAGAGGCCCGCAGCAGGGACAGGATCTTATTGTCGTCATCGACGATCAGGATCTTCTTTTTGATCATGGTGTTCCTTTAGTTTGTCTAAGCAAAAATCCAAGCCTCAGTTTACCACCGGGCTTGGATTTTCTATGAGCAAAATTGGCGACCCGTTAGGTTCACCAAGCGAACCTCACATCCGCAACAAATCGAAGCAGTTATAAAAGTCCGCATGTGGCGTGGAGTTCGAGGAGCCAGCCTGATCACTTTTGGTTAATTGATTTCTCAGTGCCCATAACTTGTAAAATATACTTATAAAGCTTCTCTTGATCTTCATCGTAAATCTTGCTGAGTTCTTCCCAGAAGCAATCTCTGTTTTTTTCAAAATAATTTTTAAAATTTTTGAAACTTGCTCCATGCGCCTTTATTTTGGAGGCTATTGTTACTCCAACAATTGCATATCCTGCCACCAAACCCAAAAAATAATTTCTCATAAATATCCAAAATAAAAAAACCATCCCAATAAAAATCATTAAATAAATTAGCATTGTGATCAAATAAGAAGTGGCGAGGTGCTTGCCTGGTTTTAACAAACATTTTTTGTTTAACCGGATCGTAAAAGGAATGGCAAAGTACACTAGTAAAACCATATTGCTGAGAATGCTTGCTCTTTGTCACAGCACCATGTCACAGTATGTCACAGTAGTTTGTCACAGTAAAATGTAATACTTCGTGGGGTCGGTAGCGTTTTTTGCGACCGCTTTAATAACCTTTTTTCCGACTAGATCGTCCAAGTCTCTCTGGGCCGTCCTCCGAATACAAGAAACCGCAGACTGGTAGTCATTAACCGTAAGCCTACCCATTCGCATGAGATATTTCATAGCTTTTACTTGACGTGGATTTAAACCTATTTTTTTTATCTTTTGTAGATGAGCGTCCTGCTTGATCAACTGTTCGCCCTTTTCTTGGATTTCCTTCATCTGCGACCTAAGGCCTTCCACGAAATACTCAAGCCAAGATGTCATGTCCATTTCGTTTTTTCTAACAGATTGGATCGCCTGATAATAGGCCAGGCGGTCTTTGTCGTAAAACTCAGATATCGTAAAAATCCGTTTAAAGTCGTACCCGGTTTTATAGAGCATGAGAGTTGAAAGGAGCCTAGCCGTTCTGCCGTTACCGTCTATAAAGGGATGAATATGTACAAATTGAAATTGTGCAATGCCGGCAACAAGAATGGGCGACACATCTTCCGCCTTATTGATCCAATCCACAAACTCACGCATGAAATGCGGAACATCGAGGGGTGTGGGTGGAGTGTAAATAACTTCCTTCGTCCGTGAATTAACCACGTAGTTTTGGATCTTCCGGTAATTACCCGGATCTGCTTGACCACCTCGGACGCCCTTGACGAGGATTTTGTGAAGCTCACGGACAACACCTTCGATAATGGGGTCGTCTTTTCCTAGATACTTCGAGACAAAATCCATCGCCTTCTTGTAATTCAGAAGCTCCTTCTCGTCGTCACGGTTGACGCCCTTGACCTTTTTACCTTCAAGAATTTCCCTAGATTGTTCCAAGCTTAAAGCAGTGCCTTCGATGTGGGTGGAGTGGTGGGATTCAAGGATCAGGGCCTTTTTCTGCATGTCGGCGATCCAATCATCTTTTAGATTGACCGCATCCAGAAAACCCCGGACTCGTTCAATTTCAACGAGGGCTTTGTTGATCTTGGGAGTTATGGTGAACTTGGGCTCAAACGGCATATGTCGCCTTTCTACTACCGGTGCGCCTCTTCAGGTTTGCACCAGTATAAAAATTGGCGACCCCACGGGGATTCGAACCCCGGTTCTCACCGTGAAAGGGTGGTGTCCTAGGCCGGGCTAGACGATGGGGTCGTTATAGGGGTACGAGTCTACTACTTTTTCTTCTTTGGAGCTGATTTTTTTTCGGGGGCAGCCTTTGGCGCCTCGGGATTCTTGGCAGCGGGCTCCTTCGGAGCGGCTTCTTCCTTCTCGGCCGCTTTTTCGGCGAGGACCTTTTCGGCGGCGGCGACAACCACGGGGGCGTCGTCGTCTTCGGGCTCCACTCTGGCGATCGTGGAGACCTTGTCCCCCGCTTTTTTAAGATTGATAAGGCGTACGCCTTGAGCCACGCGGCCGGTCTCGCGGATGTCTCTGGCGCTGCACCGGACAACCATGCCCTGCGTGGTCATGATCATGAGGTCGTCCTTGTCGGTGACGCACTTAAGGCCCACGAGCTCGCCGTTCTTCTCGGTGACCTTGATGTTCGTCACGCCCTTGCCGCCGCGGCCGGTGATGCGGTATTCGCTCACTTCGGAGCGCTTGCCGTACCCTTTTTCGGTGACGGAGAGGAGTTGGGCGTTCTTTTCGACGACTTCGATGCCGATGACGTAGTCTTTGTCTTCAAGCGTGATGCCGCGCACCCCGCCGGCGGCGCGGCCCATGGAGCGGACCTCGTCTTCGGGGAAGCGGATGGCTTTGCCTTTGCGGGTCGCGATGACGATCTCGCCCTTGCCGTCGGTGAGCTCGCACGAGATGAGCTCGTCCTTGGGGTCGAGGCCGATGGCGATGATGCCGCCGCGGCGCGTGTTCTCGAAGTCGGGCAGGTCGCACTTCTTGATCTGGCCGAGCTTGGTCGTCATGACGAGGTACTTGCCCACTTCAAACTTACCGACGGGGATGTAGCTCGTCACTTTCTCGCCCTGCGCGAGCGAGACGAAATTGGCGATAAATTTGCCCTTCGAGATTCGCGACGCCTGCGGGATCTCGTGGACCTTGATGATGAAGGCTTTGCCCTTCGATGTGAATAAAAGCAGGTT